>Ga0315284_10017755_pt1 | contig 10091 bp, 9 predicted proteins | sample YL17G09_16_MG_FD_203696 | JGI IMG/M metagenome (GOLD analysis project Ga0315284, IMG submission 203696) | Sediment microbial communities from Yellowstone Lake, YNP, Wyoming, USA - YL17G09_16 | ecosystem: Environmental > Aquatic > Freshwater > Lake > Sediment | place: USA: Wyoming | collected...
GTTCTGGCCTCAGCAGCATCAGTTTTGTCTGCGATATTCTGGGACACAACTCGCTCCTTTCTCTGTTTAGTCAGTCTACTACCTCTCAGGAGCTTGTGCCATCCGTCTAGAGTGTACGGTTATAGTGGCCCTATTTGTGTCCCATTATCGCTGACGGTCTACACAATTCTTGCCTTGCGGATCATGGCGATGTTGATCCCTATGCTCACTGGTGTTTTGTGCTGTTTGTCCTTCATATAACTTGCAGTGATTATTGTGAAGATATTAATAAATCCGCATATTTGCATGGATGAGCATTTGTACTCGCCATATGCTAACTAAATACGAGTTTTCGGTAAGCAAAAATAGGTACTACAGCGGAAGCCAATCATGTTGTAATTGGAGTAGTCTGATATCGGCAAGGGAGGTGAGGGAGCAGTGGTGCTTTAGTTATTCTAATGGTCGTAATCCCCTTAATTGTCTTAACAATAGCCTTTGTTTGGTGCATGAATGTACAGACTATTCTAGGTAATCAGTGATAAGCCACTGAGGGAGAAGAGGCTGGCGCGCAACGGAAGATGGTCGTTGTTCCTTGAAAGGAGCATAAGCAGATAAAGTCGGCCTAGACGTTTCCATCTATGTTGACTAAAGAAAAGGCGGAGGTTGAAGAACATGAACCAGACCGAAGAGCTGCTGGAAAAGGAGTTAAATCTAACAGAGGGAACGTGCTGGAAGATATGTAGATGTCCTCCTCCAATAATAGCCAAGTGCCCGGCCACGGTGAGCAACTCGGCGACAGCATTGTTCCTGCCCTGCTGGGAAGTGTTTGGCACTTACTGCAAACTACCGTCTGGGACAGACCAATCCGTATGCAGCGTTTGTCCGGTGTACGAGAAGCATGGCAAAAGAGTTCCACTGGAGGGAGTAAAATGGTAGCTCAACTTCTAACTGCACCCTTTAAGGGGCTAGCTTTCATCTTGTTGATCCCATTAGTTGGCATTCTAGCAGTACCGGTAGCAATATTTGTAAGACTCCATGCCCTGAAAAAATAGGTATGGGTGAGGATAGGATGCCGACAACTATAAACGACACCGTTTGGGCTGTTTCTGTGGCACTTTAAAGCCTTCGCTCACTCGCGCCCCATAGCACACCTGCAATACCTCAGCCTGTCTGAGAACGAAGACGACCTGTTCTACTGTACACACCCCATTTCCCCCATGGGATGACACCCATTTCTCTCTAATTATATCGGCCCAGAAAACCAACATTCGCTCTGGATTAAAACGGAGGGGGGCACTGCTATATTAGTGTTAGCAGTGCCCCTATCGAGGTAGGAGCGGAGCCGCTACCGATTATAGTAGCATTTTTATTGTGGCAAACTCGGCATGTGCTCGACAATGGGTAAAACGCCCATGGGTTTTGTGAAAAGATACCTGATTTCTGCGCGATAAGACTCCACTTTATGGGTTAGTATTAGGGCTAATGGATAGATAGGGATGGCTCTGGATCGCGCTGTTCAAATGTTGGCCTTTTTGGTGTGTCATCTAATTATCTACACATTGGGAACTGTACAGTTGGTCCAGAGCACATCATAATTTTGCTTAAAACTAGGCGTTATTCCTGAGAAAACCATGTGTTATACCGCTACCAAATTTGTAACAAGTCTGTATTATAGGAATTAAGTAGGTAATATAAGTTGTAATTGGTTGAATTTGTGCTGTACTTAGGCAAAAGGGCTTCCTTTTTGAGAGGTGGCCTAGTGAAACTATACACCTCAAATCAACCGAGGAAGGGGATTCAGCGATGAGAGGGGCACTCTATTCAATGGTTACAAATGAAGGTGAGGCAGGAGACCTGGAAGCAGGGATGGGAGTCAGGGTAAGTAGCATTGGGGGAAATGGCCAATCAGACAAAAACAAATTAGTAATACAGCCCTTTTATGTTTATGAATTAAACATTAATAAAAACGGGAACGGCTCGGGGAATTCAACTGCGCAAGTCCTATATGGCCATTGTGTCTACCAAAAAAAGTAATGCCGTTACGTATTATCCCAATGCTTCGGCCACAATCTCAGCCAGGTCCAACACCTGCACTCTATCATCAGCTTTACTATCTTTCAGCCCATCTTGAAACATCGTCATGCAATAAGGGCAGCACACGCAAATAGTCCTGGGGTCTTTCTTTAAGGCTTCCTCTACGCGCGCCACATTGATACGTTTGCCGATTCTTTCTTCCATCCACATTCGCCCGCCTCCGGCGCCACAGCAGAACGATTTATCATGATGACGTTCCATCTCAATTGGCATCTGGCCGGTAACAGAGGCGATTACTTTGCGCGGGGCTTCGTAGAGCGAGTTAAGTCGTCCCAGATAGCAGGAATCATGAAAAACCGTGTTTCCCAGGTCTTCCACCTTCCGCAATTCCAGCCTTTTGTCCTCAATAAGATTGCCGATTAATTCGGTATGATGTATGATTTCCAATTCCGCACCGTACTGGCGATAATCGTTCTTCAGAGTATTGTAGCAGTGCGGGCATTCGGTGATAATCTTCCTGACGCCCCTCTCCTTGAACATTTTTACATTATCTCGAGCCATGCGGTCGAAAACGAACTCATTGCCCAAACGGCGGAGGCTATCACCACAACACATTTCATCTTTTCCCAGGGTGCCCCAGGAGATACCACCTGCGTTCAGAATTTTGGAAATGGCGAGAGTTACATGGCGGCTGCGGGGATCGAAAGCGCCGAAACAGCCCACATAAAACAAATATTCGGTCTTGCCCGCCTCAAAAGGTTTGACATTGATATCCGCAGCCCACTTGACTCGGTCTGCCGGCACAATACCCCAGGGATTGCTGCGCTGCTCTATGTTCTCGAAGAATGCAATTAATTCCTCGGGAAATTTTGCCCTCATCTCCACCAGATTTCGACGCATATCGACAATCCTGGGCACATGCTCGATAAATACCGGGCACACTTCCATACAAGCACTGCAAGTGGTGCATTCCCAGATGACCTCCTCCTTTACACTCCCCTCCTGGTCACCACCAATCAAGGGTAACCGCGGTTCCTTCTTTGCAACCACAAGAGGACCATTCTTTAACAGGTTAACTTTAATATCATGGATGACCAGCCGCGGGTTCAGTGGCTTCCCGGTGGAGGTAGCTGGACATATATTCGAACAACGTCCACACTCAGTGCAGGAATAAGAGTCAAACAAGCCTTTCCAGGTAAATTGGTCTATTTGCCCTACACCGAAAGTATTGTCCTTCTTGAATTCCTCCCGAGGCTGGGTGTTGACTTTAGTCATACTTCTGAAAAAGAGGTTGGGGATAGACGTAAGAATATGCATGTGCTTGCTGTAGGGAAGATAATTCAGGAATCCCAGCAACGCTGCAGCGTGGAGCCACCAAAAGGCATTGATATAGCCTCCTAGGCTTCCTACCGAAACGCCCGATAGGATATTAGAAGCCACAAAGTTAGATATAGGCAGGTATTTGGCAGCTATTTCGTTTCCCTGAGCTATCTTGCTACCGTGCAGGCCGAAAAATGCTATCATCAGCAGGGCAATCAATCCAAGGATGGTGAAGGCATCCCTGCTGCGCGCCTCAATGTAAGAGGGTGCGAAAGCTAGACGGCGAATAATAGCAATGCACACCGCTATTAGAGCAAGAATCGATACAACGTCGAAAATAAAGGATAGTGTATAGTATGCTCCGTGAGGCAGTCGCGAGAAGCTGATGTAATCGGGGAACAGACCGTTCAGCAGGAATTCGGTATTTGCAATCAATAGAATTGTGAAACACCAGAAAAGGACGAGATGGTTGAAACCGAAACGGTATCCATGGGATACTGTACACCGCTGCCCGAAAGCATAAAACACCACACCCTGGATTCGCTTACGGATATCCCTGAAGCGGTTTTCGGCCTTGCCAAGAAGTACTAAGCGAAACCGCCTGAAACAACTCCAGCCGAAGAGCGCTGCAGCTACCACAAAAACGGCAATAAATATCGTGACGTTAAGCGACAAAACTTGCTCCCTGTTTAATTCTAAACCTCTTTATGCACTACAACCTGACTCTTAGCACGTAATTCCTTAATGCGATTGACAATGGCCGGGACCACCTGAAAGACATCGCCCACAATCCCATAGGTGGCCACCTCGAAGATAGGAGCTTGTTTATCCTGGTTGATGGCGATAATAATATCCGAACCCTGCATGCCGACCAGGTGCTGAATGGCACCACTGATGCCACAGGCGATATATATCTTGGGTCTGACCGTCTTGCCTGTCTGGCCAACCTGGCGTTCCACAGGCATCCAGCCTGCCTCCACTGCGGCGCGGGAACAACCTACTACACCACCCAATTCATCTGATAACTGTTGCAGAAGGTTAAAGTTCTCTTTAGAGCGTAGACCTCGCCCTCCAGAAACAATCACCTCCGCCGCTGCCAAATCGATGCACTCAGCCCCTTCTCTTATGTCCTCAATTACTTGCAGCACTTTTACCGCAACATCTTCCTCTTTGATTGATATAGACTCGCGGACAATCTCACCATTGCGTGAGGTATCCCTATTAGGCAGTGGCATTACGTGTGGCCGCACCGTGGCCATCTGGGGCCTGGTGCGTTCGGTTAGAATGGTGGCCATGATATTTCCGCCGAAGGCCGGACGGGTCTGCAGCAAGAAGCCTTTATCATCAGTAGCCAGGCCGGTACAATCCGCAGTCAGACCTGTATTCAGTTTAGTAGCCACAGCGCCAGCCAGATCCCTTCCCAAACCGGAGGCACCTATCAACATAATCTCTGGCTTGTATTTGTCCACCAGATAGCAAATAGCCTTATAGTAAGGCTCAGTGCGATAGTAGTGAAACACAGGGTCATCTATCAAATAGACCTTTGAAGCCCCGTAGGCAAATGACTCCTGGCAAAGATGCTCTACTTTATCACCTAAAATCACAGAGCAAAGCTCCACGCCCAGGGTCTTCGCCAACTGAGCGCCAGCACCCAGCAATTCCCACGAAACGACAGCGGGTTCGCCCTCGCTATGCTCCACAAAAACCCAGACACCTTGATACTCTTTGATCTCGGCCAGCGTCGCGGCTTCCTCAATACTTACTTCTTTAGCTGCCGTCCCCTTTTCACGCGCCGCTATTTCAGCCAGAATCTTCTGTTCCTCTGGGGTGTAGTACATCTCCAGAGCATTGGCAGGACAAATTTTGACGCATTTGCGGCATCCGATGCACTTCTCTACATTGATGATTGGCTCGCCTTTTTCATTCATCTCTATGGCATCTTTAGGGCAAACGGCCTGACAACGAGCCCCACAGGCAATACACTTTCCTGGGATGAGACGAGCCACACCCCGCGGTTTTTTTATTCTTTTCTCTTCTTCCATGTATATATGCTCTTTACTGATTCGATGATTAACCGACTTCACATGTTTACAGACAAAGGATGCCCTTTTCTATAAGCTTGTCCACCAATAAATTTGCGGCTTCCTGGGGATTATTGGCCCCATTACCCAATATCTCTCCCTTGGCTCTCTGCGGTGAAAAAATTCTACGTACCTGTGTAGCGGAACCCTTAAGCCCAATAGTGTCATCTCTTAAGCCCATAACCTTGTTATTCCACAAAGTCACCGGGGACTCCTCCGCCATCAGTCGCATGGGCACAGTAGGATAGCGTGGGCGGTTTATATCTCGCAGCACGGCAATCATGGCCGGCAGGGGCGCCTCCACTATTTCGTGCCGACCTTCTAACCTACGGCTGACCTTCACCTTTTTAGCTTGCAGGTCTACATTTTCTATGCGGTCCACCAAGGTCAGTTGTGAGTATCCCAAGCGGGTGGCAATGCCCGGCCCGACCTGGGCAGTATCACCGTCAATGGTCTGTCTGCCACAAATCACCATAGCCACTTCTTCCTTCTGACCGAGCCTTTTGATAGCTTCAGCCAGAACTAGACTGGTAGCCAGGGTATCAGCTCCTCCGAAGGCACGGTCGCTCAAAAGTATAGCCTCGTCCGCTCCCAGGGCTAGAGCTTTTTTAAGAGTAACCTCAGTATTGGGAGGCCCCATTGAAATCACCGCTACGCGGAACCCATATTTATCTTTGAGCCTGAGGCTTTCCTCTAAGGCATGGGTATCAAACGGATTTATAATGAAAGGCACACCCTCTCTAATCAGAGTGCCGGTGTTCGGGTCAACCTTGACCTGTGTGGTATCTGGAACCTGTTTGACGCATGTGACTACTAACATTTAGCTCTACTCAAGAAAACCTGCTGCACAAAAAATTCGGCCAAAACACAATTATAGCAGTGTAACTCAGGGGCCTATTTTATGCAACAGGCTTTACAACAGTCTTATTTTGAAATAGATTATACGTTATATCAGATTCGATTCAATTCTGGTCATAATACACCGAGGGGGAAATCAAGGACACATCGTATTTCAATTTTAGGTGTTTTTTTATGCTGTCCCTAAATTTCCTATGGATGATCGACTCCCAGGGCCTGAGCAGCAGCAGCAAGTGTTATCTCGATATCCTCCTTAGTGTGTGCCAGAGATAGAAAAACAGCCTCAAATTGAGACGGCGGGAGATAGATATCCTGCTCCAGCATTAGATTGAAGAAGCGGGCGTAGCGCCCTGCGTCTGAGGATAATGCTGACTTGTAGTCGGTCACGTTGCTAGTGCCGAAGAATGGGGTGAGAATTGAACCTACATGTGAGATGAATAATTTATACTCAGACTTTGCTGCCAGGCTTCTCAATCCCTGGGCCAGATGAGCGGCCAGGGCATTTAGCCGCTCGTAGACGCCCGGTTCGCGCAGGACTTTCAGTGTCTCGATTCCGGCGGCCATAGCCAGAGGATTGCCAGAGAGAGTGCCCGCCTGATACACTGGTCCCAGGGGAGCCACCATAGACATGATATCCCTTCTGCCACCATAGGCCCCCACAGGCAGACCACAGCCGATAATCTTCCCTAAACAAGTAAGATCCGGAGTGACTCCATATAGGAGCGATATGCAAACGGCAGGAGTTCTGCCTATTGATAACCTTGGTGGAACTGAGGGGACTCGAACCTCTGACTTCCTCCTTGCGAAGGATAGGGGCAAAGTCTGATTACCCTAGTATGGGCTCAGGTTGGGCAACGATGGGTAGCTCTACCGCGAAAGTTGCACCTTTCTCAGGCCTATTCATGGCGTATATGCAGCCACCGTGGCTTTCAAGTATGGCGCAGCATATGCTCAGGCCTAACCCTAACCCCATCTCCCTGGTGGTAAAGAAGGGGTCAAATATGCTCTTGAGATTATGCTGTGGAATGCCCGGGCCGTTGTCCTCAAAGGTTATTCGAATTATTCCGTCCACAACCTGGGCCTTGATGTAAAGCCTGCCTTTGCCCTGGGCTTCTGTCATAGCCTGCTCAGCATTGGTGATAATGTTCGCGAAGACCTGTTGCATCTGATGAGGGTCAGCCATAGTTCTGGGGATATCGGGCTGCAGTTTCACGACCAACTCTATATTGGTTGCCCTTAAGTGGAGGATGTGGAGTTCGAGGCTTTTCTGGATAACTTCTTGGATTGAAATGAGCTGTTTCTCAGCCTTTTCTCTACGGGCAAAGTAAAGCAGGTCAGTGGTGATGGTGTTGGCTCGCTGTGCCTCCCCGTATATGGTTTCCAGCCCCTCCCTGTTTATTTCGTCTAAGTTACCTCGGGCCAGCAGAAGCTGGACATAGACCAGGACTGTGGCGAGTGGGTTATTCAACTCATGAGCAACACGTGCCGCAAGTTCTGCAATCTTGTTCTCGAATAGTATCTTTTGGAGGGTGTACTCCGTTTCGCGGGGCGACTCCTTAGAGACATCAGATGGTATGTTGCCAGCAGGGGCGTTTTTAATTCTCTCATCATGGACAATGAACAGGTCTACCTCGGGTTCTATAGAGGCAATTGGCCTGCACTCCTTCTCTGATGGTCGAACCGACGTCGGCAGCGGCCTATTTTGCAGCGGTTTGTTTCTTGTCACCACGTTTTATCTCCGCATACTTTTTTGCCATGGGATGGGCAAATTATTAGGACTACTACTGTCTTACCTAAACCTTACCATGCCCACCATCGTGTGTACAATGGGCCTTTCGGGCCATAATAGATGGGAAAGTAGTACTGTAATGTCTGGGGAGAACAGGTAGTACCTAAGGTTCCAGGCTTGCCATCCTATGGCTTGGTGATTTGCCTTGGACGAAGTTAATGCATGGAGCCAGAAATACCTAGTTTAGGTGCAGGTGTTGGTATGCTGGAGCTGCTATTAGTACTATGTCTGAGGCAGTTACTATTCTGCCGTAATAAAAGTCAATTATGGCTATAGTCTAATTCGTGATATGTATGCTAGTATTGAGCCTGGTGTCGCGGATAGCTGGAATGTGCTAGAGGAGCTAAGGCTTATGAACATGCAAGTGCATATTTATGTAGCCAGTAACAATCAAATCCAGGTGCTTTTACAAGGGCCGGCTGAAGGTTTAGCCACGTTCAGTGATTTTGACACATTCACCAGATTTATTGAAGGATGCCAAGAGTTCATCAACAAGCGCATTCAAGAGCGTGATAATACAACCCCTATACCCAGGCCTTTTCTGGATGCTTTTGACGACGCGGGCAATGCTTAGGACACCTCTCTTTACCTTTTGCTTCCTCGTGTATATCTTACACTTGCCCCTTGATTGAGGTTTGAAGTAGCCTCGTGACTGCATGCGAAACAGTGGGTTATTAGCAAGAGTGCTTGGGGCATACTCCCGCAGAAGGATGCTCTAAGGGACGTGGTTTTGAAGAGGTCATGGTGGAGCTGAGGGGACTCGAACCCCTGACTTCCTCCTTGCAAAGGAGGCGCTCTCCCAACTGAGCTACAGCCCCATTTTAAAACTAGTAATTCGGTAAGTCGTTAATGAGAAAAGCGGAGGTTATTGCGCCTTTTTCCTCTCCTTTTCCATATCATCTATAGAGTTATAACCTATCTGCTTGAAAAGATACATATATCGCTCTGCCGTTAGATTTCTGCCCTCTGCCAACGCTTTGCAAACATCTTTGTAATACAACTCTAGAGTGCGATCAGAATAGGTCTCCAGCTCGCTGCGGAGATAAATCCCCGCAGCAAAGTCGGAGCGATTTCGAAAAGTAAGGGGGTATTTTTTCTCCAGTTCCTTAAGCCAGCGCCCCTCGACCTCAACTATCTTTTCAATTAGAGGGTTGTCGGTGAGTGGGGTAATCAGACTATCGATGCGAGCGTATTTCAACTCTATCAGGTTTCGGTTTTCCTCCATAGCCTCCTGAAGGTCATTGATGTAGGATTCCAATGTCTCAGGGGATAGGACATGGAAGCCAGCTTTCCGAGTCAATTTGAAGGCTCCAGGCTGCTCCTGACACGTTATGGGATCGGAGGTCTGAACGGTCAGGAACATGCGCAGCTCAATAGCGACTATGTCATGCAATAACTCTTCGCTGCTTTTGTTTCCTGCCATGTCACTACTCCTGCTTTCTTCAATAATTCTACTGTATCAGGCAATGCTGGTCAATCGGTGAGTGTGGGGTATCCGAGGTTTTAAATTATGCTGGTGAGGCCCTTCTCCAAAATCCAACCCAGAGCGAAGCAAGCGGGGAATGTAATAATCCAGGCAGCTACGATGCGCCTGGCTACATCCCAGTGTACCGCTGACATCCTGCGAGTGGCTCCGACACCCATGATAGCGGTGTTTATGGTGTGAGTGGTGCTCAGGGGTATACCAAAAAAGGAACCCAGCGTAATAGCAGCACCTCCGGCAGTCTCGGCAGCAAAGCCGTTCACCGGCTCCAGCTTGGTGAGCTTGAAGCCTACTGTTTTCATTATGCGCCATCCCCCGAAAATCGTGCCGAGTCCCATCACTGCGCCGCAAACCAGAATAACCCACCAGGTGACGTGGAACTGGGTCGTAACACCTCCCAGCATTAACGCCAGTGCAAAGACGCCCATAAATTTCTGACCATCGTTGCTGCCGTGGCTGAACGCCATGAATGCGGAAGAGGCTATCTGCAGCTTGCTGAAGATGCCGTGTACAGAGTTTGGACTATTGCGCCGGAGTATCCAGTAAA
>Ga0315284_10017756_pt1 | contig 10091 bp, 13 predicted proteins | sample YL17G09_16_MG_FD_203696 | JGI IMG/M metagenome (GOLD analysis project Ga0315284, IMG submission 203696) | Sediment microbial communities from Yellowstone Lake, YNP, Wyoming, USA - YL17G09_16 | ecosystem: Environmental > Aquatic > Freshwater > Lake > Sediment | place: USA: Wyoming | collected...
GGATCAGGAAGTTCTAGGTTCGAGTCCTAGCCCCGCAGCCAATTGCGGAACATGGCCCCGTCGTCTAGTGGACTAGGATGCATGGTTCTCAGCCATGAGATCGCGGGTTCGAATCCCGCCGGGGCTACCAGCACTCGTAACATTCTCCCCCACCAGCCGTAACGCCGCCTCCAGGTTGCCTCGCAGCTTCAGCACGGCCCCGGGCCGCTTGCGTCCGGGCCTCGGTTCCTGATGGACCTCGATCCGGCTCACCAGCCGACTCAGCGCGCTCCGCACCCGTTCGATCTGTCCCGCGGCCAGCATCCCCTGCAGGTCCGCCACCGCGCGGCGCACCGCGGCCGGCAGCAGGTCGAGGCCCGGCACGGTCTCCGTCCGCTGCGCCGTGACCAGCTCCTGGCGCAGGTGATCCCGACGCATTTCCGCCGCGCGCATGCGCTCCGCCAGGGCCTCGACCAGGATTCCCTGCGCAATGGCGTCGACGAGCCGGGAGATCTCCGCTTCCGTCTCGGCCAGTTGCCTGTGTAGCTCATCGGCCACGCTCTGCTGCTGGTGATGCGCGACACGTCGCGCCGCGGTCAGGCGATGGGCCGCCTCTGTCACGCGGCGTATCACTTCCTCGTTGCAGAACAGGTCCTCCAGTTCCGAGATGATCCGCTCCTCGGCCTCCGTCGCGTTCACCGTAGCCATGCAGTCGCACACCACCAGGCCCCGGTTCTGCCGGGAGCTGCAGCCGTAGGTCCGACTACCGCGGAGCACGTAGCGGGCCCCGCACGTGCCGCACACCAGCAGGCCGCTCAAGAGCCGCGGCTGGCGAGCATGGTGCGTCTCCCCGACGCGCTCGCGGGAGCGACGCGCCTGCCGCGCGTGCGCGGCTTCCCACAGATCGTCTGGCACAATGCGCAGGTGAGGTGCCTCCTGCACCACCCACTGGTCCTCTGGCACTTCTCGGCGCACCTGCCGCCCGTCCCGGTCCGGGTCGCGGGGCCAGGTGGAGCGGTTCCAGGTCAGCTGGCCGATGTACTTGACGTTGTTGAGGAGGCCCAGGCCCTTTCGCGGATTCCCCCAGATCGCGCCATGGGACCACGTGCGACGCACGCCCTGGCGGTCCTTCCAGCGTGCTCCCGGGGGCGGCACCCCCTCCGCGTTGAGCAACCCGGCGACGCGTCGCGGGCTCATCCCCTCGGCATAGAGGCGGAAGATCCTGCGGATCGTCTCGGCCTCGCCTTCGTGAATGAGGTACGCATGGCCCAGCACCGGCCCGGTCCCGGGAGGATCACCCGGCCGATCGGCGTGGACCGGGCGCGTGCGGTAGCCATAGGGTGCGCCACCCGCATGCTGTCCGGCGAGCACCCGCCCCTTGAGACCCCGTCGGCTCCGCTGGGCGTTGGCGGTCAGTTCGGCCTCGTTCACGAACCCCTTCGCCAGCATCATCGGGGCGGCCGACTCAGGGGAGGCGACCGTATCGATGCCGTCCAGGGTGCGCAGATGCACCCCCCAGAAGAGCAGTCGCTTCCGCAGGCCCGCCATCTCCTCGGGATCGCGGGTCAGCCGGGAGAGCTCGTCGGCGACCACCACGTCGAACTCGCGCGCCTTCGCCGCCTCCAGCAGCCGCTGGTAGCCAGGCCGCCGCCGCGACACGGTACCCGCGATCTCGCTGTCCGAGTAGAGCAGCCCGTCGTGCCAGCCGCGGTGATAGATCTCTTCCCGGCACTGGCGTACCTGATCGTCAATGGACGCCGGCCGTTGCAGGTCGCTGCTATATCTCGCGTAGATTGCCGCTCGCATCATCGTGCTCATCTGACTGGGCCGCCGCCTGGCGCTGCAGCGTCGCCACCACCGCTTCCGCCAGGTCCTGGACCAATTCATCCATAACGTGCGCCGGAAGTCCAGCTACTATCTGGTCAATCCGACGCTTCCTCTCAGATATGCTGCTCCGCCGCGACGGCGGGTGGCACCGGGGCGTGTAAGGAGACCCCGGTGCAGGCTGCTTCGGGGGCGCCGCTGCCCGAACCGCGTCCGGTCGCCCGTCTCGATCCCTGTGCGGGCGAGATCCGCCCCGAAAGTGCCCCTTCATTGCCGTGCATCCTGAAACTGAAAGGAGCGTCCGATCTCCGAAAGGCGCCGTTTCTGGGCTTCGCTCACTGTGCGCGTCTTCGGCTGGCCGCCGGGCTGCCAGGGCCGCCATGCGAAGAGCGCGCAGTCCGCGGCCCCACAGTCAGTCCGGTCCTCGGGCTGGCAGTGGCGGCAATACGCAATCACGAGGCCTTTGCTGGCCCGCCGTCGTCCGGCCTGTCGGAAGGGAGAGGCCGCATAAAGGGGGCAGACCTGGGACTGGCAGTCGAAGGCTCCTCGCCCGGTGGTGGCCCCCAGGCAGTCGAGGCAGAAGCGGCGGACGCAGGCCGCGACTGTGGGCACGGAGCATCCATCTGGCAGAGGTCTCTGGGTCATCGTCGCCTTATCCCCATGGGGCCGAATCGCCCAGTTTCCGCGCGCTGAAACCCCGGTTTCGGCCCCATATCAGAGACAGCGGGAAACAGTTCCCCGAAGGGGGCCGTGGCCGTTCCCTCCCTCCTCTGGGTATGCATAGGGAGAACCAGGGTCATTCCTCCGCCTCCACTGAGCCAGGGAAGGTTTCGAGGACGCTGCGCACCAGCTCGCGGCCGGGCGGCAGCAGGCGCGTGATCTTCATGCCCATCGGGGGTAGGCCGGCGCGGCCACGGCGCGACTCGCCGCGCACCCAGCGGATCTGTCTCGCCTCCGACAGAGCCTGCAGGTCGCCACGCACGGTGCGCGGGCTGATGGGAGAGGGGAAGTAGGTGACGAGTTCGCGCTCGCTGGTGATCAGCTCCGCGCCGCCGTATCCCTTGGCCTGCTCCAGCGCGGCAATCACCCACAGGAGTAGCGCGCGCCGGTTGCGCTCACGCTCGGTCCAGCGCGGCGGCGCCTTATGCATGGTCAGCAGGTTGAGCGCCCCGAGGAGGGTGCTGATCCCCTCGCGCTTGGGCTGCTTGTACATCCCCTGGACATAGGGGCAGGCCTTGTAGTTATCCCGGAAGAGGCAGTACTCTCTGAGGGGGCTTATCTCACTCTTGCAGCCGTAGCCGCGGATGCGCTCCCGCTTGGCCCTGGCGAGAACCGACTTCACGGTGCTGGCGGCGTCGGCGTGCGTGAAGGCATGCGAGGCGAACGGCGGCTGTTCGCACTGGTTCTCGACGTAGAAGCCGAGATGGCCACGAATCGCCTCTTCCGAGGCACCCGCCCTCAGGCATTCAATGACCAGCACATGGCAGAGCTCTCCGCGCTTCTTCTCAGGCACCCGTCCGAGGAGCGCCACGCAAGGCTTGATCTTCTCAAGGGGGACGCCGAGATGGCCGGCGAGGAACTCCCGCTGGACCTGCATATTGCCCAAGGAGAGTGCCCGCGCTCGGGCCGCAGGATTCTGGGTCTCGATGCCGGCAGTGCGCGCGCTGCTCACTAGCGGCCTCCGCATGCGCGCCGGACCATCTCGCTGGTGCGGCCGAGATGGTGTTCGGTCTTCCTACCTGCCTTCAGAGTCTCGGTCTGCATGCTCACTCGCTCATCACGGCCGGGCCGTCCTCCCGAGGGTGAGCAGCCTCCTGGTGCACCAGTGGAGGCGCGGCCCGGCCGATTCGGATGCTCAGTCCTGGCGAGGGGCAGTAGCTACGACCGCTCCCGCTGCTGCCGCTCCCATCTGGCGGCATTGTCCCACCTGCTGCAGAACGCTTCATGGGACGAGGATGGGACGAATCTGGGTTGGGTCTGGGAATGTCGGGGAGCGAGCATGGAGCAACGAGGGCCGCCTTCAAGGCGGCCCTGCGTGAGTGGCGGCGGATGCCAGACTAGACTAATCGGGGAGGATGGCTATTTCTGGTGGCTTCAGCCAGAGCCGATAGCCGAGGCCGCGCTCTCCGTCGATCAGCCGCTTTCCGCTGCCCGTCTCCGCTTCGTTGAAGGAGGCCCGCAGTTCCCGCACGGTATCGTCAACCTGCGCGGAGTTGACCTTCGGCTCTTCCCCTCCCGGAGTCCAGACGGCATCGTGGATGTCGTCGCGAGGCACCCATCCCCCGCCTCTATCGACAACTTGCCGGGCGAGGAACAGCAGCAGGTCGAAAGATCGGCGTGGCAGGCGGAGTTCGTCTCCGTGCAGGAGGGCCTGGTGATACTTCGGTCTGAGCACAAGCACCGGATCGGCTGTGGCCGCCGTCTCGGCTGCCGCGCGGCCGATCGCGCTGGTGATTGCGCGCTTCGCGACCTTCACATCGCCGCCCGCGATGCTCACGACTCGGGAGAGAGGCACGACCTTGACCCGGCCGGCAAACGTCTCTTCCGCCGGAGCATCGGAGAGTGTGAGCACCACCGAAACAGGTGCGCCTCGGAATGCTTCGGGATGGGCGAATGCGGCTATCGCGTCATCCCAATCGCTGCCGCGTGCCAGAAGCACGTTGCCGCGGGCTTCGCCGGCCGCCACCCGGCCCAACCACCAAAGCCGCTCCGGCACGCGCTCCTGCACGGTGCTGCCGGCGGAGAGCTGTGTCGCGATGACCTGGCCCAGAGCGGGAGTACTGACCCGCCACTGCTGGAGGCGCTCCAAGGGAATGGACACCCGGCCGATATCGTCTCGCTCCTCGCAGATCACGTACGCACGCGGTGGCTCGGAGCCCTGTCCCTCCAGGAACTCGACTTCGACCAGGCAGTGTTCCGGGCATCCGGGACAGATGATCGAGGTGGTGAAGCCAGTTGGCTCCAGCACTCCTGAGGACTGTAGTGCCGCCACATGCTCCGGCGGCCAGCGCCTGAGATCCTCAAGGCCGAAGCACGTACTGGGCGTTGCGTCGGCGCTTCGAAGAACCGTCCTCATCGCGCACTGAGACATCGATGCCCCACCTCCTCAGCAGTTCTCGGGCCTTGTCATCTTCCTCGTCGTGTTTGAGCGAGCAGAACTTGGGATGGGATAGGCGAATCGGAAGCCGCTTTTCGGCAGCCGCCCCGGAGCGGAACCGCAGCTGCAGGCTAGCACGATCGGCATAGGCCAGATCAGAAGAGAACCCTTTCGCCTTGAGGACGACCTGAAGCATCTTGCGCACTCCCTCTGGGTCCTTCGAAGGGGTCGCCTCCAGAGTGATGCGCCGGCCAGTGTTTCCCATCACCCGGATCCGGAGGGATCGAAGCAGCGCGCTCTCCACGCCGTCCTCGGGCTGAAGCGTGAACTGGAATCCGGGGTCGAGGAAACGATTCAGATCGTACGCGACCCCTTCGGCGTCAACGGCTGACAGATCAACCCCCAGAATGGCGCGTCCGAAGATCAACTGCAACTCCCGCCTTGTGTCGCTGGCGCCCTTCGCATGCATGTCCAGCCACCGGTCCCGCTCATGGTAGACGAAGATAACTTCGAACGCGGGACGTTGTGTCACCGACGTGAGTTCGTGCTTCTCGTTCCAGACCATGCGGCTCTCGGCATAGTCCTCCGGATACGCGAACCAGTAAAGCTTGCTCTCTCTTCGATAGTGGTCGACCTTGCAGTTGTGGCCACGGGCTTGCGCTCTCCAGTAGTACTCTGCGAGGTCGTCCTCTAGCCGCTTCGCGGTCTCTTTCGTCGTGTGCGGATCGCACTCGGGGATGCCCGCCAGGATCTCCCAGCTGGACAACTGGTCGGCGTAGTGAAAGCGCTGCGCCACACGGAACACGTCGGGGTGATGCAGGAAAGTCCAAAAGGCCTTCTCCAGATGCCCCCCCATGCGATCAAAATCCGCCCCGAAGTCGACCCCGTGGTGCACGTCGCGGCCCTCGTCGAGGAGCGTCTGTGTCCCGCCTTCATCCGCCATTCGGTAGATCCGCCGGAAGTCGGTGTCGATCTCCTGTCTGGCCTTCTCCGGCGCTGCTCCGATCGCTTGCATCAAGACGTCGACCTTCTTCTCCCGCTCCCCCAGGTACCTCCACTGCACACGAGACGCGACGTGCTTGCGCGTCAGATAGTCCCGCAACAACTCGCTCGGTGCTTGTCGCAGGAACGACTTCGGCGAATAGTGACGGGCCATGCTCTCCTCCCTCGCACAGGCAAAGTGTCCAACCTTCCTGACGCGCGAGTATATCACTCACTGACGACGCGGGGGGAAAATCATGCGAATGGCCGCCTGAGATGGCTTCGAATGCCAGCTAGACATGGTGTTAGCTAGACATGGTTGACGACGGTCCTCTGTCGTGGCATAATACTCGCGCGATAATCCAACCCACGGAATGACCGGGGGGAGCAGCCGACGGTGTACCGCCGGCGTCTGAGCTGAGGAAAGGGATTGAGCCCCCTGCCCTGAGTTCAGATGCCGGCTCTTCTTTGGCCGGGGGAGGAAGATGGACCAGGTGGCGAGGAGCGCTGCAACCGGACTGGTGAGGGTCGCGCGAAGGCGCCACACCGGGCGTTCGCGTCGTCTGAGAGCGGCCTCCGCCGCGTGGGCGCAAGCAGGCCTGTCGCGCGGTCAATGTCTTGGGAGATCGCGGACGGCGCACGCAGGGCGGTAGGGCCGGCTCACAGGCAGACAGGAGATCGGAGCACATGACCGCAGAGACGCCGGAAGCAGGAACAAGCAACACGCCAGGCCTGACAACCTGCGCGGCCTTGACCGCGAGCGGGCGGCGGTGTCGCGCCATGCCCATGCCGGGAGAGCCGTTCTGCTTGTTTCACAGCCAGCAAGCAGACGCGAAACGGATCATGGCCGATGCGCGACGCGCGGGCGGACTGGCGCGGCTGGCCTCGCTCAAGCCCACGGGCCTGGTGGTGAAACTCGATACTCCGGCCGCGTGCAAAGAAACGGCACGCCAGGCCCTGCAGTTGCTGGCCGACGGCAAGCTGGACCGGCCCCGGTGCGACTCGCTGGTGAACGGCTGTACGCGGTTGCTGGACTCCTTCGCGCTGGGGGAGTTGGAGGCCCAGATCGCCGAGATCAGGGCCGACCTGCAGGCGGTGAAGGAGGCGGACGGTGCTGACGAAGGCTAAGATCGAGGCCGAGATTGCCGCTCTAGGCGAGGAGGTGGAGGCGGTGGCCCGCCGGCGCGGACGGTCGCTGCCCACCCCTGAGGACCTGGGCGACCTCCTGGATGCCCTCGGTGTGACGCTGGAGGCCTTGCGGGCCGCGCGAGACGCGACAGAGGACGAAGGGGAGAAACTCGCCGCCATCTTCACGCCCGGGGAGGTGGCCCCGGGGGCCGAGGCCCTGAGGGAGGCGTATCTGACGCTGATCGGGCCCGCGCTCATCCGCGATGGGCCGGCCTACTTCCGGGCCTTGCGGGCCCTGCGGCCCGTGCTGGCCGACCTGCTGGAGCAGCGGGCCGAGAGATGGTCGCGGGCGTGGAGGGAGGCCCCCAGGCCCTTCGACTTCCACCGCGGGGACCGCAGTGGGCAGGAGCGCGTCTCCGTTCCTCTCGCGTTTCCGGCACGGCCGGGCCAGACTCCCGCGGAATGGGCGACGGAGACCGTCGCCAAGGCGAAGGGCTGGCACCGCGTGGTGCTGGCGGGCCTGGCGCTCAACGTTGCCGCGACTGAACTGAAGGAGTGGCGCGACTGGATCGCGGAAGAGGCAGTGAAGCAGCATGATCTGCTCCTGCGCGAGAGAGCGAATCCGACCCCATCTTCCGCCGAGGACCCCGCGGCGCGGTGGGCGCGTGACGTGGCGAAGCACACCCTCCCCGACGAGGAGGAAGCCGAACTGGTGCGACAGGGCGTGGTGAGGGCGGAGGAGCTGGCCGCGGTGAAGGCGCTGCCTCCCATTCCGCCCGGCCGCGAATGAGATCACCGAACCCAGAGATAGGGAGACACGGATGACAGCAGAGAGCGTAGTCACAACACTGGCAGTACAGACACGGCTTATCGCTGACCTCCGCCCTCACCCACTGAACTACCGCCGCCATGGCCCCGAGCAGCTGGAGGTGCTGCGGCGTTCCCTACGGGATCACGGATTGCAGAAGCCGGTGGTCGTCACCTCCGACGGTACCATCCTGGCCGGACATGGCCTGGTGGAAGCGGCACGGCTGGAGGGATGGACGGAGCTGGCCGTGCACGTGTATGACGGGGCGCATCCCGACGCGTTTGTGGCCGCCGACAACTTCTCCGCCAGCCTGGCCGTGGATGACGAGCAGGCCCTGGCCGAACTGCTTCGACGGCTGGACGCGGACGGCGAACTGAGTGCCAGCGGCTATGAGCAGGAGGACCTGGGGGAGCTGATCGCGCGGCTAGAGGCGGAGGCGAACTCCGGTCGCGAGGAGACCTGGGAGCCGCCGGAGGAGTTGCCGGAGGGCCCGACGCGCGTCCAGCCCGGAGAGCTGTGGCAGTTGGGAAAGCACCGGCTGCTGTGCGGCGATGCCACCGACCCGGCGAACTGGGACCGTCTCATGCAGGGGCAGACCGCGCACGCGATCATCACCGACCCGCCCTATGGCATCAACTACCGCGGCGGCCGGGCGGCCCAGGAGGAACGCATCGGGGCGCAGCGGCGCGGGGTGGACCAGCCCTCCGACGCCTACTGGGACGACCTCACCGATGACGAGTACCGGTCACTGCTTGTCGGCAGCCTTGGCCTCGCGCACCAGCATTCGGATGACAAGGCCCCGCTCTACCTCTGGTTCGCCAGCTCCCATCTGCGGGACGTGCTGGACTGCCTCGCCGAGACCGGCTGGCAGGAGCGAAACCTCCTCGTCTGGGTGAAAAACAACGGGGCGGGCGCGCTCTTCGCGCAGTATAAGCACTGGTATGAGCCATGCTTCTATGCGTTCAAGAAGGGCAAGTCGCCGCGCTGGCACGGGCCGACAAATGAGCGCACGGTGTGGGAGCACGACAAGCCTCTCGCCAACGACCTCCATCCCACCATGAAGCCCCTGGCCCTCATTGAACGGACCATTCAGAACGCCACCGAACTGGGCCAGCTCGTGGTGGACGCCTTCCTCGGATCGGGTACCGCGATCATGGCCGCGGAGCGCACCGGCCGGCGCTGCTATGGCTTCGATCTGGATGCGCGCTACTGCGATATCATCCTGGCCCGGTGGGAGGAGTTTGCGGGCGAGGAGGCGGTCAAGATCGATGCCTGAGCGTTACCGGCGGGATACCGCTGCTCTTGTGAGCCAGATAGTGGAGGCGCTGCGCGAGCGGGCCAAACCGCGGTACTTCATAGTGGAGGAGTACGGCCCGGACGGTGAGATTGTCAAAGCCTGGGAGGGGAACCCGCTGGTGCCTGGTCAGGAGGGAGTGAACACGATGATCGTCACGGGCGTGGGGTATGCGGAGCCGCGGACGGACTGGCGCGAGCGAGGCGTAGTCCCGCCGCAGGGCTTCCATCCCAGCCGGTGGAGGGATTGACGACTGAACGGAAGGCGGCCGATAGGGGCGGCCCGGCATGAACCCGGAGGTAAGAGCTGATGGCAAGACCGCGGAAGCTGATAGACCAGAAGCAGGTGGAAGAGCTGGCCCGCATCGGTTGTACCGAGCCGGATATGGCCGCGGTGCTGGGCGTCTCGGTGGATACGCTGCAGCGGCGCAAACGGGCCAGTGCCGAGTTTCGCGGTGCTATAGAAAAGGGCCGCGCCTCCCTGCGAAACTCCCTGCGGCGACTTCAGGTGAAGAAGGCCTTAGAGGGCAACGTCACCATGCTGATCTGGCTGGGAAAGCAACTGCTGGGCCAGAGCGACCGCCAGAACACGGAGCTGACCGGCCCCGAGGGCGTGCCGATGATCCCGGACGAGGTGGTGCTGGCGCTGGCCCAGTCGCGGGGACCGAGGCTGGGCGGGGATTCGTTCCGCCCCATGGGGGCCATTACCGCGGGGGGAGGGACGGATGGGCCACAGCATGACTGAGCAGGCGGATCAGATGCCGGACAAGGCTAAGCACGCGGGAGGCCGGCCCCGGTTGGTATTCGATCTGCGCCAAGTCGAAGACCTCGGCCGCATCCAAAGCACCCACAGCGAACTCGCCGCGGTGCTGGGATGTCACCTCGATACGGTGAAGGATCGCCTGAAGAACGACCCCGAGTTTTCCACCGCCTACCAAAAGGGGCTGGAGCACGGGAAATCCAGCCTCCGGCGCATCCAGT
>Ga0315284_10017757_pt1 | contig 10091 bp, 7 predicted proteins | sample YL17G09_16_MG_FD_203696 | JGI IMG/M metagenome (GOLD analysis project Ga0315284, IMG submission 203696) | Sediment microbial communities from Yellowstone Lake, YNP, Wyoming, USA - YL17G09_16 | ecosystem: Environmental > Aquatic > Freshwater > Lake > Sediment | place: USA: Wyoming | collected...
CGGTCCGTAACGGGTTGATAGCAATGCCCCTTTCGGTGACAATAACATCGATAAGCTGCCCTGGTCCGCAGAGTGTCGTGACATCGTCTCTGATTACAGGTATCCTGTCGCGAAACAATGGTATGGAAAGTATAACTGTTTTGCCGAACAGACAATTCTGCCAACCGCCAATCCCGTGTAATAGGTACCCGTCGGAATGGGTGACCACGTTGGCATTGAAATTCAGATCAACCTCTGTTGCGCCCAGAATAACCACATCCACCATACTGGCAAAATTGCCCTTACCATGGTAGTTGTAACTTGAAAACGGGCTTGTCATCACATGTTTCTGATTATCACGTATAGAACGTACTCCGTCCAGATCAAAGGTCTGCCCGTCCAGAATATATTCCACCAGCCCCTCCTCAAGCATCTTAACCAGGTATTTATTACTCCCTCCCCTGGCAAACCTTGCTTTTATTCCTTTTTTCCGCATGATATCGCCAAAGAAGTTCCCAACGGAAAGTGCTGTTCCACCAGCTCCGGCCTGGAACGAGAACCCGTCATGGATAATGCCGGTGATATCGCAAAACCGGGCGGTCATTTCAGCAATCAGCAACCGGTCGGGGCTGCGTGTTACCTCGGTAGTTCCTGAGACTATCTTTTCGGGTATACCTACCCGGTCAACCTTTACCGTAAAATCGACGTAATTTCCCTGTATCTGCCAGGGAACACAGGGAAAGGGCACCAGATTATCCGTCACCACAATTACCTTATCAGCATACTGTGCATCTCCCAGGGCAAAACCGAGCGATCCGCTGGCCGAGGGACCATTGACCCCGTTAGCATTGCCGAAGGCATCAGCGCTGCCGGCCCCGATAATCGCTAAGTCAATCTTCACCTCGCCATCCTGGATGGCCTGATAACGTCCGCCATGAGAACGAAGCACAGCTGTCTTGCGCATCCTTCCCTCAGAACAATACCGGCCAAGAGGGCCGTTCATGCTGCCTTCAATATGGCTGATGGTTCCGTCATCCAGGTATTTTAACAAATAGGCATGGCAGGAAAAAGAAGCGGATGGAAACCAGCACAGGTTTTTCACACCCAGCTCACTGGCGCAATCGAACACCAGGTTGGCCACCAGGTCGCCCTCCCTGAAGTGATGGTGGGTGGAGATAGTCATCCCGTCTTTCAGACCCGCTTTAATGAGGGCTTCTTTCAGTGTAGAGACCTGCTTGTTGCCGTCAGCCGGAAAGTCAATATTTGAGGTTATCGGAGGAGCATGTCGGTTCCCCTTCGGATGGAAATTCCCAACACCCATGAAGGGTATTACCGGTTTACCGTTTATTTCAGAAGGCACTAATCTGCCTGCTGCATTCTTCACCAGATTATTGCTCATGGGTATCCCTCCAGCTTTTTGGTACTTTTCCTGCACTAACGGCCCTTTCAAGAGTAATTAGCGCGCGCTTTATAACCGGCGGATCAATCATTTTTGAATCAAGGGCAATTACGCCTGTGCCCTCCTTTTCTGCTTTTTCGTATGCCAATACTATTTTTTTAGCCCTGTCCGTCTCAGCTTCAGTAGGCAGGAAGTTTTCGTAGATTACTGCAACCTGACGAGGATGGATACATCCCATTCCTGTAAAACCAAGAGCCTTGGATTCAATCACGTTACGGGCGAGCGCTTCCATATCATCAATGTCTGAAAAAACCGAATCGATGGGTTGTATACCTGCCGCCCTGGCAGCATTTACCACCATGCAGCGGGCGAAGAGTGTTTCTTTTCCTTCCGGAGTCCGTTGTGTGCCAATATCTGCGGTATAATCCTCCAGACCTATTGCAAGAGCGACAACATTGCCGGATGCACAGGCTATCTCATAGGCATTCATAACACCGGCAGCGCTTTCAATAATGGGCATCAGATGTATCGTATCGTTTTTCCGGCCCAAAATCTCCGAAATTTTTGCATCCGTCTGTGTAACCTGGGTTGCATGCTCACATTTAGGGACAAGAATGAGGTTAACCCGATGGGGCACACAATAGTTCAGGTCGTCCAGCCCCGCCGGCAACTGGTTAATCCTGACCATGCGTTCAGCACCATAAAAGTCAACCGATCGAAGTGCATTACGAACCAGGAAGCGGGCTTCGGATTTTTTTTCCGGGGCAACAGAATCCTCGAGGTCGAGGATGATACCGTGACTACCGTATATACCGGCATTGATCATCAGCTTGGGATTGTTGCCCGGTAAATACAGCCGGGTAACGCGATCAGTATCTTTTGAGGTAGAATAACTATTCTGGGGCAGCATGGGCAACAGATAATCCCTATCTGTTTTGATATGCTTTTTAATAACAGCTTCCAATCGGGCAGCTATTGTAAAGGGCAGAGCTCCCAAGTCATCGATCTCAATTTTGGCATGTTCAATTCCGAAATAACTCAGCATGGTACGACATAAATCCAGAATGGATTCACCATACAAAGACCTGACTTTGCTTTTCAGTTCAATGGACACCCCATGATCGGAAGTGACTGCCAGACTGATGAAACAGTCCGATCTTACGCCTTCTCCGCGGTTACCTGTTGTTTGGATCATAGTCAGAATTAAGAATTCAAAAATTACTGAAAAAATCCCGAATAAATCCTGATAGTTATCACATGGAAATCTGTAATAGCTGAGCGGTTACGTTCAGACCAGATGGATAAAAAGTAGCGGTAAAATGTTGGATTGCTCAACAGGTTATTCTAATTTTGATCTTATATCCATGAAAAAAATAAAAATCCACCCCATGAAAATTTCGTCACTAACCGGTAGCAATCGGTCGTTTATTTACTTCTTCCTGATAATATTCGGCTTATTATACATAAACACGACCATTACTATGACACAACCAACCTTTGAAAAAGATATCATTAAAACATCCGCCGGAAATCTCGAAATAACCTTTCTGGGTCACGGTTCTCTGATGTTATCGTTCAACGGAAAAATCATCCATGTTGATCCTTTTAGCAGTGTTGCCGATTACACTTTCCTGCCCAAAGCCGATCTGATCCTCATCACCCACGAGCACGGCGATCATCTCGATCTGAGAGCGCTTAGCATGATCCGTAAAGAGAACACTGAGATTATCTGTACCGAGAAATGTGCCCCATCCTTATCGGGAAGCATAATAATGAAAAACGGAGATATCCGGTCATCCGGCAAAATTGCAATTGAAGCTGTTCCTGCCTATAACATTATTAACGGCCCAAATGCAAACCAGGTATTTCATCCCAAAGGTCAGGGCAATGGTTATATTTTAACAACAGGCGACAAAAGAATTTATATTGCCGGTGATACGGAGAACACACCTGAAATGAAAGCACTGAAAGGAATAGATATAGCCTTTCTCCCGATGAACCTGCCCTATACAATGACACCGGAGATGGTGGCAGATGCAGTGCGGGCATTCAAACCAAAGATTCTTTACCCTTATCATTATGGTGATACGGACACCCAGAAATTGCTTGATCTTCTGAAAAACGATAAGTCCACTGAGGTGCTTATCAGGAAGATGAAGTAAAATGAAAGGTACAGGTAATCCGGGTAAAAAAAATCTGTCACCAGATATACTTGATGACAGATTATTTTTTTCTAAAAATTGAGATTCTTTATTCAGGTATGCCTAATTTATAACAGAGGTCCTCATAGCTTAATTTTGAATAATCCAGGGTTGATTTGGTAGGAACTCCACCGGGAATTATGATATAACGAAATGGCACACTACTATTAAATGTAATTGTGGCACTATTATCGTGTGTAAACAGGGCAAAAACTACTTTCCCCAAAACAAGAACATGAGTCATGGTATAATTAACACCCCCTGAGATACCAGTATACGGCATTTGGTATACAGTGTTCGCCCATTTAAAATAGCATAAAACTAAGCCCCGATCAATAATTGCCTGGGTAATGTGGGCATCCCTCAGATGTTTGACTTTCAAATCTGATCCATTGAGGAGCGAATCACGCCATGAGCCTGGCAGAGTTGCCCAATCCGAGTAGATAACATTAGCCGTTCCGGGGTCACCTGGCACACCCTGGATACCCTGAATACCCTGAATACCCTGTTCGCCCGGGTCGCCCGGGTCGCCTTGGTCACCTTTATCACCTGCGCAACTAACAAATGATAACGATGCCACGATAGGCAAAATGAATAAAAACAATGCTTTTTTCATAATAATAGGTTTTTGTTAAATTACTGAAAATATTAAAAGAAATTATATGGAAAGAAAAACTAATGTTAACAATTATATATCGATTATGAAAAAATAAAATTAGCAAGCCTGAATAAGATATTTGTTGAAATTACGATTTTTTATGAATTGTTATTAATAAGTATTAAAAATAATGGCATTAAGCCCATTCTGAAATTTCACTTTTTTAGCCAAGCGATTTTGTAACTTCGCTTTTATTAATCTTTTCAATACCCCTCTCAATCCTTTTTATCGTCTCCTCTTTTCCAATCATTTCGAGGATATCGAATAAATGCGGTCCCTTGCCTGAGCCGACAATGAGCAGTCGCAGAGGGGCTGCCACCCTGCCAAAACCGAGGCTGTGCTGCTCAATGTATTGCCTGATCAAATTCTCCAATCCGCCGGAGGAGAAGTTATTTGTTCCTTGTAACAAATCTTTTACCGCTGAAATAATTTGTGGAGTATCTTCTTTCCATACTTTCTTCACCATCTGCTGCTCATAGGAGATGGGGCCTTCAAAAAAGTAAAACGCCTGGTCCCAGAATTCGTGTGGAAATACAAGCCGCTCCTTAACCATTCCGGCTATCTTTTTTACAAAGTCGGGACGGATGGAAATTCCCCTTTCCTGTAAAACCGGTATGAATAGCGCTGCCAGTTCTTCATCGGATTTAGCTTTCATGTAGTGCTGGTTATACCATTTTGCCTTTTCAGGATCAAAGCGGGCTCCGGATTTACCAACACGTTCCAGGCTAAAGGCGTCAACCAGCTCGCACAGTGAGAATAACTCCTGTTCAGTGCCCGGGTTCCAGCCTAAAAACGCAAGGATGTTGATCATGGCTTCAGGAAAATAGCCCGATTCGCGGTAACCGGAAGACACTTCACCCGATTCGGGATCGGTCCATTGCAATGGGATAACCGGGAATCCCATTTTATCTCCATCGCGCTTGCTGAGCTTTCCCTGTCCGCTTGGTTTCAATATAAGCGGCAGGTGGGCGAACTGCGGCATTACATGTTCCCACCCCAGTGCCCTGTATAAGAGTACATGCAGCGGAAGTGAAGTCAGCCACTCCTCTCCACGGATCACATGGGTAATTTCCATAAGATAATCATCGGTTACGTGAGCCAGGTGGTAAGTAGGTAATCCGTCAGCCTTAAAAAGCACTTTATCGTCGAGAAGTCCGGTATGAAAAGTGACTTCACCCCGGATCAGGTCGGTGATGCTTACCTCTTCTTTTTCGGGCATCCTGAACCGGATCACGTGGGGAACACCAGTTTCAAGCAACCGTGTGGTTTCTTCCGAAGAAAGAGTGAGTGAATTTTGAAGCGTCAAGCGGGTAGAAGAATCGTACTGAAATATTTTACCTGCCAATTCATATTGTTTTCTGAGGCTATCAAGCGTATCAGGTTCATCAAAAGCATAGTAAGCATTGCCACTGACCACCAATGTTTCGGCGTATTGCCGGTACAAATCCTTTCTTTCGCTTTGCCGGTAAGGTGTATGGGGTCCGCCTTTATCGGGACCTTCGTTGTATTGCAGTCCGCACCACTTCAGTGATTCCATAATATATTCCTCAGCACCCGGCACAAACCTTGCCTGGTCGGTATCTTCAATTCTGAGTATAAAATCACCATGATACTTTTGGGCAAATAAATAATTAAACAATGCTGTTCTCACCCCTCCAATGTGCAAAGGTCCGGTAGGACTTGGAGCAAAACGAACCCGTACTTTCCTCGGCATAGAATAAAATTTGAGATCAAAGATAGAAAAAAGAGATGGTCTAAAGCTTTTTCATCAATTATCCGCATTCTATTATCTTTGCTTTTGAGTGGTTTTCATTTTTCGTTTTTCACTTTTCACTATTAGTTTTTCATTGTTCATTTTTCATTGATAATTATTGATGGCTAAACATTTGACAACCGGCTACCCCCTCCAGGACTACTATTCCCGAATTTATAAAACCTATGACCTGGTCAACCGTTTGTTTACTTTTAGACTTGATAAAAAATGGCGCAGGCATACTGTGGTAGCATGTTTGGAAAGCCAACCGGAACGAATTCTTGACCTTTGCTGCGGTACGGGTGATTTGGCCATTAGCATCAGCCGTACTGCCGTTAACTCTGTCCGTATAACGGGCTTTGATCTGAACCCCAATATGCTGGATATTGCCCGTCAAAGAGCTTTCCGTTTCAACACAACAAATATTGAATTTGTGCAGGGAGACGCAGGTTCCACTCCTTTTAAGGATAATGAATTTGACTGCATCACCATTGGTTTCGGATTCAGAAACCTCACTTTTAAAAATCCAAACCGTGATCAGTATATCCTGGAAATCAGCAGAATAATGAAACCGGGAGCCAGATTATTGATTCTTGAAAGTTCCCGGCCTGACAACAGGATTATTGGTTTCTTTTACCGTCTCTACCTTAAAATTTTCCTGGTGCCTTTGGGCGGGTTGCTGTCAGGCCACTGGCATGCATACCGGTATCTGGCTGGGTCATCGGCAGATTTTTATAGTTTTCCGGCCCTCTGTAAAATGCTGGAAGACTACCAGCTAAGCCTTCAAATCAAGAAAAAGTATCTGTTTGGCTCAGTTAACCTGCTTATTGCCACAAAGAAAGGAATGTAATACTTTCCTCATCTTTCTTCAAAAGCAAATTGTTATCTTTGCCCCATGATTGAAAAGTTAAACAACCTCTGCAAAGGCACCTTCATCAGCTTTCTTGGTATTGAATTCCTGGATTACGGCGATGATTTTGTAGAAGCCCGAATGCCGGTTGATAACAAACTTCAGCCCATGGGTCTTCTGCATGGCGGTGCTTCCCTGGCACTTGCCGAGACTATAGCCAGCGGCGGATCTTACCTGCTGGTGGATTCGGATAAATACGACGTTCTTGGGTTGCAGGTATCAGGAAATCATCTGTCAACCGTGAGTGATGGTACGCTGCATGCCCGGGCTGAAATAATTCACCGCGGAAAGACAACCCATGTATGGGATGTAAAAATCACGGGCGATACTGGTAAACTTATTTCCGTGACAAGAGTTATTATTATGGTAGTAAAGAAGAAAAAATGAAAGTACCTGGATGCAGGAAGTGTTAAAACATACTGATTCTATTGCTGAAGCACTCAGGATTTGCCTGGCTAAAAAAATCCATTTTGCCGCCTACAGGCTGCCTGGTAAAACCGGTTTCGACCTTGTTATTCAGAAGGATCCTGAAATGAAGGCGTTGGAAAATCTTAAAGAAAGGTTGCCCCACAGAGGATTCCTGATCGCACCTTTTTCAAGGAAAGATGACAAAACCTACCTGATAAGACCTGAAATAGTATTGCGCAATTCCTTTACTTCCAAACAACTTGAGGAATTGGTTGCCCTGCCGGAAAATAAATTGAATCAAAGCCCTCAGCCTTGTCCTGAAGATACCAGGAAAGAGGATTATATCCATCTGATTCGGGATACGATTGAGAGAATCAATTCCGGTGAATTTGAAAAAGTAGTGTTGTCCAGGGTTAAAACCGTACAGGGGAATTTTTCCACACGATTGCCCGATATTTTCAAAATCCTTTGCGATTCTTACCCGAATGCTTTTGTATACCTGTTTTGCTTAAATGGACAATGCTGGACCGGTGCAACACCCGAACCCTTTATATGTTCAAAGGGAGAAGAGCTGATCACGGTATCCCTGGCCGGGACCAGAACACACCGTAAAGAAGATCTGGATATCAGTAACTGGAACAGGAAAGAATTGCAGGAACAGGACTATGTGACCCTCCATATTGAAATGATATTGAAGAATTACGCAGTATCAGCCTATACGAAGAACGGACCGTATGTTGCAAGAGCCGGCAACTTATTACATCTTCGCACCGATTTCACTTTTTCAACCCAATCAGTAGGCAGCCAGTTACCCTCGCTGATCAATGCTCTGCATCCTACCCCAGCAGTATGCGGCATGTCCACAGGGAAGGCCATGGATTTTATCGGAAGCTCCGAAAAACACAGTCGGGAGTATTATACGGGATTTCTGGGACCACTGGGTCTCGGCGACCTTATCCAGCTTTATGTAAACCTGCGCTGTTTGAAAGTATATGAAAACCGGGTGGTATTGTATATAGGCGGAGGAATTACACACAATTCGGTGGCAGAAGAGGAATGGGAGGAAACCGAGATCAAAGCAGATACCTTACTTTCGGTACTGCAGCAAATCAAGTAAATGCTCCATCCGAAACAACATATTGCTGATCTTGCCGAAATCTTCCGTAGAAAGGGGATCACCAGAGTAGTCATCTCTCCCGGTTCGCGCAGTGCACCATTGATACAATCATTTGTTGAGACATTTGGCGAATTGTGCATCAGTATTGTTGATGAAAGAAGTGCAGCCTATTTCGCCCTGGGCGTTGCCCTTTATACTCAAAATCCGGTTGCTTTGATCTGCACCTCAGGAACTGCAGTATTAAACTATGCGCCTGCCCTGGCCGAAGCTTATTATCAGCAGGTTCCCCTTCTGGCCGTTACGGCCGATCGTCCCCGGGAATGGATTGATCAACAGGAAAATCAAACCCTCAGACAGTCGGGCATTTACAGTAATTTTATCAAGGGAAGCTATGAACTCCCTCAGATAATCACAGCGGATGATGATTTGTGGTTTGCCCACCGGGTGATCAATGAAGCAGTTAATTTATGCACCTCATCAGGCAAAGGCCCGGTGCATATTAATGTACCGCTTACTGAACCTTTGTATGGTGAACTTCCTTCTCCATCAGAAAACATCAGGATAATTCAGCAGGTAGAGCCGGATATTTCCTTGAAACTGCCTGATGAACTGGTTCAGGAATGGGAAAAGGCACACAGGATCATGATCATCCATGGCCAGGACATTCCGGGTTCCGAAGTTGCAACCCTATTACCGTTGCTTTTAAGCGACGGAAGAATAGCTATTCTCGCTGAAAACATCGCCAATATTCCAGGCAAAAACATCCTTTCCAACTCCAACCTGGTGCTCTCCAAAAACCGTGGTAATAGTCCTGATTATCCCGACCTGATCCTTCATAGCGGAGGCCAGGTAGTTTCGAAAGCTCTTACAGGTTACCTGCGGAGAGCCGCACAGGTGAAATGCTGGCGCATTGGAACCGATAAAGGGATCATCGACACATTCAAACAGGTCACAAGCTATATACCCTACAAGCCTGCATTTGTTTACCGTGCCCTTGCCGGAATAAAATGTCAGCAAACAGATTCTGCCTACGGAGAAAGCTGGCATACCCGCACAACTATCGTTAATACCCTGGCCGAAGAAACAATCCGGCAGACACCTTTTTCGGATCTGCGCGTTTTTAGCCAGGTTTTTCAGTACATTCCCGGTGGCACGTTAGTTGTGCTCGGGAATAGCAGCATTATCCGCTATGCCCAACTTCTTCCATCCAATGACTCACTAAGCTATTATTCCAACCGCGGCATATCCGGTATTGACGGATGCCTGTCAACAGCTGCCGGGATAGCTCATACATCGAAAAAACGAACGCTGGTTATAACCGGTGATCTGGGATTTTTGTACGATTCTAATGCTTTGTGGAACCGGGAATTGCCTGCCAATCTGAAAATTCTGGTAATCAATAACAGTGGTGGCGGGATTTTTTATATACTGAAAGGCCCCTCGGATCATCCCGGGTTTAAGAAGTATATCGAAGCCCATCATCCGGTAAATATTCATAAATTAGCAGAAGCATTTGGACTGGATTATTTTTATGCCGAAGATGAATTAAATCTTAGGAACCAGTGGGATCAATTTATTAAGGAAGATGAACGGGCAACCCTTTTTGAAGTTAAAACTGATGCAGCAATTAGTGCTTCAACATTTCGGCAGATAATGGGTGGCCCTC
>Ga0315284_10017758_pt1 | contig 10091 bp, 7 predicted proteins | sample YL17G09_16_MG_FD_203696 | JGI IMG/M metagenome (GOLD analysis project Ga0315284, IMG submission 203696) | Sediment microbial communities from Yellowstone Lake, YNP, Wyoming, USA - YL17G09_16 | ecosystem: Environmental > Aquatic > Freshwater > Lake > Sediment | place: USA: Wyoming | collected...
AATCTGCGTTTCAAATGGTTTGCAGCGAAATAGACTTCAAATATCCGCTTGCTTACGCGCGCGGCTCTGTTTTCCTGCCAGACCATGTGGCCGTGGCCAAATATCAAAAACTATGCGGCATTGGGCTTCAGCCCGCCCTGCCAGATCCTATTTCCGGAGCAGCTCACGCAAGTTTCGTGAGTCCCATCACATACTAATTCGTCAATAACGGCAAAAACTTGAGCCTATTCACCTTGCCCGTCCGTCGATTTCGATGGGATTCTGAAGGACTTCGTGGTTGGGGTAATTAGGGACGCTCACCAATCAGCATTAGCCGATCGATCTGGATCGTGCAACTTAAACCGAAGAGTGGGAGAGCGTCCCAAGTATTCGCGTCAGGTACTATTTCTTCGAGAGCGGGAGTCGCACTTCGAGGGTTGTCCCCGATCCCGGCCGGCTCCGGATCTTGAATTGTCCGTTCAGCAGCAACGCCCGCTCGCGCATGCCTGCCAATCCAATGGACAGGGGGCTGCTCAGAGTCTCTGTCGGTATGCCGCGGCCGTTGTCGCTTATCCTGAGAATGAGTTGGCCCGCTTCTTGGCGCAATAGAATCTCCACCCGGGTGGCTTGGGCGTGGCGCAGCACGTTGGTCAGGCTTTCCTGCAAGATGCGAAAGGTGGCGGTGGCAGTATCCCGATCCACAGCCAGTCCCTTCTTCGGCACGCTCGCGAGGCACGGAATCCCGGTGCGGTCCTGGAAATCCCGGGCTTGCCATTCCACGGTGGCGCACAGTCCCAGGCTGTCCAGCACCGCCGGCCGCAGTCCAGTGGCAATCCTTTGCACAGAGTGGATCGCCGCATCCACCATCTGGCTCATTTCGGAGACGCGAGCTGCCAGGGCTTCCGGAGCAGCGGCCTTTCCGGGTTTGGCCAGGCGGCGCTCCAGCCATACCAGGTCAATCTTCAGCCGGGTCAATTCCTGGGCGAGCACGTCATGGATTTCACGAGCAACATGGGTGCGTTCTTCCTCACGCACGGCCTGCAAGCTGGCAGCCAGGGCTCGCAACTGTTCACAGGATGCGCGTAGTTCCTCCTCGGCAACTCGGCGTTCTGAGACGTCACGGATCACCATGCTGGTGCGCGGTAGTCCATGCCGGTCGGTAAACACCGCGGATGAGACTTCGCCCGGAAATGTCGTTCCGTCTTTGTTCACGAACGTCAGTTCGCCGCGGAACTTGCCCGTCCGGGCGCGCTCTTCCATGGCCAACGCCAGCCGGGAATCTGAAGCATCCATGATGCCGCTCCGTCCAGCCAGTATGATTTCCTCCTCCGAACGCCCGAACATCCGGCAGGCGGCCTCGTTGGCGGCAAGAATCCGGCCATCCGGCACCGTCAGCAACACGGCATCCAGGCTGGTGGCAAACAGCGAGCGATAGCGTTCTTCGCTTTCGTGCAACGCTTCTACAGCCCGCTGGCGCTCGGTGATGTCGCTGACCACAGCGCGGCATGCGGGCGCCCCGGACTCTGCATTCTGCGCCGCGGTCGCCTCCAACCGCGCCCAAAACTGCCCGCCGTCTTTTTTCACCAGCCGCAGCTCGCAGACCTGCGGCTCACGAGTCGCAAAGAGTTGCCGGAGGTGACGGCCGTAGATGTCTTGGTCCTCGGGGAGGATGAATCGGGTTATCGGCTGCTTGGCCAGCGTGGCTCTTTCCACCCCCAACTGCGCGGCGGCGGCGAGATTAGCTTCCAAGATTAGCCCGTCTTCGCTGAGGAATAAATAGCCCACCGGGGCAAGATCGTACAGCTCAAAATACCGCGCCCGCTCCGCCTCGGATTCGACCTGCGTGCGGCGCAGTTCCTCGTTCTGCATTTCCGGCTCCTTAAAAGGATGAGGGCTAAATGCTAAGGGTTAAAGTAAAAGCATGCGTGAGCCCGCTTGCGCTCGGCAATATCCGCGTTGATTGCCGGAACAAAGTTGGTCCGGCAGGCATCGTCGAGGTGTGGGCCTCCCGAAGCGTTCTCCGCTATGCCCGGCTGCCGGCGGCCGAAATCGTACAAATCTCGTTGAGAATTTATGCTTGCATCAGTATACCATGCTGAATGATTCACGGCGCAACGCCCGGTTAGAGTAGCTGCCCCACTCGTCATGCGCCGCTGCCACGGCAGTGAAAATCACGTTGGCATCAGGGGACGCGCAGATTAGAATGAAGATTCAAGATAGTGGATGCGGCTTCGGGCCCGAAACTCCGGCTCCGCGTGTTTCATACGGATGGCTCGGTATGCGCGGGCGCGCCACGGCGCTGGGTGGGACGTGCGCCATCATGAGCAGTCCAGGGAAAGGAACGATCATCGAAACGCGAGTTCCACAGCCTCGAGGGGAGCATTCGGAAAACGAGGAAAAATGAAAGTTCTGATCGCAGATGATCATGCGGTGCTGCGCCAGGGGCTGAAGCAGGTAGTAATGGAGGGGATTCCTCAAGCTGATTTCCTGGAAGCAGCCAACGCCAAAGAGACGCTGGAAATCCTGCGTCGGCGACATCTTGATTTACTCGTGCTCGATATCTTTCTGCCCGACCGCAACGGCATGCAGGTTCTTAAGGAAATCCGGAGAGATTATCCCGACCTGCCGGTGCTCATCCTCAGCAGCGCGCCCGAAGAACAGATGGCTCTGCCTGTGCTCAAGGCCGGAGCCATGGGCTACCTGAACAAACAGGCCGCTCCCGAGGATCTGGTTCACGCCATCCGGAAGATCCTTGAAGGCGGCACGTACCTGAGTTCAAGGATGGTAGATCGATTTGTAACCAGCATTCCCGCCGAGAAGCGATATCCGCATGAAGAATTATCTCCACGGGAATTTGAAGTCATGCAACTGCTGATAGCCGGGCATGCAACAAAGGAGATTGCAGTCCAGCTATCCCTTAGTGTAAAAACCATCAGTACTTTCCATACCCGCCTCCTGAACAAGCTTCACCTGCAAAATGACGTGGAGCTGGTTCACTACGCTCTCGCCTGCGGCCTGATAGAGCCAGCAACCAACCGCTAGTCGCGTCCGATTCCAAGTGAGGCTCCACCCCCGCAGAGCGGGGGGCATCAGGAGACCTCCCAAAGGGAGGAGGCAGGCTTATGAGGGCCCCGGGGCCGAAAGATAATAGCCCCGGGCAAGCGCAGCGCAGCCCGGGGTCAGCCAAACAACGACTGAGAGCCCTGGAGCAAGACAAGATCAAATCCGCCTTCGTCACTGCTGTCCTGCCATCGCCCCTGCCGGGGCTCTATCATTTTCCATTATCCTACCCCGGGCTGCGCTGCGCTTGCCCGGGGCTACTATCTATGGCCCCTCCGGGGCTTTGGCTTTTCCGCCCTTCGTGGTTCATCCACATCCCGTGTTCGCCTGGCGTCCGATACAGCAGAGCTTCGTCAAGTCTCACTGCCAGAGGCGGTGTTTTTCCTTATAGGAATAAGTCTGCCGGTTTTTTGTGAGGGCCGTTTGTAGGCCGTATCCTACAGCAATGTCAGATTGTTGCTCATTGCCGGGTTTATGGGTTGTTGTTACATTTTGACCGGACATAAAGCCTTCCCAATAAGTTTGTGTCCAAGCGGTTATCCTGGATTTTCTTCTGCTGAACATGGCGTGATTGGGATGGTGGTTTGATAGTAACAAGTCCCTCGGGAAGCATCATGTGACCCCCACCTCTCGACCTCGCCGGCTTCCGGAAATTGCTGCGTAGGGCATGCAGCGAAGAGGAGAAACCGTTGACTCGGGTACGTGGGTTTTTGCCGACCATGCTGCTTGATCTGGGTATTGCCATGCTGGCGGTTCTCGCCGCCGCTCTCGCGCGGAAATTCCTCCTGGCATCGCTCGAAACACGCATCATCTGGGTGACATTCTACCCTGCCGTCACGGTTGCCGCGCTATATGGCGGCTGGATCACGGGCCTCTCCGCCGCCGCCGGATCCTGTCTCATCGCGATCTTCGGCTGGCCGATGTATGTAAATCAGCCGTTCATCAAAGACCACGCAGACTGGTTAGAACTGGCAGCGTTCCTGATTAACTGCGCGATGATTTCCGCCGTCGCCGAAGCGATGGGCCGCAACCGCGCGCGGGCGATTCAGGCTAAGGAGCAGGCGGAAGCCGCCAACCGCGCCAAGAGCGTATTCCTGGCCAACGGCGCTCTTGGATATCTCGCGGGCAGGCTGCAATATACGGCCATATTCCAGGCCCTGCAGCCCAGCAGCACCGGCACACTCAATAAGGAGAATGCAAAATGAGCGACAAGGGAACGATTCTGGCCGTTGACGACACTCCCGAGTCGCTGAACCTAAAGCCAGCCCTTCGTCATGAATGCTCATCGCCGGACGATTGGCGGATCGCTTTCGCGCCTGATAATTGCGCGCGTTTCAGATGGAGTTGACATGAAGCCTCGACAGTTGCAAAAACACGAGAGCCAAGCAGCCCGGCTGAGAACGGTGCAGATGATTTCGCGCCTGCTGGCAGCCACAAACCCGCTCGATCTGGGGCAAAAACTCACATCCCAATTGCGCGAACTGACGGGCGCCGAAACCATACTGCTCCTCGCGCACCGTGGCGACGGGGGCGGTCACGAACTATTGCACGTTTGCCCGGCCCGGCAGTCCAGGCTGTTCTCGGCCGATGAACTCCAATCCTTCTGTCCGGAACAGGCTCCGGATCCGATGCCCCGCCGGACGGAAGACCTGCCGTCGGGCCATCCAATGCGCGCGCTGCTGTCGCGAGCAGGTGTCCAGAATCTCTTGAGCTTTCCACTGCGGGCCGGAGGCGAGCTGCTGGGGGTATTAGTGTTGTTAAACCTGCAGTCCATGGTTCTGACCGACTTGATCGTCGACACCATGAACCTCCTGTCCCCGTCGATTGCCCTGGCTTTGAAAAATGCTCGGGCCTTCAGACAGATCGAACGGCAAAGGCACGAGATCGAGAGCCACGCGCTCGAATTGGAGCGCCGCGTGGAGGAGCGCACGGCTGACCTGGCAAAAAGCCATTCCCTTCTCGTGGAGGCTCAAGCCGTGGCCCACTTGGGAAGCTGGCAGTGGGACGTGGCAACGGACATAATCACCGGCTCCGACGAGTTTTACAGGCTGTTCGGCGTCGAACCGGGACAACTCGCCGATTACCTGCAGTTCAACAGCCTGTTGCACTCCGAAGATCGAGAAAGGGTGCAGCAGAATGTTAAAGACGTCTTGAAGCAGGACCGTCCCTACGATACCGACTACCGGATCCCCCTCCCGGGCGGCGAGATCCGGCACATCAACGCAAAGGCCAGGGTCTTCTACGATGAGGAGGGCAAACCCTCGCGGATGGTGGGCACCTGTTTTGACATCACCGAGCGCAAGGAGGCCGAGCAGGCGCTGAGGAAAAGCGAGCAGCTCTACCGGGCTATCGGCGAATCGATCGACTATGGGGTTTGGGTCTGCACACCAGACGGGCAGAACACTTATGCCAGCGAATCATTCCTTAAGCTGGTGGGGATCACCCAGGACCAGTGTTCCAACTTTGGCTGGGGCAATGTGCTCCATCCAGGGGATGCCGAGCGGACCATCGCCGCATGGAAGGAATGTGTGCGCACCGCCGCGATGTGGAACATAGAGCACCGCTTCCGTGGCGTGGATGGGAAATGGCATCCCGTGCTGGCGCGCGGCGTGCCGGTGCGGGACGAGCAAGGACTGATCACCTGTTGGGCGGGAATCAACCTCGACATCAGCCAAATTAAGCGGGCCGAAGAGGCGTTGTACGCGAGTGAGGAACGGTTCCGCCGCGCCGTGATGGATTCGCCGTTCCCCATTCTGCTGCACGCCGAGGACGGTACGATTATCCAGGCCAGCAACTCGTGGTGCGAGATCACCGGCTACAGCCGCGAGGAACTCGCCACTATTGCCGACTGGACGGAGCGCGCCTACGGCGAAAAAAGGGCGCTCGTGCAGGTGGACATAGACCGGCTTTACAGCCTGGACCATCGAGTGGCCGAGGGCGACTACACCATCCGCACCCAGTCCGGCGGCACGCGCATCTGGGATTTCAGTTCCGCGCCTTTGGGCCGGCTGCCGGATGGCCGGCGGATGGTCATCAGCATGGCGATGGACGTGACGGAGCGGCGCGCAGTAGAGGATGAGGTCCGCCGGCTCAACGCCGAACTGGAGCAGCGCGTCCAAGATCGTACCGCACAGCTCGAATTGGTGAACTCGGAATTGGAAGCGTTTTCCTACTCGGTCTCCCACGACCTGCGCGCTCCTGTGCGCGCCATCGATGGATTCGCCGGCATCCTGAGTGAAGAACATGCGGAGCGCCTGGATCAGGAAGGACGGCGCCTGCTCGGCGTGATCAAAAGCGAATCCGGACGCATGGGGAAATTGATCGATGATCTCCTGAATTTCTCCCGCATCGGACGCACTCCCATGAAGCTGGAAGAGATTGACATGACAGCCCTGGCGCAAGATGTGTGGGAAGAGCAGGCCCATCTTCACCCTGAGCGGCGCCCGGCAGTGAACATGACTCCTCTGCCGCCCGCGCGGGGGGACCGCGCCATGATCCGGCTGGTCTGGTCGAATTTGATTTCGAATGCCCTCAAATTCACAAAATATCAACCAAACACCATCATCGAGATTGGAGCGATTACGGAAAACGCCGAGACTACACATTATTACATAAGGGACAACGGCGCCGGCTTCAATATGAAGTACGTTCATAAGCTGTTCGGCGTCTTCCAACGCCTGCATGATTCCTCGTCATTTGAAGGCACGGGCGTCGGACTGGCCCTGGCCCAGCGTATCATCCACCGGCACGGCGGCAGCATTCGGGCCGAAGGGAAAGTCGATGCAGGCGCAACCTTCTATTTCTCGCTTACCCAGGAGCCATGTAAGTCATGCTAGAGAAGAATAAAGTTGAAATTCTACTGATCGAGGACAACGCCAACGATGCGGAAATGACCCTGCGGGCGCTGCGGAAGAATAATCTGGCCAATAATGTCGTCTGGCTGAAAGATGGCGAGGCCGCAATGGAATACCTGTTCGGAAATGGCGCGGAACCGGGCGGGCCTCCCAATTGCGCGCCCAAGCTGGTACTGCTGGATTTGAAGCTCCCCAAAGTGGACGGGCTGGAGATCCTGCGGCGGCTTAAAGGCGACGAAAATGCGCGCGTGATTCCTGTCGTAGTGCTGACTTCATCGTGCGAAGGTCGCGATATCGCGGAGAGCTACCGGCTGGGCGTGAACAGCTACATCGTGAAGCCGGTGAATTTTGAAAAATTCACCGAGGCGGTCAGGCAACTGGGGATGTACTGGCTGCTGCTTAATCAGCTGCCGGAAACCTCCGGCGCCAAAACGAACAGCGAGGATCGAGAATGACCCGGCAGCTTCGAATCCTGTTTTTAGAGGACCGGCTGGCGGATTTCGAGTTGGAGCTCCATGAACTGCTGCGGGATGGAACCGACATTGCCGCCGTGCGGGTTGAGTCTGAGAGTGAATATATCAGGCAACTCGAGGCTTTCACCCCCGACATTATCCTCGCAGACTATGCTCTCCCCTCGTACGACGGCCTCAGCGCTTTGGAACTGGCGCGGCGCAAGTACCCGGATGTGCCTTTCCTTTTCGTGTCGGGCACCATGGGAGAAGAGATCGCCGTCGAGGCCCTCAAGCACGGAGCCACAGACTACGTGCTCAAGCAGCGGCTCATGCGCCTGCGCCCGGCGGTGCAGCGCGCGCTCCGCGAAGCCGGCGAGAAAAAGAAGCTCCGGCTGGCAGAGGAGGAGATCCGCGATTCCGCGGCGCTTTACCATTCGCTGGTGGAAAACCTGCCTCAGTACGTGTTCCGAAAAGATGTGTCCGGACGCTTTACCTTTGTGAATGAGAGATTCTGCAGTTTCCTGGGAAAACCCGCCGAGCAGATCCTGGGCAAGACCGTATTCGACTTGATGCCGCCGGAGAGAGCAAGCCGCTACCAGGAGGATGATCGCCGCGTACTGGAAAGCGGTGATCAGCTGGAAACCGTGATCGAATTTGAATCCGCGGATGGGGCAAGGCGGTTCATGCAAGAGATCAAGACTCCTCTTCATAATGCGACGCATCAAATCATCGGCATCCAGGGAATTTTCTGGGATATCACCGAGAGTCGGCGGTCGGAAGCCCGGATCCGGCATCTCAACCAGCTTCTGCGCGCGATTCGCGATATCAACGGCCTGATGGTGAAGCAGCGGGATGCCCGCAAGTTGCTGCAGGATGCGTGCGAGATTCTTATGCAGATGCGCGGCTATCTGCTGGTCTGGATTGCCGAGGCTGAACCGGGCTCCACGCGAGTGATTCCAGTCGCACGCTCGGGGCCCGAAAAGGATTACGTCGATGAGATCACCATTACGTTGGATGAATCCCTGACCGGACAAGGGCCGGTTGGCATGTCGATCCGGAATCGTGAATTGCGGATCGTCAATGATGTCGCGACGGATCCCGCCTTTGAGCCATGGAGGAAACGGGCCATGGCCCGCGGGTATAGGTCGGTGGCATCGTTTCCTCTCATTCTGGGATCAATGAAGGTCAGCTCTCTTGCTGTTTATGCCGACCGGCCAGGGGCTTTCGATCCCGAGGAGATCGACCTGTTGAACGAGCTGGCAGCCGATCTCGCCTATGCCTTGCGGGGCATCGAGGATGAAAACCAACGAAGGCGCGCCGAAGAAAGCCTCCATGCTCAGGCCCAGGCCCTGATCGAATCGGAACAGCGGTACCGGGATCTGTTCGAAAACGCCAACGACCTCATCTACACAATCGATCTGGGGGGGAATTTTACTTCCCTAAATAAAGCAGGCGAGCGGATTTCCGGATTCACCAGAGCTGAGGTTCTGCAAATGAACATCCGACAGGTGGTGGCGCCGGAAAGCCTGGCCCAGGCCGAGGAGAACATACGCCGGGCCATCGCCGGTGAATTCCTGCCTCCGGCCGAATATGTGATCATCGGCAAGCACGGCAACCGCATCACAGTCGAAGTCAACATCCGTACCGTAGTACAGAACGACAAACCGGTTGCCATTCAGGGAATTGCCAGGGATGTCAGCGAACGCAATCTGCTCCAGAGGCAATTTTTTCAGGCGCAGAAAATGGAAGCGATCGGTCGGCTGGCTGGCGGCATTGCCCACGATTTTAACAATCTTCTTACCATCATTATCGGGTGCAGTAATTTCCTGCTCTCCGACATCCCCCCCGAGAATCCGGCACACGCGGATGCGGAACAGATCAAAAGAGCCGGAACGCGGGCGGCGGCGCTCGCATCCAAGCTGCTGGCCTTCAGCCGCAAGCAGATCGTCCAGCCAAGAGCGCTCGATCTCAATGCCGCGGTTCAGGACAACTCGAAATTGCTTCGCCGTCTCATCGGGGAGGATATTGACCTGATCACAATTCCCTCTCCGGACCTCGGCTGCATCAAGGCGGACCAGACGCAAATCGAACAGGTGATCATGAACCTGGCGGTCAACGCCAGGGATGCCATGCGGGACGGTGGAAAGCTGACCCTGGAAACGGCGAATGTCGATCTGGATCAGGCTTTCGTCCGCAGCCATCCGGGATCCACCCTGGGCGCCTTCGTCATGCTGGCCGTCAAGGACACCGGGACAGGGATGGATTCCGAGACCAGAGAGCACCTGTTCGAGCCCTTTTTTACCACCAAGGAGGAGGGGAAAGGGACAGGTCTCGGCCTAGCGTCCGTCTATGGCATCGTCAAACAGAGCGGCGGGTACATCACCGTGGATAGCGCCCCAGGTTGCGGTAGCGCCTTCAGGATCTACTTCCCGCGCGTGGATGAGGCCGCCGAGAAAATAAAGGCCGCACCCATTAGGGTGGCCGGAGGCTCAGAAACGATCCTGGTGGTGGAGGATATGGTAGAGGTAAGGGCATTGGCGGTTCGGGCACTGCAGGCAAGGGGTTACAAGGTGCTCGAGGCAAAAGACGGCCCTGAAGCTCTGAAGGCCGCCTCTGAATATGCTGGCAGAATCGATCTGGTGGCAACTGACCTGATTCTGCCTGAGGGCATCAACGGTCGCGAGCTGGCTGAAAGGCTGGTAACCTCACGTACGGGAATCAAAGTGCTCTACATCTCGGGATATGC
>Ga0315284_10017759_pt1 | contig 10091 bp, 22 predicted proteins | sample YL17G09_16_MG_FD_203696 | JGI IMG/M metagenome (GOLD analysis project Ga0315284, IMG submission 203696) | Sediment microbial communities from Yellowstone Lake, YNP, Wyoming, USA - YL17G09_16 | ecosystem: Environmental > Aquatic > Freshwater > Lake > Sediment | place: USA: Wyoming | collected...
CCTCGTCAGTTACGTAGCAGATCGAGCTGACGGAGCGGTGGTAGTACAGGGCATAGCGGCAAGTGAAGTGGTTCTCCTGCGAGACGATGTCGATCTTGTTCATGTCAACTTCTGGACTTGCCTTTGGCTTCTTCATGGTAGCTCCGTCTGGTCGGGGCTACGTGTTGGCCTCTCCCTGAGTCTCCAGAAGAGATTTTGCTCGTCGTCGTCGGTCAGCTTGACCAGCTCGAACGGCTCGCAGTCGAAGACCTCGAAGTTTCCTGCTGACGTGTAGTTGCAGCTAAACCTGATTCGAAGCGCATGGGAATTGTCGACGACAATTCCCATGCGCCCGTCCATCCGGTGGCGGACGAGCTGTCCTGGAGGGAAGTCCTCGGCCCCTTTATGTCGTCTGCATGACAAGACAAAGGAGAGGACCATGCATCCAACTCCTAAACCTATCGCAATGAAGCAGAACCATAAAATCCTTTTGAAGACATCCGGGCTAGTCTTGTGCAGCGGGTCAGTTGCATTCATGACTCTCCTCCTTCTCGGATAAAGGATACATTGTGTCGGTGCTGTGTCAAGGTATTTTTATGGAGTTTTTGTATCATGCTGGGGAGGGTTTTCGCATGAGGATATACGCCGACAATACAAGGGTCGAGCCCCTAGGGGAAGGCTACCGCCTGATCCGCAGGGAGAGGAGTCCTGGTCAGGAGGTTTCGGTAATTGGCCCAATATACAACGAGTTTGGGTTCGAGTGCTTCGCCTTCCAGGACAAGACCAGAGGGTTGCTTCGACGCCTGAAATCTGAGGGTCGTCATACCGTGATGGCGGGGTTCATGAACCGGCACGTGCTGTACGAGGAGGCGGACGAGTACTGGGGGTTCGTCCCGTATTGTGGCGGAGAGCGGAGCAGGCCGCCCGGCACGGCGGAGCTCAGGGCGGCGTTCGGGGAGTACCGTGAAGAGGACTCGTCGTATGTGACGTCGTTTGACCACATGCTCATCGTCAAAGGGTCGTCGGAGGCGGCGAAGAAGGCCGCAGAGTTGGCGTCCGGGGGAAAGACGGTGACTATCTTGCCTCGATTCAGAGACCATCCTAACCGCAACTTTGGCCATTGGGGGGCGCTGGCTTCGGCATTGGTCGGATACGGGGCCAAGGTAGTGTCGTGCTGCACGAAGAACTTCTCGGCTCCGGTAGGTGGAGTAACGTGGCTGGAGGACGAGGTTGGACCGGAGAACTTGCTGGACGTAGAGGTTGAACTGCACAAGGTAGCGGCTTGTACTCTGGCCTCGGACAGCGGGTGCCAGTGCGTCCCGATCCTGGCTGGGGCCAAGAGGCTGGTTATCTTCTGCGGAATGTACCAGAAGCATAGGGAACTTTATGACGCCATGTCAAAGGCGTTTCCTGGATATTGCGGGCTGCACGTCTTGGACTCGACTGGGTCGGTTACGAACGCAACGAGCGGGTCCAACAATGGCGAGGTTACATCGGCTGGGGTAGCGACGGCCGAAGTCATCGCCAAGTACGTGAAGGACCGCTGGCTTTAGGCCATGGCCAAGAGTTCGCCTGGGGTACGATCAAGGACCGTACTCGCTGCCCACAAAGCCAAGAAGATGCATACGTCGCTGTTGATGTACTCGTGCTTGCCCCATCGTCCTATGGGTATGATTCCGTTCCCCCTGCACCACGACGTGATCCCTCCCATGAAACCGTCTCCCTGTATGGTTGGCACTGGGTAGGCATGCTTTGAGTAGAACGACCATAGGTACCCCGGTTCATGCGAGAACCTGCTGGCGTTTGTCTCGAAGAAGTCGAAACTGGCGCCCGGCATCCAGCGGGAAGAAAAGAATCTTCTATGATGGGGTAGTTTTAGATCTGGATAGTATGTCCATTGCGGACCGGACGGGTTCGGGTCGGCATGGACGAGGCTCACGACGAGGGACGTGGACTCAAGACCATCCATCATCAACTTGATGTCATCGGGAGCGTTTGACGATGAGGAGAAGGATGTCCATGGGATGGTAGTTACAATGGTATCTGCCTTGAACCTGCCATTTACTACATTGTCCCCAACCTCTATCTTGGTTATCTGCTCTCCATATATCAAATGACCCTCATCCTCTAGGGGCTTGGCGATGGCATCGAAGATGGACTGGAATCCGCCCTTCTGCGGGTATTGCCATCTCCTGTGGAACAGGTTCTCTTTGTTCCCTTCCCTGCGGATGACGGACCGCAGAACCTGGCTGGGTTCGGTTGGTGGAATCTTGTGCGTCCATGACAGGGACATCCTGGACAGGGGGGAGCCCCAAAGCTTGCTGTTGTATGGGATCATGTAGTTGCCGGCCAAGATGTCCCCGAACTTGTCCCTGATGAACTCTCCGAAGTTGGCAGGCGAGGATGTCCTGAGTCTTGCCTGAAGAACGTCAAGTATGATTTCCTCGGCGAGGTCAGGAGGTAGTCTCCAGAGGTTCTCCTCGATGGGGTATGGAATTTCGTTCCCCATGAGGATGGCGGTCGAGTTCCGCTCGAATGTAAGCCATTCTGATTCGGGCAGGTGTTTCTTGACGAAGTCGTCGGCCTCTGGGAATTTGGTACACCACATATGCCCGCCTCCGACGTCGGCGAGACTATAGGGAGTCAGGGTGGACCTGCATAGTCCGCCTGGTCTTGGTTCCTGTTCGATGACTCGGAAGCTTTTCTCTCCAGATAGTTGGAGGGCACGGGCGAAGGATATTCCAGCAGGACCGGCACCCAAGATGAGAAACTTGAGTTTTTCCATAATCATGTCCTTTCAGTCTTGATAATGTCAGTCTGGATAACGCACTTATCCCTGATGAACCAGTGCTTCTCTCCGTTGTCGTGCTCGACGGCAGGCCCGCCGACTCTGTGGAGCCGCCACTTCTTGTCGTACCAGCATCGGGCGTATGGAGCCCAATATGAGTTGACGTTGCGCCTCATTCCCATGACAACCCTGCCTACGGCTTCACTTGGCCTTCTTTTTTCGCTTGGAGTACTGCTGAATTTCCTTCTCCAAGTCTATCCGAGCCTGTTTGACGAGGCTCTTGGCCTTGGCCGCCCCGACCCTGTCGACGAGAGCCTCCATGAGAATTTGGGATGCTTGCTTGTGCTTTTTAATGGTCTTCATGATGTCCCCTTCTGGGCGGAAGGATACCCCATGCCGGTGCTGTGTCAATCTCAAAACATGCCAAGTTAAAGAAAATGGCCTGTTCTGAAACAAGGTTGAGAGGAACATGGCCTTGTTTCAGCGGCCCGTGACAAGGCTCAGGCGTTGTCCAGAGCCTTTTTGGAGCATCTCTCGCAGTAGAACCCGAAGCGGCTGATGCCGTCGGCGATCCACTTGCCCTTCTTTCCGCAGGCGCAACTATTCGGAGTTACCGTGTACTTGTGCAGAGGGCCGCCCTTGCCAAAGGATTTGCGCAGGAAAACACGCAGGTGCTTGGATTGCTCTTCGAGCCTGCCCGCCATGTACTGTGGCATCTCGTACTTGACCCCGAGCTTATTTAGTATCCTGTCGGCGGCCGTAAGCTTCCACCACGTCTCTGTTCCGTCGACCCTGATGTACTCTAGCGCCAAGACTCCAAGGGAAACGAGTGCCTGGTATGCCGGGTGCTTCTCGACGGCTGACGGGGAGGAGTCGCATGAGATGGATGGCGTATTGTCGATGGCGTATGCGAACATCTCGCACGCCGAGTACCAAGACTCGTATACGTCCCTCCTGAAGCATTCCCGGATGATCGTAAGATTGCTGCCCATGACTAAACCCTCGGCTTCCGGACCCACCTCTTGAGCCGTACCTCGACCTCGGCGATGCCGCACTCGTCGTCGCAGCACGAGTGGTCCTTCTTGAGAGCCTTAGGGCTGGGGTACAGCAAGACCGCAGTCTCGCCTACCTCATGCTGGAGGGCGATCCCGCACATGAAGGCCGTCTTGGTTTTCTTCGTCTTTTTCATGGGCGTCATGGTACTCGTGTCATGTTCCGCTGTCAAGCATTTTCCTTGACACCGGAACCCATCCTTGTATCATCGCACTGAGGAGGAGGAAAGGCCATGCTGTACGACCAAGAAGAACGAGAGGCCATCCCATTTGACTTCTGGAGCATTATGATTTTGTCGCTCATCTTCTTGACCTTGCTGCTGGCCCTGATCAAAAGCTCCCAGCATGTCAGGAGAGACAATCCCGTCACGGCGGAGGCTCCAGACCAATGATCCTGACATCGACTGCCAACAAGCAATACCTCTGCGTCGGCATGGACATGGACGAGTACGCCATCCTCCAGGATTGCGTTACCGGGGAGCTCCAACGATGGATGATGCGTGACAGCGATGCCGAAGTCGAAATCCTGTCCGTTAACGAGGTCGACTACGAGCTAAAGGACAGGTTTCATCCGGTCGTCAAACCTCCCTAACATTTCGAATCCATGTCGGTACCATTGTTTCCGCCCATCGTCGTACTCTTTGGCGGGACCGTTATAGCGGTTCAACAAAGTATGCTCGTCCAGCCAAACCCTCTGGTTCCCTAGCCTGATTGGACTGATCATGTCCGGAATCCCAATGGACCTCTCCCGGTATTGCTTCCCCCAGACGTACCACGAGAGGCGCCCGTCTCTCCATTCGATTGCCGGCGAGTAAAGCCGGTGGCATATCCCTTGATGATACCATATCTTGGTCCCCATGTAGAACTCGATAGCTGGGCCGTTCGTTCGATGGATCGCATCGCCCCTGTACCAAACTCTAGCACTATGGTCTTTGACCGGACGGCTCATTCGATTTCCCTCATCCTGAATCCCGTTTCTCCGCAAATGATGTCTCCATGAGAGAACCATGTCTTCTCGCCGCTTTCAAACTCGACGGCCGGGCCATGGGACCGATGAATTTTGTACTTTCTGTCCCTCCAGAACCTAGCCGCCCCGCCATGTGACGAGCCTGGAGGGGCGTAGTACATGAATGGGTTCCTGTGTCCTGGCATCATGGGCTCTCCTTGTCCAAGTACCTCGCAGTCATGCCATTGACTCCCTTGATATGTTTGGCGTATTCTCGCCACTCAAAAGACCGAGAGTCCATGGGATGGGCAGTACTGTAGGTAATGCCGGACCCGATGAAGACCCCGTGCTCGTACCAGTTACCGGCTCCGTCGTCATACTCTATGGCGGGTGCTCCGTCTCGATGAAGCTCCCCATCTCGGTCGTGCCATTCTTTGTACCCGTCCCGGTGTTCGACGGCAGGGCCACGGCGCCTGACAAGTTTGTTCTGTGAGTCAAGCCAATGACGATTCCCTGCGAATGTTTTACACGGCTTCCTCATGTCTAATATGGTAATCCGGCATGGTGCCAAGGTCAAGTTTAACTTGACAGGCCTCGCGCGTAGAGGCATGATGTATTCGGAGGGTGTCATGTATGGCTAGAAGGCGGAAGCTGAAACGAGCACGGATGGAGTGGGAGCCGCAGTTCGGAGAGGGGCGGATTGAGTTCGCCCCCGACCCGCAGGTAAAACTACGAGCATGGAGAAATCGGGACGGACAAGAACACCGCAAGCATGGCCCGGCCAAGGAATATGAGGACGGTAGCAAGGAGTGGTACCAAAGGGGCCTCATGCATCGTATCGATGGACCTGCTCAGGAGCAAGTATCTGACGCCTTGGATTCCGTGGCTTACTACTATGCCGGGGCAGTCGTCGTCCCAAGTCGTAAGGCATACATAAGGATGGCCCAGATGTCTGACGAGATGCAGGAGCATCCAGCGTACAACCGGGCCAACTTCGACCTCGTCGAAGTTTCAGGCTGAGGACGACTGCTCCAGCTTAGCATGCCCAAGCGGAACCTCGTCAGGGACGTGCTCTGTTTCCTTTGGAGGCACGAAGAACTTACGCGCCTCGTAGCGGCACTGTCCACAGGGCTCCCCGTCCCTGGCCGGGATGTGAATCTCGCCGCATTCGCACTTGACGATTCTGAAGTCGATCCTCATTTTGCATCCTCCTCGCACTCAATATACGCCCTACTTTTTCCGGTGTCAATACCGAAAAGTGCGATTTTTTAGGCCATGGATGCCGGTGTGTTAGTACCTGTTGAAAATCCCGAAGAGCGCCACTATCCCTATCCCGTAGAACAACAGGCCACCGATGATCAGGGCCGAAGGAATCCCTACGATCAGGCCCAGCCACCAGCCGACATGTACCCAAGCGGCCCAGGACAGCCATCCCAGGATGGCCGGAACCAGCAGCACGCCGACGAGCCACGTCAGAGTCTTGAAGAAGTTTTCCATAACGAGTACCTCCTATATCAGTAGATTCAAGGATGTCATCCTAAACCCCTTGACACCAATACGGAGAGGGCGTATGCTGCACCAGTAAGGAGGGCATGAAATGCCCAGCGAAAAGATTGTCAGGTGCCTTCTCCATTCATGCAGCGCATTCGTCGACGTTCGAAAGATTGAGCCCAAGGAACTAGTCGTAGGCAAGGACATTGACGACTTTGGACTGAATCTCAACTCGTATTACGAGAACGTCGTCAAGATGTGCTTGGCAAGCCCGGAGCCATCGCTGCACTCGTACGGCTCAAGGCTCGAAATGGTCAATGCTGTCTACAGCCTGTGCCTTAGAGTAAACCCGTGGATGAAGATCGACGAGGTCAAGCTCGTGGTGCGTAAGCCATCGGAAAAGCAGTCAAGGAGAAAGGTTCCGTCCCTATGTGCCGTAATCGGCCAGGACAAGGCCGTCAAGGCCATCTCTGAGATTTTGGAACGAGCAGAGGCTGGGATCGGAGACCCCAATCGCCCGCTTAGCACATTGCTCCTAATGGGACCAACTGGCGTAGGAAAAACGATGATGGCCAAGAAGATGGCCGAGGTGCTGGTACTCCCCTTGGTCCGGATCGATTGCTCCGAGTATGGATCTGAGCATGAGTATGCCAAGCTCATCGGAGCTCCTCCGGGATACGTCGGATACGACAGCGGCGGGCGCTTCGATACGGTCCTGGACAAGATACATGAGACCGGGGTTGTTCTGTTGTGGGACGAGATAGAGAAGGCAAGCCGGAAGGTACACGACCTCATCCTCCATGTCCTTGACGAGGGTAGATTCACCTGCGGGAACAACAAGGAGATCGACTTCAGAAAGTGTTACATCGTCATGACGAGCAACTTGGGATCAGAGGGCGTGGAGGCACTCAGGAACAGGGCTGGGTTCCAGGCTAGGTCGGTCTCCCAAGAGGAAATGGAGGAGTCGTTCCGAGTAGCCATCAAGGCAGAGTTCCGACCCGAGTTCATCAACCGATTGGACGAGGTAATCGTTTTTCATAGTTTGTCGCCCGAAGACGCAGAGGAGATAACGTCTGGGCTCTTGAGAGACCTTGGCCGACGCATACGGTCAAGGTACAACGTCAGGGTCGTGTTCAGTCAGTCGGTCAAGAAGAGGGTTCTAGAGACGGGCTTCTCGTCAGAGTACGGCGCCCGGGAGTTGCGCAGGGCCATAAAGAAGGGCGTGGAGTCCTGCTTGGCGCAAATATTGCCTTTCGCCAAGCCGGGGTCCACAATAACGATGACCTACAAGGACGGGGTTTTCTCATACGACACGTCCACGAGCGCCTCTGCCTGAGGCTGAAAGGGAATTCCATGAGGATCGGGAAGATGCCATCCGGGTTCCGCAAGAACCAATTCGTCCGCTATTCGTATTCGCTGAATAGCAAGGGTCACAAGGCATGGGGCAAGGTCATAGCCGGCGGGATGCACTCCCACTTGGGTCGGGTTCTGATCGTCCTTCCTTACGGGGACAATGACTACCCGTCAATACCCGTAGCCATCAGGGAGGCAAGGAAACTTACATGCGCTCCTAGAGACCCGGCATCTTGTAGATAGTCACGTCCGCCTCTGTCCGGTCATTGAACCCGTAGATCATGTCGATGTATGTGCCCCAGTTTCCTCCGGCGGCCCCGCAGCCAATCTGCCACGGGAACGCTACGGACGACATGGGCGTCTGGGCCATCTTGTCCAGGCATTCCTCGAAATATTTTGCCCTTGACAGTACGGAGTCTACATTGCTGGGATATTCGGCCTTCGAGCTCCCCGGATAGACTTGGGCGAACATGGCTATGACGAACCGCTGGTCCTGTCCGTTCCCTGAGATGTTGATCGTTCCAGGATTGTCCCTGTATCCCAGCGGGATGCGTGGCGAGTAGACGTCGGCGTGCGGGAACCGCTGGAAGACATCCTTGGCCAGATGCGCGGCCCACTTTGTCACGCAGTTGCACTGATGGCAGATGAACTGCTCCTTGGAGTCCAGCAGGTTCCCGTGGACTAGCTTGATGGGCCTCATTTTGCCTCCTGTAGTTTCTTGACGGCCTCTGGCAGGACGATGATGTATCGACCCAGCAGGTCGTCATTCTTGCTTATGCTGGCCCTCTCGGAAATCCACTCGGCGTATCCGAGGTTGGTGTTTCCATTCGATACTACGTTGGCCCATTCTGACCGAGGAAACTTTACGGTCAGCCATAGGACGTGCCTTTTTAGCAGGGTCTCTATGGTGGCGGAGTTCAAGTCTTTGTCAAACTCGTTGTTGTTGCCGTCCGGGCAGAGTTCCTTCAGGAACGAGTAATTCCGTGCCGCTTCGTTCCCGTCCATCTCCCTGAGGCCGTCCCTCAAGTCGACGTATACGATATTGAGAGAAGGAGTTGCGAACGTCAATGCCTTGACCGACGAATCCCCTATGTATACGACGACCGTTGGCTTCATGTCGGTCTCCTATGTCAGGGCTTTGAATCCGATACTCGCATCTCAAGGTGCGAGATCAAGTCCTCGAAGTTTTGCGGCGTCATCCGGTCCCGCATCTGCAACGGCGGCGGGGTATTGGTCCTGACGAACGCCATGAAGAAGAAGCAGGCTTCAAGAATCTTGTCGTCCATCTTCCTGACCAAACTGGCCTCGTTGTCGAAGAACCAGTCCAAGGCTATCGTAGCCAGGTCACGTCCAGTATCTTCGATCCTTGCCGCCAGCCTCTTGTCCCACTTCTCCTGATCTCCGGGCTTGGCGAACGCCTTGATGTAAGCCTTGGCTGCGACCTCGACCTTAGGCTTGTAGTCCTGCCAAACGTCCTCGGCAACTACAATGCTGCAAGTCGTCATGGTCATGATCGCTGCAAGTCCCAAGCGTATTTTCAACATCTTCTCGCCCTCCATTCTGCGGCCTCGGAGGACGATGTCAAGTATTTTCCGGTGCTTCCCCTTTCAATCCGGTATGGCTCTCTTCATAGCCCTCCTACATGTGTCTACGAAACTGAAACGAGTCCAACCTGCGTCCATTGGCATGGTCTGCTCATATGATGGGGACGGGATATGACTTAGGTATACTTATGCGCGGTGGATTACTTCTGGATCTTCTTGAGTTTCTTTTTCTTGGGGACGGCAGCGCCTTCCTTCCCCCAGCAGCATCCATCGCATCCATGAATCGACAAGTGCTTCAGCGATGGATGAGCTTCTAGCCACCTTGCATTTGGGTGCCCAACGCCATGCCGACAGACGTCCTCGACGAGGCCGGACATCCTGACCGTCTGGGACTCAGCCCACTTTGGCTTCGGGTACCTGTTCATCCTGGCCTCCTGAGAACCTAAGACGACGGACTTCTTCTTCCAGAGTTATACCAAGAGCCGACTTGACGTCAAGTTGCCCTTTTACCATGTCCTTGGAGATGAACTCAAGGTAGTCCGATATCTCCTTTTCGTTGAGCGGAGCTGGACGAGTAAACGCCTTCACAAGCAGCCTCTTGTTTTCCAGGCACATGGCCAAGTCCTTTCCTCTCTGATGGTGCCATACGTCTTCTCCGCAAATGGCGGTCGCTATCTCGACCGGGAATGTTTGGAAGAGGAGCCTGGGCTCCTGCGAGTCAGGCTTGACCAGGACAACGCATCCATACATCTCCTCCCCGATGGGCTTGGGCTGGCTGATGATCCTGAAGAAGATCATGGCGTCCTCCGCTTGGATGGTGCGCCGCGAGGGAGTCGCACCCCCTTCGCCGGGTTTTCAAGATCAGCGGGTTGCACGTGCCTCCGTTGACCCTGTCCCGACTTTGTTTCCTCCCGGTTGTTAAGGCCAGGCGCTCTCTA
>Ga0315284_10017760_pt1 | contig 10091 bp, 4 predicted proteins | sample YL17G09_16_MG_FD_203696 | JGI IMG/M metagenome (GOLD analysis project Ga0315284, IMG submission 203696) | Sediment microbial communities from Yellowstone Lake, YNP, Wyoming, USA - YL17G09_16 | ecosystem: Environmental > Aquatic > Freshwater > Lake > Sediment | place: USA: Wyoming | collected...
TCTTCAATTCCATATTTCTCCCCTTTTTCCCAGATCTCTATTACTCCAAAGCTATCAATCGGCCTTGCTTGAGAAGACAGCCGTGCCGTTCCTTATTACTAGCAGTTCACCAGTTTTGAGATCTTCCCATCTCTCATTAGTTAGGGCTTGCGTCGCAACGATGTACCCTTCTTGGTTTGGCTCTTTCTCCTGGCGGAGGTCTACTTCTAGATCGGTGTCTTTAAGCTTGATTGGTCCATATGGTGATTCGCGACGCAGAAATTGAAGACCCTTATCCTTCTCATCAATAGTGCGGTAACAGAACAGGTATTCGCCATCTGAGAGAAGGCAGTTGAACTTGCCTCGCTCATTAATGCTTTTCAGTTTCTTTGCCAGCCAAGACATTTCATCGGGATCCCAGACATCTGTATCTCGCGTGGCAATAGCGCTCAGAAGATGACAAAAAGCATATTCTGAATCCGTTGAACCTACCGGTTTAAACTGCTGGAGCTCTAGCTCTTGATAGTCTTGCAGAGTACCGTTGTGCGCGAAAACATAGTCCTTACCATTTAACTCTCGTGCAAAAGGATGGCTGTTACTGTACGATACTCTGCCGGCGCTGGCCTTTCTAACGTGGGAGACAAATACCTGCGATTTAATCAACGGATAATCTCTAATGAAGGCCGAAAGACCACTATCATCGCCCTGAACCGGCTCTTTAATAACTTGGGCAGCGTTGTCAGGATAGTAGGCCAAACCCCAGCCCGCACGGTTTTCCTTGCCCCTCAACCGAAAACCTCTAAATGAAACACTCGGGTTGACCGCCAGGTTGAAAGACATCCCGAGAAGTTCGCACATAATGACTCCTCCGTACTTCTTCTACTCCACCATCGCCTTCAGGAGCGCATCACTCGCGTCAGAGTAGAATTGGATATCTATCTTCGTTGCCATGTCGTCCGATAGGTCGAAGAGCTGCTTACGGCATGTCACTGGCATCAGCAACACTGTCGCGCCCTTTTCGACAGCTATCTCGGCAAGGGTGACCGCATTGTGTACCGGTTCTATCGAACCACCCAGGTTAATCTCGCCAACGATCACGAGCCCTCCCCGGACACTCTTTTTTAACAGCGATGTGCAGAGTGCGACAAGCGCAGAGACCCCGAGCTTCCCACCTGATTTCGCCGGGTCAAAAGCGCGCAACTGCACGGTGAACTCGTGATGCCTGGGGTCTTTATCGCCCACCAGGTCAATAGCGCGGGCATAAAGGTTCTGTTCCGCAAAACTCATGCTCTCCTTAAAAGCTGGGGGCACCGGTTTGTTGAGTATCTTCACACCCGACCCTGGCCCCTCATTGACCTCAATCCTATACAGCCCTGGATTGTCATCGAGGCTCCCCTGGCTGATGGCCCAGGCCTGTCCAGGTTCTAGCGGGTCGCCCCCGATACTGCTATCACTCAGCAGCTCGGCCGTGGAGATGAACTTTTCCACACCATCCTCGCCCATCTCATAGCTGAAGTGTGTGTTGCGATACTCCGCAGTCCCTATGCGCTTCTGTTGCTCCTTTACTCGCCTCCGGACTTCCAGGGCGATACGAACTGCCCATTCGATATCCTCATCAGGAATATCCACGGTTCCGTCGGGGTAGAGTAGTTTAAGAAGGCCGCTGATGGTCTTGTTAGATGCGTTCGTGTCGCGACCACTCAAGGCCCCGCCGAAGTAAACACGATTCTGCAGAGCCGAGACCCGACTCTGGTTTCGAAGGTGGTCCAGACATTCCGAAAGGAAATCGCTGACGAGGCCGAAGTGGTCTGTCAACAGTTCCTTACTTATCTTCGGAATGTCCCAACCAGGCAGATATGCGTGTATGCGGTCCATGAAGGCGGTGTCGTCCCTCATCTCCTGCGGCATTGGGCCGAAGAGATGGCCTATCCGTTGCTGGTGTTCGACGTCGACCTCGAAATTGCCGACCATTACGATGCTGCCGTCTGCCCTTATGGGCTCCTTACCCCGGCTGAACTCCCCCGATTCCATGTAGCCTTTCATGATGTTGATACCGTCTTTCTGGTCGAACGAGACCCCCGAAATCTCGTCGAAGCAGACTACATCGTACTGGCAGACCAGGCCGCGCCTGCCGGTAGAGTTGTTCACAAACATTTGGGCCACGGTCGCCTTCCCACCAGAAATCAGGTGGGCGTAAGGCGAGACCTGTTGGAACAGGTGGCTCTTACCCGTCCCCCGGGGTCCCAGCTCAACGAGGTTGTAGTTACGCTCGACGAAGGGCACCATCCTCAAGAGAAACGCATCCTTTGCCCGGTCAGACAGAGCTCCCGGCTCGAGTCCGATACTCCGAAGGAGAAAGTCTTTCCATTCCTCCGTGGTGAAGTTTTTTCGCGCCTCCGCCAGAAGGTCCAGGACATCTCTCCTCGACAACTGAATCTCGCGCAGGCTGTCGATCCCGAACGGACGCCCTTTCTCCTCCTGAGCGATAGAGGCATCATATGTCAGTGTTATTTCTGAATAGAAGCCGCCTGTAAGCATGCGTTCATGGCTATCAACCAGTTCAGGGCTAATGCGTATGTTAGTAAGCCTCAAGCTGGGCAGTGTGGCTACGTATGAGTCTGTCTTGGCGTCAAGCCTGGCGGTGATAAGGTCGATTATCTTTATCTCCCCATGCTCACGGGCATTCTTCTTGAAAAGCTCCTCCTCGCCAGCCTTAACCGTCCTCGACCTCAACTGACGTTCGACTATCTCCAAACCCTCTTTGATCTCATCCTGGTCAACGCTGGCGCAGTAGCGCCCGAGCAGGAACTCCACGACGTAGGTGGGCACAGGGAACTGCAGGCTGAACGTGCGAACCAGGTCTTTGCGAACCAGATACCCGTCTAGGGACGAGGCCGCCAATTTGTCTATGTGATCAAGCTCCATCATTCGTTACCTCCACCTATCACTACCTCGACTTGAGTAAGCAGAACACCGTCCTGGTTAAAAAGCACAAGGTATGCTTTCTTTCCTTCGAGCTCTTCGTTTTCAATCACAACAGAAGCGGCTCCGCTCTTGTTCAGTTCCTTTGTATTCGCGACCACACTGGATTCTAGATTACCCGGTTGCGTCCGAATATCAACAGAGACGCCAGAAACATCACCATCCACCTCAACAGAGCAGCGAAGCCCTTTCCAACCGAAATAGGTAATCTGCACGCCCGCGCCAGCGCTGCTACCTGCCTCCCTCGTAAAGACGAGCTGAACGGTCAGACATTCCTGGAGGCTCAAGCCCCCGTGCGTATATTCGTTACCTTTCTTGTAGCAACTGATTCCATCGGCGATGGCAAAGGATACGTCAGGATTCCAGTACCAGGGAAACAGGCGCTCTTCACACAAAGCACCCGTCTTTATGATGGCGCATCTACCCCACTTGTTCTCAGTCAGCACAGCCGGCAGGTCGACCTTGGGCAAACCACCAGGCATGAGAAGCCACCCATGGTCGGTAACAACCTTGGCGCTCTTCCAGCCAGCATCAAGAAGCTGCTCAATCCGTTCAGATATGTCGCGCAACGCTACTTCGACGTGCTTTGCGACCTTCCAGCCCCTGTCGTGACCTTCATGATCAATGTTTCCAGCCTCACACCACGCACACCCGCTACTATCACCAGTATCAGTCTTCTCCAAAACGGTACACTCATTAGCAGACAGCAATTTATGCAGTTGATAACCGCCTTTAAGCGATTGGCCGGTCTCGATAATTAAAGGTTCGAAGTCCGCAGTCACTTCTTGGCCTCGCATCTTGTCGCGAACGGGGGTGACCGCTGGCTTCCCCGTAGCAGTCAAACTCGGCAGAGCTGCCCACGCAAGTTGTTCGCCAACCTGGCATCCTTTCACAGAGAGCATTTCTGCCAATCGCCTTGCGATGTCGATTCGAAGTCCATCTACGAAGACGAAACACTCACTGCTCCCTGTAGCATGCGGGGCTTGTTTGGAAGCCGACCCTCCTGGATACCCTCCGTCGTGCACGAGATTCTGAAGGTGCCGGGCGGATTCTTCCATCCAGGGTAGATAAACGGACCTTACGGCCGTGAACACCGCTTCAGTATCTTCAGACTTGTCTACACATGCCAGGGCGCGTAGGACAGCGTCGTCTGCAAGCCATCCGGAGCTGGTATATGCGGCTATCATATCTTCTATTGCTCCGACCGCGATGGATTGTTTCGTTTTCTCCGCCAAGACAGCTAGGTACTCCATGACGCAGGCCAAAGGAGCCTCCCCTAGCTCGGTCCAAGGAAGCTTCCTGCGTGCCCCATGGTCAACTTCCATCTTGATTAACAGCTCTCTAGCTGCGTTGATTGGAAGGTCCTTGGTCTTTGTTAGTGCATCCCTCAGTGTGCCTTCTTCACCTTCATTCCATTGGGGCCAGCCACTCGGGTCAGAGAACAAGTCCGCCGGGAGAGAAGTCTTTCGAATCAGTGCGGGGATGTTCTTATAACGATTTGGAGCTTCGCAATAGCGCTCCCAGACCGGGTGCCACGCACCTTCGTGGCGAGCAAGCCTTTCCGCCCCAGATATATCGCCGTCGTTCTCAGGGTCGAAGGCAAAATTTGACTTACATGCACCCACAAATCCCTTCCATTCGGCCTCATCTACTGATGTTCGAAAAGCCTCGCCCTGGTCCAACCACTGCAAAAGACTTCTGACCGTGTCGCCTCCGGTAAGCAGCGTATTGAAGTAGTCTCTGTCTAGATGCTTTCCTTTTAATGAGTCGACGTCCTCATCTAAAACGAGGTTAAGCGCGAGCTGCATTGCGCTCTTCGACTCGTTATCCTGGGCAACGTCCAGCCCTAAGCCGCCTTTGTTGGACTTAAGGAAAGCTAGGATAGTCCAGTCTCTTGTATTAACCTGCGACCAGACCACACCTCTGTACTGAAGCTCCGCAATGGGCTTAAGCAGTTCAGGGCAACTTTCAACAGCTCTCAAATCTTGGCGGCTTATTCCCGGCAGGTAGATAATAGGTTTATCCCCATCGCTGATATCCACGCCGCCATTTTTTCCGGCAATTGCGCAGCGCAGCCAGATGGCGGGACCAGTACGCTTCCCGGTTTCGTAGTCGCCAAAGACAAGCAACTCTGGCAGTTCACTCTGCAGGCGGGATATTGCGGGTTCCCACTGCCTATCATGGTCCGGCCAGAGAATGCACGCCGGAGACGCTTGAACATCAGGGTCGCATACTGCAGCTGCTCGCAGAGACTGGATAAGGTGTTCAATGACTCTCATCATCCGACCTTCTTCTTCTCCTTGGCAGCGCTCTTCTCTTCCAGGGTCAGGTGGTGGTCGTTAATCCGCTCGCCTTTGAACTTGTGATGCCAGGGGGCAGACTCCACATCCTTGCCCCTGTCTTTGTTCCAGTTGATGTTGGGTTTGTCTCGGAGGACGCCCGCGCCCCTCTTGCCAACATCGGGAACGCTCATGAATGGGCGGATGTTCAGGCGGACACCGTCGTTCAGGTCAGGGTCCCAGCCTGTGGGCTGCTCCCCGATAGGTTTCCAGCGGACGAATATGTCGTAGGGGGATTCGCCCTTGAGGATAAGCTCGAGTAGCTTCTTCAGGTTCTCCGCGGCAGCGAGTCTCTCTTGCGCCCCGTCAACGCCAGAGGCGATGTCTGCCTTCTGGCGGTTCATCCAGTCTCCAAGATAGGTGTAGATGAGGGTCTCGAGCCTCTTGTTGTCTAGCTTGTGGTAGTTGACGAGAACAGAGAAGCCGTCTCGAAGGCCGTCCCAGATATGCCAGATGAAAGGCCTGTTGTGGAAGAGTTTGCAGTGTTGGGCAAAAAACTTGTCCCTCAACCAGGTCTCCATTGTCTTCCCAGTGTGGTCTGCCTGCTTGAGCAGTTCATCCATCTTGCCTGCTGCCCACTTATCGCCGTATGCGGCAGCTAGAAGGTCGAGAAGGCGGTCGTCTGCAGACGCTTCTCCCTTGACCGGAGGGATGCAGACTATTCCATCGGCATCGGCGTAGGGGAGTAAGGATTCGCATCTCTCAACCCATTCCCGTGCTTCGTCGGCAAGCTCCATTTCAGAATCGAGCTCAGCAGGCCAGCGATATCCGAGCAGGCGGGCGACAGCGACCTGGAGGGGATGTTCAGAAGGAGTTATATGACCATGGAAAACCCACTGTGTGGGGTCGTCGGAGAAGGGCATTGGGAATCCATTTGGGTACTTCGCTTCTGCAACTTCTTGCCATTGGTCTAGCTCGAAAGGAACTCTTTTAAATGTCGCATTTGTAACACTCAGCTTATAGTCGATCCTTCTAACAGCATCGTTAAACTCACTAGACGTAACAAATGCTGTAATCGGCACTAGGTTGAGGTCATCCTTTGGAACAACGACATTTATGTTACTATCCTGGATATCTCCGTAGTAATATGCCCAAGGCATCTCGCTCATCTGACTGATCGCCACGCCCTTCCTGCCCCAGGCATATTCACCTTGTCTCCTGGCTAGGTCATTCCCCTCGTTCGTCCATCTTATGATGTACGTCATACCTGAACATGTTCTTTCATTTGAAGCATCTGGTGTGCTCTGATATCTGCGCCACCCAGTGATGTGATCCAATTCCCAGTAGTTCAGTCTGAATTGATTATCATCACCTGTTTTTATTCCTTGCGGCACCTCGACATACGTACCCAAGTAGACTGCGGCTGAGATTTCCTCTAGAGCAACTCTTGTATCCGGATTCCTCATTTGATTTGCCTGACTAACAGACTTGATCTTTGATGTCTGAAGCAGAAAAGGCTTTTCTTCAACGAACCTGGAGGTCGCAATATCAATTCCGTAAATCAAATGTAAAGGATCTTCATTCGTATTCTTTAGAATTAGAAGCTGTACATTGAAATCCCACATCTGTGTCTGAAATGCTTTAGGCCCAAGTAGAGCAATAAAATTCCAGCTGCGATCAACTAGGAGGTTCTGACGCAGTGCTTGATAACTTGTTAGAAACAGCCAGTTTTGCGGTACGACGACAGCGCTTATCCCATGCTCTTGACAAAGCTCCAGGCACCGAATTACGAATACCGTAGCCAAGTCATATCTCGCATCAAAATACCATCTCTCAGAGTAGTCTTTTAGCACGTCCGTTTGTTTACCGCGCCCGACATAGGGCACATTCGTTATGACCCAGTGGTACTTCCCACCCAGTAGTCTTGCCGCTTCCGCCAGGCCATGAGCCACAACGCTCATCTCGTGCTGCTCATCAGTTTGTTCACGAGAGAGAGCTTCCTCCAATGCCGGTTCCAGTTCATCCCATTCGACCAGTTTCGCTGCATCACTGCGGGCTGGGTTGATGAGGCTTCCCAGAACGGGTGCGTCCTTGAACTCCTCGTGCAACCAGTCCAGGGCAATACGCAGGTTGTGCTTATCGAGAGCTAAGCTCTTCCACTCTTCCTTTGCGATGCTGACAGACAACCCAGAACACGCGAGGTTAAGTTTCGGTAGCGTTCTGTAACCACCCGCAGCAGGGAATCGCCACGCGGCTAATGCAAGGTTGAAGGCGGCGATCTCCACACATCGCTGGTCTATCTCGAGGCCGTGGATGTTTTCACTCAGGACAGCATCAACGGCATCCTTAGCGGAAAGTCCTTCTAACTCCATGCGCATCGGCACGAGCATGAGAAGGGCAGATACAAGGAAGTGTCCCGACCCGCAGCAGGGGTCCATGGTCTTGAGTTCGCCCAGGTGTTCTGGCCAGCCGTCAAAGGTGCCGGCAGCGGGGGTCCATCTGCCGTCTTCATCTTTGACGAAGCGCAGGTACTCGAGGGGTACACCGGGGAGGGATGCTTTGGAGCGCAGCTCCTCTTCGCTTTCTGTGCTCATCAGGTCATCTTCAGACAGGCGGTGTGCGGCCCACCAGGCACCTAAGGAGTAATCCAGGAGGAAACTTACCATGTAGGGTTCGGTGAAGAGCTGTGTCACCGCAGGGAGTTCACGGGCTCCTATCTTCACCTCGGAGGCGTTGACCTCGTCCTTCCTCTTGGCCTGCCAGAACTGGTAGACCCAACCCAGGCTGTCAGAAGCGGTGAATACCTCTGGGGGCAGGTCGTCCAGCAGACGTTCCAGAGCCTGTTGGCTCTCAGGCGGAAGGATGAGCTCGAAGACGGGAGAATCAGGCCTGAATATCTGAGGTAGCATGCGGGCTGCGAACTTGGAAGCGAGTTCCCAACCGTTGCTCGCTCCTTCTTCTGCGGCCAGGTCCTCGCATTCCTGCAGCGTTACGGGCACGGGGTTGTCCGGGTCCGGATACATCAAGAGGTCGTTCTCCGCTAAGAAGCGGGCGAAGAGCATCCTGTGCCAGTGTTCGTAGGCGACCTCTTCTACGAGGCGGTCGATCTCCTGTTTCTCTGTCTTGGTGTCGCGGCTGTCGCCTAGCTGGCGGCCGTGTATGCGGAGCCGCCTGCGCAGGTCGCGCTCTTCTTTGTTGAGGTGGCCGTATGGGTTTGCTTCTCCTACGCCAAGGTGCTCCAGGGCAGACCGCGCTGCTGCCTCAGCGATATCTCGCGCTTCTCTTACCGTGCGCTCTAGTTTGTTCCTAAGGTCTTTTTGGAGAGGTTGCATACTTAGAATCCTCGGACAGCCTTTCAGTTGATGACTATGGGGCCCTTTTTCAGCGCATCAGACATCTTGCTTCTAACCTCTTGCACCCAGGCTTCGATATCTTCCTCGGTTCTTAACATCCTTCGGGGTATATCGATTGCCTGCGTTTTAGGTTCCAGGGATTCAGCTGCAAGCTTCCTGGCTCGGGAAAACCTACCCGGAAGAGCGTCTATTCGGTCACTCCAGGTGCGGATAGGGTACCGCTCTAGAGCCTTTGTCAGTTCATTGAGGGTCCCGACAGCAATTGGCGGCAATTCGACGATTCCGCATTCTTCAAGGATTCTCTGACGTTCATCTTCCGTGAGATCACCCCAATTTGAATCAGTTTCTGGTTGCGTCATCAACCTGGTCAAATCCTCAGAATAGTGTTTATACAGACTTATCAGCTTTTTTCTTAGGGCATCTTCAAGCGCTTTGAGCAACGGTGTAATTGGATCGGGGTCGGCGAGTAGCAACCTCTGCTGTCGAATAGCTTCAGCCTGTGCCTTCACCTCGGCTGAAGAATCCAGGCCCTCTGAAAGGTTAAGAAGAGACAACAGCATTTCCCAGGAAGGCCAACAGTTCTCGATTCCTTTGGAAAGGGCAATCCAGTCATCAATAGCCCTCTTCAAATCCTCACGCTTGTTGTAGATGGCAAGGAGCTGTGAGTTTCCCGCCGTAAGGCGGATTTCCTCAAGCATTGAAATATCCGGAATTTCGGGCTTGGGGGCATCGCCCCCTGCTCTGTCTGCGAGCTCTCTCAATTTCGCCAGGAACAGCTGCGTTGAAACAAGCTCTTCGCCGGCTTTCGCCGGTACTTTTATCTGTTGGAATAGCTTGCGTATTTCGATAGCTTGTTTGGCGGTGGGGTTATCGATCTCAACCTTAAAGGTCGCTTTTCCAATTCTTTTTCTCTCGAGCTCAGTTGCAGTTACGGGTCGCCCCTTTTCATCTTGAGCCCTTACGAGCCCCGCAACAATCAGTACCTGCACAGCGCCGTCAACTGCGTCGCGAGGCCAACCGTATGGAGGAGCCTCAAAGTGTTCCCTTATCTCAGCACCTTTCTTCCCCGCAGCAATGTGCCCGAGGATCGTCTTGCAGACAGCGTTATTGGAGGGCTCGCCGTCATAACCTACCGCCTTCAAAGCGTCAGGTGCTCCTTTCTGAGCAAGTGAATAGACCTTCTCCCAACCTGGGTTGTCTGCAATATGGAACTGCGGATAGAGGCGCTGGAGGGAGTTCCCGGCAGCTTCCTGAATCATTTCCGCCAAGCTGCCTCCCGATATCTCATTACCCCCGCCCTGGAACACGCGCGCGTTCGCGAACGATTCAGCGATGAGTTCGTTAATCTTCGCATCAGACGTCAGCCTGTAAGTCTCAATGGCATTACGAGCCTCCGTGCCCTCTGGTGTGCTCGGAACACCTCGCTTCTCCAACGTGGTGCTAGCAGCTTTGAATTCAATGATGTTGCGACGCAGGTCATCGGCGGAGCGCTTTGGTA
>Ga0315284_10017761_pt1 | contig 10091 bp, 4 predicted proteins | sample YL17G09_16_MG_FD_203696 | JGI IMG/M metagenome (GOLD analysis project Ga0315284, IMG submission 203696) | Sediment microbial communities from Yellowstone Lake, YNP, Wyoming, USA - YL17G09_16 | ecosystem: Environmental > Aquatic > Freshwater > Lake > Sediment | place: USA: Wyoming | collected...
TTCCGCAAACGAGAGCGAACACTTTAAAAGAGTCGGAATGGAACTCAAAATAATGGACTTCGAACCATGTAAAGATGGCGAAGAGCTTCAAGAAGAGCTAAAGAAGGGCCGAAGAGAGTATAACACGCAGGCGGGCAGGATAATATTCACCCAACTCTTTCGGGAGGAATCGATAAGAAGAATGAACGAGCAGCTACAAGGCTGTATTGATTTTAAAAAGATTTGGTTCGGGTCAAGTATCAAGGGGGACGGTGCCACATTTGAACGGGCGGCTGGCGCTGGCGTAGACGTAAAGTTTTTAGACTACGAGAACGTAATGGAACTAATCGACGAACAGGACATATTAGTTCGTCAAACAAAATACCAATGCGCGGCCATAGAACTAAAGACTAGTTCTAGGGGAGCCCAAACCTTCGACCTTCCCCAGATATTCAAAAGAGACACGACATCGACTAGGCTTAGAAAAGACAGCTATACAAGCCTAATGCTCGGCTGCTGGGGCATGAAACAGTATCATGATATCATGAATCTGCCCGCAGAATCAGTAGATGTTAGTTTCGTTCCCTTTTACGTTCGTTAATAGTGTAATTATAGCCGAAGTCGGGATAAGGTATGCCATTTGATTCGTTAATAAAATTGCGCCAGCTAAATCAACCAGAACTTTCTGGTTATATTAGTCAGGTTGTATTTCCCGCTTTGAGGTCTAGCGGGATAACGGTTAATAGTGGTCTTTTCCCAACCGCTTCTGGAACAGAGAATATTGGTTCGTCGGGCCTTCCATTTAACAAAATATACGCTAAACAGCTTGTCCTGCCAAGCGGATCTGGCATCCTTTTTGGATCGGACTTCTTTACTGCCCGCGTTTCTGGAACGGACGCTATTATACAAATAGGCAGCTATACGATTACTTCCTCTCCCATTGGGCTTAGTATCATAGGGCCAAGCGGGCACACGGGTCTTTTAGGCGCAACTGGCGCGACGGGAGCATCTGGAACATCCGTAACTGGAACCATAGCGGCTGGCGATACTGGATTTCGATTATTATTTTCTAACGGAACGACTGGTAACGCTTTGCCATTGCCGTCTGGCGCAACTGGGCCAACGGGAATCTCCGTCACTGGGTTTTATCAAAGCGGTAACTACGCACAGGCATTATTTTCTAATGGAACGACTGGAACAGGAATTCTCTTACCTAGCGGGGCTCGCGGACTACAAGGAAAAGTTGGCGGCATAATAATGAATATTAATGACTTCACTGGATTCAGTGGGGTATCAATTCCAAAAGCTTATATTTATGATATTGATCCTTTAGGAGCCACTTACAATCCCACAGTCAATTTAGTTCGTGGAATGTCTTATGATTTTGGATATAGCGGGTTAAATTTAAGCAGAATTACCATTACAGGAAATGGAATTGACTACCCAACTGGTACAGGCATACAAACTAATTATTTCGTTGAAAGCGGGATTACTGGATATTTAAAATTAGTATTTTTTAGTTCGACCGTCCTTACGGACGCAACTAACCCAAAAACGGGAAGATATATTTCTCAGGAACTTAGTAGTAGCTATTTTGACAGCCTTAATAACGCGCTAAAAATAAACACTCTTGCTTACAACATAGAGGAACAGGGCACACGAGCAGAGCAGACCTTCGCAGTTCGATTAAGTTCGGATAATTCATATAAATGGGGATTCCAAAAATATAACTTTTACAATCAGGAGCCCATTGACAGCTTGGGCGCTTGGGGATTCTATGTATTAGGAGATACTCTTGTTAGTCATTACGGTCCATCTGGACTATCTGGAAGAGCGGGAAATCCAGGCATACCTGGCACTCAAGGAGAAGTTGGTTTAAGGGGTCTGGCTGGCACGCCTGGAAATTCAATTACTGGAATAGAAAGAACTGGGAATGATTTTCGTTTCGCGTTATCTGATGGAACATTCACGGCTTATACGACACTGCCCGCTGGCGGCACCCAAGGAAATACTGGTCCAATAGGACCTGCTGGCACTGGTGCCCAAGGGATTCAAGGCGCTCAGGGGCCAAGCGGAATAGCGGATAGATATGCAGCGGCTTTTGGATTTACGCAAACGTTCATTAGCGGTTCTGGAGATCCACCTCAATATGGTGCCATTGCAATCAAAGCTAGCGGAGCGTCGGCTTTTGTTTTCCAAACAGGAATTGATAGGAAATTTAGGCCTGGCGATGAAATTAGGTTTAGCAATTCCGAATTAATAAATAAATCCTATACGCCTTGGCAAAGAATAATTGTCGCAGACAGTCCGACTAGTAGGGCTCAATATTTCTATTCTTATGTAGTTGAGTTCACTCCGTCCATCGGCCTAATAGATATGGTCATATTGGACACTCCAACCCCTATTGGTTTAGTGGGAGGATATGTAACGCTAGGATCATATGCGACATTAAATGTGAATTTGGGCGGACTTGGTTCACCAGGAGAGATTGGGCTAACTGGGCCAACTGGTTCTGGCGGATTAAGGGGAGATACGGGAACGGCACTATTTGTTATTAATCCTCTTAGCGGTCTATTTACCAACCAAACGAATACGTTGAATTTCAATACTTATGACGCGTGGGATTTATTTTTCACTGGATATAATTGCAGCCTCATTTTAAATAACCTGCAAACAGGGCAAATGGGCCTGTTGAACGTGCGTCATAGCGGACTGATAACCATAGATAACAATACTAGCACTATTTTGAATTGGCCAGCCGACGTTTATTTTCCTGGTAACGTAACTGGGCCAGCGCCCGTTTACGGACTGTCCTCGATATTTACCCTTATTAGATATTCAGACAAAAACGGATCACGAAGAATATATTGCACATATAGTAGCAATTACGCTATCTAAATCCTATTATAAGATAACATTTTATGCCAAAAGCCAAGAAATCAACCAAAAAAAGTTTAAACGAAATTGCAGAAACTACACGGCTAGATCCTTCGTTCTATCCTTCTATGGACGCGGTTGCCTTAGCCTCCGATCAGACGACCACCAGACGAAACGCAGCGAGCACTATCGAAAGAACCGATAGATTTAAAAACATAGATGAAGGCCTTACCCCTTTTAGAAACAATAGTTCTGTATATGGTGGAGACTCGAAAAGCACGGTCGATGTAAGAGACGCTGTAATTCTGTGCCAGAAATGTTATTATAATTTTTCTATATTTCGTAACATTGTGGATTTGATGACCGAGTTCTCCGTGAATAATATATACTTCCAAGGTGGAACAGAAAAATCTCGAAGATTTTTTGCTGGTATTTTCAATAAAAATAACTTATTGTCTTTTCAAGACCAATGGTTTAGAGAGTACTATCGCTCAGGAAATGTGTTCACCCTCAGGCACAGTGTAAAAATTCAATCAAAAGACGTAAGTAAAATGATCAGGGTCTTCGGAGAAGAGGGGGGTATTTTAGACAATAAGAATCTGGTCCTAGACATGATGGTTCCCGTCAAGTATGTAATTTTAAATCCAGCAGACATACAGATGATGGGGTCGTCAAATTTTGGAAACGGCATATACTACAAGATACTAACCGATTACGAGATATTTCAGCTTAGAAACCCAAAGACCGACCAAGACAAAGCTATATTAGACGCTCTACCAGAGAGGACAAGAAAAGACATCGCCAACGGAATTCGCGGCATAACCATTGCCCTTAATCCAGACGACATAACGATGGCCTTCTATAAAAAACAGGATTACGAGCCGTTTGCCGTGCCAATGGGATATCCAGTTCTAGAAGACATAAATTTCAAATACGAATTAAAGAAAATTGACATGGCTATTGCCAGAACCATGCAGCAGATAGTTCTATTGGTCACTACTGGAACCGAGCCAGAAAAAGGCGGCGTAAATAAGGCTCACCTCGAAGCTTTACAGAAGCTTTTCGCGAACCAGTCCGTGGGTCGGGTTTTAATTGCTGACTATACGACGAAAGCCCAATTCATCATTCCTCAAATCGCGGATTTGCTCGACCCAAGGAAATACGAGATTGTAGATAGGGATATTAACATTGGATTGAACAATATTTTTGCTTCAGACGAAAAGTTCGCCAATCAAGCGCAGAAGATAGAAATTTTCGTAGCCAGACTAGAAGCTGGACGCAGATCTTTCCTTCACGATTTTCTAATTCCAGAAATTAGACGAATTTCAGAGTCGATGAATTTTAAGAGTTGCCCGACCCCATATTTCGAAGAGATTGAACTCAAGGACAACACTAATTACGCTAAGATCTATGCTCGGCTTGTAGAGGTCGGAGCATTGACCGTAGAACAGGGGCTTAAAGCCATCAGCACGAATATCCTTCCTGATCCAGATTTAATGCTGGACGAACAAGAGGCTTATAAAGAAGCTAGGGATAAGGGGCTATACGTGCCCTTGATTGGCGGACCTAAAGAGGGAGACGGCGCAGGAAGCCCAGGCGGAGCCCCGCCAGCAAAAGCCATTACGCCGATAGGAAAAGGCCAAGCTTCAGCAATGAAATTTGATTTGTTCTCAATTAAAGACAACGTTATCAAAATGCAGGAATTAGAAGGCGCACTAAACGAGCAGCTTAAAAAAACTCATAAAATTGCCCGACTAACCAAGGCCCAGAAACTGGTTTCGGAACAGCTTGCTCATTTAATAGTCGTAAATGAAGAACCAGAGAACTGGACTACTTCTATTGCTTCTTATTTACAGTCTCCAGTAGATAAGAACATTAAAAGAGTAGAGGCCGTCATGGAGATAGCTGCGTATCACGACATTGATCCGTATCTTGCTGGAATTTTATATATTAGTCAGCCAAAACCGAAAACCAAGGAGTAGTCTAAAATGGCGCGTCCGTTTAACTTCTTCCAGTTCGTAACGGGGATATCTGTAACTGGGGCTATTTCCCTAGTTAACCCGTCTTTCGAAGACTTCCTTACTGGATCGGGCCTTTATACCCCACAAGCCATGTTGGAGAATCCGATTAATTATATTTGGCTTCTTCTCGAAGATACTGAACAAAGATTTCCCGCGTCTTATCGCCTCGCGCCGTCTGGTAATCTGCGTACGTCGCATCCTAATGCGGTTTCGATGTTACCTAGTTTTAGTGGGACCCTTTTCCCAGTGAGCGCCGATGACGCATCATTTTTTCCGTCTATAAATGGGGCGATATCTGGAATTAACATCGATATTCCTGTCATGACGACACTGTTTTCGGGCTTGCATACTGGATGCATTATAGATCAGTCAGTTCTAAGAGTGTCTTTTTATGGTCTTATATTAGACAAAACAGACGATAGATTCCTAGTCTGTCCTTTGATTACTGGCTTTTTTACTGGCACGATTATAGACATAAAAACTTTTGGCGTCGGCCTATCTGGATCTATAATAAGACGGGAATACGATCCAATAGCGAACAGCATATTGTTAGATACAATAACATGGTCTTTTGGACACCCGTCTAATAGAATATTTTTATCTGGACAGTATTTGTTGGATATGTCTCTTGATCAGATTTTTTTCAGATCGAGTTAATGGGGTTTAAGTGTAATATTTTATTGAAACTGGCGTAAGGATGAACACACATATAAATTATGATCTAGGGGGAAGTTTTAAATGCGACCTTTATAATAAGGATGGATTTGTCTCTTCTACCGACTGGTTTTCTAATTTCATAACGCCGACTGGCTTAATGATGCCGCTGACTTATGCTTTTGCCGACTGTTTTAGATATTTAAGTTTGGGAGCTTCAACTACGCAGTCTAGCGGATGCGTGTTAAATAATGGCGGGCTTGGGCAAACTGGTCTTGTAATGCCGTACCTAAATTATGTAAGCACGGAGGGATCGCAAAGCGCCCAATATATAGATTGGAGAGGTTATGCAACGGGCGCAAATCTAGAGACGTCTGCGTGTGGAACGGTTATAGATCTTTCTGGGCCGCGTCTCTTTAGGGCTTGGAGAATACCAACTGGAGGAGAGAGCGTATTTATTAATGAGGCGGCGGGTGGGTTGACTATTGAAGAATTGATGGTGAGTCCTTCAAGCGGATCTGATCCGCTTGGAAAATATGCTTTTAGTCGGGTTATCCGCAACCTATTTATTCCTAACGGATATAGCACAATCATTTCATATCAATTACGCATTAACCTAAAAAATACTGGCGTTACCATTTTCAGCGGAGGAACTTTTTCTACAGGAAACGCCGATACCACAAACGACGCGAATTTGGTTGCGGTATGGGCAAGCTTATCTGGATATTATAGGCAGGTTTATAACGGCCTGAGATATATAGACGCTTTAGGGGCAACATATATACCTAAATACGGAGACTGTCTAGAGCCAGCGTCCCGTCTTGCCGCGCAGTCTATATGGTATCTTTCCCCAGATAATTCTCAGTTTGACGTTTCCGTCTCTGGGGGTCAGCCTAGAAATGTTACCGACTCTTATAATGCGGACGGGCTTTCAAAATCGATAACCTCCCTCGAAACAAAAAATCTCGACGTTTATACTTTGGGAACGGCACCATATGCGGTGCGACAAGAGGCATACAACAATGACAATCCAATCGTAAAGGGCGCATATCCAGCAAGTGCTCCACTAGGCGTCGTCGAGGCTAATCTAAGAGTTGGCTCTGACACGGCTGGAGGCCCTTGCGTTATTCCAAAAGTCAATAATTATAAAGACGTAGGGATAACCTTAAATTATCAAAAGACCGCCACTCCAGAAGCTTATGCTATATCATACGCAACACCAGGCTCACTAGGCTTTAGTAGCGCCTACGCTGATTTTGGGAAAAAAAATGTGGTCAGCAGCCCGATATCAAAGCTTCCTATCGTGATGACGGGCGACAATCTGATAACAGGAAGAAGAAAGACGGTTACCAGAAAAGCGGTATTTTCGCCTATTTCAAGTCTGGGATACAATACAAGATTTGGCTCGTTGGTTTACGCTTTTAATTACGATACTGCTCTTCCTGCTGGAGGCAAGACATATTTCCCAATGATAGACTGTTTATTTTATGATACGTCTGGGCGGGCACAAATGCCGCACTACAGATTCATCACTGGTCTAAACCTGTCTAGCAGAGGAACTGGTATTTTAAGTTGCCATTTATTTTTAACTGGCAATACGATGGGAAATATTTATAGGTTCGTAGATCGTAATACTTATCGCGGAGACGGAGGCAACCTATTGACCCACCCAAATTTAAGCTTAATAGCTTGGCAAAATCCAGAGGCGACCGTTTTTAAATATAGTGGTTTGAATACAGCAGGAAGTATCGATCCAAATGCTTATGGATATACTGGAATACTCAGCGTATCTGGGCTATTGGACGCGGGGTTTACCAGCCACACGGGATGGGGATCGGTATATGGGACCGTAGTCGATTCGGGATTTTACGATTATAGGTATGATCTTGGTCTTACCGATCATAGTCTAGCGGCTCTCGCAGAACCAACTTCCACTGGGCAACTATATTGGAAAACAATAGATGGTGATCACAAGATAAGTTTAGCGTTTACTGGGCTTAAATATTACCATCCTAATATAGGATATTCTTTTGCTGATACTGGGTGGTTCGGAACGCGCAATCAGATTATACAAAAAATTGATTTTGAAATGGTAAACTCTGCGGACTGGGGAACAAGCAGAAGCAATTCCTATTTTCAAAAAAGCGTCACTGGGACCAATAATACCGACAAATATATTGGATACTTTTTGACGACTAAACAATTCGATTCTTCCGTTACTCCAGACGTTGTTGCTATAAAGGACATTTGTATAGGCGGCGAGGATATATCGATCACAGGGTATATCATTTCCAGGGCTAATGCTGTAGCGGGAGCAAATTTGAAAGGGACGGTCGCCAGCAGCGTTCCTAGCCAAGAACGTTTGTTATTCATTCCACAAATAAGTGGATTTACATTAAATTCGTTTACGGGATGCAGAAGAGTATCCACCTTATTTAGCGGAATATCTGATAGGGGATACCCCAATGGTACAGGCGACGGCCCTATTAATAGTATCAAGCCAGGTGAAATTCTTAACGTCCTTTTCTCTGGCGCGTCTGGAACAAAAACCGCCTATTTGACCTATATATCTGGAACCTACAATAGTGCAAATTTATACGGACATAGCTATTTATCGGGCGTGGTTTCCATAACTGATTTTTGTCCTCCCATCGGCACCCCAAGCCATCTCGAAAATTCTGGACAGTCTTATGGGTGGAGGCTATCTCCTAATTTTACTGAACCGACTTATTATGGCGACGACATTCCGACAATCAATTTTGGAGGACAGTATCCTGCATTAAGTTTGGATAACGGGCTGGAAATGTATTTGACTTTATCTTGGCAAAGCAATTGTGGAAGCGCGACCCCCTGCAACAATCCTCCAGACGCTTAATTTATGCTCAATAATAATTTGCAGCTTCAAGGCAAATTTCAATTCTTTGTATACAATAACCGTGACGAACTAAAGTATTCCACAGAGAAAGTCGATAATTTCATTACCAATTCTGGATTGAGCTATCCATTTTACTTCTTATTTGCTGACTGTTTTCGATATTTAAGCGTGGGCACGGGAGGCAGCGGCAACAACGTAAATACTGAGAATGAAATAAATAGTTTTGGGATCACAGGCCTATGTAGCGGGATTAATCTTTCTGGATACTCGTATGTAGGCGGTGGCGGGTCAAATCAATATACGAATTGTGCAGACTCAACAGAGTCTCGGTATATAGGATCTGCTTGTGGGTACAGGGTTAATAATAGCGGAATAACCTTGTCCAGAGGATGGAGGGTACCAAACGATACGTCTTTATTCTTTACAAAAACTACGGCGTTAAAAGAATATATGCTTACGCCAGGAAGGCCTCCTATCGCGGCATTTACTGATACTAGTTGGGTAACACCAGTTTCGCTTTGCTCATGCAATGAACTTGGATATCCCGATGGTCTTAGCACGCCCGTCGTCGGTCCAGAATCAGCGTCTTTAAATGATTATTATCAATCTGTTTTTCCGATTTGTAACGCTACAAAAGCTTTCACAAGAGTTGTAAAAGACGTAACTGTAGCATTAGATGAGTATTTGATTGTCCATTACGCCTTAGACATTAATTACAATACGGGAGTAAAGCCTTTTAATTTATCGATAACCAGACAATCTCCAGTTGACAACATTACTGCTTATACAGATCCACTAAATTGGAATGGTCTCGCTAGCGGGATATCTTCTTTGGTGCATCCAGGAATAAGTTTGATTAAAGGATCTGCTGATTCATTTACATCGGTCGCTTATATAAATTTAAGATCGCCAGGCGTGCCCCAAGTCGGAGAGTCTTTTATCCCCCCATTAGGAAATCCAATGGAGCCATCTTTGTCCTATCTTAATAGGGTGGGATATATAAGCTCCGACAATACTCAATTTATAGTAAACGATTTGAGCGGGGGGTATATGCCTACTGGAAGTTATTTTCCATATAATAGTTCAGGAAGAGCTTTTCCAAGTGGGGTATTAGCTTTCCACAAAAACTGGATACAAGAAACAAGTAGCGAGAACCCATCTGCGTTAGGAAATTTCCTACTGCTAAACGATGGTACATATGGTCACTTTCGTAATATAAGGACGACTAAAATCGGCACGAATGATACGGCAAGTTTTCCTGGTGCCTCATTCCCAAAACAATCCAACTATAGAGAACAGGCTACCGATCCAGCAATTGGATTTACTCAGGCGTATTTAGCTAATACGCAAATATCTATCAAACAAAATGTATATACCGCTTCAGACAGATCAAGAAGCGTTGTCTTATCGAGTCAGTGGGTAGATCCTCAAGTAGACGAAGTAATATTTCCTGTTAGATCGGTTGTTTACGCTTATAAATATACGGCCCCCTCTAGTTCTGTGTCTACTTATTATCCGTTTTATGACACCTTGTTCGCGCCTAAGACTGGGGGATATGAGCCCCCAATACAAACGGGTGATTTTACCTTTTCCGATCCTAGTGGAAGGGTAAACTCCCTTTTGTCCAATGACAGCGGGCATTATTTCATGGATAATTCGAATATCTTACAACTTGGGTTTAAACT
>Ga0315284_10017762_pt1 | contig 10091 bp, 10 predicted proteins | sample YL17G09_16_MG_FD_203696 | JGI IMG/M metagenome (GOLD analysis project Ga0315284, IMG submission 203696) | Sediment microbial communities from Yellowstone Lake, YNP, Wyoming, USA - YL17G09_16 | ecosystem: Environmental > Aquatic > Freshwater > Lake > Sediment | place: USA: Wyoming | collected...
GCGAGAGCGGTCCATCAGACCGCACTTCGCGGCATAGGCGCTAACCCAACAAGCGCCGCGCCCTTGGGGCGCACAGCCCCACTCGGATCTAGCAGGATCCAGTGCTGGAATGCAAGACCAAACCCCGCCGCCCTTCGTTCAGTGGGACTACGAGAGTAGCAGGCTGTCACCGGCAGTGAGTTGACGGCTCTCGGCGACTCCAGGATGCGTGATTGCAAGACCTGACCCCGGCGCCCAAAGCGCGCGAGGTCCGCGCCCTGCTCAAGGCGTCGCGAGACCTCGGCTGCGACCGGCTCCTCGTCCTGACCGACTCCGAGGAAGGCGAGGAAGCGGCGTCGTGGTTCGGAACGAGTGGCACCATCCGTTTCCTCCCACTCTGGCGTTGGCTGCTCGACGAGCGCGCAGTCAGCGAGAGCGGTCCATCAGACCGCACTTCGCGGCATAGGCGCTAACCCAACAAGCGCCGCGCCCTTGGGGCGCACAGCCCCACTCGGATCTAGCAGGATCCAGTGCTGGAATGCAAGACCAAACCCCGGCGCCCGGCGTAGTCCTTCCCTGCTCACGTGCGCCCGACAATCCCTTCCGCGGGATGTCGGTGGGTTGTTGCACCCGGGACCTCGTCCCCGCACACGGCGCGGGTTCATTCCGAGCGGACGTAGACCACCACTTCTTTCTCGAGCCGACTCCCCAGGCGATCCCGCTCGACTTCCAGGTCGTAATGGACTTGCAAGTTCGACCAGAACGTCTCCGTCATGCCGAAGTAGCGGGCCAGCCGCAGGGCCGTGTCCGGGCTGATCGCACGCTTTCCGTGCACGATCTCGTTGATGCGGCGTGGGGCGACCCCGATGTCCTTCGACAGTCGATACTGGCTAATGCCGAGCGGCTCAAGGAACTCCTCCATCAGGATCTCGCCGGGATGTACTGGCGCCATCTTCTGTGCGGCCATGGAAACCTCCTCAGTGGTAGTCGACCATCTCCACACCGTACGCATCGCCGCGCTTCCACTCAAAGCACAGCCGCCACTGATCGTTGATTCGAATGCTGTACTGACCTTCTCGGCGGCCCAGGCGCCGCGAGGCGTTGGTCGTTGGGTCTCGCCAGAACCTCGTGCTGGTATGCAAGACCCTCGCGCCACATCCGGCGGGGAGCTCAGGCCTCCACATCCTCGAGCCGCGTCGTTCGCCCAGCGCGCAGGCTCGCGCGTGCTGTCTCCACACGAGCAAGGAAGCGAGGGTCGTTCTCGAGCCTGTAGTCGAACCAGTCCTCTTCGCTCTCGAACCCAATAAGGATCCCGGCCGGCTTGCCGTGCCTCGTGATGATGATCTCCTCTTTCTCCGCAAGCCGAAGATAGCGCGACAAGTCGTCCTTCACGTCCGACAGCGCCACCCGCTTCATAGGACCTCACCTGCCTCCTGCAGCCACTTCTCTGCGTCGCTCTTCGCGAGAATCGCCAGAACCTGCACGGCGTCGTCCGAGACGTCGTAGAACACGCGAACATCACCAACCCTCAGCCGGAACTGCGGCCTCGACAGCCCCCGCAGCCGCTTGATCCGGCTCTTGGACACCTTGCGCGGCGCGTTGCGGAGGTGCGTCTCCAGTGCTCTTCGCACCAACACCCGCTCATGCGCGTTGAGCCGCTTCAGGTCGTCTACAGCTTCTTGAGCGAGCAGGATCTCGAACCGCATTCTGGCTATATCATGGCCATTTCTGCCCTCTGGTCAAGCGCCAGGGATTGCTCACAGGCACACGCATGACTCACCTGCACAACGGCAGCTGAGATGAGGTACGCGCCCCCGATCTCTGATGTCGACTGCAGCGCGTTGGCAAGACTCGCGCGCACGCCGCTGCAGTGAAAGCCGCCAGACCTCAGTGCTGGAATGCAAAACCGAACCCCGACGTCCCAAAATCCGATGGTAGACCCCGTCGCCGCGTTCTGGACTCAACCTGGGACCGTGAAACTCACCGCGAGGCGAGGTAGTCGTCCAGCGAGAAGCCGGCGTCACGCAGGATGCGGACTGCCAGTCCGCGCCCGAGATCGCAGCCGGTGTGCACGGGCACCGTGACCGTCTTGCTTGTGCTTGGATTCCTAAGGACGAGGTGCGAGCCGGAGCGCCTCTCCTCTTCGAAGCCGCGTCGCTTCAGGAACGCCAGGAGCTCTCGAGCTGTGATCTGCGGCGCTCGAGTCATTCAGGCACGCCGACGGTGAGCTCCTCGACGTGGACGAGCTCATCGGTCTGCGGGACATCCTCGTCGTGAGCGAGAAGAGACTGGACGTGCAGTTCGATCGCTTCGCGGATGTTCCGCTTTGCTTCCTCGATCGTCTTCCCATTGCTGAAGCAGCCGGGGAGCGCCGGGCTGTAGGCGCAGTATCCCGGGTCGTCCTTCTCCTTCTCGATGACAATCTGGAACGAGTAGAACTTCATCTCCGCCTCCCCTGGACGCTAGCGGGCAATGCACGTCGATTATACCGTTCCTCACCTCATGGGGGCGAGTCTCCGTGTCATCCGATGCCCAGCGCGAGTCGCTCTCCGGATTGAATCCTCTGGAACGGCGGTCGGGAGCGGACGGCGCCATGAGCTGGCGCAGCGCGATGACGATGGATCGGATGGCTGGCTGTTCGGCATGCGCTGAACAGCTTGAGAGTTGCACCATCGCCGACGCGATGTCAGGCTGCAACTCCTTCTCGGTTGTTCGCCGAGCTTTGCGTCGAGCTGCTCGAGCTTCTCCGCCATTTCGGCGTGGGAGTGGAGCAATCCACGGAGGCGAACGAAGGCTCAGTCGGGCAGAGAAGCCGCAGGCTTCTCTCTAGCCGCCCACGGGGCGGCCCTCATCTCGATCGCCCGCTCGGAGTTGAGGACGTTCGCAGCCATCAACGTGCCGTGCTCAGTGAATGCGAACGGAGGGTGCCGACGGCCTCCTCGTCCGATGTTTGAGATCGCACATTGCGAGCTCAAACGTGCGAGAGGGGCCTTGCGACGACACATCGTGGCCGAGCTGTGAGAGCCGGGAAGCTCGCGCGGACTAAGGGAACGTTGCCGGCTGCAAGTGGCAACGCCGGCCGTCCACAGTCTGGCAGCGGTGAAGCCTGCGGGACCGATCCGGGAACGCGTGTGACCGTTCCGCAATGGCGAAGAGTACTCGTCATGGTGCGATCGTCGGCCGTGGCCTGGCGCATTTTGCAGCCGCGAGAGTCGATTCACGCACGCGGGACGGTGTACCTTCGATGACTCAATGGAACTGCGAGACTAGCAGGCTGCCCCCGGCAGTGAGCTGACACGTCTGGGCGACTCGGGGATGCGTGATTGCAAGACCTCATCACCCCATCCGATCGTAGACCCCGCCGCCCCGGCTGACGAATCACGACGGCTTCTCGCCTTTCTTGCGTCTCGGCTTCGGGATAAAAGCTTCTGAGCTCTCGGTCTCTACCTCGGGCTCAGGCTCCGGCTCTGGCTCAAGGAGGTGATCGAGTTCGCGCACCATCATGTGCATCATGCGAGGCTCCATGCCCATCTCCTCGGGACCAAACGGTCCTCTGAGCATCACCTCAGCGGACTTCTGAAATCTCCTCCTGGCAGCGAGTGCCTCCTCAGGAGTTCCGTCCCGTGCCGCGCGATAGGCTTCGATACCCAACTCGTACACCCAAGGCATCTCGTCCCGGAAGAGACTCGCCATGATGAGCAGGGCAATGGGGTCGCCTCGTTTGCCACCGAGCTGGTGACTGATTTCGGCCACCATCAGCGGGTGGATTCGCCGCCGGGGGCGGAGTCCGCGCGGTCCCTCATCGGCAATCTCGCGAAACCTGGAATCCAGTGACCTGACGCTCGTTACAAGTTCCTCCAGAATCTCTGGCTGCGGTCGCGCATGTCTAGCTTGGCTCGAGGGCATGGGGATGGCAGTGACTTTCTTCTCAAACTCAGGCCAGAGAGCATCAAAGAGTTGCATAACGCGATCTTCGGGAACAGAGTGGGGCGTCGCCAATTGATTCAGGGATTGGATGACTTCGAGCAGCCCCGTGCGCTCCACTTTCTTTGCTTGGAATTGGGCAAGCGGCCCAGTAATGTCGCGGACCTCCAAGTCAAGCAGCAGGGGAATGACGCGACTTCCTTGCATGGACTTGGCAAGGGCTCCGGCCTCGAACAGGACCCACGGGGAGCCGACATTCTCCCGCGTAACGCAGATGATCCCGAAGTTCGAGGCTTCGAGCTCCTTTGCGACTTGCTCGGCCCAACGTTGACCGGCCTCGATGTCGGCCTGTGACAACCAAGGTTCCACGTAATGGAGGACCAATGGAATCCAGTCGTGCAACGCGTCGCCCAAAGCATGGCTCCGCTCACCGCTCCAGCTAATGAAGAGCTTCACTGAGTATTCCTCCCAGACTCGACTGACTGCACAACAACGACTACCTTATCTCTGTATTCTAGCATCGTATAGCGCGTCGGGCAACCGCGCACTGTCATCATACCATCTGTTTCCACCACGCTTCCCATATGGGCATCCGTACCTTGCATGCCAAGCCACAGCCATGAGGATCCTGGAACAGGTCCACCGGCCTTGCCGCGTGGAGCACTACTCGCCACGCACGGAGGAGTCGTATGCTAGTTGAATTGCTCGTCTCCTGCGCTTCCTTCGCCAGCGGGCGGGTTGCTGGGTGCATCCTCGGAGCATGAGCGCCGACTGCGTCGGGCCTTCCCATCGCCGACATGGGGATGCTGCTGCGCGCGACTCGCTCCCACTACCTGCGCTTTGCGCATCTGAAGAGTGACGATCTGCCCCATCGCCTGCGTTGTGCATGTTCTAGCACCATCCCTTCGGACTTTCCGGGATGGCACAGATGACGGGGGCGGCATTTCAGAATCGAGCGGTGCCTCCGAAGAGGCCGCGGCCCCCCAAGCTGACTGCGCCGCAGTCAGCCAGCCACTACCCCCGTCGACGTTGGAGGAGTTGCGGCAGCAACTCCCAAGCTGCTTCGGGTGAAGCGAAGCAGCCGTCTACACCGCGGCGAACGAGCCTGGAGTTGCGGACGCAACTCCCTAGCTGTCCGGTACAGCCGGACAGCCACCGTCCTCTGCGCAAGATCCGATGGTAGACCCCAACGCCCGCGCCCCGGGTTAGGCGGGCCCCGGAGGTTCCGGAGTCGTGAGCTCGGAATGGAACGCTTGGACAAGCTCCAGCACATAGTCCGAGCTGAAGCAGATGGTGAGGCCGGAGTCGGCGATCCCCATCGAGACCACACCGATGACGAAGTTCTGGGTTTGACTGGTCCCGAACTGAATCTGCTTGGTCTGCGGATCACGGCGGATCTTGAGCTCTGAGGGCAAGATCACCGGTCCGCCGCTATTGCCTGGGACGATCAGCCCGTCCACGATGAGCATCTTGGCGTCGAGTGACACAGCCGCTCGGACCCCGTTCCGGCGAGTCGTCGGGACTTGCAGGGCAAAGGGCTCCCCCGGTGGGGCTGCCAGGTAGCCCGCCTTGGCGATGGGGTACGACGTTCTCGCGGAGGTAATCCCAAGCGGATACCCGAGCGCAAACACCCTGTCACCGACGCCGGTGAACCATGATCCGATCCTGTCGAACGGCAGCAGGAACGAAGGGTCGAGAGTGTTGAACGAGAAGGGCGTCGGCGTAGCCGGCACGAGGTCATTCAAGGAGACGACGGCGATGTCGACATGCGGACTCTCGGCGAGGCGCATCCGGTGTCGAAGCGGGGCGCCTGCTGCGTCGGTGAGCTGGACGGCCACGGATGTGAAGGCCCCGCCTGCGCCGCCGTAGAGGGAGAGGTCTAGATGCTTCCGAAACTCAAGGATGTCCCCATCAGCTAGAGTCCAATCACCAACGACGTGTTTGTTCGTGACCAGAAAGTGCAGCCGGACGCCCTCATCCTCAGGTCTGACGGGACAAGAGACTATGAAGCCGGTGGCTACTGACGGCGCGCCGTGTGCCGTCGCCGGAGCCTCGACTCTCACCACGGCCTTCAGCAGGGCCGGTTCAACCGTGACACCAGTGGATTCTACGGGCGTTTGTGGCATTTGTCCCCTGCGGCTGCCTGACATTCGGCACAACGCGCGCCGGCGCAACGAAGCGGAGCCGCCGTCAGGTTCATGCCATTGCTATGCGGCGTCTATGGCTCCAGGTCGCCTGTGCGGATCAACACGCGCTGTACCGTTTGTTGAAGGGTTCCCTTGAGCGACACCAATCGGTCAGGATAGTGCTCGATAAAGCGCCGATGGCGTATGTCAAACGGAACGTCATTCGAATCCTGGGTTATCCCAATCACTTCCTTCCCGAGGGTATGGCAGATACCCAGTTCGCATTCCGGGGACACAGTACTGAATCGGAGCCGACTTGGGTATTGTGTCCCCAGAACTCCCGCAGCGGCGCCGACTGTAAGTACTACTGTTAAACTGGACACTCTAGGGGTTCCACGCACGTAGCTGGGAAATGAAGGCTTCACTCATGCGGTAGATAGGTGTCTCGCCCGAAGTCACGTACTGGACTAGACCGCGCTCGGCCAACAGGTCAACTTCCTCGCAGAGCATGTGGTGCTCAGTCATGTAGTAGAGAAACCGCGCTTTGTTCGAGCTGAACCCTACGAAGCGGGAGTACACGAGTGCGAATTCGCGAACCAGGCCTGTCGCATCGGCTTCGACATCCTGTTTCATCTCCGCGAGAAGCTTCTGCATAGACCCGGGCAGCCCGCTCAAGCTCTCCGAGACCCCCGCCTCCGTATCAGGACCATCCTGCCCATTCCTCCACTCCGCATCTGTACCCTGCTCAGAGGGCTGAATGCATCCTTCGAAGTCGCCCTCTCTATGCCAATCCGTGCCGCTGGTGTCTACCGCGCACCCTGCCATCTTCAGTCGCGCTGCAAGCCCCTGGCGTGATGCGACGGTGTTGTTCAGCCGCACGACGTGGCGCCCGGCGATGTCGCTGAATGGCCTAAGGTCCCCCAGTTCGACCAGCACGCTTCTATCGGGGAACCGCCCAAACGCCATACCCGCCTCGAAAAGAACATTGGGTCTCGCCTGAGGCGTGGGAACCCTCTCCCACTCTGGGTCCGAATCGCGCACGAACGCCTCGCGCAGCCTGGCATAGTCGTCCGGGGTCAGGAGCACCACGACAGCCTGTGCCGCTCGAAAAGCTGCGTCCAGGATCTCGCCCACGTAGGGCGCAGCCTTCCCCGTCAGTTCCAGAGCCTGTGACCATTCTGTCGGCTGTAGCCCAATCGCTCTCAGGAAGGAGAAGAGCGCTTCTCGCGCCCGCTCATTGCGCCCGTGCACGACGAATACTCTCGCGCTGCCGACGGGCGCACTTCCTGCGCCGTTAACGCGCACCTGAGTCGTAGTCTGGGACGCGCGCTCAGCACGCTTGACAGCTTCGAGAATGGGGCCTCTGCACGTTTTCCAGGCCCCCCAGACGGTTAACGGACTGCCGCTCCGAAGCTCTTGGATTGCAGCCTTGACGACTGCTAGATCCTCACCACGCAGACTGGGCATCACAGCATCCAGCTTTGCGAGAAAGAGCTTCATGGCTACCTGTTGCGAGGCCAGGCTAGCCTTGTCAACCGCATCCGCCAGCGTAGTGATCTGGTCATACATAGCCACCTAGTCTCACGTATTCTGCGCTATCCGTCCACTTGCGATGTGACATCGGTGCAGTCTGCATGCTCTGCGGCGGACACGTTCACAGTTAGCCACGGGATCGGTCGGCCGATCCGCCAGGTCAGGCAGGCAGGCTCTCTGTGTGCCTGGATAGTCAAGCTGCTGAAGCTTGCGCTCCCGACGGCTTTCAGCGCGAACCTTGACACTCGTCATCCCGCGTGTATACTCCGTGACCTCGTGCGGTTTATATTCACAGGGACATAACGATGCCAAGAGCGTTCACGGGAACTGAGAAAGAGGAGATCCGAGGCCGGCTCATCGAGTCGGGGCGGGAGTGCTTCGGCCGCTACGGCCTGTCGAAGACGACGATCGAGGACTTGGTGAAGCCGGCGGGCATCGCCAAGGCGAGCTTCTACCTCTTCTTCGACAGCAAAGAGGCCCTCTACATCGAGACGGTGATGGCCGAGATCCCGGCGATGATAGATCGACTTCTTGCCGCGTCATTTCGCAAGACGGCCGACACTCGGGACGCGCTCGTCCTCTTGATGAAGGAGCTGGTGCACGAGATCGAGACGAACCCGATCACGCGCGTTCTACTCGGCGATCCGAGCGACCTCGAACGGCTCACGGCAACTCTCGACGTGAAGAAGATCCTGGGGCAAGCGCGCACGATGTTTGCGCCGCTCTTGGATGAGATCCGCAAGGCTCAGGCGAAGGGCGAGATGATCGACGGAGATCCGCAGGAGCTTCTGCACACGCTCGGGCTGATCAAGATGTACCCGGTCAACAAGCGGCGCGTGCCGGAGCCGATCTACAACACGATGCTCGACCGCTCGGCGCGGGTCATCGCCGACGGCCTCACGTGCCCAGCGAAGGCTGGGAACGTGGGCCGTCCGACGGCGCGAACAAGCCGGCGCCAGGCGCCGGCTGTTCGTAAGGAGAATCCCGTCTCAAAGATGGATTCTCCGATCAGCCCAGCCCGAGCGGCCAGGAAGACGACTCGCCAGAAAAGTGAGGGTTCATGAACACGACAACTCTGCGGATGGCGTGGCGGAACCTGTGGCGTCATCCGCAACGGACGATCCTGATGATCGCGATGGTCGCGTTCGGCAGCTTCGTGATCCTCATCCTGTGGGGGATCACGGACGGCTTCCTCGCGTCAATGACGCACTCCCAGGTCGCCCAGAACCAAGGCGCCTTCCAGATCCGGGCGGCCGGCTACGCGGAGGATCCGGTGCCGTCGAGCGGCCTGCGGCCAGACAATCTGGTGCGCATCGAGTCGGCTCTCGCTGGTCTTTGCCTGCAGGCGACGGCGCCGCGGCTCGAGACCTACGGGATGATTCGCAGCGCCTACGGGTCCGACGGAGTGACGATCCGCGGGGTGGATCCGACGCGGGAGCCGCGGGTGACGGATCTGCAGGATTCCCTCACCGCCGGGCGCTACCTCGCCGGGCCGGGCGAGGTCCTGCTCTCGGCGCAGCTTGCCGGGGACCTCGACGTGCGCGTCGGCGAGCGCGTCGTCCTCCTCGCCTCGGGCGCGGATGGGACAACGTCGCAGGCGTTTCGCGCGGTCGGTCTCTTCTCCTCGACGGTGACGGAGCTCGAACGGGTGGCGCTCGTCTCGATCGACGACGCGCGTGCGCTGACGGGATGGGACGGCGTCACGGCGCTCGCGGTGGCCCTGCCGCCCGGCGCGTCGACGTCTGCCGCCGTGGCCCACGCCCGCGAACTCCTGGCCGACCAGTCTGGCGTTGAGGTCGCCGACTACTTCGGCCTCAACCCGCTCGCGCGGCTCATGGTCCAGGGCAGCACGATCAAGATGATCCCGTTCGTGGTCCTGATCTCGCTCCTCGTCGGGTTTGGGGTCGCCAACACGACCTTCTACTCGGTCCTCGAGCGCACGCGCGAGTTCGGGGTGATGACCGCGCTGGGCATGAGCCGCCGGCAACTCGCGCGGATGGTGCTCGTCGAATCGGTCTTCGTGTCGGCGATCGGCTTCGCCGTCGGCGGGAGCATCGGCTACGCCGGGCTCCTCTACATGGCCCGCGTCGGCCTCGACCTGACGCCGCTCATGGCCGGGTTCGGCGCCGAGCTTGGGATCCCGACGGTCATCTATGCCTCGGCTTCTGGCCTGTACTGGCTGGCGGCGCTGTCGGTCGTCGTGTTCACCGCGCTGGTTGCCGCGTGGTATCCGGCTCGACGAGCCAACCGACTGGAGCCGGTGACCGCGATCCGCGAGGGATGACCCTGGAGGAATCATGAGGATACGAACAGCTCGTCGACGCACTTCGGTTCTTGCTTTGCTCGCCGCCGTCTTTTCGCTCGCCGTGGCGGGGCTCGCGGCCCAGTCGCCGGAAGCGACGCCCACGGCGACCGAGATCCTCGACCGAGCGCGCGGCGCGTGGCAGGGTGACAGCTTCCACGCCGTCGTCCGCCTCGAGGTGACCCTCGCCGGGCAGACGAAGGTCCACGTCCTCGAAGTGTGGACGC
>Ga0315284_10017763_pt1 | contig 10090 bp, 13 predicted proteins | sample YL17G09_16_MG_FD_203696 | JGI IMG/M metagenome (GOLD analysis project Ga0315284, IMG submission 203696) | Sediment microbial communities from Yellowstone Lake, YNP, Wyoming, USA - YL17G09_16 | ecosystem: Environmental > Aquatic > Freshwater > Lake > Sediment | place: USA: Wyoming | collected...
GCCAATTAAGCCACTACAAGGCTCTTATACTCCGCGACAAACCGCTCGAAATGATGGAAAAGCACCCGGTAGAGGACGGTCCGCTCCGGATGTCTGGGACGATTGAATCCAAACCCCGGACTCACGTCCGGGGATTTGCGGCGGTACTTTAAAGTTATCCCATTCCATTTTCTTTTTGCGCTAACAATGCCCTTAGTCACTGATTGTTCAAGCCCTTCGGCAATGACCTCGGCTATCTTGAAATCCGTTATGCCCTTGTCTTTAAGCGCATCCTGGATCGGCTTTCGTTGGAGAAGTCGAGGGAGAATGTAACCCGCACTCGTTTCTTTGTATCCCGCCTGAATTGCGGCCTGAGCGTTCGACATCCCCAACTCGAATTTGTTTCTGAGCGCCAATTTCTGCTGCGGCTTGAGTTTTTCAATCCCCAGCTCCGCCATCGGCGGCTTGAACTTCTTCCCCCTGCGATATCGGGCGATCCTCTCCCGACCCACGCAGACCGGTATCCCATCAATCTCACGAACCATTCAGGTTGTCCCTGAGCCGAACGACGAGGGACATAGCGAGTGGATATGCTTCTGTAGACCTAGGATCGAGACATACCTGGACTGGGACTTGGTCATTCACAACCACGTGAAGGTAGGTAGAGCATGATTTACTACTCACCCGTTGCAGAATCATTGACCGAGAAGAAAAAAAGCCTATTATGAGAAAAAATAAAGGTTACGGAGAAAGGGATGACCTACAAGACCTACCCCCAACCGGAAAGTGCCCATGCCCCCCCCTCCTGCCTTGTGTCGCATAAGTGGCATTCGGTAAACTACGATTAGGGCGTAACGTGCATATAATAAACTATTTACAAAGAACGTGGGAATTATGCGAATTCATCCCGTCGTTATTCGACCTCAAACGGGACAAGAGAAGCTCTTTTACCCCTGTTTTACGGGGTCAATGGGCGATAGAGGCCGATTCTAAGGGCATAACGGGACAAGAAAAATGCCTAAATTACGAAACAACCAAGACAAAGTGACGGGACGCTTCCTGTCGGGGAACAAGGCACAGTTCCTTCATGGAGGTTACAGCAAGATCAGCAAGAACATACCGCTCACCGTCCGGCGCCAGGTGCAGGCCATCAGGGAGCAGCTCATCCGGGATATAATAGGAAGCGTTGAACCGGCGTTGACGGCTGCGCAGACCATCCTCATCGATAAGACGGTGAACCTGTACCAGGTCACGCTCTGCCTCGAGGCGTACATCAGGCGGGAGGGCCCCTTCCGGGGAAAGAAGCTCGATCCCGTCCTCGGTCAGAACTACCTGGCGTATGTCAACACGATCCGCTTGAACCTCCGGGAGCTCGGGATCTCGAGGAAGGCAGGGGACGTGATCCTCTCGCCCTTGCAGCTCGCCGAGCAGATCGACAAGGAACAGGCCGAGCAGGAGGCCCAGGAAGCCGAGAAACGCGCTGAGAAGCCCCAGGATGAACGGATCTCCCGCGTCCGAAGGTCAACGTCTGTGCTCATCTCATCCCTTCCGGAACCTCGAAGGCCAGGGCCGCGATCTCGGCCGCGAGCTTCGCCGGGTCCTCCCCTCAACCGGCGCGTCCTTTCGACCAGCCGGCGGCCCTTTTTAGGGTGTCGGGAAACTCCCCCAGCCGGCCGCGAAGGTAGGCGCCCATTATCTTATTCCTGTTCCTGATGGTTTATTGAGGCTCCATAGGTGGCGGCGGAATCGCTTGCCGGTGCCCTTGACGCGGAGGTCGATGTAGCAGTGATCGCGGATATGGCGGAGGGTCATTTATTTATCCCAAAGAGGCTTATTCTGAGTGCGAATTGAAAGTCAACCTGTCGTTTTTTACGAGCTCGTTGAAAAAGTCTTTGTTTTCCTCGGCATATTCCAGGACAAAATGAACTGCAGTAATCTTAGTCCCCTTTGAAAGGGCGGGCGTGACAACACAGAGCAGAAGTAACCCGATCCACCACTTAACGAATATCGAGACTAAAATGAATCCAGGGATTGAAAGCATCCATATCCACGACCAGAAAATATGCGCATATTGGTAGCGCTTAGGGAGATAATCAACCAACTTCAGAGCAACCTGATTTTCTATACCTTCCTTTATCTTCCGAGCTTTGCGTAGAGCTATGAATTCCTCATATGTCATTTTTATGATCCTTTATGAGAAATATCCTCTTCTTCCACCGTCTATCTCTACGAGGCCGATCATCGCTCCTCCATGAGCGTCACGCACTGGGGGCCGGCTGGCCCCCAGCCTCATTGTTCTTCGTCTGCTTAGGATATTTTGTTTTTCTCTTTTCTAGAGAAAGCTTTAATCCATACACTGAAGCCTAACCATTGAAAGCGGTACTGCCCCACTTTCCCCTGAATCGGCAATATAATATTGCGAGTCTTCAATGCCCGGAGGCCATTGTCCAAAGATTGGGGGGTTCCCTTGAATTGCGTAAGTAGCTGTTGGCGACTGGTAATATTTCCCGGATTATCTGCCATTATATTGAGGATTTCTCTATACGAATCGTCCTTTATTTTATTGTAGTACATATCACGATAATATCTGTCGCCTATTAAATCAATCGCACCGTTTTTTCCATAGATTGCCGACAAAGCTGTTTCAATACTAATTATGTCCTCTGTATTCAGGTCAAATGTCGAAAAGCCGATCTGTTGAATAAAATGGGGGTAACCTTCCGAAATGTTAATCATCTGCTCCAAAGCCTTCTCATCATAAGAGTATTTAATTGGGGCTTTTTGATTAACTATCTTTAACCCTCTCATATATACGCTCTTGATATCGTCGCTTGTTAATGGGAGCAATTCGAGTTCTTCAAATAATCTGAGAGATGAAGGATGAGAATCCCTAAGGACATCCCGGACCCTTGGCAGCCCAGATAAAATAAATAAAATATTATTGCATCCTTCCACCTGAAGAGCTTCGGACAAGTTCTTTAAAAATGTGCCCAAATCAAGTTCTGGAGATGCATTATCTACCTCGTCAATTAATAAAATTATACCTTCTTTTTTGGATAATAGACCGGCTTCAGCTAACAAGCTGGGCGATGAGATGTGTTTCCATGTATCAACAAGAGAATATGCAAAGTCCTCAATTAGTTGTTCCTCTGAACTAGGTGAGGCACTAATCTTAGTTCCGGAGATTTCTAGCCGCTGCAGGAAATGCCACGATTTCTTGAAAAGGGATATCATTTTTTCTTCTTTATTGAAGTGACGTTCGAGAGCACTTTTTACTTTGTATACAAATCCTAGGCGCGTTAGAGATTTATCTATTGAAAACTGAATCGGACAGTACTCATAAGTAGTATCCTGTTGCCATTTTGCCTGCCCCCGCGCAAGCATATTTGAAAAAAATAGGAGCGAGCTCTTTCCAATCCCACGCTCTCCAACGATCATTAAATGAGTTGGATTCCCTTCTTTTAGCCTTAAGAGAGAATCATCGATTCGGTTTAATTCGTGTATCCTGCCGGCAAACATCCCCGGTCCAGCTGGAGAATTTGGCCTGAATGGATTATATTTCTTAGTATACAAGAGTTCCTCCTTTTGGCAATGTATTCTGTCTTGTCTATTATTTATCCCTGCGTTATCTATAATTGCTTCCCATCGAGGAGCGTCACGCGCTGGGGGTCACCCGGCTCCGGCCTCAGTCCTTAATCGTTGCACGTATTCTATTTATGAGCTTATCCTTCAGGTCACTTGGCTCATCCCAACAGATAAAATTGTTTTGTCGAACATCAAAATGCGTTAGTCCTATTTGGTCTCTTCTGCACGTGTGAATTACGGGCTTCCCGAGCCCTCGGGCATAGCCAGCCTCAAGATATACATTGAGCCGTTGATTGGTAAAATCAGCGATTACGAATTTACAGCTATTAATATTTGATATTATCCAATCAAATACGTCATCGTTGAATTCCTCTTTATCGCTTCGGCACTCCTTATTGTTTGTGGCTCTAATAGCAGGGACAATGCCATTTATAAAGATATCTTCTAATGTACTATCCAGGTGCATAGCAACAAAGCAAATGTTTGAGGGCGCTTTTGAAGATTTTAGTTCCTCATATCTTTCCCAGCCCTTCCAGGTTAGAGCTGTATTATAATTTGGTAACTGGGGATTAAAGATTAGCTCAGCCCGCTTCGCGTGATTCCACAGGCTTTGGAATTCTTCGGCGTTTTTTGAAAACGTCAATGGATAATCAAATTGTCTCGACAATTTGAATGGGAATTCAAAATATTCAGATTTATTGCCCAGATACAATATCAGGTTGTTCAGTTTTTCCGGAAGCGCTTTTTTCTCAAAATTCGTGATAATGCGTTCCATTTCCTCATCGCTTATTTCCGCAAGATTTGGCATCGGGAACACGTCCTCTATGAGGTTTCTTGTATATGCTGAGAGCATAGCTTTTTCGTCTGGCCTGAGCCGTATAAGATCTTTATCTTCAAGATCTCCGGACTTATACCATCCACATATACGGCATTCAGCTTTATATAAAACTGCTCCTGAAACGTCGTCTTTAAATAGCAAATCATTTCCACAAAGTACGCACTTACTAGGCATCTTAGTTTTCCCCCTTTTGCCTCCCCCTAATTCTTCTTCACCCTCTCCGCCCTCGTCTCCCCGGTCGCCGGATCCTTGGACACCTGGAGCTCGGCCTGGCAGTACTCGCAGGTCGTGACGCCAAGCTCCGGTTCATTCTTGTCGTAGTAGATCCCGAAGACCATAATGGGCAGGCCACACTCCGGGCAGGGCAGGCCGGTGAATGATGCGAAGAGCCCCATGATCATATACTTTCTGGGAACTTGTTTTCTTTAGGCCCTATTTCCTGAGCACCTTCCTTCTGTTTAGAGGCCAGTTCGCGCATGGCTTGGCTTTCCCTGAATTCTCGGGCTTCGGCAAGCTTCGTGAATTCAATATCTGCCTTTCTTTCTTTTACTGTTTTTTCTATTTCATCCAGACTAACCTTATAGAATTCTTTCCTGGCATTTAGGAGATTGATTCTCTTGTCTTCAAACTGTTTATGGATTTCGTATTCAAGATCAGGCGCATTATCGGAATGGATCATAGCGTGAACATCAAATTCAAAGGGCACGGAGGAATCTCCCAGCTCTCTTACTCGGTCTAATGGTTCTAGCCTACGCGTCATCCCGATCTTATAGATATCCTCTCCAAATGAGCCAATGTTAGAAATTACATAAATATGGCCGGATTTGGTGAGCTGTGCCTGAGCAATTGCTCGCTCTTTCTTTTCGAGGGCATCTTTTAGTTGCTGTTCAAGTTCTTGAATCTTGGCATTCAGACTCCCAGCCTCCTCGCCTTGTGCCTTTGCTAGTTCTGCATGAGCTTGCTCAAGGGCCTTGTTGAATCGTTTCGCTTCATCTTCAGCGTCTTTTTGAGCTTTCTCTGCTTCTCTCTGTACTTTTTCTTCCTCACGAATTTGCTCTTGAATTCTTCTCTGTTCTTCCTTTTCTTGCTGCCGTTTCTCTTCATATTCAAAAGTTACACGAAGCTCGGCCAGCTTGAGGTCGAAGTAGGCTTGCGTGATCTCGATTCTATGTGTTGATCCCAGCGCATTAATAATCTCAAAGGACTTTTTCAGCCTCTCTTCCATTTTTGTAATATTATTCCATCGAACGTTAGATATAAGGGCATCGCATTCACCATTGAAAGCTCTTAACATGAGCTTTCCGAATTGCTTTGTTGTGCGTTTCCCCTCTGCGCGGCTATTATTTACTGTCCATTCTGTTCCACAAAAATAAGCTTTTTCGTTCCTAATGAGGATCTTTTCATCTTCCCTGATCTCTTCAAGTTTTTGCTTATATACGTCCGACGTCTGGAAATCATAGTGTGGTTTATATAAGCCATAAGAGGTTATTTCGACTTCTTCTTCATAAAGAGCCAGCTGTTTAAGAAGTGAATCATAAAATTCCTTTTTTTGTCGGTAATCGTTTTTAATTGTCGATATCTCAGATTCAACTACCGACAGTGATTTGTTTAGCTCATCCTTCTTTCCCTCAATATCGATAATGGCTCCATATTTATCGCGGAGATCGGTGTAGACCTTATTGAGGGCTTCATGTTTATTCTGAAGGTCGGACAGAGTCTGTTTAGTGGCTTCGTAATTATTCTGGAGATTGGAGAGGGCCTTTTTATGCTTTGCCAAAAATATCGCGGCTATCAAGAGGACAAGCAAAAGAAATGATATAAGGACCATATCGTTCATCATTATTCTCCTATCAAGCCTCCATAAGATTTTTATCGGAGTTAATGTGTTTGATCAGATCACGGATTTCTTTCTCCTTTTCTAAAATAACGCCAACCTGATTTTCATCTCGGAGGGCCTTCTTCCCGTCAAATAATAGAAGGAGCGCTTTATCAAGGATGGCTATCTTAGAGGGTTTTCTTGTTATGGTTTTCGCTCGTTCAATTTCATCGGCCACCTGTTCTAGAACGTATTCTCTGATGAATCGCTCTCTATCTTTCGTATAGAATTCTTTCATTTCGGAGGGAACCGGCTTGGTGATATCCGGATAATCGTATTGTTTTGCCAAAACAATAAGACGATCGACGTTCTCTAGAATCGTATCGAACCTTCCAATGATCGTTTTAAGGTTCTTGGATTTATTGATGAGCTCCATGCTTTCTTGGATGATTTGGACATGACGCTGGGCGAACTTCAGTGCGGCCGCTTTTTTCTGTTCGATGTTTCGCTTCTCGGCCTTTTTCTGGTACTGGTAAATGATAATTATTATGACAACGATGAATAATAAAACGGCACCAGCACAAATAGTAGTCATCTGCGCCTCCCCCAAACGTCTTATATCTTCGGCTTCTCGATGAGCCGATTCAGAATCCAGATCACGCGGCCAACGATAATAGGCGGGTCCTCAGGCTCGGGAATCTTCAAGGCCATCGGGAATCGCCTTAGCCCCCCGAGCGCCCTTTCTTCCCGGTCCAGATTATCGCCGTAATAAAGCGTATTTTCCACGTTCACCCCTTCTTTATCAGCTGGTAGAATTCATTCAAGTCCTTCCCCTTGTCCAGGATCAGCTGACGCGGCGCGGGAAGCCCGGCCTGAATGAAGCGCCCCTCTTAACCACACTGGCAATATACTTCCTGCAGCGCGGCGGTGTCAATCGCCGCGAAGATCAGCACTCAAAGAGCATGTCGGGACTTGAAATCCCGCCGCCTACAATACTAGCAAACCCTAACATTTATCATGCCTGGGCCGGAAATTTTCCGACGCCATAAAAAGGGGTCGGGGTCCTGATAATACAATCAAATAACAGTGAAAACAGGTTGCCGGCAATGCTGGTAAGCGCCGCCTGAATACAGGCAAGCCGTCCGGGTCCTGATCCTGCTGATTTATCGCTAGCGGCCCGGCTAGCTAGGGCGCGCTTGAGTTTGTCGATTGTAGGGCTTCTCAGGGGGCTGTTTATATGGGGAGAATGGCGAATAAGCTCAATTTTGACGCTTCCGACCCCTACTTGGGACACGGGGGACGGTGAGTTCGTCGCTCTGACGCGCGAAAGAGGCCTACCTTTGCCATTCCGGGCCATTCTACGGACCGTCCTGGACGCTCTGAGGCGCGCGCCGTCACCCTCAGCCCGTCTTGTTTGATACGCCGCCTAAACTCAGCGACGCCATAGACGGCAAGACGGCTTGTCCGCCTCTTGGGCCTGGGTCTTATGCCGTATTCTCTAAGTGCCTTGTGGACGGCGTCCTTTGAACATCCCAGCGCGGCGGCGACATCCCGGACAGAGCAGCCTTCCCGGACGTAAAGCTTGACCAGCTCCGCCTTCGATGGTGCTGGACCCGGCCGGCGGGCGTCCCCGCTTCACTTCCAGCCCGGCGGCTTCCTGGTATTTTATTATAGTCATGAGAATTATTCCTGTCTTGTGGAGCCCTCAGCTATTTTATGGCGCTCCAAATAACCTTACCGTTTTCGTCAAGCAGCACCAGGCCCGGACCATCTTTGGGTACGTCCAGTCTGACGCGCCCCTTGCCATTTTCGTCACGCAACCCTAGGAACGGGCCATCTTTGTCTACGGCCAACGACACGCGGAACTTGCCGTTTTCGTCAAGCAGCGTCAGTAACGGGGCATCTTTGTACACGATCAACCCGACACGCACCTCGCCTTTTTCGTTATACAACTCCAGGGACGGGCCATCTTCGGTCATGCTCAGCCCGGCGCGGGGCTTGCCGTTTTCGTCCTCAAGAACGAAGCTATTGGCTCGGATCTTCTTGACCACTCCCGCTATTTGTGCTTGCACCGGGGTAATCTTTATCTTAAACACTCCAGCAGCGATCAACCCCCCCAGTAATACCAGAATCGCGCCCAGCAACCAGCGATTGCGCCGCTTCTGGCGCGCCCCCGGCTCCATGTTCTCCAAGCGTTCTTCAGTGGTCATGTTCCCCCCCCCCCTTTTTTTGGCCATGAGAATTACTCCCGCCTTCCTTCGTCCTCAGCTATTTAATGGCGCTCCAGATAATCTTGCCATCCGGCCCAAATAGAATCAGAGATGATTCTGGGTATGCGACGGTCTTTCCTTCCGGCGATATCATCGTTATAATTCCTGCCATGAAACGGCCGTTGCCGTTTTCGTCATAAAGCTCCAGACTCGGGCCATCTTTTGTCGTGCTCAGCCCGGCGCGGGGCTTGCCGTTTCCATCACACAGCGACAGAAGCGTGCCATCTTTTGTCTTGCCAAGCACGGCGCAGCCCTTTTTTTGGTCCCACAGCCATAGACCTAGGCCATCTGTGAGCGCGGCCAGCTTGGCGCTGGTGTTACCGTTTTCGTCAAAAAGCTCCAGCCTCGGGCCATCTTTTGTCGTGCTCAGCCCGGCGCGGAGCTTGCCGTTTTCGTCCCACAGCATAAGACCCGAGAGATCTTTGCCCGCGGACAGCGCGACGCGCGCGGTGCCGTTTTCATCTTCGATAAAGATGCTTCTGGCCCGAATTTCCTTGGCCGTTCCCGACCCTTGTGCCCATGCCCGGAAAACCGTTGTCTCAAAAACTGCAGGGACAATTAAGCCTCCAGCTACAAGCAGGATTGCGCCCAGCAACCAGCGGTTGCGCCGCTTGACGAGCCCCAGCTCTCGCTCCATGTTCTCCAGACGGTCTTCAATGGTCATGTTATTCCCCTTTCTTCCAGCCCTCTGGCTTCCCTCAGCGCCTCAGAATCTATTTACCTTTGGCTATCTTCTTCCAACATTGATTGTCCCAATCCCATTCCTTCCTGAATTTGTGTTTCATAACGAATATCAACGTTAAGGCATCCACAATTTCATCGTCCAGTAGCTTCCTGTTCTCCTTATTTATTAGGCCCTGGTAATTTCCTTGCCACTTCTCAAACTGCTCTGCATCATATTTCTCCGAGTCCCGAATCCTGCGGTCCCCGAAAAATACATCACGAAGATCAACTGAGGTTGGTATCCACACATACTCATCAACCTGCTTTTCCATCTCAGCTTGAGTCAGGCCTTTGATAGATAACAATTCAAAGAGGTCTTGGTCAAGATAACTTTCTCTCCGATAGCCTTCGACTCGGTCATCACCCCGAATATGGAACCTGCCCGATTGGATTTCGTCAGCGGTAGCACCCATCTTCTTATAAAGTTTGGAGAATTGATTCAACTTATTATCTCCTTCCTTTTTTTCACAGCATGTCAATGAGCCTTATAATCACATACGCTAGCACCGGTACCATTAATAGGAAGTAGTGCCATTTGAGGATCCTCTTTGCGGAACAAGACCCGACTGATTTTGTGATCGATGAAGTTAGGCCCAACGTCCTATACTCCAACTCCATTTTCTCAGTGAACTCAACTGAGCCCAGGAGGAGTTTAAACTTATTTTCGACAGTTGCTTTTTCGAAGTTCTTGTAAATGAATAAATTACGAGCGCGCAAAAAAAGTTTGGCACTACGGTTTCTCATCTCAGCCAGTCATTGTCACCGAGGACGGCGGTCGAACTCCAGCCGCCCGAAACGCCTGATGGGCCGTGCCTTGAAGGTCGGTCCGCAAAACATAGGTATGCCCATCGGCTTCCAGTCTGACCGCATGGACCTGGC
>Ga0315284_10017764_pt1 | contig 10089 bp, 5 predicted proteins | sample YL17G09_16_MG_FD_203696 | JGI IMG/M metagenome (GOLD analysis project Ga0315284, IMG submission 203696) | Sediment microbial communities from Yellowstone Lake, YNP, Wyoming, USA - YL17G09_16 | ecosystem: Environmental > Aquatic > Freshwater > Lake > Sediment | place: USA: Wyoming | collected...
GTGCCATTTCGAGGAGCGAAACCACGCTGAACAGCAACATGCGCACAGGCTGCTTGTGCAAATCCGCTCGGGTAATGATCCCATGGACCTTCCTGGAAGTGTGAACGAACAGACGCTCCTTCTCTCTGAGCTTCGACAGGCAATCCTCCAAGGGGCAGGATTCCGCCACCAAATCAGTCTCGGTAAAACCCCTCATAAATGAGCCAGAGATTACTCCTTTCATATCCCCATGGGCATCAAGATCCGCCCTTGCCAGATATCCAACGATTCGCCCATTCCCAGAAATCCCCAAAACATCGAAATGCATCTCATGCATGATCCTGTGGGCTTCAATAATATTGTCGCTGACATCAACCGCCTTAATCTCCTCCGCAATGGTGGATGCCTTCAACGCGTCATGGAAGTTCTCCAAGGCCCAAAGTTGTTGAACTGCTCGCTTCACCGCACGTCCCCTTCTTCTCGCAAATCGATGTTGCCTGTTATGGCCGCAGTAGAGTGATGCGAGATGGCCGTCTCGAACGTCGGTTCAATCTGTTGCCCACGCATCCTTGTGCTCCACTGAGAGATCATGCAGTCCTAACTCAATGCCCGTCGCAGGGCTTCGAGGCTCTCAAAACCGCCTTTGGTTTGGAGGGTCTGCAACATTTTGGGGTATGCCCGGATGTTTCCGTAGCGGTCGCCGAGGGGGGCTTTGATGTAGAGCGAGGCAAACAGGTTGCCTGCCTGCACGGCCTGCTGGAAATCGATCTTTCCTTTACGGAAGGCGTCCAGGTTGCTCGCGATATACGTGATGAGTCCCGCCCGGAAGGAGTCGCCAGCGCCGACCAGATCGACCACTTCGCCGGCCATGAAGCGGGAAGTCACCTTGGTCGGGCAGCCGGTCCGGCCATCAGGACATAGATGCATTTCATACGCACCGTCGCTGACGGTGACGCCGAACAGCTTGGTCCGCTCATCGTCCTGCCAGAACCGCCGCGACAGGAATTCGAGGAAGTGCATGTTGTACGCGTGTTCGCTCAAGTCCCCCTTGGCGGGTCTTGGGCTGAGCGTGTTCTCGATGAGTCTGGCCTCGTCGGACGAGGTGAAGAACAGGTCCAGCTCCGGCAGCAAAGGTTCGAGCAGCCGGTATTCGTTGACCGGCTTGCCCTCGGCGATGAGTTTTTGCGGGTTGCCCGTCAGCGTGTGGCTGTCCGCGATCGTCACGGCCCCCTTGCTCTGGCACCACTGGATGAAGTCGGCCAGGTCCTGGCCGCCGTTGGCGTCGCCGCGGTCCGACAGGCCCGAGTACATGTAGTACACGATCCGGGGTTGAAGGCGTTCCACGGCGTCCGTGAAGTTTCCGAAATCGAAGTCGTTGTTGGCGTTGGGGAAATAGGCGATCCCGCCTCGCTCGCCGCTCGGTATGCTGTGGATGAACGTCGTGCCGGTGGGCAGGGTGGGGTGGACGTGCGTGGCGGACATGTCGATGCCGTTGGCGGTCATGACGTCATACCAGTACCGGCCCTGGGCGTCGAGGCCGCCGTAGTTGCCCTTGCCGAGGTTGACGGCGACGGCGACTTTCAGGCCCGTCCTGGCGATCAGCGGGGCGGTGTTGCCGGGTCCGCCGGCCGTGGCAAAGCCCTCTTCGATCCACTGCTTGATCTGCTCCTGGGAGTATCCCGGCATATCCGTGGTTTTGCACTTGGCCAGGCCGCCTTTGCCGACGAGCGTGTCGGCGAACTCGAAGTCCGGCCGGCGCAGATCAACCACCGCCGTATTCAGCACCAACACATCCACAGCCATCGGTCTATCTCCATGCGTCATTCGTTGTTAATGCATCTCCGCCTCGCACGTGCCGATGGCGGGGCGGTAAAAATTGAATTGTACGTTCGGGTGGTCGGTCAGCAGGGACATCGGCACGGCACTGTCGGCGATTCGCTTGCCGATCATCAGCGTCGTCAGCCGCATCCCGAACGGATTGTCGTGCGTGCCTGCCTGCCAGATCGAAACCTTCTCCGCCTTCCACGTCTCCATCGGCCCGACGCTGATCGCCTGCGTCGGCACGCTCGTCACCACGCCGCCGCCGCTCGTGCGGGCATTCTGCATGACTGTCACGGGATGCAGGTCCACCACGCGCGCCGTGAGCCGGCGGTACTCCTGCGGCGTGGGCGGCTGGTCCTTGTATTTGCCCTGTCGCCGGACGGGGTCGTTGAACGCCCAGTGCTTGATGTCGCCCTGGCCACCCTGCATGACAACGCAGCGGACGCCCTCCCAGCTCTTGATGTACGCGGAGGTATCGGCCTTGGGGAAATGAAGGTTGCTCTCGGGCATTTTGAGGTCCTGCCGGATGCGGTTGAAGCACAACTCCCGGTCCGCTCGGGCGAATGACAGCACGTGGGTCTGCGGGACCTCCCGGCCTTGCATGTACCACTCATCCATACCCCAGAAGTGCGCGTTTCGCAGGTCCAGCTCCAGGTCATTCACGAGCCGCGCTACGAGCGGAAGCTGCTCCGTCGGGCCGATGGGGCCGCAGATGCCGGCGGGGCTGGCCGGTGTCGCCTGCTTCCACGCCGTGACGTACTCCAGGGCCTCCGCCAGGTAGAAATCTTCGAGCGTGTCATAGAAGACGACCTTGAAGCCCTCGCGGCTCAATGCGGCCATGTCCTCCGCGGTCAGCCGGGCGGCATCGTTGAGAATCTCGTCGTCGAGCGTCGTGTAATCCCACCAGTCCGGCGCCAGAATACTCAGCTTTCTCGCCATGACATTTCTCCTTGACCCAAACCGACCGACTGCCTTGTCATGCTGAACGCAACGAAGTGCAGTGAAGCATCTGGTCCGGGATGTGAGAGACGTCTCATCAGCAGGCCAGATCCTTCGCGTTGCTCAGGATGACAGGCAATCGCCCGTTGCATGGTACATGAGTTCCGTACTCGTCGTGTCATGTCATGTGGACCAATTCGCCCAGCTCTTTCTTCAGGATATTGTCCTGCGGGTAGGCGTGGCCGAGGTGCTGACGAAAGCCTTCACCGAACTGGCGGCCGATCTCGTCGCCTCGTTGCTTCCCGAACGCCTTCATCATAAGGACGTACTCGTCCATCCCGTGATGCTTGAGCAGCCAATCACGCTGGCTCTCGTGGCAGCAGAGCATCTTCTCTTTGACATCGATCGCGCTGCTGATATCGACGATCATGGCCGGTTTGACCGGCGCGCCGAGCTTGTCCTTGCCCTCGACCGGGTCGGTGTAATAGAGGTGGGGGATGGGCTCGAAGGGCTCGGCCCCGGGCGTCTCGACGTTGACCACGCCGCAGCAGAAGCACGCCGTCTGGGCCAACCGGCTGGCATGTTCGTGATCGACCATGTAATCCGAGGGACTCAGCGTGAACACGATTTTCGGCCGGACCTTGCGCACCAGCTCGATGGTCTTGAGCAGTGTCGGCCGGTCGTACATGATGAAGATGTCGCCGCATTCGAGACAGTGATAATGGCCATCGAGCATTGCGGCCGCTCTCGCGGACTCGCCCTTGCGAATCCGGCTGATCTCCTCGCGGGTGTATTGAACCGTCCCACAGTCGCCCGGGGCCATCGTGGCGATGTGGACCCGCCAGCCCCGCTCGTGCAGCAGCGCGAGCGTGCCGGCGTACATGAACTCCGCATCATCCGGGTGCGCCCCGATGCTCAGGACAACTTTGTCATTCTTTGCCATTCTCTGTGATAACCTTTCTGCATGGCACGCAGACTGCGCCTGCCTGAGAGCGTCTACGGATCATCTGCCCATCAGGTGGCTGACGATGAGCATGTCCAGCTCCTCGTAGTCGCGTTCGGCGATCAGTTGATCGACCTTGGCCCCATCGAGACTGCGGACGAGTTCGACGAGCCGCAGGAAGATGCTCCGGCTGTTCGTCAGGTGCTTGGTTGCCATCTCCTGCTTCTGGCTTCGCATCGCCTTGACGTCGAGGCCGACGAATTCGCCCCGAGTGCCGAAGTTGTACTTGTCGAGGACGCGGACTTGGTTGAACGCGCGGCGCAGGTTCACCGACCCGAAGCTCTTGTCCTCGTCGAATTTCAAGCCGTTCTGGTCGTTCAGGTGGACCGTGTAGAGCTTGTCATAGGCGAGGGCAAAGCCCATCTCGTCGGACGGGTCGAGCCCGGCCAGGATCACGTGGGCCGTCTCGATATTCACGCCGACGCGGCTTTCATCCTTCGTCAGATAGCCCAGCGCCAGCGCGTGTCCCGTCGTCGGGATATAGGCCTGGTCCATCGGCTCATTGGGCTTGGGCTCGATGGCGATTTTGATATCCGGGTTGTAATCAAGCATATCATCGATGGCCTCGACCAGCCGGTCCGTCGCCACCTTGGGGTCCTTCGCCTCGCGGATGTATGTCCCTTCGCGGGCCAGCCACAGCACGATCAGCTTCGTGTTCAGCGCGACGGCGATATCGATGGCTCGTCGGCTGCGTTCCTTCGCGTACTCGCGGGCTTCGGGGTCATTGGACGTATAGCCGCCGTCGATGGTCCGGGGGTCCTCCCACAGCCTCGGGGCGACGAACTCAGCGGTCAGCCCCTCATCCTTGAGCGCCTTGTAGACCTCCTTGGCCGCCTTGGTGATGTCCTTCGGGCCCAGCTTGTTCATATCCGGCACGGCGTCGTCATCGTGGAACTGTACGCCGTCGAAGCCGAGCTTCTTGTACATCTTGAGCTTCTTGCTAAACGTGATGCCCCGCCGCACGGTGGGTCCGAACGGGTCCGCCCCCTCATGAATATTCCACGGCCCGAACGAAAACCGATATCTTCCTGCCATCGTCAATACCTCCCTAAAACCGTGTTTCATTATTCAGGTCAGTTGCCAGCACATGGTAGATGATAAATGGCCGCCTGTCTACCTATGCTCATCGGCCTTTCTCCTTGAGAATCGCAAGGGCGTGGCGGGTGTAGTGGCCGCGCAGGTCGTGGGCGTACCGCTCCAGGATCTTGCGGCCGAGGCCCTCGTAGTCGCCGCAGCGGTAGAGGGCGCGGGCCAGCATCAGCTCTCGCAGCGAGCACTCGCGGGTGGTGTTGTCCGTCGGGCTGGGCGGGATATTTCTCATCGCCGCCTCGACATCCGTGTAGGCGTGGCCCATCATGCCGGGCTTTTGCAGCAGATCGGCCAGCGGCTTGGCGGCGGCATCATCGCCGAGCGTTTCCAGGGCTTCAGCCACGGCCCGGTGGTGCGAGAGGGCGTGTTCCGGGCCCAGTTGCCTGACCTTCGCGAGGATCGGCTGCAATGCCACATCACGGCGAGTCCGGCCCAGGGCGATGATCTGGCTGTCCAGGGGGCTCATGCTCGGCCCGTACTGTCCCATGCCGGTGTATTTCCAGCCCTCGTCCCACTCCCTTGCGGCAACGGCTTGGACCAGCGTGTCGGCGCCGGTCGGATCGCCCATGACGCCAAGGATGTGAGCGTAGGTGAGCTTGTCCTTGTCCGAGCCGGCGGTCTGATACGCCTCGCGGAGCAGAGGTAAAGCCTCATCGGGCGCGGCGAAGATCTTCTCCAGGCCCTGGAAGTCGTTCGCGACGCACCTGACCGCCTCCTCGATCTGCTCTTTCGGCAGGGGGAATGAGTCCTTCTGCGTCAGGACCTCTTCCGGCAGATTGCCTTTCTGCACAAGCTGCCGCTGCAACTCGCGGATGTCGATCTCACGCAGAGTCTTGCCCTCACGGGCAGCGGTGGCGGCGGCCAGGCCGGCGGCGTAGCCCTGGTTCTGCACGTCGGCCTGCATCCGGATGACCGGCATCACGTCACGATGGGCGCTGACGCCAAGGCCGGTGACGAGGACGCCCTCGATCCCTTTGGGCAGCAGGCAGCGGTAGGGGACGTAGCAGGGCATGGTCTTTCGGTCCGGCGGCCTGAGCATGAAGATCGGATGGATCGTGTAGCCGTGCGAGTCGAAGTTGCTGCCGGCCCGGACGACGGAATCGGGGAACGTCCGGTCGAGGTACACGTCCATGGGCGACAGGCAGAAATCGCCGACGATCTGCCTTCGCTCCCGGCTGTCGACGAGCTGACCGAGATCGTATGCGTCGCGGAACTTCTTCCTGGCGGCCAGGAACGAATACGATGTGTCCGTGACGTCGATATCGTCGATGAAGTCGAAATCGGTGTTCGTGTACCGTGCGCCCGGCTCCCAGGGCGGCAGCCCCGTGCCCTGGACGGCGACGTGTTCGCCCGTGATGTAGCTGCATTGGGCGCCCGCCGCGGCGGCGATATCCGCGCTGCCCGTGGCGTCGATGACGGCCTTTGCCAGGATCACGCCGCGGCCATCGGGCGTGGCGACCACCACTCCCTTGACTCGGTTGCCATCGACGAAGGCGCCGCAGCCGAGCGTGCCGTACCAGATGTCGGCCCCGGCCTTGCGCAATTCCCTCCGATACCACTCTACTTTCACCTGGCTGTTCCACGCCTCACCCGGCTCGCTCTTGCCTATGCCCTCGCCGCCGAGCTGGACCAGACCCTCGTCGAGCTCCCTGGTGAAACCTTCCCGGTAGCCGTAGTAGTATTTTCCGATCAGGCCCATAGTGCCGATGCCGCCCAGGCCGTGCAGGTACTCGACGACGAGCGTCTTGGCCCCCTGGCGGGCCGCCGCGATTCCCGCCGGAGCGCCGCCCGTGCCTCCGCCGACCACGACCACGTCGTATTCGCCGAAAACAGGGACGGCGCACTTCTCCACCTTTACCTGCACAGTCTGTGCCGCGCCCCGCATCCATGCGGGGTCTTCACGAACGGCGCCTGCTACGGTGGCTCTGGCTCGCAGTGCGGCGACCTTGACGTCATGGGGCGGCTGCACTCGTCGAGCTTCGACGGTGGCTGCCGAGCCAATGCGACTTCCGACGTCCATAAACTCAAGCGGCCGCAGTAGCCTCTCAGCCCCGTGACGCGACGCATCCGCACAGCCGCCAAGCACGTACAGATTCTCCACGCCGGCAGGGCGGAAAACGTCTAGATCGATCTTGTCGGCCCCGGGCCATTCGCAACACTGCTGAGCCTTGCCCCTCATCCGGTCCGGCGGCACCTGGAACAGGGTTTCGGATGCGTCCACCTGTCCGGCGTCCCAGGTTCTGTCGCGGGCGATCTGCTCGGCCCGCGCGAACGAGGCGAATGAGCCATCCTTCATGGGAATCGCGAGCGCGTATTCGATTGCGTCGTAGGCACCTCCGTCCGTGGTGTACACGGCGACGGGCAGCTTGCGGGCCCGCATGTGCTCCTCTGCGCGAATCTCGCCGCCGACGACAACCCTCCTGAATAGGTGTGTCCCCGCGGAGTAGGGCTCGAACCAGGCGCCGGCCAGCCTGGCGACGGCCGCCCTCGGCGTTGCGTCGATGATGATTTTGGCTCGAATGGCCTGCCGGCCGGAGCGATTGGCCATGACGATGCCCGCCGGTCGGCCGGAATCGTCGCGCAGAAGTTCCGTCACGCAGCAGCCGTAAAGGAACGGAACGCCGGCGTTGAGCAGGGCGTCATCGAGGGCCCGCTTCACCTGCATCGGTGTCGGGCCGATTCGATAGGCCGGCGCGGCGGCGCGCTCGGCTTTTCCAATGAGGATCTCCCCCAGGAGTACGCGCTTGGCAGCGGGGGTCTTCCTGACTGCGAACTTAAGATATCGGGCCTTCTGGCCGACGGCGGCAGAAAGGGCAATCGCGTTGTCCTCGAAAGAGCCTTGCCCGATCTTGGCGTTTTCCACAGCCGCCACCTGCCGCCACTGCTGCCTGTCACTGCTGACCGAGACCGTGACGCTTGCGACCTCGAACTCGCCATTTCGTTGGTACGCCATGACCGCGGCGCTCTCGACAAGCTGCTCATCGCCAAGGTTGGCGACGATGTTCACGTCGCTGTTGTACTGAACACTTTGCGAGGGGGCGCTGTGCCACTTTCCGTCCTTGAGGGCCGACGGGGGCACGGAGTCCCTGTGCGGCGGGGCGGATTCTGCATCCGCCTCGTAGTTGAATGGCACGGTCTTGCGAAGCCGCGTCGCGGCCTGTGGCTCGGCGAACATCGCCTTGGCCAGCGGTGATGCCGGCTCTTCACCCGGCTCCAGCCAGAGGCGGTACGCCCCGCAAATATCTTCCCCGAGGTACGGCCGAGGCGCAGCGAGGAAGACCGTTGCCCCGTCTGCAGCGGCCGCTACCGCCGCTGCCACGGCCCCCGAAGTCCCGCCCACCACGACGATATCGACATCATAGAGGACCGGTATCTGCCTTGCCGATTCAAGCACGAACTTGTCGGTGGCCCGTCCGGCGGCCCCATCCGCCATGGTGCTTCGCTGTCTCGCTGCCGGCCTGAAGCAGCCGGACCATAAAATGAGCGAGCAACAAAGTAGAATAACTGGCAACACTCGCGTCTGTCTTTGCATGCCCGTATCCTTTCGAACTCTGCCCCCGCCGTTCATCCTTCTTGTGGCTGCCCATTACGGGCTCTTCAATCGGCTATCGCAATTATCATGATTTCCGCCTCACTTTCAACTCAGAAACCCGGCAGCATCCTCTCGTGCTTGCCAGCCGATCGGGGAAAAAAGCAGGAAAGTCTGTAACAATCCATTCGGTCAAGCGTCTTATCCTATGGAAAGCCGGCATCGCGGGCATCGTTGCAGACGGGCTGAACACCTTGAGGAAAGGCGACAATAGCCTGCGAGTGTTTGTTCGAGAATACGACCGTCACAGGTCTTATGTAGATCAGGATTGTGTTGGGACAGGTCGGCGCAGGGCAGTCCGACCACAAGATGTGGAGGATCAACGAGTTATGGCTGCGGCCGTTCCCGATGGCCGGCAGCGTTGAGCCAAATAGCTGGCGGCGAAGATGCGAACCAATTCCACGTCGGCACCCCCATCGTCGGCGTGCGAAGGGGCACCCACTGCTCCGGTTCTTCACCCACAGTTTCCAACCGCCATACCCTATGGAATCTCGGCGTCGGTATGGAACTCGCAGGCGACACCAAACCCACGATCGCCAACTGCATCTTCGCCGCCCATTCTGATTTTGCCCCGGCGGCGCCAACTGGCGAATTGACATGGGCGCCTACGGCGGCACCGCCGAGGCGAGCCCGATGCCTCGCGCATCGTTCTGATGCTCCACTGCAGTCTCGCTGCAACTCGCCGCATGAATACGCAAACCGAGAGCCGCGGGAGTGACCCTTCTCCGGCTCTTTCCCTATCTTGACAAACCCGGCCATGTCCGTACAATCATGGACTATGGCTGACGATCTCGCTCGCAAGAAGAAGAAAAAGAAAAAGCACAATCCGTTCATCGATTGGCTGCTCTATGTAGCCGTCCGCATTCTCGTCGTTTTCCTGTCTCTCTTCACGATCGAGACCAACCTGAGATTTGCCCGCGTTCTGGGCCGGCTGCTCTGGAAGCACTATCATCGGGGCCGCCAGCGGGCCTTGGAGAACCTCCGCGCCAGCTTCCCCGAGAAGAGCCAGGAATGGATTTGGGAGACGGGCCGGCGAAGCTTCGAGAGCGTCGTCATGCTGACCGTCGATGTCCTGTTCACGCCCCGCCTGGTCAGCAAGCACAATTGGCGGCGCTACTCGCGATACCAGAACATCGAGCGTCTCAAATGGCTGATGAAGGAGCGCAAAGGGCTGCTCATCGTCACGGGCCATTACGGCAACTTCGAGATCATCGGCTACCTCCTGGGGCTCTTCGGTTTCGACATCTATGGTGTGGCCCGGCCGCTCGACAACAAGTATCTGAATCGCTACTTGTACGGCGTTCGGCAGCGCCGGGGACTGAAGCTGATCGACAAGAAAGGCGCCGCCGGGCTCATGCCGGAGATCACGCGCATGGGCAGCACGCTCGGTTTCATCGCCGATCAGGACGCCGGCAAGAAAGGCATCTTCGTGGACTTCTTCGGCCGCAAGGCCAGCACGTACAAGAGCATCGGTCTCTTGGCCATCACGTATAACCTGCCCATCGTGGTCGGCTACTGCCGGAGGATCGACAATCGGTTCTTCTTCGAGTTCAAGGCCGCCCGGCTGATTCTTCCGCAGGAGTGGGCCGACAAGCATGACCCCCTCCAGTGGATCACCGCCGAGTATACGAAAGCCATCGAGGATTTCGTGCGGGAGGACCCGACCCAG
>Ga0315284_10017765_pt1 | contig 10088 bp, 21 predicted proteins | sample YL17G09_16_MG_FD_203696 | JGI IMG/M metagenome (GOLD analysis project Ga0315284, IMG submission 203696) | Sediment microbial communities from Yellowstone Lake, YNP, Wyoming, USA - YL17G09_16 | ecosystem: Environmental > Aquatic > Freshwater > Lake > Sediment | place: USA: Wyoming | collected...
CGACCATCACCCAGCCGAACAAGTATTACAAGTTTCTGAATCGCTTGCGCGAGTCGGGTAAGACCAACATGTTCGGTGCTGGTCAGTATCTCCAACAAGCATATGGCATGTCTCGGGCAGAAGCGTCCGACACGTTGTGTGCGTGGATGGATTGGGTGTCTCGTAATCCCTCTAACCTGGGTTTGTAAAATGCGTTGTCCCGCGTGTAATCATTTGCATGACGGACAGTATGGCATCTGTGATGAATGCCAAAAATCGTCTCGCACCGAACAGAATGCAGAGCATCATCCCGATTGCCCGAAGGCATGGCATGATAAGGCACTCTGTGTGTGTTCTCTCATTGTGGGGCATCATTATGCCTAGACTCTGGCTGTGGCTCAGGGCGCTCCGTCCTAAGCTGTGTTGCCCCCATTGTGGGGAACCGCTTGGATATTATCGTTCCGGTTTGACGGGATTTGTTAATGAGTCATGGGATATCTATGTGCATTGCCAAACGGAGTGTACTGTATACAACTCCCATCCATGATAAAACCCCTTCGGGATATCTTCGGGAATCTTGTTACAATTGACCCCTTGCGTTTCTTTCTATAATAGGGTATTATTATAGCGTAGAAAGAAACCCAAACGGAAAGAAACACAATGTTGCGCGTCAAGACGAACGAGTTGAAGAAGGGCACCCGCATTTTCCTCCGTAACGGATGGGAGGCGGAGATTTTGGACAACCTGAAGGGAAACACTCGGTTGGCCAAGGTCTATGGTTTTGAGACGGAGATTGGGTCCGTCTATGCGCACGATATTGTCGGGGCGATTTTCAACGGGGAAAAGGCCCTGATTGACCATACTCCGGCGCAGTTGAAGTGCATGCAGTGGTCAAACGAGCTTTTCAATTCCCTGAGGTAGTATGCTGATTACTCGTAAGTCGCCCTTCACGGGCAAGATTTCCACGATGGATATTCCGGTCACGGATTTCCAGATTTCCGAATGGCAGAATGGCAAGATGATTCAGGATGCGATGCCGAACATCTCGGCAGACCTTCGGGAATTCATCAAGACCGGTATCACTCCGGACGAGTGGGACATTCTTTTCCGGGGATCGGACGGTATCTAATATGACCGTTTACGTGACGGTTACATTCTCCCCTTCGGGGAGTAACGATCAGGCCAATTTGATTGGGGTTTACTCCACCGTGGCCAAGGGAAAGGCCGCGATGGAGAAACTTGCCGGTAAGGTTACATGGCACAAAGAGGGGAAGCAGTGGTGCTTCTATGAAGAGGGCCAGCGGTCCCCGTGGGGTGCTGTGATGGCAGTCGGTATGAATGGCAAACCTACTTGGGATATCAGTCTCTAATGGCACAGCTAGCAGGAGTTTTCAGCGAAACAAAAACCCCGTGTGGCGCTCCCGTTTTTGAGACGGATATGTCCACATGGGAAGGAAACGGTTTCCCTGATCCGATTAGCGGCATGCCATTGGACCCTGTTATGATTCCAATGGAGCGGAAGCCCGAAACGGGGGAAATTGAATATTGGGTTGGGAAGTCGTATCTATCAGGTGCATTCCTCAGGGTCTTTAACGACTAGGCCCCGATGATAAAACAATTGTATACAAAAAAGGCCGGGGATTACTTCCCCTGACCTTTCCGTTTCATTGCGAGACACCGTTTGCAAGTTACATCTCGCCAATTTAATACATCACGGGCAGCAGGATGGTAATATTTTCCGTTTGCACTCCGTTCCCGAAACAAACGAGATGCTAAGGAAATCTTTGCACCACATTTCGCTACTTTGTAGGTGCCAACCTTGTGCGTTCGTAACTCCCTATCTTTCTTCCATGCCTCCCTGATTCGTTTCTTTCGTTTCATTGCGAGACACCGTTTGCAAGTTACATCTCGCCAACCCGCTCGGGTTTCCAGACGGTCCCAATGCCAATTGCATAATGGTTGGTTATACCAGAATCCTTTTGACCGTTTGTGCGTTACATGGGATTTCATACCGTCACAACGAACCCGCTAGCGTCTTTCTTTGCGGCTCCCTTAGCAGTCAAGCCCACGATAACATTATCACCGTCAAGAAATCGTAAATCAGTTTCATCGCCCGATACAACCTTGTACCCGTTCCATGTTTCGGGAAGGTGAGCAAAAACTGCGGCGATATTGCCGCCCATGCCGAGCCAATCCAATACACTAATTTCGTTAGTTTCCGAACGGGAGAATGTCAAATGATAGTTAGCGGGAAGCTTGCCACGGTTCGCCAGTTTCGTATAATCATAGAACTGAACCGTGGGGAACAATGCCATAATGTTATCGGCCATGAAGGTACTATTAACTTTCGTGCCAACCGTCACCGTTTCCCAACGAATGTCGCTAGTACCATTAAGGCGAAACACCGGGATAAGATTTTCACGGTCGGCATTGCGAATAGCCGCCCGAATATCTTTGACAAGCATTACCATGAATGTGTCACGGTCCTCAAAAAAGAGCTTTGTCTTTCGGATACGGGCAGCTTGCGTCTTAGTGAATCGGCCACGGCCCGCTGTATTCAAGCAAGCGGCGGCGCATCCCTTAGACGCCATCGGACAAACATTGTACCCCGACAATTTCGCCGGGGCCAAATGCAAAATGAAGGTGCGATAGCCCTTGGCTTCACCCTTCACGGTCTTAGTGTTTCCTACAGTAAGAAGTTTCATAGAAGAATAATACACTATTACTGGGGATTTAGCAAGGGGCAATTGTAACAATAGTGTCCATAAAATAAGACACCCCCGCGCTCGTGCCACAACGGCCTAACTCGTTGTGGCGCAATGCGTTAGTCGGGGTCTGTTCCGAAGGTAATGTCCTGACAGGGCTGGCACATTCCCGAAATGCCATACTCCTTACGGGAAATTTCGTCCGTAAAGACCCCCGCAGGACCACCACACATAACACAAGTATTTTCGGCAATTGCGTCCGACCGGCCACGGCCAAACAAAGACTGACTCAGGGACTCAATAGCAGCAATCATTACGGGCGACTTGGCCATACCATTACCTCAGGGAGTCGAAAAGGTTATTAGCAAACTGCTTGCACTTCAACTGTGCCGCAGTAAGCTCGATACGCTCAACCGGATACCCATCCTGCCCGGAAAGCTTGGCAATGATATCATGCGAGTAAACCGAACCCATCTCAGTCTCCCAGCCGTACACCGTAGCCATTCGGGTATTACCCTTCATATTGTCGGCAATCTGAGCCACCCAACCATTTGCCAGCTTGACCCAATCACCCTTTTTCAACTCATTCGTTTTCACGGTGTAGCTCCGTTAAGGACACTATAATAATAGCCTAATGGGGCAAAATATGCAAGGTTTCAATTGTAACAAAACCCCGACCGCGCTACACTACAATGTTATAACTCATTGTAATGTAATGCTTTATATCTCCTGATAAGGTTACTCAATCTTTAAGATATCGTATACCTTGTCCATGATTGCTTGCGCTTCCCTATCATACCGTTGCGTGTGCTTATTTGTCCATTCCGTCCTATCTGCAATTTGATACCATTTGCGCTGGGAGATGACCCAACTTACATTTACATATAAGGTGTTGTTAAACATCTCCATTCCCATAATCTCTATGCACTTCTGGTGATTATGCTCATGCATTTGTTTGACGGTGCACCGAGCTGTCTTTTTCTTGGGCATATTTACTTCCTAAACACCTTTCCCAATGCCGTCATGTAGCCCGGCATATCCTTAAGACTCTTGTGTGCAGTTTCTGGATCGCCCGCATCTAGAAAATCTGCCATCCGCATGACTTCCCATGCCCGCTCATTAAACGAATAGGGGCTAACATCATCATATGCATCATCTACCGAACTCCACTCAAATTGAAATTTGCTCCAATTGTAACGAATATATGTATCATTCCCGGACGTTCACGGTCTTGCGGGGTATGCGGTACATGTACAGGTTGACAGCGATCAACACCAGATTGAAGACGAACCAGCCGGTGTGGCCCAGCGCAAAATTGAACCCGGCGAAAAAAGTCACCCACAACAGCACCAGCATGCTGAACCACGATAACGTAAACACCTTGATCACCCGCCAAGCGGGCCAATTCACTCCGGGGGATTTCTTCGGGGGTGCAATAAGAAAAGTTTTCATTTTAACGGTCCCGGTTAGAGGGGTTGTTTGTTACCCAATCCATCCATGCCGACAGAATAGTCGAAGCCTTATCATTGGGAAGCTTATAAGCCTTCCGCAATGGCTCCGAAGCTCCCCACATATTTATAGCCCCCGACTCACGAATCCGATTAAGGAATTTGTAATACTTGAGGGTGGTTGCGTCCAATTTCGTCTTAGGCATAATGAGACTCCTTTATGATACGACAAAGACAGATTGCATCATCGTGCCATGCCCTAGGGCAATCGGGATGATGCTCGGAATTTTGTTCGGAACGGACACCAGATAGGCAAAGATCACAAATCCCGTATTTTCCGTAATGCAATTTGTCACAAACGGGGCAGCGAAGCATCATTTTATTGCTCCCTGACTACGATGTTGGAAGAGTACCCATCGTGATTAATGAGTGAAATGCGAGCTTCGTCCGCTGTGTATCCGGTGAACCAAACCGTATCAATCAGTCTGCCCCGCAAATACACGTTATACGCAATCGCCTTTGGCATGTTATGAACTCCAATAGGTTTCGGATTGAACGGAGCAGGTCCACGGGGTATCCGGGGATTCCTGACACCAATCCCCGAAGATAGACTTAACCCAAGCCTTCCCCGGCCTTGCCTTCTCACCTGTAAGGGGATGAACGAAAATCGCACCCGCCCAGTTAGCCTTGCTGCGAGCTTCGGCTATCAATTGCTTCGGGAGCCGCTTCAGGCAAAACTTACAAGTCACATTGTCGGCAAAAGAAGTTGCATCACCATCACAGCCAAGGTGGCACAGGATTTCCCCGCCATTTGACTTGAAATAATGAACCTTGCTCATATACGACTCACACAGCTAGGGTGGATGTTGTCTCCAATGACAGCCCCGCCGCACAAAATGCAATGGGTGGGATCGGGGATAAGTGCTGGCTTAATCTGTGTCATATGGCGCTCTCTTTCTTCAATAATAATACCCTATAACAAGGCAAAACACAACCCCGTCATTGTAACAATAGTGTCTATAAAAGAGGACACTGGCGCGGCTGGGGCCAAAACACCAAACCCCCTACTAACCCTTTCGGCTTATTAGTAGGGGGTCAACAGGGATGCGCAGCCCTGTCGGGTTTACTTCAATTTAATACTCGTAACTGTCACCGGAATCATAGCACCCATAATCCTCATCGGTGCCCCAGCCCGCCGAAGCCAGCACATCGGCATCGGCCTCGGCGTCTGTCAGGAATCCGTCGAACGGCTCGTCGCCCTCGTGCGCCATAGCGCAAGTATGGCAGGAACCATCGGTACCCAACTTGTGCGGAAACTCACGCTCGGGATCATCGCACCAATCCTCATCCCCGAATTCAAGCTCGGCCAACGCCATCTCCGTCAACGCCTCTTCCTCGCACAGCCCCGAACAGAAGCCCGAACCGTCCTCTCGGGTATACATTCCAACCACTTCCCGCTCGTTGCACCACAGGCACATCGGAACAGGGTAGATCATAGAATCCTCGTGAAGTGTACGGTGTAATAATAACCCTACTGGTAAGTATAGTCAACCCCCCAATTGTAACGAAATGGGGAGCGCGGTGGCATGAACAAGACCACTAAGGGAATCATCCACTCGTTCTACTGGTTCGTTCCCATTCTTCCCATGGGTTTGGAGGCCATGGGAACCTTGTCCTGCCAACCGCTTACTTCATCCACGACCTTAGCGCCATTCCCTCTGAAGTTGCGGTAGAATCACAAAATTCGCAATCTACATACACCGGATACTTCTTATTCTTATCTCCTTTCCATCCATAATTCCACTCGTGCATATCACCTAAGCCAAGGCGTCCAGCTAACCGCTGGGATTCGTCATGGAAAAATCGTTCCGTCTTGTTCATTTGGTAATCTTCCTTCTTATTCATCTTGATGACTTCCTGCACCAAGCAATAGCGATTCATTATGCTATTGTGAGCGTTCACAACCAATCTAGTAACAGGAAAATGCCGCTTATACTTAACAGTACTGCGCATTCTCTTGATAAATGTGGCTTCCTCTGGAAATCGCTCAACTGATTCAGATTTAATAGGAAGTTTCAACACGGCGAATGGCAAAATAACTGCCAATCTAAAAACACCTGATTTAAACTTAGCCCCTCGAATCTTTTTTCTCTTGAGGAACTTCTGAACTCTATTCTTAAGCCCAGACCGTTGCTCATACTCATACTCGTCCCAATCCTGTCTATCATCTGAAAGGGACTCTGTTTCGAGAAATATTAACAATTCTTTGGCAAGAGTGTCGGCAGACTTGACGGGAGTACGCATTGTATACATTCCATCCGTTAGGGTACATGTAATAATAGCAGATTGAAAGGGGGAAAACAAGGGCGCCGATTGTAACAATAGTGTCTATAAAAAAGGACGCCATCGCGATTAACCCGAACCCCGGCATGGTCAAAGTGATGATGACGGGCCGAGATTCGGGTTAAGTTTGCCGCCTGAAATGCGTAGTCTCAGGCCCGGGAGTCTTTCGGCGCTCCCCGCCGGTAGATTGTGTGAGGTTTACTATCTTCGGCTAGTCTCTCTCACGGTGGCTAATGCGCTCGTGGTGGATATGGTCAACTCATCCGCTGCCTCTCTCTCATTTCGTGCCTGAATAATAACCTTATTTGAGCCGAAAGACAAGGGGAGCAATTGTAACAATAGTGTCTATAAAAAAGGACACGACCGCGCTTTGTAACGAAATTGTGGCACAATTTGTGTTGACAAATATGCCCGATAGGATTATTATTATATCACGAAACATTCCCCGACATTGGGGAATATTTTAGTCGTCATCATTATCATCATCCAGCCCCAAAAATTCGGCTGGTTCGGCATCACCCATCGGCTCGGCTTCCACCTGCCACCCTAACGACTCCAACGCCATCAACGCCCCATCGGCTATCGTCTCGCCATAGGTCGTAAAGGTATCGGGCGGATAATTATCATTAACCACACGCCAGCGCAATAATTCTCCCTTTTTGCGCTTAATTATCTTGGATTTACGCATCGTTTTCACCATTATTGACGGCTTCGAGACGCTGGCACGCCATGTCATAGATCTTAAAGACAGACTGCACGGCAGCGTGTTCACTCAGGCCGGAGGCCCGCAGGGTGGTGGCAGAATGGACCATAAGTACGAGAAGCGGGTCAAGAGCGAGGGAAGGGTCCGGAGTGATAATGGGGAAACCACCGATAGAAACTTGCATGATAACATCCTTTCAGAGTGTGATTAAATATACTCATAGAGGTGCCCGAAAGTCAAGGGGGGGAGTACGGTGGTATCCCCAAGTATCCCCACGCCAAATCGCATGAAAACGAATGATAAAACACCCACCCGAACAAACGCCGTCAGATGGTACCCCTTCACCAGCCGGAGCAGACTAGCGAAAGCATCAGACGGCGCGTAATTATTCGTCAGATCATTATCGTCAGACAATATTTCCAGATCATCAGATCATTATCAGCAGACGATCCAGATCAATTGTGCTCATTTTCAATGTCTCGTAAATAGCCGATGAGGAACAGACTACTAGAGTCGTATGAATACAAACCTGTTACGGCCTTTCTCTTGAAGAATGTAAACAGTCTATCGTGAGCAGGACGATTATTAGCTACAACACACCATTTTCCTCCCAAGCAATCCCCTAGATCCTTTGTAATCAGAAAACTAATTCTTCCCCCAAGAGATCGGATCTGTTGTTTCAGGGTATGTTCATGCTTATCACACTGAGTATTTGTTCCAATGCGCTTGGGGTAATCAAGATGTGCTATAATGGTGTATTTCATCCGGTTTCCTCCTCATCGCCGTTGACGGGGAATGGGGTATCCTTGGAATCAGGATCGCCCAAGTACTTCTGGACAAGCTGCTTCATATAGGTGCGTTCCGAATCCACTCCACCCGCATCCGAATAGAAGGGGTAGATACACGCCTCTGCCGCCTCTGCCAGCGTGAAGCCGTCAAACAGCAGTCCCGCCATCTCCACCGTCATGCGGGTAGAGATCAAGGTGGATACCTTGGGATCATCCGACTTGATCTGTTTCCGGGTATGATCCGCAATCTCCCCAATGGCCTGAATCTGAGATGCGTCCACATCTCCATAGATGCGGGACAGCAACCCAACTTCCTGTTCCAGCCCCAGCGTATCCATCTCCACGATTACGAACCTGTCCGTTAGGGCACGATCCAGCACACGAGTCGCCGTGTATTCGGCTCCAATGTTCGCCGTAGCAAGGAAGGTCACACCCTTGGCGACCTTGATCGTAGGAGTCTCAGGATGTTCGTCAATACGGAGATACCGCTGATTCTGGTCAAGGACCGTCATCAGGATGTTATGAGCATCCGGGTGCGCTCTGGAAAGCTCATCCAGAAGCAGGATAGCGTTAGGAGTCTGAATCGCCTTGACGAATAATGCTTCGGCAATAAAAGTGCCCCTCGTCTTATCGAAATGGGTATTGCCGATAAGAGTCGAACGGGCATCCTGAGTTGCCCCAAGATTGAAGTAGAAAAATGCCCGATCCGGCAAAACCTGTGCAACCGTCTGAACGGCCAAGGTCTTACCGCAACCGGAAGGTCCGGTCAACATCGTGTTCCGGCCCCGAAGCACTGACCGCATCAGGTACTTCCATTTGAGGGAATTCATAATGAGGGTGTCGGGCTTGAGCCGGTCGCAGTTCTTCAGGAATTCCGATACATCGGCCTGAAGTTCATTGGTGACATTTCCAGCCACCGCAAGCGGGATCGCCTGACGGGCGAGAGCTTCGTAATCTTCCATGCTCGCCATACGCCATTGAGTCGCCTTGGGGCCATGCACCAGCCGCAAGCACATCCCATTATCATATGCCTTTTTACGGGCATATCGGGGAATCTCATTCGTCCGGTCCTTACCATGCTGGTCTACGGCCAAACCATTATCAGCCACCTTGACCAGCACTTCCTCGCTCCGATTCTTCATGTTAACCTCGTATTGGGGTACACGGTAAAGATACACTCGTTAACGGATAATTGGTAGGGGGGGAATTGTAACGATTGTGTCACAACTCCCCACCTGTTAGTTCTTTCGCAGCAACAGCTTATTCATGGTAGTAACGATTCCCGTTACTTCGGATACCTTGATAAACGATGCGTCATCACCGTACATGATCCGAAACGCATTATCCTCTCCCTGATAATAACGGTTATAGTATCCACCCGACTGCACAAAGTAGGACAATACCTTGATCCCGACTTCTCGCATCTTATTGATCTGGTGGCGAGTGTGCCGCCACGCCGTCAAGCCGTCATAGACTAGCGTTTTTTCGGCTACTACAACAGAAGCCGCATTATACGAATACCGTCTGCGTTTCTTTCCGGCCTGTCCGGTAGGGGTTGCCGTGAAACCGGGTTGACCATCGGACAGATTCACGAAGTATACCGAATAATCATTTGCCGCTTTCAATATATCTTCAAGGATTGCCTCAAAGCACAGCCCCTCGGGAGTCGATCCATTAGGAGCAAGCAACCCCATATATTTCCGAAAGTGTGCAAAAGTATTCTTTCGGCTGTCATGGATAATAGCCATGTGAGCCATTCCACGATCTCCATGTACCTCACCCCGAATAGATACCACCACATCCAAGTTATGAATTTTAGTGGCAGCATACGCCATCGCTGTAGCAACGACAGTAACCTGTTTCCACGGTTCCCCATACATGGAACCAGACGCATCAAGCGACAGATGAATCAATGCGGGCTTAAACTGATCCTGTACCGACCGTGAAAACACATTCTCTAGTTCCATGCCCAAACGGGCCAGCATTCTGCGGTCAATGTTTCCGGCGGGCTGATTGGGAAACTTAGTCACAGTCTGCTCATTCCGAACCTGCAAGCGATGGGCGAGAATCTGACCCATCCGTACACCGGCCTGAATAGCGTCTACCTGTCCCTTCCACGGTT
>Ga0315284_10017766_pt1 | contig 10088 bp, 9 predicted proteins | sample YL17G09_16_MG_FD_203696 | JGI IMG/M metagenome (GOLD analysis project Ga0315284, IMG submission 203696) | Sediment microbial communities from Yellowstone Lake, YNP, Wyoming, USA - YL17G09_16 | ecosystem: Environmental > Aquatic > Freshwater > Lake > Sediment | place: USA: Wyoming | collected...
AAGCAATGTTGTCCTTGCCGATGAAATAATAAGAACGGCAGTCTTTCTGCCAGAAGTCGCGCCATTTTTCTGGATTCCCCACTGACACTGCCCACTCTTTGCTCGCGGATAAGTAGCCTATAACTGCATCGAACCAAACGTAGATCCGCTTATGCTCAAAGCCCTTAACCGGGACAGGTATACCCCATTCTATATCACGCGTGATGGCTCGGTCTTTTAGTCCATCTTCGAGGTAACGCGTAGTAAAATTCATGACGTTGGGACGCCAATGAATTTGTTTTTTTACCCATTGCAGGAGCGGGTCATTAAAGGCGATGAGTTTTAAGAAAAAATGCTCGGTGTCTCTGTATTCAGGCGTCGTTCCGCAAACTCGACATCTGGGACCGATCAACTCCGGCGCATTGAGTGGTTTGCCGCAGTTTTCACATTGGTCGCCTCGAGCCCCGGTGAATTTACAGTACGGACATGTGCCTTCTACATAGCGGTCAGGAAGAAAACGCTGGCACCTGGGGCAATATGCCTGTGAGACAGTGTCTCTGTAAATATAGTCTTTTTCCAGTAGTTTGAGAAAAAATTCCTGGACCACTTGCGCGTGATTGGCTGTCTCGGTGTGTGTAAATAAATCATAGGTGATTCCGAGCCGCTTCAAATCGTCTACGAATTCCGAATGGTAAAAATGGGCTACTTCAGCCGGAGTTTTCCCTTCCTGTTCTGCTTTTATAGTAATCGGTGTGCCGTGCATATCCGAGCCAGAAACCATCAATACCTCATTACCTTTAGCCCGGTGGTAACGCGCGAATATGTCACCTGGCAGATGCGATCCGACGACATGGCCCAGGTGTAGTGAGCCGTTAGCATAAGGCCAGGCTACGCACACCAGAATTCTGTCACCCATTGTTTTCGTCTTCTTCCACGTCTTCTACTTTTGCTTCTGGTGACACTACAGGTTCTACAGATTCTACCGGTTCTACAGGTTCAACTGGTTCCAGTCCCTTTTCGGCTGCCTGGAAAAAGGTTAAAATCCGTTCTCCTTTTTCTTGCCTGGTTTGCACGTACCCTTTTTCGGTGGCACATTTTACGCAGTATCGTTTGACTTCGCCATTCTCTTCATCCTCAACCCCGTTTTTCTCTTTAACGATTAAATAGCGATCAGCATAAACGACTGTTTGCCCGCATTTATCACATTTTATTTTTCCCTGAGATATCGTCCCAATACGCACCAACATCCTCCAAATTGAATCTTATTTCAAATATTACTATACACTATTACACTCATTTTTGCTTGAGCCAGATTCGATATAACTCTTTGCGCGATAATCCTGTTTGCTCGACCAGGGTTGTGACTGCTTCCTTAGCTTTCACTCCAGAGCTGTGCAGTTCATGAACCAGCGACTCTATGTCATGAGCAGGTATTGCTTCAGGCTTATTTACAGCCCCTTCGATGACGAGTGTGTATTCGCCGCGTGGGATGGTAAAGTGAGCAATCGCCTCACTAATAGTTCCCCGAAAAATTTCTTCATGTAATTTAGTCAATTCACGGCAGACGGCGATACGGCGGTTTCCCAATTCTTTCAATATATCTGCCAGCGAAGCGAGTAAACGATGCGGAGCCTCATATACAATTAGAGTACTTCTCTCATCGGAAGCCCCTTTTAAAAATCTTCGTCGAGCCTGTGCACGCGCTGGCAAAAATCCAAGAAAAACAAATCGGTCGGTCGGCAACCCGGAGACAACCAGCGCCGTTGTCAGCGCAGAAACACCGGGGATAGGGACGATGGTGATTCGCTGCCGGATTGCCTCCTTTACGAGTTCATAACCAGGGTCAGAAATTCCCGGTATACCGGCTTCGGAAACGAGAGCAACGTCACCCTTTGATATCTGCTCTATGATATATGCGAGTTTAGTCAACTTATTGTGCTCATAATAACTTGTCATAGGAGTCTCTATGTTATAGGCAGTCAACAAGCGCCGGGTCTTACGCGTATCTTCGGTGGCAATAAGGCTCACTTCCTTAAGGGTTTTTAAAGCCCTTAGGGTAATATCGGAAAGGTTGCCGATGGGTGTTGCGACCACATAGAGAACAGGCATAAAAGTAATTTCCTGAAGATAGAAAATTAGTAAATGTTTAACAATTATAGCTTATGCAAACGGACTCGCACAAAATCCGCTTCATCTTTGTACACCTTGTCAGTTTACATAATAACATGAGACATATAGAGATAGCAGCAGATTTGCATCACTCTCTATTCTGAGTTAAAATATGCTGAAATCCAGTGGAGTCACGCCCATAATGATTAACCATCCTGTCCTCGTCTTAAATCAAAACTATGAGCCGCTAAATGTCTGCCACGTTCGCAGGGCTATTATCCTGATCTACCAGGCTAAAGCTGAGATGTTGGAAGATGGCATCGGTTACATTCATACTGCCGAGCGTACGTTTCCTATCCCATCGGTAATCCGCTTACCTTATCTGGTAAAACGTCCTTTTCACGTCAATCGCAAGCTTACCCGCATGGAAATATTCGCCCGCGACAACCATACATGTCAATATTGCGGTAAACAGACGCGACAGCTTACACTGGACCATGTCATTCCCCGGTTCAGGGGAGGTCAGCATACATGGGAGAACGTAGTTAGTGCCTGTGTATCCTGCAATCGGAAGAAAGCTGGAAGAACCCCTGAGGAAGCCGGCATGAAATTGCGACATATCCCAGCCCCACCCCGCGTCAGCCGCTACTCTTATATTCCTTCGCAATATCTGCAGTCCCGCCGTGAATGGGAAAGGTATTTCCCCCACTGATAGCAGAGACTACTAGAAGGACGCCCTTCCTCAGAAAATAACCCTGGAAACCTATGTGTTTTCCTGGCCCTCTAACTCGTCCGTCTCTTTTGTGTTATTGTTTGAATTCTTCTCAGCCACGGGCGGACCCACAATTTTGATATCATCGAGGGGTAACTCAACGGTGACCTGGGTCTCGAGTTCGACAATCACTGTTTCTTTGAGCGGATTGCTGCCTACAACGCGCGCCGGACCCATCGGCGTAGTTACCGGTTGTCCTTCCCTTGGAAGCTTACCGCGCATATCGCGATAGAAAAGGTTTTCGTATGAGAGACAACATAGAAGGCGGCCGCAGACGCCAGAAATTTTCATCGGGTTTAACGGTAAGCCCTGCTCTTTCGCCATTTTGATTGAAATCGGTTGGAATTCACTCAACCAGGAGACGCAGCACAGAGGCCTACCGCAGCGGCCATACCCACCCATTATCTTGGTCTCGTCGCGTGCTCCAACTTGCCGCAGTTCAACTCTTACCCTGAAGCGGCTGGCAAGCTCACGTACCAGCTCTCTAAAGTCGACCCGTTCTCCGGCGCTGAAGAAAAATGTGATGTGATTGCCATCCAGGCTGTATTCCGCAGAGAGGAGTTTCATAGGCAAACCAAGACGAGCAACTATCTTTCCGCACTCGACTAGTGCCTCATGTTCTTTCTTTTCCATTTCTTCGGAACGCGTTGCTTCTGATTGCTCAGCCTTGCGGGTAACAGGTTTTAATGGCATTTCGACTTCACTTGCGAGGATCTGTTTAGGTAAAAGCACTACGCGTCCAACTTCGATGCCGCGAGCAGTCTCCACAACGACAAAATCATTCAGGTTGAGTTCAAGGTCTTTAGGGTCGAAATAATAAATGCGTCCTGCTCTTTTAAATCGGACCCCGATAATCTTGACGAATTTTGGCGGTTCTGTAGACGGTGAGGTAGTTGGTTGGTTATCTACAATATTCTGATTATTATTATTTACTTCATCCATAAAAGGTCGATTAAGGATTCTCCCTCTTTACTTTACCACGTTCAGGGATATTAAGCATTAACACTTCCAATGCGAGTTGAGGATTTACATTCTGGCGAAGTTGGGTAATCGTCGATTCAACCGAGCCTATAAATTGGCGGATTTGCGTCAAATTACAGGTATCTGCGAATTTCTGCAGCATATCTTTACGGTCGATATTGGTGACAGCTTCATTATTCCCTGATTTGACAAGCAGCACATCACGCCACCAGTCTCTGAGCAGGGTGAGTTTTTGTTGCAAAGTGTCGCGGTTCTGAGTATAACGCTCGGTTATTTTTGCTACAAAAGTAAAACGAACGTCGAAATCCGCGTCCATGATCTCAATCCATTCTTCCAACCGGTCATTTCGCTGTTGTAACAACTGGGTGTCGTATGACATCGTGACCGCCCAACCCGGGCACCCGGCAGAAAGTCGGGAGAGCAGCTTCGCTTTTTCCGATTCAACATTCCAACGGGCGATAAGCTCTTTTTCAATGAGAGAAGTTGCTACGGCGAAAAGTTCAACCCGCTGGCAGCGCGAAATAACGGTCGCCGGGACCATGGCTTCATTCGTGGTGAGAAGAATAAAAACGACACTGCCGATAGGCTCTTCGAGCGTTTTTAACAACCGGTTTGCCGCTGCAATCGAGAGGAATTCAAGCCCGTCAATAATAAATACTTTATACTTACCTTCGAAAGGCGGCAGATTAACGGAATGCAATATCTGATCAACCTGCTCCACGCTAATACGCGTCTTACTTACAGATTCACCTGATTCACTTCCCTGCTCAAGCTTGATGGTCTGGACATCGGCATGTTTGCCGGCAGCGATTCTTAGGCAGGAATCACAAACGCCACAGGGACGTTCCGCCGAGGAACAGTTTAGGGCTTGTGCCAGGTTTATTGCCAGCGTCATCTTTCCAATATGAGCCGGTCCTACAAATAGATGGGCGTGTGCGATTGTTCCTTTTTCCAGACTGCGTTGTAGGAACGAGACGGCTACTTGATGATTAATGATATTCCACATAAATAAGACCTAAAACTCTAAGTTCTAAACTCTAAATTATGAATGGTTACGAATATAAAATTTGTTTTTTATACGCAGATGATCATTAGGCAAGAGGGATGCGCCCTCTTAAACTCCTATTTTTAATTTTGTTTAGTATTTAGTGTTTAGTATTTTACAGCGTATCGCAAGCGGTAATATCCTTGAGCGTTTCACGGCGACGAATAAGTCGTCCTTTCCCGTCCTTTACCAGCACAACCGGAGGCCGGTAGAAGGCGTTGTAGTTCATCGATTCAGGAATGCTATAAGCTCCAGTACCCGCTACTGCCAGGATATCCCCAGCCTTCATTGTCGGTAATTCGATATCCCTGATGAGAATATCGCCCGACTCACAGAATTTACCAGAGATAGTCACTTTTTCTGCTATCTTTGCCCGCATCCGGTTGGCGACTACGGCTTCGAGCCGTGCCTGGTAAAGTGCTGGTCGGATGTTGTCACCCATGCCGCCGTCAACAGATACATAAGTCCTGATGCCGGGAATGTCCTTAACTACTCCAACGGTATAGAGTGCCGCTCCCGACTGTGCAACAATCGACCTGCCTGGTTCGATGATCAGCCGAGGTAATGCCAGTTTCAACCGTTTGCACTCGGTTTTAATTGTCTTTGTCAGCGCTTCGGCAAAACTTGAAAAAGGCGGAGCCGGTTTATCAATCGTATACTGGATAGCAAATCCGCCGCCCGTATCCAATTCCTTCAAAACAAAGCCGTATTTTTTCTTCATCTCAGCGGCAAAATTAAGGATAAATTTAACAGATTCGATGTACGGTTCTGTTTCGTAAATCAGAGAGCCGATGTGGAAATGGAGTCCAACCAGGTTCAAGCCGCGCGTAGACATCGCTGCCTTAACGGCTTCTTCCTTAAGCGGCAAGGGGATACCAAATTTGCTATCTATCGTGCCGGTTGAGGTGTACTGGTGAGTGTGCGGATCGACCCCGGGTGTGATCCTGAGTAGAATGTCCTGGGTGACTCCTCTCTGATGAGCCAGTTTACCCAGGATTTCAAGCTCATAGAAGTTGTCAACAACTATTCGTCCGACTTTCCACTTCAGACCCAATTCAAGTTCCCGTTTAGACTTATTATTTCCGTGAAAAAAAACCTTTTTCATAGGGAATTTGACGGACTTTGCGATACTCAACTCACCTTCAGAAACGACGTCCAATCCCAGTCCTTCTTCATTTATGAGCATCGCCATCGCACCATTAATGAATGCCTTGCTGGCATAGAGGATGACGACTTCGGGGAAACGCTTTCCAAACTCACGCTTGAATTCATTGATCTTGGAACGCAGGGTGTATTCATCATAAATATATAATGGAGTCCCGAATGTGTCGGCAAGTTCGGTAGTATCACATCCGCCGATCACCAGGTGACCGGCGCGGTTCACTCTCGAATCCATCGGGTATACAGGTAGCCGAGAAATCATCGTCAAGGAATTACCTCCTGTAAAAATACGGAAAAATGATTATTTGAAGGATGTACCGAGTTTCACAGTCTTTATAAAACTGGTTTCAAGTACAATCACATCTTAATTGAGTTAGAAAGGCAAGTCAATCACACAAAGAGAACTTGATAGACGTGATCTATTTATACGCGGGTGTGATGTCAGTTAAGAGCACTTTAAGAAACGTGCTGACTACAACCGGATCGAACTGCTTGTCGGCGCACCTTTGCAGTTCCTCCATCGCATCTATGGTACACATGGCCGTTCGATAAGGACGGTCTGACGTCATCGCATCGAATGCATCAGCAACGGCTATTATCCGGGCTCCAAGCGGTATCTTTACTCCCGCAACCGACTGCCGGAGTCCATTGCCATCAAAGTAATCATGATGATGCTCGATTATTTGCACCACTTTGTCGTTTACTATCGGTCTAACGATGTTGGCACCAATTATACTTTGGTACTACTTGACAATAATGCCGTTGTGGTTTTTGGAAACAACGTATGGACCACAACAAATACTACGAACTGAACATTGCAGGTTACAGATGCTGTTTTGAAAGAGAGTATCTTCAAAAATGGCAAAAAGGAATAGTTGTGCCGTTACTGACATTCAGAGTTAATCAATTGAGAATTCCAGCAGTGCCAGTTGGTATCACCAAAGTGAAGCGTGTCTTTGACACGTCCCTCCCCGGTGACACTATTCCATTCGATATTTGTCGTCTCGTTCTTACCCTTGTTATAAATCTCATAAGCGCAGTCGAATGAATTAGATATGGTCTTAGCAAAAGAAATAAACCCGCCATTTTCAGAACCACCGGGAACTATGTTTGTGTATTTGATATCACCGGTATTGTTTGATGGATTCCTATGCCAGTCGATTCGTATTAATTCGGTCGGTATCATCGGTGTATTTTTCAACACCCAGAAACCTTCGGTTGCCGAAAGATCCGATTCTCCGTAATACCAGAGGAAATCCGAGAATTCACCTTGTTTCGTTATATACATTTCCCACCGCACGCCTTTGTTAACGTATTTCCCATGCAGTGCAGCGGTGTAAGTCACCCCGGCGACTGGAACGTCGTAGGTCCAGATCCAGGAAGTATCTGGCTGCTGGACGGGAGTATGCCTGAAAGATTCAACAAACGACGCTACCGGGACTGCCAGACCCAAGACGCCGACGATATTCCAGAATCCAACGTTAAGAGCTGCAAAACCCCAATTGCTGCGGTCACCAAGCGCATTGCTGGCGCCTGACTGATTAGTCGAGTCAGAAAAGCTAAAGGATACTAATTTAGCGGTCTGTCCATCGTGAAATAAAGCGCCCTGTTGATTCGTAAAATTACTAAAGTCCATTACAAAAGACGACTCAGGCGGGATTTGGGGTGGTTTCGAAGAATCCGGGCTGTTTTTATTGCTTGCACAGCCTGTTAACAACAAGGAAAATATAGATACGGAAATAATAAAATGAATTATATGATTGTACATACCTATTTTCATTTTCTTGCTCCTCAGATCAGTCAAGCTTCAGGTTCTATGTCGTTTTTGTATCAAGGTTTACTGCTGGTAGCCTGACAATGAACTCGGCGCCTTCTCCAGGTTCGCTTTTTACTTCAATCGTGCCCCCGTGGGCGCGTACAATTTCCCTGGCGATTGTTAAACCGAGTCCGACCCCGGTCCTGACTCCAGTAACCTGGTAGAACCGCTCAAAAACGTAGGGCAGTTGGTCTGGATGAATCCCTGCACCTTCGTCTTTGACTTTAACCTCAATAAATCCATCGGGCGTTTTGCTGGCGAATGTCTGCACTTTATTCCCGGCTGGCGTGTTCTTTATGGCGTTATCGAGTAAATTGGAGAAGACCTGTTCTAAACGGTCGCTATCGCCGTTAATAAACAGAGGGATTTCACTCGTCAATTCCATTTGAATCCCTTTTTCTTTCGCTTGAACCTCAAAAACATCGTGGCACTGCCGGAGGATTTCACTAATATTGACTGTCTCATGTGCCATCTTGAACTGGCCTGACTGCATCCTCGAGAGGTCGAGAAGTTCATCGACCTGCCGTCTCATGCGTTTTGATTCTACGTTAATGATGTTAGCCGCTCTTGCCATTGTCTGTTTGTCGCCGGCGGTACCGTCCACCAGTGCCTGTGAAAATCCTTGTATGGAAGTTAGCGGGCTCTTCAATTCGTGCGAGACATCAGCTACGAAGTGGCGCAGTTGAAGCTGGGAGCGCTTCACCTCTTCTGTCATATGGTTAAATCCAGCAGCAAGTTCGCGTACTTCCCTGGGTCCTTCTTCCGGAACTCTCTGTTCATAATCACCTTGAGCGATCTTGTTAGCAGCCTCCTTCACATTGTTGAGAGGTTTATAGATAGACCTGGCAAAGATGATGGCAATTACCAACGAAGTGATCAATGCAATAATTCCACCAATTGTAAACGGCATTACAAGTCCGGCGATGATCGCTAAAGAACCAGTCCTGGGTGCAGCAACGACAATTGCTTCAGTGGAGACGGTTGCCGAGACAGTATTCAATTTGGTCAGGGGATATGCAGCATAGATGAAAATTCTACCATCGGGAAGAGTAATCTTACCCTGTACCGCTTGAGTTATAGTCTTAGGAGTCCAGTTAGCCGGTAAAGAGATTAATTCCGCCGAGGTAGTTGGCGGTATTTGTTTAATTATTTTACCGCCGGTACCCACCAGCAATATATATACGTTATTTTTCTCTGCCTGTGCTTCCAGGCTCGTCCAAATATTTTCTGCCGTCGTTGACGTTGTTGCCAGAGATCGTACTTGTACGGATATAGGACGAGCAATGTTATCGAGGCTTGTCATGGTAAGACGGTCACGGTATCCGCGCAGCAAGACAACCGTGGCTAAGGCGACAATAATCAGGCAGAATATTACGATTAGTACATAGGTGCCGAAAAGTCGCGTACGGAGAGTCATTTTGAGGCCTCTGTTGCGATCATTTTATAGCCGGAGCCGCGGAGAGTCTCGATATCGACTCCTGAACCGGCAATTTTATCGCGAAGATGATTTATGTGAACGTCAACCGTCCGCGTTTCCCCGTAGTAATCATATCCCCAGACCATTTCGAGCAGTTTCTCCCGGCTGAAAACAATTCCAGGGTTCTGCGCCATCGTCACAAGTAAAGCAAATTCTTTAGTTCTTAAAGATACTGGCTTTCCATTGCTGGTTACTTCATGGCGTGCGGTATCGATTGTGAGCTTACCGAGTGATAAAGTAGAACTCGGTTTGGTGGGTAACTGGTTGCGCCTCAGGATTGCCTTGACGCGCGCGACTAATTCTCGTGGATTAAAAGGTTTCGTGAGATAGTCATCGGCGCCCAGTTCAAGCCCGACAATTTTATCGACGTCTTCTTTTCGTGCCGTGAGCATCAATATAGGGACATTACTTTTAGTGCGAATTCTACGGCAGACGTCAAAACCATCGATGTCCGGCAGCATCAGGTCAAGGACTATGAGATCAGGTTTACCTGTTTCCTGCCTGGTTAAGGCATCTTTGCCTGTAGATACACCCTCTACTTTGAAGCCTTCGCGTTCCAGGTAAAGTTTCGCCAGTTCGATAATATTAGGTTCGTCATCGACAATTAAAATATTCGGCATTCGACCCTCGAATAGATGTATTATACACGATAAAAAAACAGCTTTTATACAAAGAGCCGACAGGGACTATTATACCGCTGTCGGCTCTTATTGATGGAGAATTTTGGAGGGTACTTATTTACTATTTA
>Ga0315284_10017768_pt1 | contig 10087 bp, 8 predicted proteins | sample YL17G09_16_MG_FD_203696 | JGI IMG/M metagenome (GOLD analysis project Ga0315284, IMG submission 203696) | Sediment microbial communities from Yellowstone Lake, YNP, Wyoming, USA - YL17G09_16 | ecosystem: Environmental > Aquatic > Freshwater > Lake > Sediment | place: USA: Wyoming | collected...
AAAAAAATGCCGCCATAGCCGATCTGGCTGATGATGGCGATGACTATTTGCGCAAGGAAAGCAATGAGATTGGTTATCATAGTTTAAATTATAGCAGATTTTTGCTATAATTTATATAGATTAAACTATGCCCAATAATAACCAGCAAAAATTTATTCAAATGGATTTGGAGAGGCTTTTTTATTCCCTTAAATCCAGCCCTGCCGGCTTAAGCGCCAAGGAAGCCAAAAAAAGATTGGCCGAGTACGGGCCCAATGAACTCTTTGCCCAAAAGAAACGAGGTCCTTTGGGTATTTTTATTTCTCAATTTGCTAATCCTTTAATCCTGATTCTTTTAGCGGCTACCGCGATTTCCGGCATTTTAGGCGAGTGGACTTCAGCCGTGATTATAATTTTAATGATTTTATTTTCCGCGATTTTGTCTTTTCTTCAGGAATATCATTCGGAAAAAATCATGGCTGCTTTAAAAAATAAAGTGGGGGTCAAAGCTTCAGTCTTGCGCGATAAAAAAATTCAGCTGGTTAATACGGTTGATCTGGTCAAAGGCGATGTGGTGATTCTGGAAGTGGGCAAAATAGTGCCGGCTGATTTACGTTTGATAGAAACCAATGATTTATCAGTTAACCAGGCGGTTTTAAGCGGAGAATCTTTCCCTGTTGAGAAATTCATTGACGCGCCCAAAAATGTAACTGAACCGCTTCAGGCGCAAAATTTGGCGTTTTCCGGCAGCCATGTCGTCCAAGGCTTTGGCAAAGGCATTGTCATTGCTACTGGCCAGCAAACATTTTTAGGCCAAACAGCCAAATTGCTTGAGGGTTCAGAACCAATTTCCCAGTTCCAAAAAGGCATCAATGATTTTGGCTTTTTTTTATTCCGCATTATCATTGTTTTTTCTTTGGCAGTTTTTATATTTTTAGCTTTGTTCCGCGGCAATTGGCTTGAATCATTGCTTTTTGCCCTGGCTATTGCCGTGGGCATTTCACCGGAACTTTTACCTTTGATAATTACGATTAATCTGTCGCGCGGCGCCCGCATCATGGCTCAAAAAAAAGTTGTAGTTAAACGCCTGATGGCCATTGAAAATTTGGGCAATGCTGATGTGCTGTGCACTGATAAAACCGGCACTTTGACCGAAGGCAAAGTTGTTTTAAAAGACTACATGGATTTTAAAGGCAATCGGGATGACCAGGTTTTACTTTGGGGTTCTTTATGCAATTCGTATGCGATTGATCCGGAGACTGCTTTAAATCCGCTGGACCAGGCCATTATAAATTATGGGCAAGAACATAAATTTAAAACCAACGGCTATAAAATTATTGAGAGCATTGCCTTTGATTTTTATCGCCGCCGCATGAGCGTTATTTTACAGAAAAATGGGGAATTAATTTTGGTCTGCAAAGGGGCGGCCGAAGAAATTTTAAAAATTTGCAATAAAGTAAAATTTAAAGATAAAAATGAAGATATTAAAAAATATTTAAACGACATCAGCCAAAGAATCACAAGGCAAGAAGAGGACGGCTACCGCTTAATTTTAATTGCTCAAAGAACAATTTCAAAAAAAGAAAAATATTCAGTCAAGGATGAAAACGATTTGGTTTTAATCGGCGCCTTGGCTTTTTATGATCCGCCCAAACTTACAGCGGCCGCGACCATCAAGAATTTTATGGATCTGGGCATTGCCATCAAAATTTTAACCGGCGATAATGAAGTGGCGACTAAAAGATTATGCCAGGAAATTAATTATAATTACCAAAAAATTATTTTAGGCAAAGATCTGGATAATATCAGCGATGCCAAATTAAAAAAGCTCGTTGCCGAGGCTGATATTTTTGCCAAAGTTTCCCCTGAACATAAATTGAAAATCGTTAAAGCTTTGACAGAGTCAGGTCATTCTGTTGCCTTTTTAGGGGATGGCGTGAATGATGCTCCGGCCTTAAAAGCAGCAGATGTCGGTATTTCAGTGGATACTGCGGTTGACGTGGCGCGCGAAGCAGCTGATGTTATTTTACTTAAAAAAAGCCTGGCGGTTTTAATTGACGGCATCAAAGAAGGCCGCAAGACCTTTGGCAATACCTTAAAATATATTCTCTGCACCATCAGTTCCAATTATGGCAATATGCTTTCAGTCACGGGCGCGGCTTTGATTTTGCCGTTTATCCCCATGTTGCCGGTGCAGGTGATTTTACTTAACTTTTTTTCTGACGCGCCCATGCTGGCAATTGCTACGGATAATGTTGATGATGATTATGTGAAAAAACCTAAACACTGGGATATTAAAAAAATCAGGAAATCAATGAATTATTTCGGTTTGCTGTCTTCGCTTTTTGATTTTATTACTTTCGGTTTTCTGCTTTTTGTTGTTAACGCCAATATGCCGGTTTTCCAATCCGGCTGGTTTTTTCAGTCATTTTTAACCGAAGTACTCTTTATTTTCGTGGTCAGGACTAAAAATTGGTTTTGGAAAAGCAAACCCAGCAAAACTTTGATTATCGCCGCCGCTGTAACTACAGCTGTCATTTTGCTCTTGCTGTACACAAATTTACGCAATTATTTCAGTTTCGGCTATTTAAAGCCCGAAGTTGCTTTGGTAATTGTGGCTATTGCCCTGGCTTATTATTTATTGATGGAATTTTTCAAGAGAGTAATTTATAAAAAGTTTGAGATATAATTTATTTATTTTAATTTTATGAAACTTCCCAGCAGTGAACATTTGAAAAAAACTCTGAAAGTAGATGATAAAATTCTGGCCAGGTTTTGGCAGATCAGAAAAGACACTATCAACCAGGCTAAAAAATTGAACCAGAAAAAAACCAAGCTGGTGGCTTTGGGCATTTCCGGTTCAGCGCGCGACCATAATGACATGGCGCAGGAAGACAGCAATTCCGAGTTTTTGCTGGGCCAGGCCCTGGCCAAGCTTAAGTCTTTGGGCGCGCAGACTGAAATTATAAAATTGCGCAATTATAATATCAAGCCCTGCAAAGCCTGTTATTCTACGGTCAATACCCAGTGCCACTTTTACTGTTCCTGTTATCCCAAAGGCACTGCCACAGCTGATGACATGAGCAATATTTTGTATGATAAAATTTTAGCCGCTGATATTATTATCTTTGCCACGCCAGTCAATAATTTTAAAATTTCCTCATTCATGGCTTTGTTTATTGACCGCTGTATCAGCCTGGACGGCAGTTTGGAACCGGCTGATCTCAAATTTCCCAAAAATAGGGAACTCAACATCAAACACACCAAGTTTATCCAGCTAACTGCGGACCAGAAAATTCCGGGCAGCGGATTTTTAAGGCGCTTTATGGGCAAAGCCGGCGGCATCATTGTTACGGGCCATGAAGCTGGCGCGGCTCTGACAATTTCCCAAATGATGATGACCCTGACCCACTTTGGCATGAGTTTTTCCGGCTGGTCCAATATGTATGCGGTTTCTACCGTAACCCGGCCGACTTTTTTTGACAAGAAGTTTGTTAACACGGAATTTTTCAGTGAAGACGCGCGGGAAGTGGCTCAAAACGCTTTTACTCTGGCCAAGGCTTTGTCCAAAATGGATAAAACAGTCTGGCAGCATGATTACATAACGAATTAATTGTTGTTCCTGCTTTATGGGAAATCTGATTTTAATTTTAATTTTTCTAATTCTTTTAAGCATTACTTATGCGGGTCTGTCTTTTGCTCCCTGGGTGCCGGCCTGGAAAAAAGATTTGCCCAGGATTTTTGAATTGGCGAAACTAAAGCCCGGTGAAATTTTTTATGACCTGGGCTGCGGCAATGGCAAAGTGGTTTTATATGCCCGAAAAAATTTTCAGGCCAAGGCCATTGGTTTGGAAATTTCCGTGCCCATGTATTTGATTTGTAAAATCAGGCAGATATTTAATTACAACAAAAATTTAGTCTTTAAATTTAAAGATTTGTATCAAGAAGATTTAAGTCAGGCTGATGTGGTTTATTTTTTCGGCGTGGCCGGCAAATTGGAGAAATTAAAAGAAAAACTGGCCAAAGAATTAAAGCCTGGCTGCCGCGTTATTTCCTATGTTTTCCCCATGCCCGGCTGGGAGCCAGTAGCTGTTTCCAAGCCCAAACCAACTGATATTGCCGTTTATTTATATCTAATCCGCTAAGAGCTTGACAGTATATTTTTAATAATTTATTATATATTATATCCCATGTGGATTATTTAATTATTAATGATAAGACAATTTATGTTTGAGGTTATTTCTTTGCTAGACGAACAAATTTTAAATTCAGCCATTTTGGAAGATGAGGGCGAGGAAGAAGAAGAGGAAGGTGCTGAAGAAAAAGTAGAGGAAGATGGCGATGAAGATGAAGAAGACGAAGAAGAGGAAGAAGAAAAGAAGGGCGAAGAAGAGGAAGAAAAGGAAGAAAATATAGCATAAATATTAAAAGGGCGGTTCATTTCGCCCTTTTATGTTTGCCAAAACAGGGGTTTCTATTTTAAGGTAAATCTGTTAAAATAGCCATAGCTAATACTTAACGCCTTTATTATGAAAAAACAACTCGCCCAGGCTCTGGCCAGGCGTAAAATTTTAATTTTAGGAATTTTAGGCCTGATTCTTATCATTGCGATAATCGGGCTGGTAATTTATTTTTGGCAAAGCCCGGCTAAATTTGCCCAGGAGCAGGCTGCCAATTACCGGCTTTATTGGCCGCAAGAATCGGAAATTTCCAAGTTGAGAAGGAATGAAAAAGATTACATCTATTATTACGCCGCTGATTCAAAACGTTATGTGTTCCCGGATATGTCGGTTTTTAAATCCTGGTTTGGGGATTATCCGCTGGATAAAATAATGTTTGCCAGCATTGACGCCATGTCCCAGTCAGCTTTGGGCGGCAACGTGACTGTAAGGCCTGGTTCGCTTTTGCAAAGCCCGACTTTGTTAAATACTTTCATTGTGGTGAAAAATGGTTTAATCCGTCCCATTAGCGATGAAAAATTACTGACTCAATTTTTCGGGGACAATTGGAAAAATTCCGTCTATGTTTTGCCTGATTATTATTTTTCCGGCTATGTAATCGCAAAGCCCGTTAAATCAGCTGATGATTGGCCCGAGATTCCTAAAGAAATAACCATTAATCAGGATAAAGACTTGGCCAAATAATTATGAGAAGAATCGGCATCATTGTTTTAGATATTATTTTGCTGGCAGTGATTATCGCGTCAGTGGCTTATTTGGTTTTAGGCAGGGATAAGATTTTTGCCCGGGGAATCCCTAATTTGGATTTTATCCCGGGGCAAAAAAGTTCCAGCGAAATTACTGCCGCATCTAAAAATATTCCTGTCCAGGAAGTTGTCCGAACCAAAGCGGTTGAGCATGAAATCAAAGGCTTGTACCTGACTTCATATTCCGCGGCTAATTCCAAAAAAGTTGACCAGATCATTAACTTTATGAAAGGCAGTGATTTGAACGCGGTGGTGATTGACATTAAAGATTATTCCGGCCAGATTTCCTATACCAGCCAAGTTCCAGCTGTTGTGGATTTAAAAACTTCGCGCAATACCATCAAAGACTTGCCGGCTGTGATTAAAAAATTCCATGACAATGATATTTACGTGATTGCCAGGCAGACTGTATTTCAGGATCCGGAACTGGCTCATAAAAAGCCTGAATGGGCTGTTAAAAATTCAGCTACTGGCGGCTTGTGGCTGGATTATAAGGGTTTGGCCTGGATGGATGCGTCCAAACAAGAAGTCTGGCAGTATAATGCGGATATTGCCAAAGAAGCGATTGGCTTAGGCTTTGATGAAATAAATTTTGATTATATTCGCTTTCCGTCAGACGGCAGAATGAAGCTGATGCAGTTTGTCAATATGGCCGGCCGCACCAAGGCGCAGGTCATGGCTGATTTTTATAAATTTTTAGCTGATAATTTAAAAGATGAGCCTGCTTATATTTCCGGCGATTTATTCGGCTTTACCACTGAACGCACAGATGATATGAATATTGGCCAGCAGATTGAAGATGCGGCTTTATATTTTGATTATGTTTGCCCCATGGTTTATCCATCGCATTATCCGAGCGGCTATTTAAATTTAAAAAATCCGGCTGCCAGTCCTTATCAGGTTGTTAAGTTTGCTCTGACCAAGGGCGAAGAAAGTTTAGCCGTGGTTAAAGATGTGCGCGCCAAAATCAGGCCGTGGCTGCAAAATTTTAATATGGGCGCTGTTTATACGCCGGCCATGATTGACGCCCAGATTAAAGCTGGCCAAGAAGCCGGCACTTATGGCTACATGTTATGGAACGCCAGGAATGTCTATAGTTACGCGCCAGGGAAATAAATGTAATTATTAATTATAAAATAATAAGTATGGGAAATTTTAAATATATTGTGGCCGTGATTATTGGGGCGATTCTGATTATTTCCATCAGCCCGAAATTTTTTATTCCCGTGCTGGTAATTTTAATTATTTTTTATAAGCCAATTTTACAATTAATCAATAAATTTATGCCCATGGGACAAACTTTTGATTATGCCAAGATTGTTGGCGATAAGGTTAAATTAGGATCCAAGGTTACAATTGGAGTCATTATTGCGGTTATTTTGCTAATAATTCTTTTCAGGTCAATTATCATTGTGCCTGCTGGCACAACCGGAGTTTATCATTTATTCGGCAGAGTAAAAGATCAGCCGCTTAGTTCCGGCATCCATTTGGTTATCCCGCTGGCCAAGGTTGAGATGATGAGCATCAGAACAGAGCAATATACGATGTCTATTGTACCGCAAGAAGGCCAGAGATATGGCGATGATTCCATTGACGCCCTGACCAAAGAGGGTTTGAAAGTAAATTTGGATATAACGGCCTTCTATCATTTACAAGAAGATCAGGCGCCTCAAGTCTTTAGAACTCTTGGTTTGAATTATGATGAAAAGATTGTGCGCGCCGAAGTGCGGGGCGCGATTCGCGATGTAATTGCCCTTTATGATGCCAAGGATATTTATTCTGAAAAAAGGGAAGAAGCTACCAATAAAATTGCCGAGAAATTAAAAACATCATTAAATCCGCGGGGCATTGAATTGGAACAGGTGATTTTGCGTAATGTAGCTTTACCTGCATTATTGACCCAGGCAATTGAAGCCAAACTAATGGCTGATCAGGAAGCGCAAAAGTATGATTTTATTCTGCAAAAAGAAACCAAAGAAGCTGAAAGAAAAAGAATTGAAGCCGCCGGCCAGCGCGATTCCCAAAGAATTATTAATGAAAGCTTAAGCAATCAGTATTTGCAATATCTATATATTAAAGAACTGCAAAATAGGCCAGGTACGATCTATGTGCCGTATGATTTGCCGCTATTTAAAGGAATTCAATAAATATAAACATAACCCGTTACTAAAAAGTAGCGGGTTTTGTTATTTGTCAAAATAGGGAAAAATTGGTAAATTGATTATATCTAGAGTTTTAGTGTTTTAGCGTTATAGATTTTAGTTACTAAAACTCTAAAATTCTAAAATACTAAAACACTTGCATATGGCTGAAGTAACCCCAATGTTAAAGCAATACCGAGCCATCAAGGACCAGCACCAGGACTGCATCCTGTTTTTCCGTTTGGGTGATTTTTATGAAATGTTCGGGCCGGACGCTTTGGAGGCCAGCAAGATTTTAAATATAACCTTAACTGCCCGCGGCAAAGGAACTCCTAATGAAGTGCCCATGTGCGGCATTCCATATCACGCGGCTGATGGCTATATTGCTAAATTAACCAAGGCTGGCAAAAAAGTGGCGATTTGCGAGCAATTAACTGATCCGGCCTTACCGGGAATTGTGGAACGGGACGTGATCAGGATTATTACCCCGGGTACGACTTTGGATAATAATATCTTGGAAAACAAGAGAAATAATTATTTAGTTTCTTTGGTGAATAGGGATAATTTATGGGGATTGGCTTTTGTGGATTTGACTACTGGTGAATTTAAACTAGGGGAAATCCGCAAGCTTGACGATTTAATCAATGAATTAGGCAGAATCATGCCGTCGGAGATAATTATTACTCCGGATTTGAATGAAAATTTGGCCTTAACAACCAAGCTGAAAAATTTCAGCAATCTTAATCTTTTTTACCCCGCAATTTTTAATTCAGCGCCGGAAACTCTGCTGGAACATTTTAAGGTCAAAAGCCTGCAGAGTTTTGGCATTGAAAAATCCTTGGCGGGTATTGAGGCCGCCGGTAATTTAGTAAATTACTTAAAAGATACGCAAAAGACTTCTTTGGAGCATATCAATAAAATCAGTTTGTACAATATCTCTGATTATATGATTTTGGATGAGGCGACCATTCGCAATTTGGAACTTTTATATACTTATCAGTTTTTTGAGCAAAAAGGATCTTTGATTTCTATTTTGGATCAGACTCAAACCGGTATGGGTGGCAGGCTGTTGCGCAACTGGCTGCTGCATCCCTTGATTAATGCTGAAAAAATCCAGGCGCGCTTGGATGCTGTTTCGGAATTTTATAGCAACATGGATTTAAGGGAAGCCTTAAAATCTGAATTGAAAAACATGTCTGATATTGAGCGTTTAATCGGGCGACTAGGTTGTAAAAGGGCAAACGCCAGGGATTTGGTAAATTTGAAAAATTCTTTACTACAAATTCCGCAAATTAGGGCGATTATAAAAAATTGCGATTCAAAGTTACTCAAGGATTCTTATAAATACTTAGATGAGCATAAGGAAGTAGTGGACTTAATTCAAAAATCAATCAGTGAGGACCCGCCTTTGATAATTACTGACGGGGGTATGATTGCTGATGGTTATAACGCGGAACTTGATGAATTAAGAAAAATTTCCACGTCCGGCAAAGACTGGCTCAAGGATTTGCAGACGCGGGAAATCCAAAGAAGCGGGATTTCTACACTAAAAGTTAAATTTAATAAAATTTTCGGTTATTACATTGAAGTTACCAATTCTAATTTGAATCAGGTGCCGACTGATTATACCCGCAAGCAAACCTTGGTTAATGCGGAACGTTTTATCACCCCGGAGTTGAAAGAATATGAACAAAAAGTTTTAGGCGCGCAGGAAAAAATCGTAGAAATTGAGCAACGTTTATTCTGGGAAATTCGCGACCAGGTAGCCAAACATTTTGAAGCGATTCAGGCCACTGCCCAGATTTTAGCGCAACTGGATGTGCTTTTAAATTTTGCCAATCTTGCCTTGTTAAACAATTATGTTAAACCGGAAATAAATGACGGGGGAGAAATAATAATAAAAAATGGCCGGCATCCGGTGATTGAAAAAATGCTGATTGAAGAATCGTATGTGCCCAATGACGGTTTATTCAATCACGAAGATCATCAGTTGATTTTGCTGACTGGTCCTAATATGAGCGGTAAGTCAAGTTATCTGCGCCAGACTGCCTTAATTATTTTACTGGCGCAAATTGGCTGTTTTGTACCGGCTGAATCAGCCAAGATCGGCATTGTTGACAGAATTTTTACCCGCGTGGGCGCGTCTGATAATTTAATCCGCGGCCAGTCAACTTTTATGGTGGAAATGCAGGAGGCGGCCAATATCTTAAATAACGCGACCAGCAAAAGTTTTATAGTGCTGGACGAACTGGGCAGGGGAACGTCAACTTTTGACGGCGTGTCCATTGCCTGGGCCATTGTGGAATTTATTTATAAAAATATCAAAGCCAAGACTTTGTTTGCCACGCATTACCATGAATTGATTGATTTGGTTGAAAAATTAGATAAGGCCAAGAATTATTGCGTTACTGTCAAAGAAACAGATACTGGCGTAATTTTTCTACGCAAAGTCATGCCCGGCGGCATTGACCGCTCCTATGGCATTGAAGTTGCCAAACTGGCCGGTCTGCCCAAGGCTTTGACAGATCGGGCGTATGAGATTTTGGCAGAACTGGAAAGTGAGATAAAAATTTCTAAAAAATAGACCGCTGGGAGACCGGCGGTTTTTTAATATCTAGAGTTTTAGAATTTTAGTATTTTAGAGTTTTAGTTACACGTAGGAAAACTAAAATTCTATAACTCTAAAACACTATAACACTACAATAAAAAAACACCCGCGGACATGGTCTTTGGGTGTTTAGCTTTGCTCCCCTTTGGGTTC
>Ga0315284_10017770_pt1 | contig 10086 bp, 10 predicted proteins | sample YL17G09_16_MG_FD_203696 | JGI IMG/M metagenome (GOLD analysis project Ga0315284, IMG submission 203696) | Sediment microbial communities from Yellowstone Lake, YNP, Wyoming, USA - YL17G09_16 | ecosystem: Environmental > Aquatic > Freshwater > Lake > Sediment | place: USA: Wyoming | collected...
CCTCGTTGCCCAGCACGTGCAGGAAGGCTTCTGACCATTCGTACTGCCAGCCGGTCGGCATGAGGAGCACCGCGTAGTTATTGTTCAGGCTTGAAAATTCGTGCACCCGCCACGTGTCAAGAACCTGACATTTTTTCACCTCCTCAAGAAGCCTGTCCCCAATCATCGTGTCGCAGGCCGTGATTGACCACCGGGTCGGTACAAGTCGCCGCCCCCGCTCCCTTCCCATGGTTCCAACGGAAAATGCTTTCTGGATGCTGGAGAATACAACACCTTGTTTGTGCAGGTCAACAACGGCATCAGAAGATTTCAGGTCAGTATCGTAATTCACTTTCTCAAGGTTCCGGTCCCATCTCCCGCTCTCTATCTCAAACCGCTCAATCGGGGCACTTGGCCCGAAAGGAGTATGCTCTTCAGAAAACGACATCCCCTCCGGCTGGCTTAAAAACGAGACTTCACTCTCGATAGAAGAATCCGATAAGGAGATATCCTTGAGTTTTTCGACGAACCGGTTATCAAGATCAGCTGCGTTGACCCTATGCTTGCCCCGTACCAGGTTAAGGCGGTAGCCGATGATCTCCTCCTGAGTCTTGTGCCCGGAGATCCATGATTCGGGCATGTCCATGATTGCCGTGTCACCATGCATTGGCGCTATCATCGGTCCGGCGTACACATCCGGATAATTCCAGCTCCCGATGAACACTGATGGGGGCGAGCTGCCCTCCAGTTCTTTTCCCACCGCAACTGATTTCATCTGCGTCGTGGTTGCGGTCAGCTGCCTGAGATATGCACCCTTGCCAATCATCTCTGGGAGAGAGAGTTGACGAGGTATATGTTAAGGAGTGTAGTGTGCAGGGAGAAAGTGAAATTGTAATTCCCGGGGCCGGTAATTGTAGTGCTATTACCATCCAGGGAACTCCTGCGGGTTTGTTAAAAAAGATGACATCTCCCATGATAGTCCGATTCTTCCTTCACAATACATATGTTAATCGTCCCAGACACCATTCATATATCCCAACGGAGTTGTGTGAATTAGAGATAATAAAAAGAATAATAATGATGCTTTTGACCCCAATGCAGTAAATGAAGACGGGTCCCCTGTTGTCCGGGTGCGGTTACCCAAGAAATGGGCCAATGAACAGTTCGCTTTTGCAGACCTGATGATGGGCGCAAATCATATCCGCGTGCGGTGTTACGATGGGGTTACCCGCATGGGCCGGATCAAGGGCAAGATCAAGAAGCGGGTCTGGATTCGGGAAGGAGATATCCTGATTGTAACACCCTGGTCCTTCCAGGATGAAAAGTGTGATATCATCTACCGCTATCTTCCCCCGCAGGCTGACTGGTTAAGAAAGAACCGGTACCTCTAAAATCTTCTTTTTGACATGCAGTGCAGTTGATGCACATTGTCAGGTTCCCTATCCGGGTTTTGATGTTCTGAGATACCATGTCTGGACGCCTTGATGACGGGGTTGCCGGCAAGAGACTTCCTATTCCTGTAGAGAGAATGCCGGAATTGTTCCGGCGCCATAAAAATTCAAAAAAAACCCGCATGAAGTCAAAGACTTCGCACCAAAGCAATGAAAATTTGGCACTCCAAAGCCAATTTCCGTTTGTCTGATCTATCGTCGGCAGATTTCAAAATTTCCTATGAAAATGGATCTACCATTTTCATTTTGTTTGCTTGTGGCACACGAGCATCATATCTGTTTTCATAAGAAAACCTGCGGTCCTCGTTCTTTCTCCCAAAAAAAACCAGGTATCAAAGCATCCCGCAATCTTCTTTTCTGTACCACCCCAACAAGATATTCATGACATCTCCCATGGACGCATCTGACTCGTTCTTTGCAAACGATGCCTGGGCACAGAAAACAGGTATCGAGCGGATGGAAGTCTCGGCCGGCAAATCAAAAGTTCGGATGCGGATTGCAGGCTGGCACAAGAACAGCCACGGGACAGTTCATGGAGGGGCGATTTTCACGCTGGCCGACACCGCATTTGCCCTTGCCTCCAACTCCCATGGGATCCCTGCAGCTGCCATCAATGCCCACATCTCCTTCGTGAAATCTGCCACAGCAGGCACCCTGTATGCAGAGGCCGAAGAATTCTCCAAAAATCCGAAGATCGCTACTTACACAGTCATGGTCACGGACGATGCCGGTGAGAAGATTGCCATCTTCCAGGGGATGGTGTACCGGAAGAGACCGAAAGGATAAGGTCCTTTTTTAAAAAAATAATAAGAATTTGCTCTTATTTTTAAAAAACATCTCTTTATCGTGTTGTAAAAGAAATATTCACTACAGTTATGCAGCACACTGAAAAGAATATCAGGATAATTCGTGACAAGTTGAGCCGTATCGGCATCGGAGAGAAAAAACTGGATGACGAGACAATTCTGGCATCCTATGGTATCAACAAATTCGGCCAGTTGTGCGCCATTCCAAAAGTGATGCCTCCCGTTCAATAAGACGGGTACCCTTTTTTACTTCCTTACGGTGTAACCGGCTTTTACAAGAATGCTTGTGATCTTCTCTTCCCAACGTTCATCATCCGGTTCGTTCAGGGAATCGATACACGTCTTCCAGAGCCGGGTCAGGTCGTCATCATCGGAAAAGAATGCACGCTGGTACATGATTCTCCCGGCCCGCAATCCCCGGGAATTCAGGATGAGCAGGCGCCAGCACCCGTAATCCCTGCAGATCTCCGGACGGGTGAGGTGCACCGTGCAATACGCTTTCCCGTCCACCGGGTCGTACCTCAGAAAGGGGCACGCTTCCGGATGATCCACAAAAATGCTCTTGTCTGCAAAGAGATTGTGCTTGTCCTGATCGACAATAACCACTGTTTTCTCGCTGGTATACTGGTTATTGACCAGGAACTCAAAGTCGCCACGAGTTTCCTTAATTTTGTGGACCTGCCCCATGTGGTGGCAGCACTCACCACACTGCTGGCATTCAAATACCATTTTTGTGATAGTCCCCAAATCACCGGATGCTCTGCCAGATAGCGAGCCCGAACTCAAGGGCAATCAGGATGATGATCACCCACTCGAGGAAGTTTGAGTGCTGGATTCGTACTTCATCGGAGAGCATGGAGTAGTTTTCCCGGATCACATCGATCTTCCGGGTCACGCTTTCACTCCACTGTCTGCTCCGGAGCACTTTTAACGCCGTTGCATACACGCGGGCATAATAGACATCCTCCGTGACCTTGATCAGGTTATCAACTTTTTCGATAACTTCCGATATCTCGGCATAGGTCTCCATCTGCTTAGCCATGATTGCATGGTACTGGCGACTCCGGCGAAACTGTGAGAGCCTGTCGGCATGCTCAATATCATCATACATCTTCTCCATCTCACGGGTCAGTTCCCGGTCATAGTACCGCAGCTCAAGCACCTGCACGTTGGCAAATTCTATGAGGTCAATTAAGTCAGTCGGGCTCTCCGGGTTGCAGAGGAGGGCCGAATCCCAGGAGAGTATCGCGAGATCATCCGTGGTATAGCTCAGTGAATTTTTGATGATCTCATCCCGCATCTGGGGCGAAGTGTTGGTCTTTTCCCCGATTAAGAGCGGGACAGGATCGATTGAATCGTCCCTGCGGTCCGTTACATAGACCGTGTAGTCCTCAAAGAAATCCGGGTTGATCGCGAAATTTTTGATATGCGGTTTGATGATCTCCCCGAGCGTCTTGAGGTACTGGACATAGAATTCCGATAATCCTTCTTGGCCGGCAAACAAAAACGCGATCTCTTCAAGCGTGGAATAATGTGCATCCCTGTTTTCATGGATAAAACAGAAGCTGATTACACCGATATCATAGACACGGGCAACCACCGAGAACTCAAACGATTTGCCGTCCCGCTCCACCCGGATAGGGTGCATCTGGATCATGAGGGGAGGATCTTCAATCATGATGGACTTTTGCTTGACACGGACAAAACTTGTTCTTGCCGTAAAGTAGCTCTGGGCGAGGGCTCGTTCCAGCCAGTCGAGATCTATTTCCCTTCCGATATCATAAATCCGGTAAAAACGGAGTGTAATCACGCTGCTCTCCTTTTTTTACAGTAAGTCCTTTTATGGAGCAGAATTGTCGTTGATGACGGATAATAATTTTCCCCGGTTTTATAAATTTTGTGAAAAAAAGCACAGATTAAGTACTACCACACCGAACCATGAGATCAGTACCCTATGAGTCCACCTGCCACAAAAGGTGAGGAAGGAAAACAGGATCCGGCACAATCCCTGCCCAGCTGCAGCACTCTTCCTGACAATACCAGCATTATCAGAATTGACCATGTAACCAAGATCTTTTACGAAAAGAAGTGTAGTGTAACTGCCATTGATGATATCACACTCGAGGTCAGGAGGGGAGAGATCTTTGGTCTTTTAGGCCCTAACGGCGCGGGAAAGAGTACCCTTATCCGTGTTCTGACTACCCTGCTCCGCCCGACAAGCGGTACGGCATGCGTTGACAGCTATGATATTATCCGCGATCCGGAAAAGATCCGGAGCATCATCGGGGTCTGCCCGCAGAACAGCACACTTGACGTCGAACTTTCCGCATATGACAATCTTGAATTTTACGGAAAACTGGTAAACGTGGACGACCGCATCCTGGACGCACGGATATGGCAGCTCCTTGATATGACCGGGCTGACCGACCGTGCCCACATGAAAATCCAGACCTTTTCCGGGGGTATGAGACGGAAACTTGAGATTGTCCGGGCTTTTATTCATCATCCCCTCATCCTGTTCCTTGATGAGCCGACCATCGGCCTTGACCCGGAAGCCCGGCACGAGATCTGGAAGCAGATTTTAATGCTGAATGAGGAGAAAACGACCATTATCCTGACTACGCATTACATGGACGAAGCGGAAAAACTCTGTAACCGCATCGCCTTTATGGATAAAGGGCAGCTTATTGCGCTGGATATACTGGAAAATCTCAAACAACTGATTCCTGCAGGGGACTTGATTGAGATCGGTTTTAATACAATTGATGAGAGGATGCTCCGGGCGCTCATGGAGAATTCCCTGATCAATTCAGTTGAAGTCAAAGACAAAAACCTCATCATCTCTGCAAAGAACGGAAGCAAACTCCTGCCTGAAATTGTAGCTATTTTTGAAACATTTTCCCTGCCTATGACTTCCATATCAATACGATCGCCTTCACTGGAAGATGTTTTCATCCATCTCACCGGTAAAAAACTGGATGATGGCGGGAATCATGAGCAAAAACCTGCACGCGGGGGGCGGACGCCATGATCAGGGGTGCGGTAGCGATCTTCAAACGGGATTTCAAGAAATTCCTCAGTAACCCGTTTGTTGTCATCATGACCCTTATGATGCCCATCATGTACCTGGTTATTTTTGGCAATGCATTTGGAGGCACCATCAGTCACGTTCCTGTCGGTGTTGTACAGGAGGCCCCGCCCTATAATGATACCCCGCTTTTTACCCAGGCAATGGCAGCACTCAATCATATCTCCCAAAAAGACTCTCAAAAACTGTTAGATATCACGGTATACATGGATGAAACTGCAGCCAAACAGGATCTTGCAAAAGGATTGCTATCAGCAGTTGTTGTTTTTCCGTCAGAAATATCCAATGATCATGCAGTCCGGCTGTATGTTGACAGTTCGAATTCCATAATTCCTTCTCTCGTCGAATCAGCAGTACGCGGCATTCTTGCCACGCTCGGGGCACATAATCCGGTTGTAGTCAATAAAATTTACGGGGATATCAAATATATCCAGTTCTTTGGCGTTGGTGTCATCATGATGGCAATTTTTACTTCTACAATGTTCGGGGGAGGGATTGCTCTCATCAGGGATCGTGAGGCAGGAATCCACGAGGGTTACCTTGTCACACCGGTGCAACGCACGAGTATCATCGCCGGGATCATTTCCAGCGGTACCGTCAGGGCATTTATTGCGGGATTTACCATCTTCCTGATCGATATTTTTCTTACCGGCATTACCATCCAGAGCATGGAAGACTTCCTGTTAGTGCTTCTCGTGATCCTTATCGCCTGTGTTGGGGTTACCAGTCTGGTTGTATCCTTTGCGTCACGGTTTTCTGCCCAGCAGGAATACGCTTCAGTAGTCGCTTTTCTTAACCTTATCCTTTTCATGACTTCAGGAGCGTTCTATCCTGTACTCGGGATGCCTCAATGGTTGCGCTGGATAACCGTGATTAATCCTGAGTACTATGGCGTGGATGCACTCAGGAGCATTATTCTCAGGGGACAGGGTCTCGATGTCATCGGAATGGACCTTGTTGCATTATTGATATTTTCCGGTGCAATGTTTATCCTCGGTATCGCCACGTACCGGCGTACCCTGGAATGAGAACCTGAGCGAACCTGGTTCCCGCCTTAATCAGCATGCTTAAATTCCCCTGACTGCCAATGCCGGTATATCCATGTCGCACCCGACCATCCCTAAAGAAGGACGATTCTCCCCGGATCGCCGGATGGTCTATTACCTGTTCCTGCTGGGTTTCTTTGCAATATTTTCTACAACGATCTCAAAAAACCCGGTACTGCCTCTCTTTTCGCAGGCAATTGGCGCAAATGATGCGGTGATCGGGCTGATTGCTGCCATTTCGCCGCTCGCCGGGATCCTGTTCTCGTTTCCGGTCGGTGTGCTCTCGGATCATTTAGGGAGAAGGAGGCTGCTCATCGCATCGGGTGTGGTGTTTTTGTCTGCCCCGCTGTTTTACCTTTTCATTACTGATCCTCTGTGGCTTATCCCGGTCCGGTTCTTCCACGGCACCGCCACTGCAATCCTCGGTCCGGTCATCTCAGCTGTTATCGCTGAACGATTCCCGGAATCCAAAGGTGCAATGCTGGGGCAGTACTCCTCAGCGACATTGATGGGAAGGACCATTGCACCCCTTATCGGCGGGATCATCATCTCGTATTTCGTGTTCTATCCCGGGCTTGTGCCGTACCGTATGGTTTATCTGGTCGCCGCGTTCGCTGCTGTTCCCGTCCTCATCATGACCCTTATGTACCGCGAGTACCGGTCAGCACCACCTGACCTGCTCCTGTTCTCACGCTTCCGCTCAAGTTTTGTGACCTTCTTTTCCCATGCCGGGCTCCGTGCCACCGCCCTTGTCGATATGGCAACCTACTTTTCGTTCGGGGCGTTCGAGACGTTTCTTCCCCTCTTTCTTGCTTCCCGGGGCATTGGCCCTTACCTGACGGGAATTATCTTTGCTGTGCAGGTACTGATCATCGCCGGGACCAAGCCGTTCTTCGGGAACCTTGCTGACCGTTTCGACAAACGCGTCCAGATCGCTGCAGGGCTCATCATCCTGGGCAGTTCTGTAGCCCTGATCACGTTTACTACAGGGTTTTCCACCGTTCTTTTCATCAGCGCCGTGTTTGGTCTTGGAATGTCACTTTCTACCGTCGCAACCAGTGCGTACGTTGCTGATATTGCACAAAAAGAACAGATCGGGGCGTCGATGGGGGCACTCTCCTCCACCATGGATATAGGGCATTCGGCCGGGCCGCTCGTCACGGGGATCATCATCACCGCCGTCGGCTATACAATAGGATTCTTTGTAAGTTTCCTTCTGGCCATTGCAGTCACCGCTGCTTTTGCACTCTCGGTGCGGGACCGGGCATAAAAAAAGGGATCCACAGCTCTTTAGAAATGCTCAATAAAAATCTGGACGCTCATGGGGGTTTCACCCCCGCACACTTGTTGCTCCTCTCAAATGCGATAACGCCCCGGCAGGTAATACAACACCATCGCTCTCAGCTCATTGGCGGCAAAGGGGGACAGGCACTGTCCCCTCCTGTATCCTCATGGTATTTTTTGTCTATTCACCATAAAGGAAATCGACAGAGCACAAACCCATCAGCGTTTGAACGTCGTTGTAAACTCCGTCTTTGCAATGGTATGCCCGGTCAGTGCCCAGTCGATGGAGTCCCGGTCAGCTGTCGGCTGGGTGATGTCCATGTCAACCGCATACAACCTGAACACGTACCGGTGCGTTGTCCCGATCGGTGGGCAGGGTGGATAATATCCCCTTGATCCGGTACTGGTTTCCCCCTGCTGCGCCCCGTTGGCGAGCACTTTTGCATTCGGTTGTGCACGGCTGAGCCCACGGGAGTCCGGGGGGATATTGAACACGAGCCAGTGAGTAAACCTGCCATTTGGTGCGTCGGGATCATCAAGGATCAGGACGAGACTTTTCGTTGCAGAGGGAACACCGTCCCATGCAACCTCCGGTGATTCGCTTGCACCTTTGCAGGTATAGACATCAGGAAGAACTGATCCCGGCGTAAGGGAGGCTGCCCTGATCATAAACGCACCGGGGGGAGCGGTGGATGAAGCCTGCTGGTACGCAGGTTGTGTTGGTGCGGGAGATACCGGAGATGAGGGGGGAGAAGATGTACATCCGCATGAAATGACAAAAACAATGATGATTACTGCCAGGAGCACAAACCTGCAATTATGCATAACCGGACAAGTGCATACCGGATAATAAGTGTTCCGGCACCCTGTGAGGGCGGCCAAAAAAAATAGTTCCCCAAACCACAGCCACCTATATACACTTCCGGTATCAATAGCTCGTACGACACACGGCACAAAAATGACATCCGGAGTTCATGAGGCGCCGTCATGAAAATGCAAAGTACCCCGCAAAAATTCCAGGTCAACGGGCCCATACCGTTGAGTTTCTGCATACTCCTCTACAAGGATGGCAGGATCGACCGGCTGGTGGACCGCCCTCTTGAAGAATACCTCGCTGCCATCCGCGATGCGAGTATTGCCTGGATCGACTACACAACCAAAGAGGATGAGAAAGAGATCGAGAATATCGCCCAGGTCGCCGGTTTTTCCAAGATCCCCGTCCCGAAACTGACCACCGGTTTTTACTCTGCGTACGAAGATTACGACACTGAACTGGGCATCATGCTCCCTTCGGCAACCGTGCGGGCCGAGAAGATGTCGGTGCACCCGCTCTTTGTCCTTATCCGCGACAATTTCATCCTCACCGTCCACTGCGAAGAAATTAACCGGCTCCTGAGATTTTCGCGGTACGCCCCGCCGTTTTTCAAAAAGATCGCAGAAGAGCCTCTGGTGGACAAAATCACCATGGTTCTGGAACGGATCATTGATGAGAATAATGACCGCAACTTTGAGTACCTTCGCGAGATCGAGATGCATGGTGATTCTATCAGCAAATCACTCATCGAAGAGAACTTAGCCAAGAGAAAGATCGCCCATGATATCTACCGCATGAAGCACGTGCTGATCGATTACTTAAACGTGCTCTGGGCGACAAAAGACGTGGTCGATTCGTTGCGGTACGGGGACGCGGACCTGATCACCAACGACGAGAAACTTCTTGGCCGGATAGGTATATTATCCGACAATATCGATCGTCACATCGAGCTCTCTGAGCAGATGTCCAACGTGCTTTCATCCGGGCTTGAAGTGATGCAGAGTATCTATAACAACCAGCTCCAGAACATGAATAACCGCTTCGCACTGGTTACTGCCTACCTGACTGTCCTTGGTACAGCATTTTTGGTTCCGAACACGATTGCGACCATCGCAGGAAGCGGGGTTATGGAAGGTACGATGGGAAAACAATGGTGGTATGTACCATTGCTCATCCTCTCCACCATCATCGCAACGGTAGTCTCGTTACTCTGGGTGATCCATGTCTGGAGAAAGCGGGAAGATGATTAATTCACGCTGTCTTTTTCCTTTTTTTCATGCTTTTTTCGGCTCTGTAGAGAACCTGATTTTATTCATCTTTTTGTTGACTAAAAAAAATACGAAGGTGACCCCCTCTCTCCCCCAGATGGGGCATAAGCGCTAACTTTAGCAGTGAATATTTATATATGGAGAGAAAAAATAGGAGAATGGGAAGAGGGAATGGTGAATGAAACTTGATGAGAACTGGAAATTCCTTTTACAATTTCTGCCGCAAGGTTGGGAACAAAAGGCAAAGGAACTTGGTGCCGTGACGCGGCAACGAAAAATCATGTCAGCAGAAATATTACTACGGATTCTACTCATCCACCTGGCAGATAGTTGTTCAATGCGTGAAACGG
>Ga0315284_10017771_pt1 | contig 10086 bp, 6 predicted proteins | sample YL17G09_16_MG_FD_203696 | JGI IMG/M metagenome (GOLD analysis project Ga0315284, IMG submission 203696) | Sediment microbial communities from Yellowstone Lake, YNP, Wyoming, USA - YL17G09_16 | ecosystem: Environmental > Aquatic > Freshwater > Lake > Sediment | place: USA: Wyoming | collected...
TGCGAATATCGTCGGCCGACTGCACGCGGATAGCTTTGATGATGCGGGCGTTGGTCCAGTTCAGCGTTCTGCAGAATTCCGGCGTTTCATCGCCGTGAAGCTGAATCCAGTTGAAAAATCCTTTTTCGACAACGCATTTCAATTCCGTCGGCGACGGATTAACAAAGACGGCGACGGTATCCACAAACGTCGGGATTTGCCGGATAATTTCCTCGGCCTGCTGGAACGAAAGATATCGCGGGCTTTGGGCATAGAAATTAAACCCGAGCATGTCCACTCCCAAATCCACAGCCATTTTTGCGTCGTCGATGCTGGTAATGCCGCAAATCTTGATTTTAATCGATATCATAACTGTCGTCGTCTCAGGAAATTTTTTGCCGCAGAGAATACAAAGTTCACCAGGTTTGTCATTCCCGCGACTTGTCCCAACCGAAGGGGGAAAGCGGGAATCCAGTCTTTTTTCTCTGAGTTCTCTGTATTCTCTGCGGCAGAATTTATTTTATCCCGTTTATCCCGTTAATCCTGTCTAAAAATAATAGCTTATCTCGCGGCAAAATCATACCCGTTGGGTATTCAACTGTTGCTGATTCGGACCAGCGATTCGAGGCATTTTGCCGCCGAGCCGCTCGTGATGGACTGGTCGGCCAGTTCAATGCCCTGGGCGAAATCGTCGGCCAGACCCGCGACCATTATAGCCGCCGCAGCGTTTAATACCACAATGTCTTTTTGGGGGCCGATTTCGTTGCCGGTAATCACTTCTTTAATAATGCGTGCGTTGACCTCTGCATCGCCGCCGATGAGACAGTTGTAATCGGCGCGGGGGATTCCATAATATATCGGGTCAAGCGTTTCGCTGGAAAACCGCCCGTTTTTGAGGTGGAGGATTTCCGTCAGCCCCATTGTGCTGATTTCGTCAAGCCCGCAACTGTGAACGACCATTGCGCGTCGTACGCCGAGTATTTTCAGCGTTTCAGCGATGCGCCGCATCAGCGATTCGTCTGAGACGCCCATCACCTGCGCCGTGGCGCCTGCCGGGTTGGCCAAGGGCCCCAGGATGTTAAAGGCCGTGTGGAAATCCAGCGACTGGCGTATCGGCTGAACGTGTTTCATCGCCGGGTGAAATTTTGGCGCGAACATAAACCCGATATGGGCTTCGCGGATGCACTGGGCGACTTTTTCTGGTCCCGGCGAGATGTTGACGCCCATCGCCGTCAGGACGTCCGCCGAGCCGCAATTGCTGGTGATGGCGCGGTTGCCGTGCTTGGCGACGTACGCGCCGGCGCCGGCGGCCACCAGCGCCGCCGCCGTGGAAATATTGAAGATTTTCATTGCCGCGCCGCCCGTGCCGCAGGTATCTATGAGATTATCCAGGTCCGTTTCCACCTTCACGGCGTGTTCCCGCAGCGAGGTGGCCAGACCCGCCAGTTCGCTGACCGCGGCCTTTTTAATTCGCATCGCCGCCAGAAACGCCGCGATTTGCATTTCCGGCGCCTCGCCGGTAAAAATCGTATCCAGCAGCTTTTTAGCCTGCTCAAATGACAGGTCTTTACCTTCCAGAATGATGTCCAGATACTCCGTAATCTTAATCATACACAGGCCTCCTTACAGGTTGTGTTAATTTCGGACGAAACGAACTGCAATAGCCAGCATATTTTCAATAATCCGTCCACCCGTGGGCGTCAGGATACTTTCCGGATGGAATTGCACCCCATAGATAGGTAGTTGTTTATGCGTTGTTCCCATCACGATATCTTCAAACGTCGCCGTGGTCTCCAGACATTCCGGCATCGTCACGGCACAGAGACTGTGATAGCGTCCGACCTGCAGCGGATTTTCCAGCCCTTCAAACAGTCCTTTGCCGTTGTGGCTGATGCGCGAGGGCTTTCCGTGCATCACCTGGGGGGCGTGGCTGATTTTGCCGCCGAAATACTGCACAATCGCCTGATGACCCAGACACACGCCCAGAATCGGCAGTTTTTCCTTGAACGCTCCGATAGCCGAAAGTGTCACACCCGCGGTGTCGGGATTACCGGGGCCGGGGGAAATGACCAGCAATTGCGAACCAAATTCCGCCGCGGCCTTTTTCAATTCCTCCAGCGGCGTATCGGCTCGATAAACCTTTGTCGGGCATTTGCGCTTGGCAAACTCATCCACGAGATTATATGTGAACGAATCAAAGTTGTCGATAAATAACACATTAACCGGCTTATTTTCCATTGTTTATTTTCCTTTATTGTCGCTGGGGTTTTCCAGTTTCTTCGACGGCGTTGCGGATGGCCTTGAGGCACGACACGGCCTTGTGGCAGGTTTCCTCGTATTCGGTTTTAGGCACGCTGTCGTGTACGATTCCGGCGCCGGCGCGAATATAGGCGATGTTATCGCGTATCTGCATACTGCGAATGGTGATGCAACTGTCGAACTGGCCGTCAACGGTCAGATACATTACCGCGCCGCCGTAATAGCCGCGCTTGTTTTTTTCAAGCTGCCGGATAATCTTCATCGCCTCGATTTTGGGAGCGCCGGTCAATGTGCCCATATTCATCGTCGCCAGGTACGCGGTCAGGGCGTCAAAGTCCTTTCGCAGAATACCTTTGACATTGCTGACTAAGTGCATCACAGACTCGTATTTTTCCGCAATGAGCATTTCGTTGACGATGCGCGTCCCCGCTCCTGCCACCCGCGCGATATCGTTGCGGGCCAGGTCAACCAGCATCATATGCTCAGCCAGTTCCTTGTGGTCCAGCTTCAGTTCGGCCTCATACCGCATATCCATATCCGGGTCGATTTTGCCGCCAATGCGTCCGCGGGGTTTGGTGCCGGCGATGGGACGGATTTCCACCGCCCGTTCGGCCGTACCGCTGACCCGCAGATTCAGTTCGGGACTTGCGCCCATCAGGATAGTGTTGTTAGTGTTCAGATAAAACATATACGGCGAAGGATTCAGCTTACGCAGTTTGCGATAGACGTCCAGCGGTTCAGCAGAGCACGGCTCCAGATGGGTTCGGCTCAGGACCACCTGAAAGATATCGCCGTCAAGGATGTGCCGTTTGGCCTTGAGTACCATTTGTTCATACTCGGCCTGCGGCGTGTCCGTCGATGCCGCCGGCAGGGCGGTCGTACAGGGCTTGGCGACAGGAGCGCCTTGTCGCGTTTTCTGAAAGTAAAAATCAAACGTCTTCATCGTCTCCTGATAAATTTGCTCGCGGTCATCATCGGTGATGATGGCGTTGACGACAACAAATCCCTGCCCCTTTTTGTGGTCCATCAGCAGGATATTGTCCGCGAAATACATCTCGTAATCGGGGTTGCCCAGTATATCTTCTCGGCTGGGGGGCAGTTTTTCAAACTGGTCGATGAAGTCATAGCTGATCGCCCCAAGCAGGCCGCAGGTGATGCGGAAGGGCTTGCTGGCCAGTTCAAACGCAAATGCCACGGCTCGAATGACGTCCATCTGGTTGGTGCTTTTGAGACGGCTCTGTTCGTCAAGAGTGCCCTGCACTCTGCGGATAATGCCGGTAATTCGATTCTCGGCAAAGTCAATTTTCTCGCAGAATGCGAATCGCCGCGGCTGGCCGGCAAGAAATTTCAGCATCCGTTTTCCCGTTGCCGTCAGCGCCTCGATGCGGAACTGATTGGCCGTTCCCGTCAGGTACAGGGCCGGCTGTGCCGTGCCGAAGGTCAGTTCGTCGGCGTTGCCGTCGGTCAGGTAATCCCGCGACTCCAGCAGGCAGGAATGTTTTTTTCGTCCATAATCGGTCAGACGCGAGAAAAACTCCACCGGGCAGCGAATGTCAATGTCTCGCACCATCGGCACAATCTGCCCCGGCTTGGCCAGTTGAATCTGTTTTTGCATGTCTTCCATTGTTTATTCCTGATTTATCATTACTCATTTATCGTTATTCATTTTTTTTGCAAAGCAAAAAAAATGACCCGAATGCTTTCTAAGGCCTTCAGGTCGTCTTTTCTGTCTTAATTTACGATGATACAGAAACCGCCGTCACCTGTCGGCTAATTCGACAGGCCACCACCATCCATTCAATACATTATATCGACCGTTTCTGTTCATAGAAACAATTCTACAATATCCCCCTTTTTCTGTCAATACGAAAAAATAAAAAATTTTGGCCCTTTTTTTAATGTAGCACAGCCGCGTCTCGACTGAGCTTGTCGAAGTCCCTTGGCTGTGTCTCTGTCTCGTTCATTTCGTCTGTGTCATTCCGGCCTCCGAGCCGGAAGCCAGTCGTTGTCTAAGAACTACGAACCAGGAACTATGAACGGTCATCATTTTCCCCTTTGTCTTTTGCCCTTTTTCGGGGTATAATCCCTCTATTCCCGTTCAAAACGGAAATAAGGAGAACAGATATGAATTTTGATTTTTATGCATCCGCCTCGTTGGACGAATATTGAAGAAGCAACGGGAGCTTCTTATAATGGCAGAAACAGGTTAAGGTTGACAAGAAGATACGTTTGGTAGAAAATAGACACTGATTTACATTGTTTAATTTCAGACACTGATTAACACTGATTTTAAAATCTGAGAGAAAAAGTTAAATGTCCAATACGCCGGAACTCATTTTGCAGCTTGTCGAAACATTCGATAGGAATATCGACAATTTCAAAAAACAAAACTACCACGAAGCACAAGTCCGACAGCAATTTATCAATCCATTCTTCGAAGCGCTCGGCTGGGATATGCAAAACAAGGCAGGAATCGCTTTGGCATATAGCGATGTGATTCACGAAGACGCAATCAAAGTCGGCGGGTTCACAAAAGCTCCCGATTACTGCTTCCGCATCGGGGGAACGAGAAAGTTTTTCGTTGAGGCAAAAAAACCGTCTGTTGACATAAAATCAGACGTCAGCCCCGCCTATCAGCTTCGAAGATACGCATGGAATGCGAAACTGCCGCTGTCAATCCTGACAGACTTTGAAGAATTTGCAGTTTATGACTGCCAGGTCAGGCCGAATGTAAATGACAAGCCCTCAACGGCAAGGATTTTCTTTTGCACATATAAAGAGTATGCCGATAAGTGGGAGCAAATCGCAAAAATATTCGGCAAAGAAGCGGTTTATAAAGGATTGTTCGATAAATACGCGTCTGAAAAGACAACAAAAAGAGGCACAACCACGGTAGATAAAGAGTTTCTGGCCGAGATAGAAGAATGGCGAAACGTTCTGGCAAAAAATATTGCGATTCGCAACGGCAAGCTATCCGTTTATGACCTTAATTTCGCGGTGCAAAAGACCATCGACCGGATTTTGTTTTTGAGGATATGCGAAGACAGAGGGATAGAGCGCAGCGAACAACTCTTAGGACTAATTAATGGCTCAAGGATATATCCGCGGCTTTTTGAACTTTTTGAGAAATCTGATGAAAGATATAATTCAGGCATTTTTCATTTTCGCAGGGAAAAAGACAGGCCGGAATCGCCGGACGAACTGTCGGCAAATCTAAAAGTCGATGATGATATCCTCAAGAAAATCATCAGGGATTTGTACTATCCGTGCCCTTATGAATTTTCCATTATGCCGGCGGAAATTCTGGGCAATGTATATGAGCAGTTTTTGGGCAAGGTGATCCGGCTGACCGCCTCGCATCAGGCAAAGGTTGAGGAAAAGCCGGAGGTTAAAAAGGCGGGCGGGGTTTATTATACGCCCTCGTATATTGTCGATTACATTGTAAAAAATACGGTCGGCAAACTTTGCGAAGGCAAAACACCGAAACAAATTGAAAAATTAAAGATACTGGACCCTGCATGCGGTTCTGGTTCATTTTTAATCGGGGCGTACCAATATCTTTTGGATTTTCACCGTGATTATTACGCCGAAGACCCATCGAAACATAAAAAGGCGATATATCAGGGTAAGGGCAAACAGTGGTTTTTGACGATTGATGAAAAGAAAAGGGTTCTCTTAAACAATATTTACGGCGTGGATATAGATTCGCAGGCGGTAGAGGTGACAAAACTTTCGCTTTTGTTAAAGGTTCTTGAAAATGAGACTCAGGAGAGTTTGAGATTGTTTCACGAGAGGGCACTGCCGGACTTGGGCAATAATATCAAGTGCGGCAATTCATTGATTGGGCCGGATTTTTATCAAAATCAGCAATTAAACCTTTTCGGCGATGAGCAGCAGAGAAAAATAAATGCCTTTGACTGGCAGAAGGAATTTGCGGAAATTTTCAAAAAAGGCGGGTTTGATGCGGTTATAGGTAATCCGCCATATTTGTATTCAGCGGGGCAATCTTACCCTCAGTATTTCGCTCGAACTTACCATCTTGCTCAATACCAAGCAGACTTTTATGCCTATTTTACAGAAAAGGCCTTATCTTTAACTCGGAGCAAAGGTAAATTCTCATTCATAGTTTCAGATTCATGGCTAAAAGCAGAAGGCTTTTCAAAATTACGTAATCATTTATTGACAAAGCACAGGATCGAATCACTCGCTGTTTTTGATTATACAGTATTTGCAGGCGCAGCTATTGAAAACTCAATATTTGTAGTTACTGTAAAGGAAAGACCGCTACTAATTCCCATAGACCGCTTTTCTAACCCAAACACTTGCCTCAAAACCAACGAGATTGACCCAGTTGATGCCGCAAAGCAAGATATAATCAATCCCATGCGATCATTATCTTGCGATAAAGTGATTGCTAAAATAGAACAAAATTCAAGGCCGTTAGAGGACTTCTTGAGGATCAACCGTGGAATACACGCCTATCGCACAGATGGTTACGGTAAATCTAAATTTGGAACAGGCCCACAAACGAAAGAAGATAAAGAAGCTTGTTCCTATCACGCAAACAAACCTCTGAATAAAACATATTTACCAGAATTAAAGGGCAAAGATGTATTTCGCTTTACCTTTTCACCAACTGGAAAATTTTTGTCGTATGGCCCTTGGCTTGCAGAGCCGCGAGAGCCGAATTACTTCTTCAATCCTAAGATAACACTGCGAAAAATTATAGGGCCGAAACTTTCCGGCACTTATATCGAAGAGCCAGTTGCATTGGATCAGTCTCTGTATGTTCTAATTTCGAAGAGCAAAGAAGGCGATGAGCTAAAATACTTTTTAGGAATTTTGCTTTCTCGACTTGCCGCTTGGTATCTGCGAACAAAATTTGCTATCTATGACACATTGTACCCTTGGTACACCAAGAAACAATTGGCAGCATTTCCCGTGAAAGAAATTGATACTCACCTTATTCGGCTTGTCGAGCAGATGTTGGAGTTGAATAAGAAGCTTGCGGGGATAAAGAATCCTGATGAAAAGACGCGGTTGCAGCGGCAGATAGAGGCAACCGACTCCCAAATCGACAAACTCGTTTATAACCTCTACGGCCTGACCCCCGAAGAAATTGCTATTGTCGAATCTTCCGCAGGGGGATAACTTGCCAAATGAGTTGTCATCCATCTCTGATTTTTTATAATACGGTGTAAGTGTGGGAGAATTCTGCAATGAAAAAGAAAAGTAAGAAAAAATGGGAACTGAGCAGGCGTGGCAAAAGTTGGACACAACAGGAAGAAGCTTTACTGCGGAAGTTATATCCCGACCAATTTAACTTTGAATTGGCGGAGCGTTTTGGACGGACTACAGACGCCCTGTGCACGAAAGCCGGACAGTTGCGACTGAAGAAAAACTGGCGAAAATACGATCCCTCGCGTTTCAAGAAGGGCAAACGATGGTCGAAAGAAGAGCGCAGCCGGCTCAAAAAACTATACCCCCAAATGCCGACCTCTCAACTGCCTAAGTACTTTCCCAAACGCAGCAGAGAGGCTATTGCAGGTCAAGCATCCATGCTTGGATTAAGAAAGACTTATATCAAACAATCCTATAGCCCCAATTACAACTTGTGGCGTGAACAAAAAGAAATCCTGGCGAAATTATACCCAACCACAGATAATAAAGAACTGGCCCGGTTGTTGGGCCGCAGTAAAGCTGCGATTCAGGGTCAGGCACAGAAATTAGAACTTCACAAGGCCTGTTACATCCCCGGTGAACAAACCGGACAGGGTGAGCGATTATGGACGCCACAGGAAGATGTCCGTATCAGAAAATCATACCCCACAGCCCGGACAAAGGATTTCGCTGTCCAATTAGACCGGACCGTAGATGCGGTTATTACCAGAGCCGCACGCATAGGCGTTTGGAAAGACCCTGAAAAATTTTCTCGTCTTCAGTCATGGACTGAGGAAGAGATAGCTTTCCTTAAAAAATATTACAAAACGCTGCCGGCTGAACAAATTGCTGAAAAGCTTGGCGACAAAACGCCTGTGGCCGTTAAAGTAAAAGCTGCCAAACTGGGACTGAAAAAAACAAGGAGAAGTATAATCGTGAGAAAAAAGACTGGTATGTCTGGACAAAGGTAAAAACGCCCGATGGAGTCGAATAATGAGAAATAAACCGAAGATATCGGAAATAATCACAACAGACTGTCAGAATATCATCATTTACAATAGTTCGGACGGCAAGGCGTCTGTTGCGCTTTACGCTAAAGATGGCACGGTATGGATGAACCAGAAACAGATAGCAGAACTTTTTTCCACCTCCGTGCCAAACATCAGCATGCACATAGCTAACATATTGGAAGAAAAAGAGTTAGATGTAAATTCAGTTATTAAGGATTACTTAACAACTGCCGAAGACGGCAAGGAATATCAGGTTACTTACTACTGTCTGGATATGATTTTAGCGATTGGTTTTAGGGTGAGGAGTAAGCGAGGCACTCAATTCAGGATTTGGGCTAACCGAAATCTAAAAGAGTATATGGTTAAAGGTTTCCTGATGGATGATGAGCGGTTAAAAAATCCGGACGGCAGGCCTGATTATTTCGATGAATTGTTAGAGCGTATCCGCGATATTCGCGCATCGGAAAAGCGTTTTTATCAGAAATTACGAGATTTATTTTCCCTCAGCAGCGACTACGATAAAACCGATAAAGTCACGCAGATGTTTTTTGCCGAAACTCAAAACAAATTGATTTTCGCCGCTGCCGGCCAAACCGCAGCCGAGCTGATTGTTTCCAGAGCCGATGCGGATAAACCCAATATGGCTTTGACCTCCTGGAAAAGCGAGAGGGTCCGAAAGCAGGATATTTTTATCGCCAAGAACTACCTTACTAAAGATGAAATTGACAGTCTTAATCGCTTAGTGGTTATCTTTCTGGAGACCGCGGAATTAAGGGTTAAAGACAGAATAGATATTACTCTGGACTTCTGGCGTGAAAATGTGGATAGAATTTTTGATTTCAGCGACAAAAAAATCCTAACAGGAACCGGGGAAATAAGTAATTCTCAAATGGAAAAAACCGTCAGGGACGTCTATGAGAAATTCGACAAAAGAAGAAAAGCGTTTGAAGCCGAACAAGCGGATATGAAAGATATCGAGGCGCTTAAGGAATTGGAACATAAAATAGAACAGAAAAAACTTTCCGATTCCGACAGGAGTGAGCCATGAGTAAAGAGTTTTTTCCGCCGTTTACAGAAAGAGAAAAGACTGGTATGTCTTGGCAAAGGTAAAAACGCCCAATGGAAACGAATAGGGTAATAACACCCTGAACAGGGTAATATACAGGGCAAAAAAAACTAAAGGGGTCAGACACCTTTTTCTGTAAACCTTTATAAAACCATTGCTTATAATTTCTGAACCTATCCTCTTAATGCCCACCTGCCGCGTCGGCTTGTCTCTCCCTCTCTTTTCTTTTCGTGGTTAAAAATCATTTTCTATCTCTGTGCCGCTTTGAGTCCTCGGTGGCAAAAAATCCCGTAAATCCTGCCTGTGGTGAGCCTGCCGAATCCATAAAAAACACACGGATTGACTTGGCCGGGAAAAGTTGATAAAATCCGTGCTTTATTAAATTCAGTGTATTTTCAGGAGGTATTTGTGCGAGTTCTATCGGGTATTCAGCCGTCGGGAAAAGTGCATATTGGCAACTATTTTGGCGCGATGCGGCAAAACCTGGCCCTGCAGGCCGAAAATGAAGGCTTTTACTTCATCGCCGATTACCATGCGCTGACGAACAATCCAAAGCCGGAAGATATCCGCCAACTGACGCTTGAGGTGGCGACGGATTATCTGGCGCTGGGT
>Ga0315284_10017773_pt1 | contig 10086 bp, 10 predicted proteins | sample YL17G09_16_MG_FD_203696 | JGI IMG/M metagenome (GOLD analysis project Ga0315284, IMG submission 203696) | Sediment microbial communities from Yellowstone Lake, YNP, Wyoming, USA - YL17G09_16 | ecosystem: Environmental > Aquatic > Freshwater > Lake > Sediment | place: USA: Wyoming | collected...
TTTAGACCGCGCGAAGTGGTGCTGGCGCTCCAGAGCCGGGCCCGCGTCATCGTGTGCCACGCTGGCATTGGCTCGGTCATGGACGCGCTCCGGGCGCGCCGGCCCGCCATCGTCGTGCCGCGCCTGAAAAAGTTTAACGAGCACATGAACGACCACCAGCTCGATGTCGCCAAGGCCGTTCAGGCCCGCGGCTGGGGCCGCATGATCCTCGATATCGACGATCTCGAACAAGCCTGCGCGTTGCCGCCGCCCGTACCCGAAAAATACTCCCCTGCCACCGCACGCCTCGTCAGCGCTGTCCGCGATGCCATCGAACGCGTCGCCGCGAAGCCGAGGTAACCGGATGCGCGTGTCCATCATCATCCCCGCGTTCAACGCCGAGCGCACGCTTGCCGAATGCCTCACCGCGTGCTTCAATCAAACCCATCCCGACTGCGAAATCATCGTCGTCGACGACGGCTCCACCGACCGCACCCCCGACATCGCTGTTGGGACGCCCCCCGGTATTTGTGGGGGGTGTCCCACTTTTGATTCCAGCCTCCCGCCTTCTTGTGGTGCGGGCGTCTCGCCTGCACAAGTCGGGTCCGTGTCCGTCCGTGCTCGTCCGTGTTCGTCCGTGCTGTGCCTCCGCCAACCCAACAAAGGCCCCGCAGCCGCCAGAAACCTCGGCGCTGCCCACGCCACCGGCGACATCCTCGCCTTCACCGACTCCGACTGCGTCCCTCAGCCCGATTGGATTGAGCGGCTCCTCGAAGGTTTCACTCAAGGCGTGGTGGGAGTGGGGGGGGCCTACGCGATCGCCAACCCGCACTCGCTCTTGGCGCGGATGCTGCACGAAGAGATCGCCGCACGCCACGAACGCTCGAGCGACGACGTCGATTTCCTCGGCTCGTTCAACGTCGCCTATCTGCGTTCCGCGTTCGAATCCGCCGGCGGGTTCGACGAATCCTTTTCAAAAGCCTCCGCGGAAGACAACGACCTGGCGTACCGCCTCATCGACGCCGGCGCCCGCTTGCGGTTCCAGCCCGACGCCGTCGTCGCCCATTACCACCCCACGCGCCTCTGGCCGTACCTGCGAACCCAGGCCCGCCACGGCTATTGGCGCATGAAACTCTACCGCAAGCACCCCCGTCGAGCCCGCACCGGCGACCAGTACGCCGGCGCGCTCGAGCTCACCGCACCGCCCCTCGCACTCACCCTCTGTCTAATCCTGCCCGCTCAGGCCCTTTGGGGCTGGCCGCTCAACATCGCCGCGTTAGTGGTGGCGCTGGCCTACACGTTTATCCGTGTCCCGCTCGCGAGTCACATGTACCGGCGCACGCGCGATCCCAAAATGTACCTGTTTGCCGCCGTTGCCCTCCTGCGCGATACCGCCAGAGCCCTCGGCATGCTCGCCGGGATCGGCCGGTTCTTCTTGTGGCCTATAACGCGGTAGGATTGCGGTGGTGTGCGCTGGGATGGGTGCGGTGAAAGGGGCTTAACACAATCGCCCCAATTGTCTCAACGGGTCAATCCGAGCACAGGATACCGCTAACGCGGTACTGGGCGTTAAAGAAAATGGTGAAAAGCCGCCATTTTCTTAAGACCAAGCTAGGCGTACTGCGTCCATCCCTCGCGATACTCGCTCTTGAGCAGCGGATTGGCTTCCGGCACGTTGGTCACTTCGCCTTTGACGGGGTCGTAGATGACTTTCTTACCGCATCGGATGGCGAGGTTGCCCAGCAGGACCATTTCGGTGAACGGTCCGGCGTACTCGAACCTGGAGCGCCACTCGGGATGGGGATCGTTGCCCTTGCACGCTTCGACCCATTCCTTATACACGCCGGGCGACTTGGGAATCGTCCTTTCAGGGCGCTTGAAGTCTTTCATGCGGGCCGCCGGGACCAGCGACGGGCTGCCGCCATAGGTGCCGCACGCCATCATGCCCTTGTCGCCGATGAACAGCGAGCCGTTGTCGCCTTCGGCAATCTTTTCCTTGGGATCGACCCCTTCGGGTCGCGGGGGCAGTTTGCCTCCGTCGTACCAAACCAGCTTGACGGGCGGCATGTCGCCTCGCGCTTCGAATTCATACGTCACAATGGACGCCTTGGGGGCCATTTCGCTGGTCAGTCCTTCGGAAGTGGCTTCGATGCTCTTGGGGTATTTTAGTTTGAGGGCCGTATATGCGGGATCCATGATATGGCAGGCCATGTCGCCCAGCGCGCCGCAACCGAAATCCCACCAGCCCCGCCAGGTAAACGGGCAATAATAGGGAACGTCTTCGCCATCCTCTTTCAGGCCGGGAATCGCGCCTTTGTAGGGGCGTTTGGGCGCAACGCCGAGCCACAGGTCCCAATCCAGCGTGTCGGGAATCGGGTCCTCCCCCTCTGGCCGCGTCCCGCCTTGGGGCCAAATGGGTCTGTCGGTCCACATGTGGACTTCGCGGACGTTGCCGATCGCACCGGACCAGATCCATTCGCAGAGACGGCGGACGCCCTGCTCGGAGTGACCCTGATTCCCCATCTGGGTCACGACGTTATATTTCCGGGCCAGATCGGTCAAACGTCGCACTTCATAGACCGTGCGCGTGAGCGGTTTCTGCACACGTACGTGTTTGCCCATTTCCATGGCCGTTTTGGCAACAGCAAAATGCATGTGGTCGGGAATGGTCACGGACACCGCGTCGATGTCCTTGTCGAGCTTCTCGAGCATCTTGCGGAAGTCCTTGAACTTCTCTGCGTTGGGGAATTTTTGGAACGTGGCGGCAGCACTCTTCCAATCGACATCACACAGCGCGACGATGTTGGTCTGACCGGTGTCGAAGATGCCGGCAACATCCTCTTCAGCCTGCCCGCCGGCCCCCACGCTGGCTACGTTGAGCTTTTCGTTGGGCGAAATCTTACGTGTCTGTGCGCGCGCGGCCCGAGCGCCCGCCGCCACAAGTACAGTCCCAAAAACAAAAGTTCGTCGAGAAATCTTGTTCATGGTTCTTCCTCCCTTGGTTCTACAGCACCCGCGCGGCCTGAACCCGGCGGATGGCGTTGTTTCAGCATTTCATCCGAGATTGCCCAACGGACCTCCCCGCGACCACCAGGGATCCGTGTCACCAGTATACGTATACACATTGACAGGTTCAAAATGAATTCTGCTGCCATTAAACACATGTCGCAATCAAAGTTTGGTCTAGATCGCGGTGATCGCCACGGGTCTCGACCACAGTTTGGGGGGGCGATGCAGGCGCCTGAATTTTGTTGCGGCGCAAGTCTGAACCGCCCATAATACGCCCGGTGGGAATGCGAAGGGTGCTCTCGAAATGCCGCGCGTGCTTGTGATTATCCCGGCGTACAACGAATCCGAAACTATCGCCGCCGTCATCGCCAACCTCCAGCGCCACGCCCCCGAATACGACATCCTCGTCGTCGACGACGGCTCGAACGACGACACCGCAGCCGTCGCAGGCGCGTTCCGCAACGTCCAACTTGTCCGCCTGCCCTACAACCTCGGCATTGGCGGGGCCATGCAAACCGGATACAAGTTCGCGTTCCGCAACGGCTACGACGTCGCCGTACAATGCGACGCCGACGGCCAGCATCCCGTCGATCGCATCAAAGATCTCGTCGGCCACGTCCTCGCCGGTTCCGCCGACATCATCATCGGCTCGAGGTACGTCGCCGACACCGGTTACACGCCTTCCGTCAGCCGCAGGGTGGGCAAATCCATCCTGTCCAGGGCCGTCGATGCCATTGTCGGCGCCGGCATTACCGACACCACCAGCGGGTTCCGCGCCGCCAACCGCAGAGTCGTCAAAGCGTTTGCCGAAAGCTACCCCGAAGACTACCCCGAAGCCGAGGCGCTCGTCCTTCTGCACAAGGCCGGCCTCAAAGCCGCCGAACTGCCCGTCCAAATGCTGCCCCGGCAGGGCGGCCGCACCTCGATCAGCCCCAAAAACGCCGCGTATTATATGGTCAAAGTCGGTTTGGCCATTTTCATCAACGTGTTCCGCAGAAACGGCCGCGCATCGGAGAGGGTTTAGAAAATGCCGGAAGCCGCCCAACTCGGGTTTCAGCCCACCCACAGGATCGGCCTGCTGATCGTCAGCCTGCTGCTGGTTGGGCTGGTGCTCGAGCTGGTCCGCAGGCGAAGGTTCAAGGAACGCTACGCCCTGCTCTGGCTCGCCGCATCGGGCTTCGTGCTGCTGTTAGGCCTCGTCCCATCGCTGGTCGTATGGCTTGCCCGCATCCTCCACGTGCAGTTTCTAACCGTATTTTTTGCCCTATCATTCATCTTCCTGCTCGGCCTCGTCCTGAGCTTCAGCGTCGTCATCTCGCAACTTTCTGACCAGAACCGCGAGCTGGCCCAGGAAGTCGGCCTTCTCGAAAACCGAATCAGCCGGTTGGAGAAAAAAGATGACGCCTAGTCCCGGCCCCCCGGTCACTCTGCTCAAAAAGGGTCTTTACATCGCCGGCAACATCCTGGCCGCGCTCTGGATCGCCGGCGGCACCGCGTTTTTCCTGGTGCGCTTCTCGACCACCTTCTATCGTGAAAACAGCGGCGCAATTCACGACCTGTTGGACGTGCTTCTTCAGCGGTGACGCCTCTGCCTGCCAATTCCTGTGTAACCTTTTACAGGGGCTGCATTTGCATTTGCACCAGCGGTGTGTGCTATGGTATGTGCGCCATCGGGTTGAACCGCCGGCCCGCATGGCAAAAAAGCGTTAACCTGAAGCATATTAGAAGGAAGCACAATGCCCCGCCCGTATCAACTAGCCCTCTCGATTGCGTTTTGCCTTTTCACAGTTGGAATCGCGATGGTATGCGCCGCGCAAACGGCTGAGCCCTCGGTCGAGCTCAAGGCCAGCGTGGATCACGCCGTCAGCCTCGTGAAACCTGCGCTGGTGCGGATCCGCGTCGTCTCGACCGAATACAGCGACGGCCGCGAAATGAAATACCAGAGCACGGGCAGCGGCGCCATCGTCTCGCGCGAAGGCCACATCATTACCAACCACCACGTGGCCGGCCACGCAACCAGGCTGTTCTGCACCATGTCCGACCGCGAAGAAATCGAAGCCGACCTCATCGGCACCGACGCCATGACCGACATCGCCATCATCAAACTCAAAGCCCCCGGTCGAGAGTTTCCCGTCGCCACGTTCGGCGATTCCACCAAAGTGCGCGTGGGCGACACCGTCCTCGCGATGGGCAGCCCCATGGCGCTCTCTCAATCCGTCACGCTCGGCATCGTCAGCAACACCGAAGTCATCCTGCCGCAGTGGTCCGGCCCGGGCCGCGAGTTCAAAGAAGACGGCGAAGACGTCGGCTCGCTTGTCAAATGGATTGGCCATGACGCCGAAATCGCACCGGGCAACTCCGGCGGCCCCCTCGTCGACCTCGCCGGCGAAATCATCGGCATCAACGAGATCTGGATGGGCCTCGGCGGCGCAATACCCGGCAACCTCGCCAAACATGTCGCCGAACAGATCATGGCCAACGGCAAAGTCACGCGCGCCTGGCTGGGCGTGGTCTTGCAGCCGCGCCTGAAATACTCGAAGGAAACCCGCGGCGCACTCGTCAGTTCCGTGGTGGGCGGCTCCCCCGCCGATTCCGCCGGCATCAAGCCGGGTGACCTCCTGGTTTCTCTCGCCGGCAACCCGGTCAGCATCCAGTACAGCGAAGAATTGCCCGATTTCAACCGGTTTGCCGCCGGCCTGCCCATTGGCCAGGAGACCGATGTTGTCGTTTTGCGCGACGGCGCCGAAGTCCCGCTCAAAGTCACCCCCGAGCCTCGCGAAGAAGTCCGCCCAAAAGAGCAGGAACTCAAAGAGTGGGGGATCACCGCCTCCAACCTCTCGCTGATGATGGCCAAAGAAATGAAGCGGTCCAGCCGCGACGGCGTCCTGGTCACCTCCGTCCGCACGGGCGGCGCTGCCGGCGAGGCCAAGCCGTCCATCAACCCCCGCGACGTGATCGTCGACGTCGGCGGCACGACCATCAACAACCTCCAGGACCTCGTCGCCGCAACATCGAAACTGCTCGAAGGCAAGACCGACCCCGTGCCCGTCCTCACCACGTTCGAGCGAAAAACCGAGCGCTACGTCGCCGTCGTCAAGGTTGGCATCAAAGACCTGCTCGCCCCCGGGCTCGAAGTCAAAAAGGCCTGGCTGTCGGTCGAGACCCAGGTCGTCACCCGCGAAATCGCACAGCAGCTCGAGCGGCCCGACATGACCGGCTTCCGCGTTACCCAAGTCTATCCCGGAACCACTGCCGAAACCGCCGGCATCAAAATCGGCGACTACCTCCTTGCGGTCGACGACGAACCCCTGACCGCCAGCGCCCCCGAGCACAATGAAGAACTGGCCGCACTCATCCGCCAATACAAGGCCGGCAACGTTGTCAACCTGAAAATCTTGCGCGGCGCCGAAGAACTCACGGTGCCCGTCGAGCTCGTCAGGAGCCCCGTGCTCGAACGCGAAATGAAGGAATACCGCAACAACGAGTTCGAACTCACCGTGCGTGACATCAGCTTTTTCAATCGCGCCAAAGAGCAGTGGAAAGAAGACCGCCAGGGCGTACTGGTCAGCGAGGTCAAGCCGGGCGGCTGGGCCGCATTGGGAAAACTCGCCGTCGGCGATTTGATTCTGGCCGTCGATGGTACCAATATAGGCGATATCGCGGCCTTTTCGGCGAAGATGGACGGAATCGCCGCCCAAAAGCCCAATTCGGTCGTCTTGAAAGTCTTGCGGGGCATCTACACGTTTTATGTTGAGCTCGAGCCCAAGTGGGAAACCGGTCAATGACAAGAAAGGGCGTGTGAAATGAGGTTTCGGCGTAACACCTTGTTAGCGGCGGCCGTTTGTCTTTGTGTTGCGGGCGTGGGGCGGGCGGCGGAACTCGAGGATCAGGGCCGCGCCGTGCTCGAGCAGTACCAGAAGGCGGTCGTGACCGTCCAGATGGTTATCAAGCAGAAATACTCGATGGCGTCCATGGGTTCGCACGAAGCAGAATCCAAAGCCGAGGCCACCGGGTTTGTAATCGACCCCTCCGGCCTCGTCGTCCTCAGCCTCGCCACGACCGATCCCAGCGCCATGATGGAATCCATGATGGCCGGTATGGGCGAAGACATGGACTTCAAAGTCGAAACCAACATGGGCGACGTCAAAATCCTCCTCGGCGACGGCACCGAAATCCCTGCAAAAGTCGTGTTGCGCGACAAGGACCTCGACCTCGCGTTCGTCCGCCCGATCGACCCGCCGTCCGCACCCCTGTTCGCCGTCGACATGCAGAATCCCGGCGAGGCCAGGGTGCTCGACCAACTCGTCTCGCTCACGCGCCTCGGCAAAGTCGCCAACAGAGAGTGCGCCGCCAGCCTCGAGCGAATCCACGCCGTCGTCACCCGCCCCCGCACGTTTTACGTTCCCAGCAGCGAACCCAGCCAGACCGGCCTCGGCTCGCCTATATTCACCCCCGACGGCAAAGTCGTGGGCATGCTCGCCCTCCGCGTGATCAAAGGTTCCGGCAGCGGTGGCGGCATAGGCATGATGTTCAGCGGAATGGAAGACAACGTCATGGGCGTTATTGTCCCTGCGGCGGATATCCTCGAAGCCGCAAAACAGGCCGTCGAGGGTGAAAAAACCTGACCGGTTGCTCGCAAAAACGGTTGCTTTCCGCGCCATATTCAAGTCAGGAATCCTGCTGAGGGTGGATGATTGGCCAACGAAGCCGCATGGTTGCACGGTAAAACGGCGCTCGTAACAGGCGCCGCAAAACGGCTTGGCGCCGCCACCGCACTCGAACTGGCCCGACACGGCGCCGCCATCCTCGTTCATTACGGCAAATCCGAAGCCGACGCCAAAAACGTCGCCCGCCAAATAACCGACCTCGGTGTCCGCGCCTGGACGATCCCCGCTGATTTCTCCGATCCCGCCGCGGCCGACGCGCTGTTCGACCGAGCCGTCCAGGCGGCCGGCCCCATTGACATCCTCGTCAACAACGCCAGCGTCTTTCCCCACGCCGGGCTGGCCACCCTCTCCCCGGCCGATCTCCACGCCAACCTCGACGTCAACGCGCTGGCCCCGTTGCTGTTGTCGCGCCGATTCTTTGCCCAGGGCCGGCCCGGCTGCATCATCAACTTCCTCGATGCCCGGATCACCGATTTCGACAGCGAGCACGCCGCGTATCACCTCAGCAAGCGCATGCTGTTTTCCCTCACCCGAATGATGGCGCTCGAATTCGCACCCGCCGTCCGGGTCAATGCCGTCGCACCCGGGCTGATCCTCCCACCCGAAGGCGAGGACCAGTCGTACCTCGAGCGGCTCGCCCACACCAATCCCCTGGGCCGGCACGGCGGCGCACGCGATGTCACCGAGGCCGTCCTGTTTCTTATTCGCAGCGAGTTTATCACCGGGCAGGTCATCTTTGTCGATGGCGGCCGCCACATAAAAGGCGCCATGTATGGCCTCTGACCCGCCCCTCGATGCCATCCATATCCGCGACCTCAACCTCCGCTGCATCATCGGCATCTTTCCCGAGGAACGCCGCGAAAAACAAGACGTAATTATCAACGTCACCATGTACGCCGACCTCCGCCAAGCCTGCCAAACCGACCGGATCGAGGACACCATCAACTACAAGGCCATTAAGCTCAGGATCGTCGAGATGGTCGAAAAAGCGCACTTTTCGCTGGTCGAACGGCTCGCCGAAGAAATCGCCCGCCTTTGTCTCCAAGACCCCCTCGTCCGCCGTGTTACCGTCACCGTCGACAAACCGGGTGCGCTGCGGTTTGCCAGAAGCGTCGCAGTCGAAATCACCCGCGACCGCGTCCCGTGACTCACCGGCCGTATTGCGTTACAATTCAGTGATGCGGGCCCCTGCCCGGTTGACTGCTTTTGAAAGGACGTACTGAGTTATGAACAAAGAGCGTGTGGCCGAACTTGTCCGCGAACTGTTGCTGGAAATTGGCGAAGACCCGGACCGGGAAGGCTTGCGGAAAACGCCCGAGCGCGTTACCCAGTCCCTTGAATTCCTTACTTCGGGCTACTGCACCAACGTCAACGACCTCGTCAATAAAGCCGTGTTCGAGTCCCAGTCCAACAATATGATTATTTTGCGGGACATCGAGGTCTACAGCCTGTGCGAGCACCACATGCTCCCGTTTTTCGGCCGCTGCCACATCGGCTATATCGCCCGCAAAAAAGTTATTGGCGTGAGCAAGCTGGCCCGGATCGTCGACTGCTACTCACGGCGCCTCCAGATCCAGGAGCGGCTCACCGCCGAGGTCGCCCGTGAAATCATGACCGTCACCCAGGCCGAGGGCGTCGGCGTCGTAATAGAATGCCGCCACCTTTGCACCATGATGCGCGGCGTCGAAAAACAAAACGCCGTCATGACCACATCGAGCGTCCTGGGCAGTTTCCACAACGATGATGCCACTCGGTCCGAATTTCTCAACCTGATCAGCCGGCGCGTCGGCTGAGTCAAGATGATGAAATCGCCGCTATATGGAGTGCGGCAGGTTGCTGCCGCTTTCCCGAAGTCCTTGCTTCAAAAAGCGGCAGCAAGCTGCCGCACTCCAAATACATGGGTATGAAAAAGCCCGCGCCCATAGGCCAGGATGCCGCCCTGCGCATCACGACCCGGGCCGCCGACGATATGCGCGGCCACATCGCCGAAACCGGCGGCCGCGAGGTTTTCTTTGCCGGCTCGGCCAACTCCGCGGGGCTGGTCGAGAAAGTCCGTGTCTGCGCGCGCGGCACCGAGGGCGCCGTTCCCGCCTTCTTCGACACGCTCGCCCTGCGCGACATCGTCATTCACAACCACCCCGGCGCCGATGTCTCGCCATCCGCCGCAGATCTCGACGTCGCCTCTGTCTGCGCACACAACGGCCACGGCGTTTACATTGTCGACAACGAGGTCAGCAGAGTCTACGTGGTTGTCGAGCCGTTCCGCGACCAGGACCTGCACCGGCTCGATCCCGCCCGGATGGCGGGCGCGTTCAGCCCCGGCGCAAAGCTCTCGAGGATCCTGCCGCAATTCGAGGTGCGCCCCCAGCAGTTGCAGATGATGGAGCACGTCAGCGGGGCATTCAACGACGACGGCATCAGCGTCATCGAA
>Ga0315284_10017774_pt1 | contig 10085 bp, 5 predicted proteins | sample YL17G09_16_MG_FD_203696 | JGI IMG/M metagenome (GOLD analysis project Ga0315284, IMG submission 203696) | Sediment microbial communities from Yellowstone Lake, YNP, Wyoming, USA - YL17G09_16 | ecosystem: Environmental > Aquatic > Freshwater > Lake > Sediment | place: USA: Wyoming | collected...
GGCGCTACAGAGCGCCGCCCTGCTAGCCTGGCTTTTTCGCATCATGGGCAAAACCGCCCTCCAGCACAAAAATCACTTGCTGCGAAACCTACGCCATCCCTTGCTTCAGGGAATGGCCGGAGTATAGGCTAGTGTACTGCACATAATATAACTTTACGTTTATTCAGGATTGTGGGATACTGGAGGCATGAGCAAAGCCTCTCTCCCCACAGTCATTGACCCAGCCCAACGAGGGCTCTTGGAACGGCTGGCAGGAGGGCGCAACACGCCGCACAAGGTGGTGGTGCGCACCCGAATTGTACTGGATCACGCCAGCGGCATGAGCAAGGTCGCCATCAGCGAGAGGTTGCAGACGAGTCGGCCCACGGTGGACATGTGGTTGCCGCGCTTCCGCGTTGGCACCGTGGATGCGCTGCTGCGGGACGCGCCGCGGCCGGGTGGCAAGCCGCCGTTGACACCGGAGAAGGAAGCGCAGATTGTGGAGTGGACGCTGCAGCGAACACCCAAGGGGCAGACGCACTGGAGCAGCCGGAGCTTGGCGAAAGCGCTGGGCGTTGGCTCCACCACCGTGCTCAACGTCTGGCACAAGCATGGTCTGAAACCCCATCGCACGGAGAGCTTCAAGCTTTCCCGCGATCCGAAGTTCGTCGCCAAGGTGCGAGACATCGTCGGCTTGTACCTGAATCCGCCGGAGAAGGCGCTGGTGTTCAGCGTGGACGAAAAGAGCCAGATCCAGGCCTTGGATAGAACCCAGCCGGGTCTGCCCATGAAGCCGGGGCGCTGCGGCACGATGACGCACGACTACAAGCGGCATGGCACCACTACGCTGTTTGCCGCCCTGAATGTGCTTGACGGTACGGTCATCGGCGAGTGTCTGCCGCGGCATCGCCAGGACGAGTTTCTGCGTTTCCTGCGGCGCCTCGACGGCGCGACCCCCAAGCGCCTGGACATCCATCTGATTCTGGATAACTACAGCACGCATAAGACACCCCGGGTGGAGCAGTGGTTTGCCGAGCATCCTCGCTTCCATCGCCACTTCACCCCGACCTCGTCTTCCTGGCTGAACCTGATCGAGCGTTTCTTCTCCGCCCTCACCACACAGGCGTTGCGTCGCGGCGTCTTCCGCAGTGTCGGTGCCCTGATCGACGCGATCAAGGCTTTCCTGGACGCTCACAATGAGGACCCCAAAGTCTTCACCTGGCACAAGGACGCCGACACCATTCTCGGCAAGGTCGCCCGAGCCAATATCGTATGTAAAGAACCGTCATGTGCAGTACACTAGCGGTGCTGCAGGCGGAGCGGGAAAAGCTCCGCGGGGCCGCGGTGGTCTCAGGCGAGGCCCCGCAGATTGATGTGCAGGCAGCGGTGGCGTACCGACGCCAGACGGAGAAGGCGCTCGCCCAGGGCACCCCTGCTGAGCAGAAGCAGGTGCTGCGCGCCTGGGTGGCAGAGATGAAACTGGCTCCGGAACGCCTGGAGGTCGGGTGGACCTACTGCATTCCGGAGCCCGTTATGCATTCACTGGTAGCGGGGGCGCGAAGCGCAGCCTTAGAGAAGCTGCGCACCCGACGCTGGGTGTGGCAATTACCCTTTGAGGCCCTTGGGAGAGCCCTGGACGCACTGTGGGAGGAGGCGAGGTTGGGGTTGAGACGGATCGAGCCGACCCGAAAATGCCGGTAGGTCGCAGGTTGGTATCGGGGTACGGGTGAGCAAACTAGCCATTATCGAGACCTCGAACCCAACCTGCGACCAGAGTCCACCTATCGTCTGCCGGTGCCGGTTCCAGCAACGCTCCTGCCCCATTTGATGCTCTCTACGTGCCCTCTGGGCAGTTATTGATCTCGTGCGCGAGCCGACCCCCCACCGGATAGGGCAGGTCGCAGGTTGGGAGCGGGGTACCGGCCCCGGGGGTTCAGGCCCAACTCCGTTGCGGTGGCGCCGCCTGCGCTCATCTCTCAGGTGAACAAAGCCCCGATCTGCCTACAAACCGGTGTCCCAAACCCATGTGACACCCACAGGTCTTCTCAACTCGTACTACCGAAATGCCGCGTAGTCCGCATCAACCGTGCTGCTCACCCGTGAACGCTTGGGCACGCATCGTCTCCAGCGCCCTCCGTCGCGCGGTCAGAGCCCCTGATCATCTCGCTGAACCCTGGCGATGAGGCCGGATGGCGCCGCCCTGTGGTCCATCATCCCACCGACGGACCGGCCCGTATCCCTTCCGAGCAGCGCCGATGAGTTATTGGACATCACGGGACAACCTCGTCGTGAAGGGCACGCACTAGACCGCAACCGCGTTCCCTGCTGTTGAGGGCACGGCCCGGCCTTAGGCCGTGCCGTGTCTCTCACCGGAACTGGCGGCGATAGGCGGCCGGCGTGCAGCCATAGGCCTGCACGAACGCGCGGTGCAGGTGACTTGCGTCCACGAAGCCCGAGCGGGCGGCGATCACCTCACCCGGAAGCTCGGTGGTGAGCAGCTGGCCCGCCGCGAACGCGAGTCGCGCCCGCAGCCCGAACCGGCCGAAACTCATGCCCATGGACTTTCGGAACAGTAGATCGAACTGAGAGCGGCTCAGGCCGCACGCCGCGGCGGCCTCGGTAACGCTGACGCGTCGTAGCGGGGGGCGGTGGATCATGTCGAGAGCGGGCATGATGCGGCTGATCGTGGTCGGATGCACGCGCTCGCGGTCGGCGTGACTGCGAGGTCCCCAGTGACGGCTCACTGTGAGGAGCAAACGCACCAGGCCGAGCCGGACAGCGGAGAGCCAGGCCTGCTGGCGCTCCTCGATCTCCCGCCACAGCTCTTGGCCGATGGCGAGCACTGACTCGCGGGCGGCCGCGGTAGTGGCGCGGGGCCGCTCACCTGGGGGCGCGGAGAAGACGCTGGTCCACGGAACGCCGCCCAGCATCTCCTCGCCCAGAAACTCCGGGAGGAAGATGAGGATGATCTCGCGCGTGTCCGGCGCGGTGACGCTCCAGCCGTGCGTCTCCCACATCGCGCACAGCCAGACGTCGCCGGGACGAAGAGTCATGGCCTGATCGGCGACCCGCCGCTCCTGCTCGCCGGTGAGCACGATGCCGACCTCGAAGCCGGTGTGGAGGTCCACCTGGAGCGATGTGGGTTGCGGATGATGGTGGAGGTGGGCGAAGACGGGATGGGCCGGCGTGAGTTGATAGTCGGGGCGTCGCCCCCGACCTACCCATTCCAGATCCACCCGCGTTCGCTGACCAGGGGGCGTCATCGGCTGATTATACAAGAACGTCGGGTGAGTGTGCAAGGCTTGCGGGCACGCCTGCCGCTATAATGGTCTGCGAGGAACGAGTGCGAGAGGGGGGCGCCTCTCCTTCCACCACAGACGCGCGAAGGGGGTGAGCGACGAGGCCCAATCGTGTGACGGCACGCTGATGTCGGGTCGCCTCACGGTGCACGCGTAACGTCTTACCCACATTGCCTCGGGAGGGAGTGCGTCTTGAAAGTAAGCCTATGGTTGTTAGTCGCAGCCCTGCTGATCGGCCTCGGCGTCGCGACGACGCCGGCGCAGGCGGTAAGCGTCTCAACGAATGATGGGGTGACCCTGACGCTCAATAGCGATGGGTCTTGGAACAACCTCACCGTCAACGGAACCGCGATTCCGACGCTGGGCGGAGTGACGGGGGGGTTCGTCCTGTACCCGACAGATGGCATTATCATTCCGTGGCAGCGCAACACCTTCTACACCGGCACCCCGGTGCGAGGCAGCGCCACTCAGAATGGGAGCAACATCAACTTCAGCGGCTCCGCCAACGGGATCAACTTCAACATCACCCTGACCGGCGGCCTCCCTTACATCAAAGTGGACGGGACCGCCACCGGCGGCGGGACTGACCATAGCTTCATCCTCTATTTCCGCATCCCCGTGGACGCGAACGGGTGGAAGTGGTGGGACCACATCAACGCCTCCCGGACCATCGCCAACGGGGCGGGCAACTGGTATTTCGTGAACTCCCACTTCCATCAGGCCCGTCACCCGGACCTTTCCGACAACCCCTTCGGCGCCATCACTAAGACGACGGCGACCACCATGGGTCTTTCCCTCACCCCGGTCTTCTATCCGCCGCAGGCCTACGCCATCCAGTACAATTCCCAGGGCGGCCTCTGGATCGAGATCGAGATGGGGGTCACCTCGCGGACGACCCGGCATCCGAATCAGGCCAGTTTCAGTTTCCTCCTCTACCAGCACGATCCGGCCTGGGGGGACCGGAGCGCGGTGGCCCGCGTCTACTCCTTCTTCCCGGCCTGGTTCACGAAGATCAGTCCGGGGGGCAACTGGCTGGTGGATTACGGGTACTACCCGAGCAATCCGTCGGACTTCGCGATCAAGTATCTGGAGACGAACAACTTTGCGACGAGCTGGGCGGACACGAACAGCATTTACGCCTGCAAGTACAACGAGGCCTGGTGCTATCACTGGGGCTCGACGGACACCAACTACCTCGAACAACGAGCGCAGGACAACTCCAACAACTGGGGCACGGAGTGCACCGGCAAGGGGCAGAGCTACTGTGAGGCGGCACAGGCGATCATCCTCTCGGGGATGAAGAACTACAACGGCAGCTACGTCGGGCCGGACGACCCCGCCCGCTGGACGGACGGCAGCGGCTGGGGATGCGGGGAGACGTGGCGCTACATCACCGATCCTGATCCCGACCTCCCGAACTGGCGCAACTTCACCCTCAACGGCGGGGCAGCCCGCAACCGGGGGCAAAGCGACAAATACTGGGAATGGTACAGTTCGTGGGGGAACTTCCCCACGGGCGGTCAGCACTTCACCGGCCTGTACCACGACTCGACCGCGGGCGGTTGGTGCGGCTGGGGCTCGGTGCACGACTTCGAGACCAACCACTGGGGCACCTATGATTTCTCCCCCGTCCCTTGTGGCGACAGCGCCCAGGGCGCACCGGGCGCGGTGTCTATGTGGGGCACCTTCCACTTCATCAAGTTCGCCAAGTACGCGCATGACCAGATGGTCACGGAGAATCGGCCGGTGATGGGGAACGGGGGACCGAGCTACGAGATGTACGCCATCGCCCCCTGGCTCGATTTCTTCGGCGTCGGCGAGTACTACGACGGCAACATCAAGAACCTGAGCATCAGCCGGATGATCGCCAACCAGAGAGGCTGCTCCTATCTCTATGGCGCGCAAAGCCAGGCCATCGTTCTGCAGACGTTGTTGATGGATGTCTATCCCGGGATGGGGGATGGCTCCAACGCGGAGAGTCTCCGCTCCATGTACCAGTGGCTGATGCCGATCTTCAACGCCCTGGACCAGGCCGGGTGGCAGCCGATCACCGATGCCACCACGAGCAATGGGAACTTCTATCTGGAGCGCTACGGGCCGGCTAGCACGGGTACGATCTACATCGCCGCCCAGCCCACGACGACGGGTTCCACCACCATCACGGTACAGAACGCGCCGCTGGGCTGGCCCGCCAATCCGGATGTGACGGTGTCGGAGTTGGTCTACGGCGGTGCCATCACGCGCAGCTACGACGGCAGCGGCAATCTGACTATCACCACCCCGAGCATCAGCGCGAACGACACCCGCGTCTACAAGATCGTCCCAAACTGGAGCTCCGGGACGCAGGTGAGCGTCTATCCCGACGCCTGGGAGAGCTACACTAACGCGCCGACCACCATCACCTCGGGAAGTCTGACCAGCGTGCAGGCGGACGACTCGAACTACATGGTGATGGCCTGCGATCCCACCAGCCACAAATTCTCCAGCCACTACACTTGGCACAGCGGCTACGCGCCCGCCAACGTGACGCGGCTCACCCTGACCTACAAGGCGAAGAACAGCGCCAGCGACACGCCGTCTTTCAACTCTTGGATCAAGCAGGAGAACAACGGCACGTGGACCAGCATCCTGAACGGCTCGACCTGGAGCACGTCAGACCAGACCATGACCTGGACCACCACCAACACCGCGGCCTACATGAGTCCCAGCGGGGTGATGGAGATCAACTTCTGCGGCTGCCCGATCAACTCCAACAACTATAGCCACTCGGCGAATCTGGTGAAGATTGATCTGTGGGTGCTGGGCACCGCGCCGACGGCGAACTTCACGGGCTCGCCCACCAGCGGCGGCCAGCCGCTGGCGGTGACCTTCACCGATACCTCCACCGGGAGCCCGACCTCTTGGTCCTGGACCTTCGGAGATGGCAACACGAGCACCGCGCACAACCCGAGCCACACGTACAACAGCGCAGGGGCCTATACCGTGGCGCTAACGGCGACCAACGGCGGCGGGTCGAACACCAACACCAAGACCGGCTACATCAACGTGTACACCGCGCCGACGGCGAACTTCACCGGGAACCCGACCTCGGGGGCCAATCCGCTGGCGGTGGCCTTCACCGACACCTCCACCGGAAGCCCGACCTCCTGGTCCTGGACCTTCGGGGATGGCAACACGAGCACCGCGCAAAACCCGAGCCACACGTACAGCACGAACGGCTCGTTTACGGTGGCCCTCACCGCCACCAATGCCTACGGCACCAACACCAACACGAAGACCAACTACATCAGCGTGGCCACCCCGCCGGTGGCGAACTTCTCCGGCACCCCGACCTCGGGCGCCCCGTCGCTGGTGGTGGCCTTCACCGACAGCTCGACCAACAGCCCGACCTCCTGGTCTTGGACTTTCGGGGACAGCTACACGAGCACGACCCGCAACCCGAGCCACACCTATACCGCGGCCGGCTCCTACACGGTGGCGCTGACCGCGATGAACGCCGGCGGCTCGAACACCAACACTAAGACGGGCTACATCACCGTGGCCGTCGCGCCGGTGGCGAACTTCACCGGCACGCCCACCAACGGCCAAGAGCCGCTGGCCGTGACCTTCACCGATACCTCCACCAACTCCCCGACCTCCTGGTCCTGGACCTTCGGGGATGGCAGCACGAGCACCACCCGCAATCCGAGCCACACCTACACCAACGCGGGCAGCTACACGGTCGCCCTCACCGCCACCAACGTGGGCGGGAGCAACACCAAGACCCAGACCGGCTACATCAACGTGACCACCCAGTCGCCGGTGGCGAGCTTCACGGGCACGCCCACCAACGGCCCGACGCCGCTCGTAGTGCAGTTCACCGACACCTCCACCAACGTCCCGACCTCCTGGGCCTGGACCTTCGGGGACGGGTACGGTTCGAACCTGCAGAACCCGAGTCACACCTACGCTACGGCGGGAGACTACACGGTGAGCCTGACGGCCACCAACTCCGGCGGCAACAACACCAAGACGCTGACCAACTACATTGCGGTGGCGAACGCGGGCGAGGTCTTCGCCTACCCGGACACCATCACCACATTCCCGAACCCAGGCGTCACGCTGATCTCCGGCATCCTGGCCGACCTGAAGACGGATGACGGGATCTACCAGGTCTACCGCTGCGACACGACCAACCAGCGGTACGAGGTGATGTACACGGCGGACACCCCCTACACGCCCGGTCAGGTGACGAAGATCACCGTCGAGTACCAGGCGAAGGTGAGTCGGAGCGACACCCCGGCCTCCGGGAGCGTGTTCATCCGCCAGTCGAACGGCTCGTGGCCGTTCATCGCCTCCTGGAAACCGGGCACGAGTGACACCGACTACTCCTGGAATAGCACGGCCGTGTCCACCTACATGGACAGCAACGGCGTGATCGGCTTCGAGCTGTGCACCTGTCCGACGGGAGGGAACACCAATAACTACGACATTTCCTCGGACAAGATGCGCTTCCGGCTGCAACTTGCGACGCCGGTGGCGAACTTCACCTCCAATGTGACCAGTGGGCTCAAGACGCTGGCGGTGAATTTCACCGACACCTCCACCAACTCACCGACCTCTTGGTCTTGGGCCTTCGGCGATGGCGGGACCTCGACGGCGCATAACCCAAGCCACTCCTACACCACCCAGGGCCTCTACAACGTGAGCCTCACCGCGACCAACGCCGTGGGCTCGAACACTATGACCAAGAGCAACTACATCCGGGTCTTCCGCGAGGTCTCGACCTATCCGTCCTCCTGGAACACCTATACCAACGCTCCATCCACGCTGATTGCGGGCGGGCTTTCCAACCTGCAGGCGGATGATTCCTCCTACATGCAGATCCGGTGCGATACGGCCAGCCACAAGTACTCGGCCCACTACGTGTGGTCCACCAGTTACGCCCCGTCGCACGTCGGCAACGTCATCCTCGACTACAACGGCAAGAACAGTCTTGCTATCACGCCCAGTTTCCTGTGTTGGATCAAGAAACAGACTGACGGCACCTGGACGAGCGTCTACGAGGGGCTGTGGACGACCACCGACAAGACCATCTCCTGGAGCGCGGCCGATTCCAGCTACATCAGCTCCGGCGGGCAGATGGAGATCAACTTCTGCGGTTGCCCGCAGAATAGCAGCAACTACGACCAGTACGCCGATCTGGTGCGGATCAAGCTCTGGCTGGACAACTAGCAGACAACCTACCACTCGGTCTAACTACCCCGGCCTGGCGCCTCGCGCCGGGCCGGTCGTTGTCTGTGTCCATGTCAAATGGCGATGGGACACCGCTGACAGCCCTGTAGGCTTGCCCGTGGATCCTGAGCATTCTACCATATGGGACCTTTGGGCGGCGCCTCCGGGCGCCGTTCCTGTTTCTGGAGCGTGATGCTGTGGAGGTCTTCCGAACCGCCGTCACTCTCATGATTCGGTCCATGGTGGTGAGTGCTCAGTCGGCTGGCCAGCAGCGACTGTTGTTCCTGCAGCGGGCCGTCGCCGCCGGTGATCAGGCAGGCGAGTTGGCCCGGCTGCGCGACGAGAACCGTCGGCTGCGGTCCGAGAATCGGATGCTCCAGGCGCGCTTCGGTGATGCCCCCGCTCGGAAGCGCTACACCCCGATGCAACGGCTGCAGATCCTCTGGCACATGGCGTACTACGGGATTCCGAGGAGCCGTGTGGCCGAGCACTTCCTGATCGCCCGTTCCACCTTCTATCGGTGGTTGCATGCGGCCGAACGCGGTGACTTGGGAGAGAAGAAGACACCGACGGAGAGCGCAAGGAAGACGCCAGCCGAGCTGGCCCGGATGATCTGGGACATGTTCGAGGCGAATCCATCCTTCGGCCGTCATCGCATCGCCAACACCGTCTGGTTGCTGGGCGTGTTCGTGGCGGCCTCGACCGTCCGGAATGTGCTGGTGCAGCCCAAACCCAGGAGAGCGCCGGCTGCAGCAAGGGCCCAGGCTACTCCTGCGGCACCCCGCGAGGTCGTGGCCCGCTACCCCAACCACGTGTGGAGCGTAGATCGGACGCGGATATTGCGCTGGGGCCTCTGGCCGACGTGGGTACTGGTGGCCATCGACCACTACTCCCGCGCGGTGACGGCCGTCGTGCCCCTGGAAGGACCGAACGCGGGTTGGGTAGTGGAGGTGATGGAGGAGGCCTTCCTCCAGTACGGGGCGCCTCGACACCTGATCAGCGACCAGGAGGGCGTCTTCACCGCTGACGTGTTCCAGGACTTGCTGATCCGGTGGGACGTTAAGCCGCAGTTCGGCGCGGTCGGCAAGCATGGTTCTATCGCGGTCACCGAGCGCGTCATCCTCACCCTGAAGTACGAGTGGTTGAAGCGTGTCCCGGTGATCCGCGGCCTCGACCATCTTGGCCAACTGCTGCGCGACTTCGCCGTCTACTACAACGAGTACCGCGGCCATGCCACGCTGGGAGGCGCGGTTCCCGTGGTGATCCATCGCGGCGAGCAGTGGAGTAGGCCGGAGAAGTCAGCCAAGACACTGCCGGGCAATATCGCGCACCGCGTCTTCGCGGATACTCGGATCACCGCCTACCGGCTCGCGGCCTGACCTCTCGCCGACCGAGACCTCCGCTCGGTCGCGCACCGAGAACGTGCGGCCGCGCCTCTGCATCCCGATTCTGCCCTGTTGGACGGCTGGGCACGCCATCTACGTCCCGGTTCCTGCGTTCACGCGCTCCGTCGCACTGTCACTCACGGGGTTATGGTACTGGTTTGAGCGGCTCCGGCGGTGTCCCAGAGCTACTTAACACCCACAGCGAGTA
>Ga0315284_10017775_pt1 | contig 10085 bp, 13 predicted proteins | sample YL17G09_16_MG_FD_203696 | JGI IMG/M metagenome (GOLD analysis project Ga0315284, IMG submission 203696) | Sediment microbial communities from Yellowstone Lake, YNP, Wyoming, USA - YL17G09_16 | ecosystem: Environmental > Aquatic > Freshwater > Lake > Sediment | place: USA: Wyoming | collected...
TGCGAAGATTACCTAAAACTCGTGAAGTTATCGCCGAAGTCATGAAGATTGCCAACGCGGCAACACAGCCTTTACAGAAGACTGCATCGGCCCCTGTTTATGTGACCGGCGTAGCTCAGGAGATTTCGAAGCTCGCTGGAGCTCTGCGGAGCGTCGATCCAACGGCGGTGACCTACGAGGACGTCCTCGAATTCGGACAGAATCTGTTGAGGCAGCGATGAACAAGAAACTCGCAGAAGACCTTCGGGTAATCGCGGCCGGTCTTAGAAAAGAAGCTGTCGAAATTGAGAAATCGGCGGCGGTGAAATGTGCTCAGGTTCTGATCGCCGCTCGCGGCCTGCGACAGTTGAAGGGTATTTTGAACGGAGGCGAACGATGACCGGTGCGAATTATCTTACGTTGACAGCAGACGTTCTCGAGAAGATCGCTGCCTATCTTGATTCCGTTGAGACCGGCAAACAGAACGCCGAAAAAGCTGTGCGCGTTAAGGCGGCGACTGACCTCTCCACCCGGCTCTCTTCTGCGCTGGGGGAGACTGTTTCGCCTGATGTTGTTGAAAAATTGGCCCAGATTCCTGAAGCTCACGCGTTGCTGAGTCGTCTCGCTGGCGGCAACGACGTGGACTCTTTGGGCGGGCCTGAGACTACGAATTCTAAAACCGCCTCGACCCGCGGCCAAACGTCGGACGCGGATAAGGCATTTGTCGAGTGGTGTGTCAGCTAAGTAACCAGTATAGGAGGATGCAATGACACAACTCAGTTCACCTGGCTTCGACTTTGCGGGATGTGACCCGCATGCCGCGGCCAAAGCAGGGTTGCTGACTACCCTGGTGGTGTCGGGGGCTCCCGGGCCTTACGACTCTCTCCCCGCCAGTGGTACTCCGCTACCAGGTCCCATTCCCCAAGGCGCCATTGTCATCATGGACGTCGCTGGGGAAGCAATCATCGCCGATAACGATGACGCCACTGCCAACTTTCCGGTCATGATGTACGTCGCGGTTGACGGTGATCAGGACTTCGACGGCTGTTTCGTGCACACGGTAACGTGTATCCACGGCGGCTTCGAGTTCTTCACTGATCAGTTCGTTACGTCGGCCGGCTATGTTCCGGGTCTGGCGCTCACGTGTGGCGAAGCTGGCCCGCCGGATACGACCGGGCAGTTCCGCGCCGCGGTGAAAGGCGAGCAGATTTACGGCTTCGTCGGAGCCAAGGGCTACGACTCAACTGCTGATGTGCTCTACATCATCATTCCGCAGGGCGTCTGCCCGGCGGTGCCGTAAAGAAAAGGGAGACTAAAATGGATTACATGACACAGACTCCCGAAGTGACCGCCTCTTTCGTCAACTCCAACTTCGTGCGCAAGCTCGAGGAAGGCCGGATCAAGGAAGCGGCAGATGCCAGCTCCGCGTTTATTCGCGATAAGCTCCGTCAGGAAGCGGCCGTCCGCGAAGTCATGGTCCCGGAAGGGATCACCGAGGAAGAGATCGATCGCGACGAGAACACCGATCAGCCCAAGAAGATCATCGACAAGGAGCCGGACAGCGTTGCGACGTTCGTCCAGTTCCAGGGCAGCGGTCGTCGGACTTGGTTCCGCGGCACGCGCTACGCGATCTACTTCGGGAAGGTCGAGTCGCAGCGGTTCACCAAGAGCAAGTTCGAGCTCATGACCTACACGAGCGACATTCGGAAGATTCTGTCCGACAACTCGGTGAAGGACATGGCGGACCAGGAAGACAAGAAGTTCTACGAGCTCATCACGGCGATCTGCGCGCTCAATCCGGCGCAGCAAACCGGTGGTGCGTTCCAGAGCGGTACCTTCCGTCAGGCCATGCAAGCGATGCTCGATCGCCGGCGCCCGGTTGGCAAGATGCTCATGACCAAGTCGCAATACCTCAACGCCCTGGACCTTCCGGCGACCACCGTCGGCGGAGACATCGCGAAGCGGCACTTCGATGAGGGCATCGAATCCTCGCAGCGCCTGTGGGGCGTTCCGGTTGTGACGACCATCAAAGCGGACATCTACGACCCGACCATGGCGTGGATTTTCTCTCCGCAGTCGCCGAACAACTTCCTGGGCAACTTCTACCTGCTCCAGGACGCCACGCTGTTCATCAAGCAGGAAGCCGATATCATCGAGTTCTGGTCTTACGAGGCTCTTGGTCTCGGCATCGGCAACCGGCTTTCGCTCCAGCAGATCACGTTCGTCTGATGAGGAGAATCTGATGCGGTTGGTTGAACTTCGGAACACTACGGGAAAACAGCTGGTGATCAGCCAGTTGCCGGGGATGGTCTTTGCTCCTAAGGAGACCAAGAAGGTAAGTCCGGCCACGCTCAAGCATCCGGCGATGTCTCAGTACATCGGTCGGGGCCTCGAGCTGGTCACTTCCCCTGAGAAGGTGGAGCCCATAGCCCCCGTCCCGCCGATTCCGGTGGCGCCAGTGTACGTAGCTCCAGCAAAAGAAATTTCGCCGGCACCAATACCGACTCCAGAGCCCGTGAAGGTTCTGGAGCCGGAACCGGTACCGACGTTTGTTTCTATTGCTGCTGCTGTGTCGTCGTGCGAGCCGGATGAGACGGTCGGTACCAGCCTTCGAGAGATTTATCTCTCCGCTCCCGGTGTAACAGAAGAGAACGTTGACGCCTTGTTGGCCCGTTTTCCGGAGATCAAAGACGTTCCGACCGCCAAGAAGTTCGAACTTTCAGACTGTGGAATTCGCAAAGCTGACACAGCAGCTCTGAAAGATTGGGCTTCGAATCAGATTTCCTGATCCACATCTTTCCATAAAACCTGAAATGTTCTACAATTCATAACGGAGGCTTCAATGTCCACCGTTATGGTTGATCACAATTACCCGACGACCAACGCAATGCAAGTCGTTGACGCTTTAGGACACCCCATCGAATCGGCGGAAATTCGCATCTTTGACTTTACGGCGTATTACGCCGGGCAGACTACTACCTGGGAAGCAGAGACTTCATCGGATATTCAAGGTAGATGGATCGCCCCAGTTATGTTGCCCGCCGCGGGTTCTTGGGTGGTACACTTTCAGAAGCTCTCTGAATACGGCCCGGCACACATCGAAATTACGACGTAGTAAAGGACGCCATGGAAATCACGATCGGTAAATGGGCAACGGGCGTACGGCAGACGATTAAACGCCTAAATAAAGTATTGGGACACGTGGTGCATCTCAACGGACCGCCCGTCGTCAATTACGTTCCGGCGTACGCGAAGAATATTTTCTCCTACGCTCACCCCACCGGCCTGACGACGATAGCTGACGACGGGGGAGAGTTTTCGTTTGGAAGCACTGCATCTCCAGACTACTCGATCCGAGTCATCGAGATTCACACCGAATTGGGAAACCTGAGCACTGTAAACATCGATATTATCGATTCCAACGGGGACTATCCCCGGCATCTAATTCTTGCGGCGAGTGGGGACAATGTTCGACATCTTCCGGTTAACGCCTATGTCTTACCGGGGCAACGTTTGGTCGTTACCGAAATAGTCTCGGGGCTTCCGGGAGCAGGGATTAACAAGTCGATCACGGTTTACGCGATTCAAGAAGGAAGGGTTTGATGAATATCAATATCGGAAAATGGGCTACTGCGGTTCGTCAGGTCGTTGCATTAGCAGCCCCGATTACGGGGGTAGCACCCTACATCACTGTTCCGCCGGTAACCAATTTAGTCCCTAAATACGCGAAGTGCATTTTCACTTACTGCGATCCCACAGACGCAACACTCGAAGTCGCCGAAGACGGGGGAGAGTTTATTTTTAGCCCGCCGAATCACGAAAGCTATTCTGTCAGGATCACCGAAATCCAAGCAATCTGCGGAGCAGGAAGTTTGATTACAGCGACGATCGTCGACTACGATGGCTCTCATCCTAGAACCATTCTTAGTGGAGTCGCCGGCGTAGATAACCGGCATATTCCCGTTGACGCCTATGTTCTCGCCGGGCAGAAACTCATCATAATCGAAGACGCTCCCGGCGCCCCTGCCGTTGACAAAGTTCTTACGGTCTACGCGATTCAAGAGGGGCGTGTCTAACTATGTCTGTCCAACTTCCAATAAACGCGTTCAAACTTACGAACGATGAGATTCGGATGTTTCTTCGGGATCAGCCGAGATACAACATACTGCTCGAGGACACCGAGTTCTCCGAAGACGACATCAATCTTGCCGTGAAACTTACTCTTGCGAAGTACAACGCGATGCTCCCGCAAACGACGGTTCCGGACCCCGGATACTTGAACGAGTATATTCTTTTGATGGGTGTCTGCAGCATTCTTCTTCGTTCCGAGGGCGTGCGACAGCTCCGCAATCAACTTGTAACGCAAGACGGCAATATCGCGATGGCGGGTCTTGACGAGAAACAAGCGATTTACGCCGAGTGGGCCGAACGATTTAACTTAGAGTTTACTAAAATGGCCCAAGACATAAAGATGCAGAACAATATGGAAGAGTGCTACGGCAGTTTTGGGTCAGGATACCGGTACATTGGCAGATGGACTAACTGATGCCCGTACCGCAGTCACAAACCTACGGGAAACAGGACCCACCCGTTAAGGAAGCGGCAGGGGGGTCTACCCTACGACTTGTCATTACTCGTGTAACCCCCTTGTGGCCCCGTCGAGTTTATGTCCAATGGATTGTCAGAAACCCGACGGCTAGCACGGGATATTATTTTAGCGTCTGGCGTTCGGGAAGTTACGAAGGGCCATGGGAAGAAATAGCACACGACCTCGCCGATATTTATTTTTACTTGGATGATTCTTTCGAGTCCCCCAACGACCGCTCCGGACCTGATCTCCAATCTACGCGGAGGGTCGTTGTCTACAAGGTTACGGTCCGACGTGGAACCTCTATTCTTGCAGAGGCAGTACAGGATATCAGTGCTGGTTTGGATCATCGGCGCCAAGGAATACACCGTAAACTCGCACGAGATGCCTACGTTTCGCTGAAACACGGAGCCGGTACCCGAGTCGCTGTTTTTAAGCGGCGTTGGTGGGGCGAACCCTGCCCCAAGTGCTTGTCGTTAACGGGCCAGTCAACTCGGTCGCACTGTGGCACCTGTAGCGGCACCGGAATCACTTATGGCTATTGGGAGCCTGTTTATACCTACGCACAACGTACTGCGTCTCCGATGAACGCCCAAGTCAACATTTCTGGTCAGGTCGACGTGAACCGTATGCGCGCGTTACTCCCCTGTATTCCTCAGGTCGATCCCCTCGACTTTCTAGTGTTTCTCCAGGACAACAAGCGTTATCAGGTCGAGAATATCGGAGGCTCAGAAATACACGGTGTCTCAGTACACCAAGAAGTCGACATTACTGAGCTCGCGCGATCTGCAGTAGAATACAATCTGAAAGCGGACCCTTGGCGGGACCCACAATGGTTTTAATATGGGCGGCATAGTAGAAACAAACGTCGGGGCAAGGGGGATGCCGCTTCCACGAGGGGAAGGCGAAGCTTCCGATGTTTACGTTGGAAGTCCTTTGGCGATTATTGGCCTTTGGGTCCTCGCTCTTCGTGAGCGCTTTAACGCCAATCTGGGAGAACCGTTGCCGTGGGTATGGCGTGCGAATCTTCGACCTGAAGATTCTGAAAACGGAGAGCCCCTTCCGGAATCTCCACGAAATCTCGTAATTGAGTCGGCCTACAATGTTGAGAAGGCGCACCGTAATTATCGACCAGCGATCTACGTGGGACGGGGTAGCGCAGTAGCGGCGAAAATTGCTGTAGACAACCGGGCTGGGAACTTTATTCCTACCGGTTTTAAGGCGTATTATGGGCACGTTACGATGCCCATCATTTTTGACTGCGAGTCGGAGAATTCGGCGGAGTCAACGACGATTGCGGAAACCGCCTGGGGATTCGTCCTCGCGACACGTGATATTTTTCGAAGCTCCCTCGGGTTACACGACATCGTCGAACCGACTCTCGCCGAAACAACTCTTGGTTCTCTCGACAAGAATACTTGGACTACTCAGGTGATTTTTAACGTCGTGTATGAACAGCGTTGGGGTACGCGGCCCATCGCACCAGTGCTCCGCGAGATCGTTGCGCAACTCGAGGCGGGAACTTCTGAAGGAACAATGTTGCAACGCCTTGCGGCAAGAGATATCTCGCATCCGTGAAAAGTTGACTATAATTGCTTCAGTGATCTTGCAAAGGGAGAATAGCCGATGACAGCTCAACGCCCTAACGCCATTGTTTTTCAGGAATACGCGACCCTTACCGTTACTCCTGATGTCCCCGATTTGAACGTTCTTGTCGCAGGGGAATGCTACCAGATTCTGGACTACCTGGACGACAAGACCGACTGCTTGGTGGCATCTGACTACGGTACGTTGAACTCCAATTGTCCGTTGTCTCCTCCCACTGCCGTCGTAATCTCTTCGCCTCCTGGTATCCTTCCCGGCGGGGAACTCGATTCGGCGAGCGCACAAGTCTACTTCGACGCGGGACGCGCCGTTGTCTACGAAACACCAAACCCTTCGTTGACCTCTTCCGGTACTTATGCGCTGGGAAATAATCTCTTCGTTGGGCATACAATCGCCTCTGGAACACACTTCGGCGTGGAAGAAGTTGCTGCCGGGGATATTTTGATCACCGAATGCGCCGCTACCAATGACTATGTCATGACGGTGAAAGAGCTCTGCTACACCCTCAATGACTTCGGTGGAACCCTGACTTTCGTCACTAACGGTGTCCAACCGGGAGACACCGTCATTCTTTCTAACGACGCGGTAGTTACTCCCCGTGACGGCACGTATGTCGTGAAGCGTGTCGTTTCTGAAACCGACATTGAGGTCGAAGACGCGGACTGGGTTGGGCACTACCAGACCGGCATGGCCTTGACTGTAAAAATCGAAATCAACGACCCGAACGGGACCCCCAGGATTACACCGACCACGTTGACGATTGCCGACTACTGCAATATCAGGACAACTTCTGATTTCGCTGCGAACAGCGCTGGTGGGTATCGTTGGAGGGTTGAGCGCGCGATCACCGATGTCCTTCTGGACGCCTCGGACTACGTGATCGTCGACAACCAGATTACGTTGAACGCCGGTATTCTGACTGACCTCAGTTCGACGCTGACCGGTTGTGCTGTTTCCTACTCGAAAATTTACGTTGGATACATTGCTCTCCGTACCGACCTGCAACAGGTCACGACTCTGAGCAATACTTCTGAGATTCTCGACATCCTCGGCAAATACGATGCTCGCAATCCTCTCTGTGTTGGGGCTATCGTCGCTAAAGCCAACACGACGACTCCCGTTACGATTTACGGAGTCACGGGGCCAGCGAGCATCGATTATATGGACTTCATCGATCGAATCAGCTCCGACCAGGAAGTCTACGCGATTGTACCGCTGACCTACGACACGTCGATTCTTGCATCGCTCTTGAACATGGCGACAACTCTCTCCGATCCGAATGAAGCATTGTCTCATGGGTTCAAGCAGAAGTTCCGTGAGATCATCGCTGCCGTGGAATTGCAAACTTCGAAGTATCTGGTTGACGCCACGGGCGGCGGTACAGCGCATGTAAAAGCGGGAACGATACCGGCGGGAAATCATAGTTTCCAACTAATTCAAACGGGGGCGGTGTCTCCACTCAGTTTGTTCACGGTGGGTATCCTTCCTGGTGATATCTTCGAGGTAACGGATATCGCGCCGGTGCTAACTACCGTCAGTTACACCGTGGTGCAGGTGAACACGACAGACACATTTGAAGTAGCCGAAACTGCAGTAACCATCGATCTCAGCGCGGGTGGCGCAGACTTTTTCCGATTCACCCGCGCCGGAGTTTTGGTTCCTGGGGCCACAAAGCTTGTCGGGACTGACGGGGTTACCCATGTCGGCGGTACCGCGGCTGTTCTCGACGCTCTTTACTTGATCTTCGACTGCCCCAAGGCCGACTTCCTGACTTCGGGTTGTCTCCCCGGCGACTACCTTGAGCTTCCGACCAATCCAACGGTAAACACCTGGACGGGAATCAATAGCACCTTCGTGATCGACGAAGTTATGAGCAACCAGAAGGTGCGGATCGTCAACAACGGGAACAACGCTGCGGCCGTTGAGAACGAACTTCCCCACGGTGGGCGCCGCGTAGCTCCCGGAACGCTGATTGTGCAAGGCACTCTTTTCTGCCGCGTAATGCGTGCACTCAGCAAGACTCAACAAGTGACGGAGATGGTCGCCGTAGCACAGAGTTTTGGGAACAAGAGGATTATCCTGGTTTACCCGAATTACGTCGACCCCACTGATCTCGTCGACGGAAGTCTCGTACGTACTGACCCGGAGGTTCCTGAGTCGGCGAATCCACAGCCCGGTTATTTCCTGGCGTGTGCAGTAGGAGGTCAAACGGCTGGGAATCCTCCGCAGCAAGGTTTCACGAATATGGGAATCGCGGGGATTTCTGAGATTCACAATTCGTCGAACTACTTCACCGAGCAACAGCTCACCGATCTTTCGAACGGTGGGGTGTACGTCTTCATTCAGGACAACGTTAATTCTCTGCCCTATACGATTCACGAGCTCACTACTGACGTGAGTATTCTTGAATACAGCGAGTACATGGTCGTGAAGGACTTCGACTTCGTTTCCACTACGTTCCTCAACGTTTTGCGACCGTTCTTGGGTGAATGGAACGTAACGCTCGAGGCGATCGAGTTCATCAAGCAATCGCTCTACACAACGGGCGACGTTTTGAAGGCGCGGTATGTCGCGAAGATCGGGGCTCCGCTGATCAGTTATTCCCTCGATTCGATCGCAATTTCGACCCTTAGTCCAGACCGCATCGAGGCGTACATGCAGGTTGACCTCCCGATGACCCTCAACACCATCGGACTACACTTGGTGGCGTAATGCAAAAAACGGCTCAATACTACGTCGGACAAGCTGCCGCGCTACTCGAATTGGGGTTCGCCCAAGAGAAAGTCGCACGAGTCCTCGTCGCCGAAGGTTTCACAAAAGAAGCCGCGGACAGCATGATTAAGGAAGCTATTCCCTTCCTGGGCGCCGCCTTCGCCGGTCTCAAGGGTCTCGCCGGTCGTGGTCTTGGTGCTATCGGTCGCGCGGCCCCCGCCGTTGGGAAAACCGTTGGCAACGCAGCGTCTCGTGTAGCCGGTCCCGGTACTGGAGCTGTGAGGGGCTTTATCGGCAACCGCATGGGACAAGTAGGAAACGCCATGTCCGCGGGGATGCAGCACTTCTCACAGGCTCCTGGTCAAGCTGCCGCTGGATTCGGGAAAAATCTTTTACACGGCGCCCTGGGAGCTAGGGGTTCAGGGATTGGCGGCGGAATCGGGCGTGGACTGAATTACGGCGCAACGGCTCAGGGAATTTATGGGCTACTTGGCGGCGGGCAGCAGCAACAGCAACCGCAGATGATGCAAGGATAAGGAGGGCAAACACATGCCTCTTGGGATTACAAAAGGGATTCATGAATGGCACAGTCAGAAGCAGAGCGTCGAGCGGTTTACTGACAACGTCGCCTACACCGCAGGGCATCCGGATGACACGCTCGTCCTTGCCGGGCTTCCTCGTCGCGACGACGTGAACCAAAGTGCCACGTCGGGCATCGAAAGTCTCCTCGCCATCGGTCTTATGCAAGGCTTTCAGATGGCGAGTCAAAAGCCGACGCAGATGATGCAGTCGATCGGCTCGGGCAGGGGATTCTTCGTCAGCGGGAAGAGCACCACTACTTGGCGTATTGGGCGACTTTTCGCGAACGGGAGGAATCTGCTGCGGGCACTTTATCATAGCGCCGTCATCGGCGGCCTTGAAGTCGAGAACTTCGACGATTCTCCGGTTCGGCAGGACCGCAGTGACCTCTATTGGACTAATCTCGACTCGGAGATGTATTACATCCCCTTCGGGCTCGGAGCCATTTTTAAGGACAAGATTGGGGACCTGATTGGTTCAGTCTATCTCGAGCTTGCGATGATCCAAAGCTACGGCATCGGCTTCAACGCTGGTCAGGGCATGATCATGGAAGACGTCAACGGATTCTGTGATCGTGTATTGCCATTCCTTCCTTCTGAGGTGGCTGCTTCTCCAGGAGTTC
>Ga0315284_10017776_pt1 | contig 10085 bp, 15 predicted proteins | sample YL17G09_16_MG_FD_203696 | JGI IMG/M metagenome (GOLD analysis project Ga0315284, IMG submission 203696) | Sediment microbial communities from Yellowstone Lake, YNP, Wyoming, USA - YL17G09_16 | ecosystem: Environmental > Aquatic > Freshwater > Lake > Sediment | place: USA: Wyoming | collected...
GTGGAGCGTGAATGCGATGGACGAAAAAACCAGGACCGAGATCATTATTCTCACCATCGGAGTCCTTATCGGTGGGAGCCTGTACCTTACCAACTCTCTTTTCCTCTATTACACATCTATGAACAAGGAGAAGAGCGACATCGCCGAGGGGCTCTATCTCGACGTCTCGTCGATCGAGGACTACCTCGTCACTGTAGACCGGGAATTCCTCGCGAACCCCGGTGATAAGTATATCTTCGTCCAGGGAACCCCGCTCTACCCGGATAACGGCCTGTACTTCGCCTACCAGCGGGACATCTCAAGGATGGACCGGAAGATCGCACTGGATACGTTCACGTTCTATAATCACCTGCTCTCGGCTGAGCGGGACCGGAACATGATCTTCGAGATCCAGCGGCTGGGGGACCTGCGGGAACTCACCAAGTCAGAGCTGAGACGCCAGCAGATCCTGACCCAGCATGCCGCCAGCGAAGTGAACATATCGGTGAGCCTCCTGCCCGCCCTGAAACAGGAACTGGACGCTGCGGCCTGAGACGAATCGCCTTCTCCCCCGTCCTGTCGTGGGACGGGGCTTACCTTCCTGTCGCGGGCGGCCACGATGAGTTTTCCCTAGATCCGGCATTTGTATCTGCAGCAGGCCTTCCGACAATGGATCCCGGCGTCGCGCTGGTCGGGCGGCTTTAGAAAACGGGGGCGGGAGACAGAGGTGGCGGGGGTTCACTATTTTTTAGGGTTTGAAAAAAATTACCCCGGTGAAAGCCCCATTCTAACCTGAACTCGGTTGATTACATTTGTTCTCGCGATTTCTCGCGGCATCTCTTTATCCATCAAGTGAACTGGATCCCAGTACTGCATATAATCTGCGTAGACGTATTCAGAGTTTAGGTGAAACATGGAATGATATTGTGAACGGGGTGAGATCAACCCATTCAACCACATTCCTAATAGACTCATGAGTAATACACGAATCGAGGGAGTATACATGCCCATTTTGAAGAGTGTTGACATGATGTCACTGGCAAAGATCGCTACACTGTTTGGTGTGGTTGTTGGACTCGTGATGGGAATTTTCTACTGGGTTATCGCGGCTGCAATAGGTATTCACCGTGGATTTGCCATAGGTGCAATTGCGGGAATCGCCCTTGTTATCATCATGCCGATTCTTGGTGCGGTGTGTGGATTTATCTCTGGTGTAGTCCATGCATTCCTGTACAATGTATTTGCAAAATGGGTTGGGGGCGTCAATTTAGAGTTCCAACAATAACGAATTTAAACCACGTTGAACAGGGTTCCACCCAGACCCCCGTTCATACTATTTTACGCAGTATCCATGACCGGCCAGTTTATGATTGGCCGGAAATTTCGATTTAAATTATCGGGAACATATTTATGGAAAAGCATTGATCAGTGCAGCTTGAGCTTGGAAAAGGAGAGTTAAAATACCCCGCAACTCATCATCATGTATGGATGGACTGACCCTTATCGACATCATCAACTTCTTTTCTTTATTGTTTGGCATCACTGGGGCAGCCCTGATTATTTATGGCGGACTGAAGGCGATCATCAATATCATCCTGCTGGAATTCCGCAAAATACAGATCCCCTATACCCATATCCGACGGGCGTTTACCAGCTACCTGGTTTTCGGGCTTGAATTTTTCATTGCCGCCGATGTAATAAAAACCCTCACCACACCCACGCAGCAGGAGATCCTTTTGCTCGGTGCAATCGTCGTGATACGGACGATTTTAGGGTATTTCCTCTCAAGGGAATCCAAAGAATTTGAAGTAGCATCGTAGGGATTATGCCTCATGGATGACATCGAAAAGGGTGACAAATCTTGAACGGGGTCAGATTCCCTACTGAATTACATGGAACGGGGCTCCACCGAGAACTCCGTTCTCGATTTTACTGGATACGTTATGATTTCTCATGATTTCCAACTTTAATGTAATGCCGTAGTGTTGTGAATAGTGTAAATGAAATAAAGATCACGGAGTTTATAGGGAGACAAATCATTCTGAAAGCAAGGTGAGGCATGGTGGAACAGATCATCAATGGGTTGCGATATGATACGGAAAAATCCACGTTGATTGCATCATCAAAAGACGGTGCAAAACATCTCTACCAGACAAAGAAAAAAAGATTCTTCCTGTACGTTGAACGTCCAGGTCAAAGTACTGTCGCGCCCTATCTTGAGGCGATAACCGCATCGAGGGCAAAACGGGAATACGGGTCTATGCCGAAACAGATTGTTCCCTGGAACAAGGCATTCGGTACCAAAGTCGAGGATGCGTAACCTTTTTTCTGTTCTGTCTATCTAGAAATATCGGAGAACGGGGCCCCGAAACCCCGTCCCCCCGTGTCCTCCGCAATCCCAACCTTTCAACAAGGTGCAGAATCCTCGTCAATTAACATCGATTCAAACGTGAATGTAGTGTGGGGAAAATTTTACTAAAGTACTTGTACCATCGCACACGGCGGTCGGGATTGGTCGTGAATAGGGTTTAATGCAACGTCATTTGTCTATCTAATGATGTTTTTGATCGACGTAAAATTTTATCAGAAGACTCGAAAACATACACCCGATCCGCATCAGAAATCAGAAACGATAAGTGACGATCCATCTTCGGTGCGTATAAAATCACGATTTTGTCATGTGAAATTTCCTTTAATGCACGAGGGATCATCGTTTTAACCTGTCCTGCGTCATCGAAAATCGTCGAATCATGTTCGAGAAACACGATGGTGTGGTCAGTATCATCGATAGCTGCCGATTCAATTTATTGGGTAGTCATAGTTTCGGCTCTGTAGAAAACATCGTTTTTCATAACGTTTCTGGGGTTGTTTGCTGTTACGTAAGGAAGAGCAAACTGGAGAAGATTTAAAAAAATCTTCGGCTCTCTTCGTCCCCGCCACTGTGGCACAGCGAAGATACCATCGGTATCTTCTCGTGTCCGCCATCTCTCACCAATGGCGAAAATCCCCCTTTGCGATATCCGTGGAAAACCGTTTCAGCATTATCCCATTTTATCGATGTTTGATCAGGGATTTCTACAGAGCCAAAAAATTATTCCTTAATGACTGGTTACAATACGACATGGTCTGACTCTAGTGGTCGAAGACAGTTTAAATTGTTGAATGAAATATCCTTGAAAATGCCCACAATGTTAATTGTCTCAAGCCACTAGAAATGTAGAAATACTGCATCGACCTATTTTGGCATTGTCATACAATTAAATGCGGAGCAAAAGGAGGCATTGATAGGCATGACTGAAACAAGCTTTGCAGGTAGGATTAAGCTCTCCTCTAGGTTATTTGGTGGGAATTTCAGAGGCAGAGACCTCACATGAGCCTGAATTTTGATGTTCCGGAAACACCGGAACGGGTATTTTACCAGAAATGTGAGGAAATCATTCCTGGGAATTTTGTAGCAATGATTGAGCGCGAATGTGGGGAGGACGCATGACGCGAAATAAATATCAGATGTCACAAACTAATAAAATCCCTAAAAATATCAAGAAAGAAATTGTCGGCATCTTTCTAACATTCATCGTCTTATTTGGCTTTTGGGTATTTTTATCTGGTCTTTTGGATCCGATACACCTCTCAATGGGCATAATCTGCTCTATCCTTGTCGCATTTTATTCACATGATTTGCTCATAAGAGGTAGCGACAGCATCATTGATCGTGCAGGTACCATCATCAGGTTTATAAGATTTGGTTTTTGGTTACTATATCAAATATTTATAGCCAACATTGACGTGGCACGCAGAGTACTCGACCCAAAGATGCCCATATCCCCGGGAATCATTAAGTTCAGTTCCAGGCTGAAAAGTGATGTCGCACTCACAACGCTGGCGAATTCGATCACGCTGACGCCGGGCACACTGACCATGGACATAATTGGAGGAGATTATTATGTTCATTGTCTGGCAATCGAGCTTGGAGAAGACCTTATGAAGGGGGGGGGAGATTTTGAGAGGCGTGTGGAGCATGTGTTTGGGGAGGGGGAGTGATGACGTTCTTCTTATTTGTGGCCCTGGCACTATCTTTCACAGCCCTGCTGTGTTTCTACAGGCTCATAGTCGGGCCGACCGTGCCAGATAAAATAGTCGCTGCACAGGTAATAGGCACCAATACGATGGCGGTCCTGATTTTAATCGCGGTTATATATGATCAACCGATGTTCATCGACATCACGCTGACATATGCCATGTTGTCGTTCCTTGCAATAATTGCTGTCGCGAGATACTTAGGGGGCGAGAGGGTGATCACATGTTGATTGAGGCGCTGCAGATACTTTTCTTCTCTGTCGGTACCGTGTTCTTCTTCCTGGGTACCATTGGATTGCTGAGATTCCCTGACGTATATACGAGGCTGCACGCGACGACTAAATGTGATACACTGGGGATTGGCATGATATTGATGGGAGCAATGTTGCATGAAGGGGCAACTCTCAACAGTATGAAACTGGCATTCATAATAATTTTCGTCTTTCTGACGAATCCAACCGCTGCCCATGCCATTGCCAGAGCTGCGTACAGGCACGGCACAAGGTTATGGGAGAAGAGTGTCGTCGACATGTATAAGGAGGCATCACCGTGATATGGGCGCTTAATATCGTACTCTTGTGTTTCCTGGTGCTGCTTTCCATCATCGTGGTATTCGCCAGGGATTTACTGGTAGCATCCATTGTCTTATCAGTCTACAGCTTGATCATGGCGATAGTGTTCACACAGCTGAATGCACCCGACGTTGCTTTGACCGAAGCGACGGTTGGAGCGGGAATCACGACCATTTTGTTTGTTGTGACAATAGCTAAAACGACGAGGGGGGAGGAAGATTAGACCTGCACCGCTTATCATCTTGATTATCATCCTGATGACGATCGGAGCCGTTCTCCTCGTGAGTGTGATCGACATGCCGGCATTTGGCGATCCCGGGGCTCCAGCACATCACCATGTCGCCCCCAGGTACATTGAGATGGCATATAAGGAAACTGGTGTGAAGAACATGGTGACAGCGATTCTCGCAAACTACAGGGGATATGATACGCTTGGTGAGCTCACGGTGATATTCACCGCAGTGGCAGCGGTCATATCCCTCGTTGGGAGGCGGGATGAATGACAACCGTCATTATCCAGACGATCTCGAGAATAATGGTCCCGTTTATACAACTATTTGGGCTGTATATCATCATGCACGATCTCGTCAGTCCGGGCGGCGGCTTCCAGGGGGGTGTGATCATTAGTGCGAGCATGATACTGCTGGCACTGACGGTTGGTATGTCTGCGGCAGGGAAAAGAGCTCCACATGCGTCGAGATTGATGCTCATATCCTCCGGCGCAGTTCTGTATGCTATGATAGGACTGATGTGCATACTGGCAGGCGGAAACTTTCTTGAATATTCGGCGGTTCCCATCCCGATGATGAGCGCTTCAGAGATTGCCGCACAATTGGTTTTGGCCGTCGGGATTTTTATCGGGATCCATAACATGGCTGCATTCACGACCATAGTCTTCCATCTCGGGGAGGAAAGAGAATGAACATAGATTTCATACTCGTCAATTTCAATTATTGGATATGTGTTATTTTATTCCTGATAGGACTTTTTACAACTATAGCGAAGGAAAACCTGATAAAGAAGATCATGGGAGTGAACATTTTAGCTACATCGGTGCTCCTTTTTCTGGTATCACTGGGTGATATCGAGGGCGGAGCAGCTCCCATAATCGTACCGGGAGTTGAAGTTGATATATATGTGAATCCACTGCCTGCTACGCTGGTGCTGACGGGAATCGTCGTATCCGTTGCCCTCACAGGGTTTGCCCTCGCCCTGATAATCAGGATATATGAGGAATATGGAACGCTGGACGCCGAGAAGCTTATCAAGGGATGATGACTGTGGGACATTTTCCGATACTGGTGGTCATGGTACCACTTACGGCAGCGTACCTGATGCCAGTGCTGGGGCTCTGGAGGAGACGCCTTTGCTATCCTCTCGCGACTGTATCGACATTCATCTCGTTCTGCATATCACTCGTGCTCGTCAGGTCTGTGATGGCGTCCGGTACAATCAGCTACCACCTTGGCGGGTGGATGCCACCATGGGGGATCGAGCTGGTAGTGGATTATCTCAGTGCTTTCATGTGCGTCACCATCACTTTCATCAGTCTGCTGACCGTGGTATACTCTGAAAACTACATCAACAAGGAACTGCCAAAGGGAAAAACGACCTTATATTACACCCTGTTGATGCTCCTGATCGGTGGCATGCTTGGTGTCGTGGTCACCGGGGACCTGTTCAATTTATTCGTGTTTACTGAGATATTCTCAATAGCCGCATACGCACTCGTGGCCATCGCCGGGAAAAAAGAGGCGTTCATCGCGAGCTTCAGATATCTGTTGATGGGCGCAATCGGTACCAGTCTGGTATTGCTTGGCATAAGCTATCTGTATATCATCACCGGTACCCTGAATATGGCTGACCTGTCAGTCAGATTGCAGCCATGGTACGGCTCAAGTATTGTGTTCGCTGCTCTGGCTTTTCTCATTGCGGGTTTCAGCATCAAAGCCGCGCTCTTCCCCCTTCACACCTGGCTGCCGGACGCACACTCCATCGCACTATCGCCGATCAGCGTTATGCTTTCTGCCCTGGTGATAAAAGTGGGTGCATATGCCATAATCCGGACACTTTTCACCGTTTTTCAGCCCGAATTCGTCACAGAGGTGGTACCTGTTGCATCCGTCCTCACATGGCTCGGTGCGGCTGCGATACTCATCGGTTCTCTGTTCGCCATATCTCAGACCGATCTCAAAAGGATGCTGGCATACTCAAGTGTGGCTATGATCGGCTATGTGGTGCTGGGCATAGCATTGGCTACAGAGATGGGCATGACAGGGGGTATCCTGCTCATATTCACTCATGCGATGGCGAAGGGATGCCTGTTCCTCTGTGCGGGTGCGATCATCTACAAAACCGGGCTGCGGAACATCTCTGACCTCGGCGGGCTGGGGGTCAGGATGCCAATCACCGCAGCTGCGTTTGCGCTATCTGCCCTCTCGATGATGGGAATACCGCCGACTGCCGGATTTTTCAGCAAATGGTTTCTCTGCCTTGGGGCCATTGAGGCAGGGGAGTGGATCTTCGCCATCGTCATACTGCTGGGCAGCCTTTTGACCGCGGTATATTATTTCAGAGTTATTTATGTCATATATTTTGGTGAACATAATCACGTGGAGCAGGTCGGGACAGACGAAGTCCCACCCGGCATGTTGGTTCCCATAGTGATACTGGCACTTGGATGCATCATATTCGGCATATTCGTAAGTATACCTCTTTCGGTGGTAGAACCGGCAGTCAGGTTATTGCTGGGAGCGGTTCAGGTATGATATATGCATCATCAATCATTCACGCTGCAGCCAAAGGCGGACCCGGGGCTGCCGACACGGGGACATCCCCTCCCATGCTGTACTGGGTGTTCTGGGCGATGTTGTTACTGGCCATGGCATTACTGGTCGCATATATCATGGAGGTGCGGCATCATGCAGGACATGGACATAAAAAGCTGGTATACGAGGGGCTTTTATTTGCCGGCATAGTATCTGCTCTCGTTTTTGGTGCATTCATCATCACCTTCTCCAATGAATTCTACAAATATTCCAACTATTATGAGCCCCCGGTCCTCGGTGTTATCCGTTTCATTGTGATGGCAGTCACGGCTCTGTTGCTGATGTATTATGCGATCAGGGGGAGACATGACCATTAAGAGGAAAACATAAAATGGCAGCGGAAGTTGTTGTGGTAACAACCGTCGTGACATCGATTATCCCGGTGTTGGCCGTACTGTTTCCCCTGGCAGGGGCACTTCCTGTATATATTGCCGGCAGAAAATCCGAGAAGGTCAGGGATGTTCTGGTAGTGGCAATAACCCTCATCACGTTTGGGCTAGTTATTTCAATGTATCCGATTGTGTCCGCCAGTACAATCGAATATACCATCCCATCCTTCCTTTATGGATTAAATTTCTATGTAGATAGCACCGGCTTGTTGGTAGCCGTCATCACTTCTTTCCTCTGGTTTATAGCCATGCTCTATTCGGTGGGATCGGGCTACATGAGCCATGAGCACGCGAAGAATAGATTTTACACGTTTCTGCTGCTCACCCTGAGTGCCAACCTGGGCGTTCTTCTGACAGGTGATTTGTTGAGTTTATTCATATTCCTCGAGGTAATGCTGCTCACATCATATATATTGATCATACACGAGGAAACGCCAGAGGCGATGAGGGCGGGCAGGAAGTACCTGTTCATGAACATCATCGGAGGACTGTCTCTGCTCATGGGCATCCTGCTGATATATCACTTTACCGGAACACTGACGATTTCACCGCTGATGCAGAAGATGGCCGGCCTTGGGTGGCTGAAATATCTGATCGCATTGCTCATGATTGCAGGCTTCGGTGTGAAGGCGGGTATAGTGCCTTTACACGTGTGGTTGCCGGAAGCCCATCCTGTGGCTCCCTCTCCTGCAAGTGCATTGCTTTCAGGTCTGATGATCAAGGCGGGCGCATATGGGATGCTCAGGACGGTTGACATGATTTTCACACCTGCAAAGGCGGCGGTGATATATGCGACTGAGCAGGTTCCAGCGCTCTGGAGTACCACTCAGGCCATCGGATACGGAGTCATATGGATCGGCATCATCACGATGTTCGTCGGCGTGTGCCTGGCGTTGGTACAGGAAAACTCGAAACGAATGCTGGCATATCACAGTGTCAGCCAGATGGGATATATTGTGATGGGTATTGGATGTGCAGCCTATCTTGGCTCCGAAGGGGCAATGGGATTTGCTGGGGGTCTGTACCATATCGTCAACCATGCACTGTTCAAAGCATTGCTGTTCCTGACAATAGGTGCAGTCTATTACAGAACGCATGAACTGAACATGTATAAGCTGGGCGGATTGTGGAGGAACATGCCGATCACTACAATGTGCTGTTTCATTGCGGTCATGGGCATATCAGGCATACCAGGATTCAATGGATATGCGAGCAAGGTTCTGTTGCATCATTCGATAGTAGAGGCATATGAACTTCATGGTGACATCCTGCTGTTCCTTGGGACAATCATATTCCAAATAGTGGCTGCCGGCACGATCGCTTCGACTCTGAAGATGTTCATATTTACATTCCTTGGCAAAAGATCAGAGAAATATAAGGACGTTTTACCGGTTCCACGGTCAATGCAGGTTGCGATGCTCGCTATAGCAGCTGTGATCATACTGATAGGTATCAGACCTGACCTGATGATGCAAATGTTCATAGTTCCGGCTATGGGCGTTTATACGTATTCTGCATACAGTGTGGAATATCTCGCGAAGTACGGGTATGATGCAGCCATGTTTTTCACGCTCCCCAATATACTGGATGTGGGCGTAACAATGCTGGGGGCCGGTGTGATATTCATCGTAGGAATACGGGCTGGCTGGTTCCATGTACATCCACCGCTCTGGATTTGCCCCAACTACTGGTATGAGCGGATTGCAGCCGGTTTCATATGGTTCTGCAGGAGTCCGGTCTCGATGCTTGCCATCGGTGTGGATATGGCTTTTGTACAGATAGTACATGGGCTGATTTGGACCGGTAAATATACATATGCGATAATGCCACATGGAGTGGATAGATTATCTATGGCGGCGGAAAAGGCATCCAGGCGTGCCGGAAAGAGGATGGAAGGAATAGAACGTGGAGAGATCGCAGTGGACGTCAAAAGCATAGATTTCGCCATGTTCATTGTGGCAGTAATGCTGTTAGTATATCTCGCGAATATGGCACTGGTGCATCTTCCAGGAGTCATCTGAAATTGCGCTGCCAGAATACGCTCGGCACGATGGATCGCTACCTGCGGATATCAGCGCAATCGTATGCAACCGGACATAGCACGAGGTGGGCGAGCGGCTGGGGGACCTGCGGGAACTCACCTCGGCAGAGCGGAGACGGCAGCAGATCCTGACCCAGCATGCCGCCCGCGAAGTGAACACATCGTTGAGCCTTCTTCCCGCCCTGAAACAGGAGCTGGA
>Ga0315284_10017780_pt1 | contig 10084 bp, 10 predicted proteins | sample YL17G09_16_MG_FD_203696 | JGI IMG/M metagenome (GOLD analysis project Ga0315284, IMG submission 203696) | Sediment microbial communities from Yellowstone Lake, YNP, Wyoming, USA - YL17G09_16 | ecosystem: Environmental > Aquatic > Freshwater > Lake > Sediment | place: USA: Wyoming | collected...
GGTACGGCTTCTTCGTACAGCTAATGCGCAATTTATTATGGACTTGATTGAAGGTGAAGATAAATTTGGTACAGCACCAGTTAGAACATGTTTCTTTGGTTTAACCCATACGAACTTGTCTGCTGATCTAGACCAAATGGTTGGTTTTCAGAACGTAGCACAATATGCTAACACTGCGAATCTATTACAATCCGAATGGGGAACAATTAGAAATATTAGATTTCTATTGTCTTCAGTCGGTAGCATCACTCCAAATGCTTCGGCGTTGGGTGCAGATGTATATAACATTTTCTTGCCAGGGCAGGAATCTTATGACATGGTTGATTTGGACGGATATTCTGCTCAATTCATCTATGCACCGCCAGAGATTGCGTCTCCTCAGTTGAGACTCTATCAAACTGCTGGTTGGAAAATGGCTCAAGTATTCAATATTACGAATACAAGCTGGATCATAAACCTACGCTGCACACTTGCAGTGGCAATCTAAAGGAGGTAGTGAAATGGCTGAAACACAAATTACTACTGGAACGTTTAAAACAACTTCCGCAACGCCTTTATTTTTGCCAATTCCTAATTTTATCAATAGATTGACTTTAAGAAATCTAACGAGATCGGGAGTTACAGCATTGGGCGTATCAGGATCATTGACATCTGACCGTATTGTAGAAGCATATTATGCTCCTGGATATACCACAGGTACAGCTTTGATTCGTCAAAATGGAACTGTAGCAGGAACTATAGCACCGTTGCAGAATGGTGTAGCTGCAATTAACGGTTTTACAATCGTTGACGGTTCTACATATTCGCAAGGTGCTACATTTAGCATTTTGAGTTTTGTTCCTGGTGCTACAACAGTATTTACAACTTCTGCAAACCACGGTTTTAAAGTTGGTGATAACGTACGCATTGTAGGCATGACAACAGCTCCACAAATGGGTGGACTTGTTATGACAGTAACGGCAACAAACGGTACTAACACATTTACAACTCTATTTGACTCTACACTGGCTTTGACAAGCGTAGGAAGTGTCTATAAAGTTGGAAATGCCTATATCCAAAATAGTTCTTTGTACTTTCCTCAAAATAGAGTGGTTGCAAAAATATCATTGGCAAACCCAATGGTAGTTACTACTTTAGTACCTCAGTATTATGCAATCGGTGATGTTGTACGTTTCCAAATTCCAACAGGATTTGGTGCGCAACAATTAGTTAGTGGATCAAATGGTTTACCACTTGAATTTACTATCTCAGCTGTAAACAATGCCGTAGGAACGCAGACGGTAACATTTGCAAACGTTGATAGTACTGCATTCACAGCTTTTTCTTATGCTGCAGCAGCTTCTTATCCTTATAGTCGTGCTGATATGGTACCTCAAGGGGAAGGAAACACAAACAATTTGTTTGGAATTGTACCAAGTCCACTACCATATGGAAATCAAAACGTTTTAAGCTTTGCTCGTCAGAACACGGCTTTAAATGGTATTCTGATCGGTGCTGGAGATGGAACGAACTCGGCTACAACGGGCGGTATTATAGGCTCGACCACAGACGTATGGGCGTGGTGTGCAGAAACATCGCAACAAGATTACCCTAACGCTCCTATATACTAGAAGCGGTATTGTAATTTTGTAATATTCGCAAGGAGGATAAAATCTCCTTGCGTTTTAATTCCATCACCAAAACTAAGGAAAATATGGCAAGACCAAAAGGGTCTTTAAATAAAAAGACTCAACAAGTACAGTTAGAATTTGAAGATACTAGATCATTAGACGAAAAAACCGAGGTTTACATGGGTGTGGCAGTAGAGGAAAATTTGGAAGAAATCCAGAAAGAATTAGATTTGGCTCGTGTTGAATTAGAAAATACTCGACTTGAAATAGAGACCAAGAAACAAGAATTAAAAGCTATGCCAATACAGGCAAAAAGTGTTGAATCTCCTGCGATTGCTATAAAAAACACTACAGGACTTGCAAAGATTGCAGCTCAAAAAGTAACAGATAATGAGATGGTGACTGGTAAATTTTACAATTTGCGAGTGAAAGGCCAGCAAGCTAAATTAACCTATATGCATCATGCTGATGATCCAGTAAAATGGTATGTATTTCAACACGGTGAAGTTTATACGATCCCTCGAGGTTTTGCTAATGAAATCAATGAACATTACCACACTCCGAGATTTCTCAAGAATGAGAATGTCATACTAGATCCATCGAATCCAGAGAGTGGAATTCATGCGGTTGACACTAGCGATAAGATGTTTTCCTTTGTTCCATTGAACTTCTAATGTAAAGCGGTTTTACATGGCAACGCCCACACAGTCATCAGTTATCTATTATCCAGGTTACAGCCAAGCAACGGTGAAAGAAAACCTTGTTTGGCGAGCTATTTTAACGATCAGTAATAGCAATCCCACGATTGTAACCACTATTCTAGATCATCATTATGTGGCAGGGATGAGGGTAAGATTTAATATTCCTGGAATGTTTGGAATGGTTCAGTTAAATGGTGAAGAAGTACAAGTTTTATCAGTGACTTCAAATACGTTAAGTGTTAATTTGGATTCAAGTAATTTCACTCCATTTGCATACCCTTCACCACTTCCAGAGGCTTATACACCTCCGATCGTGGTCCCAGATGCAAGTGGAGCGTATCTACCTCCGTTACCTGTGTTAGATCCAAATCAAACAAGTTTTGAAGGGACTGTATACAATAACGGAGCGATCAACAACCCCATTAATGGGAATTAATCTATGGCGTTCACACAGCTTGTCAGTCTAGATCAAATGAGAAATCAAGTACGAAGGATGACCGCACGGTACGACGAAGCTCAAATGACCAGTGATCAAGTAGATTATTACATAAATTTAGCCTACACGTTAAGGTTTCCAGAGCAGTTTAAAAACATTAAATTGACTAAACCATATGTGTTTTTGACCACTCCTAACGTTGATACCTATCAATTTGTGTATCAGGGTGGCTTAGTAGATGATCCAAAGCAAACCCCATTGCCTGGAAATTTAGCAGTACCAGGAAACATTCAAATAACACCACCGGTATACTGTCAGGGATATCGTTTAAGATATTTCCAAGACAAAAATACATTCTATAATTTATGGCCTAATCTTTCCGTTAATCAAATCATAAATAGTGGGGATGGTACAGCTGGTCCATATACTGGGTTTATACCTTCCAAACCATTTTACAGGGCTCAATTAGATATTTTTGGTAATGTAACAGAGCCAGGCGTTGTAATTTCAGCTATAGTAAATGATCCTCAAAGTGTCAACAGTGGTTTTGTCTATACTTTGACAGATGAACCAAACACGGTGATTGGATTTCCTAACCAAGGTTTGCTAGTAGATTTTAATGGAAATCAGGTAGGGATTATAGATTATTTGACAGGTGCTTACACATTTACAATATTAGCAAGTGTTATTCCATCGGATGCCACAATTTACGCTGCTGTAGTCCCTTATCAAGCGTCAAGACCAACGGATGTCTTATTCTATAACCAACAGATTATCTTTCGTCCTTGCCCTTTACAAGTGTTTCAAGTGGAATTTCAGATTAGTCAGCAACCCACACAATTAATTGCGGCAGGTGATGCTCCGGAACTTGATGAATGGTGGAATTTTATTACATTATTGGCAGCAGAATTGATTTATGGAGACTTTCCAGATCCTGAAGGCATGGCTTACATAGCTCCTTTATTAGATCAGCAACGATGTGAAGCACAAAGAAGAACATTAAAGCAGTTAGGAACTCAGAGAGCAGCGACTATATTTAGTCAGCCAGGGCGTCCACTTGCTGGTTTCTTTTATGGAACTGAATATAGCGGTAGCGGTATCTAGGAGGCGTTTTGTCATATTCACCAAATATACCAAATATCGGAGATTTTTGTGCAATATCTCAAAAGCAAATGCTTGCTAATTTTCAGGCTATAAATGAAGCTTGGTTAATCGATCATGTTCCTTTGACTTCTAACAACAATGTAGGCAGGCATAACGCTTTAACATTTATATATCAGACAGTCGATCCTGTCCCGACATCTAGTCAATCGGTACTTTACACAAAATTAGATGCTAATTTAATTCCTCAATTGTTTTTTATGCCGTCTAATCCTCTTACGCCAATACAGCTGACAAATTCTAATTTAAATACAGCTCAAACGGGTGCAGGAGGGGGAGACCAAGTTAGTTTTTTGGCTGGCCCTTTTACAATTTATATGGGATTTGTTTTGAATTGTCCTGCTGTTAAACCCATGATTTTACTTCCTTCAACAAATTTAATTTACGTAGGTTTGTCAATGATAGCCAGTAATAATAATGGACTTGGAAATCAAAATTCGCGTACCCCTGTGGCAATTAACATTTTAGGAAATACTTTTGATATAGTAAGAAATGCAAATTTACCAGCAGATACAATTGTTTATTACACAGCGATAGGCTTATGACAACACCACCGTTTAACCCTCAAGTACCATTAGCGACAGATTTTATCGCAGATAGTCAACAAGAATTTTTGACTAATTTCAAAACAATTTCCACCGCTTTTGCAAATAATCACATTTCTTTAGAAAGCTTTTCAAATAATGGAAATCATACTTTTATTAGTTTACTAGAACAAGCAGTTCCAAGGTCAACGGAATCACAAGAAATAGCCTTATATACAAAAAAAGTTAAAGGTCAAACCACTCAACTTTTCATGAGATATCCGCTAGATGGAAAAGAATTTCAGTTAAATGAATATCAGTTATATCGACCACCTCATATTGGAAATATACAAGCTGCGTTTTTTTCTGTTTTGCCTGGTGGTATTATTGTGTATTTTGGATCTATTTTTCCGACTGGAAATTCATTTCCAATAACTTTGAATCCTGCAATATGCAAAAATATTATGGGTATAAATTTATGTCCAATAACTCCCAGCAGTAGTAATCTTGCAACAAATTTTCAATCAAATGTTTCGCTTAGACAAAAAAAGGGTGTTTATGACGCAGTTATTTTAAATACACAACCGTTGGGAACAGGGCCTTCTAATCCTCCACCTCAGTATTATTTAATTTTTGGTAATATTTTATGACATATAAAGCCAACATACCTCAAGATTTACCCCCACCTAGTGTTATTGTAGACCAAATTCGGGAAAATTTTTCTACTTTTGCATCTGTATTTGACAATAACCATCAAGCTTTAAATTTAAATAATCAGGGAAAGCACACTAATGTAATTTTACAAGTAGGCACAACAGGTTCACCACCTGTAGACGATAATAGCAATCGTCTCTATACTTTTGGAGTTCAGAGTAATTCTAGTTTTTCTCGACAGCTTTTTTTAAAAATCCCTAAATTTCTACCTAATGATCAGCCAAATGATCCAATTCAACTTACATTCAATTCTGTAAATACTGCTGGACCTTTATACCAAAGTTTTTTAATAGGTGGTTTTTTAGTTTTTATAGGAACAGCAAATCAACCAATAAATCCAAATACAATAGTCCCAATAACTATAAATCTTACTCCTGTTCCCAAGGATATTTTATGTATTATAGCAAATGTAAATGGTAGTGGGATAGGTTTTCAGGGAACTGTATCCGCTAAAGCTGTAGGTAATTCTCAAATAGTTATTACGCCAGGACAACCGAATTCAGGTGCTACACAACCATATACTTGGTTAGCAATATGCGGACAATAAGGTAAAAAATGACAAGCAATTTTCTCATAGGAACGATCGACGAAGGTATAACAAGTAATACAAAGCCTTGGGCTACACCTGCAGATTCATGGGAAATTCTCATGAATATGTATCAATGGCGCGGGAGAATTGTTAAGAAAACGCCTTACACGCTCCTAGGACAATTGTCATTTTTAGTGTCCGGTCAAACAGTAGCTTCAGCACAAAATTTCACCATTAATTTATTTGCTACTCAAGTTCCTCCTTTGGTGGGTGTCACTATAGTTCCATCTTTTACGACTATAACCGTCAATGGAGCGGCAACCTATACATTTACAGAAGATCCAGCAAACCCAGGGTCTATCATCCAGACTGCAGGGGTAGGAGTACAATATTTAAATGGGTCGATTAATTACTTGACTGGTGATTTAGTATTAACTTTTTCCGCCAATCCTGGTGGAAATACAGTAATTTCCTTTTCCTATGCCTATGCATTGCCTGTAATGGGGATTCAAACAAGAAATTTATTTGAATTAAACGAACAAGATACCATTGCATTTGACACTCAGTTTGCCTATCGTTACTCAAACACAAGTAAACAATTTATCCCTTTACCTTCAATAATGCCCACTGTGTGGAGCGGCACTAATTCTCAGTTTTTCTTTACGACAAATTATGCAGGTGCATTTTGGGCAACCAATTCTAAACCTGGTTTACATGGGGTAAATATTCAAACTATAAGTAACGCAGGGGTGGCAGTAGTAACTACAACGGTCAACCATGGGTATACCAATGGTCAAACAGTGGTAATTATTAATGTGAATGGATATACCCCCATAGCTACTACTACGCCTAGCATCAACGGACAAAGTTTTGTTATTGCCGTTACTGGTCTAAACACATTTTCGATACCCTTAAACGGGGCTTTATACAATCCATACGGGAGTACAGGAATAGCTTTAAATAGTTTTGTTTCGCAAACGGGACAAGACGGGATTAGATATTATGGGTCTCTCACAAATGGAACCGGCTGGGCTAATTATAATCCTCCTGTTGATCTTAATAACGCTCTTATGGGAGCCTTGCTGATATTTCCTTATCGCGGATATTTAGTATTTTTAAACACTACTGAAGGGAACGAACAAAATTTTTATAATTACGGAAATCGTGCTAGATGGACTCAAATTGGAACACCATATTACTCTAAACCAGTTCCTAATTCTCCAACCCCTATCGCGGATGACATAACCACGGCTAGAGACGATTTATTCGGTAGAGGTGGAGCTAATGATGCGCCTACACAAGAAGTAATCATTGGGGCTGCTTTTGTAAGAGACATCCTAATCGTATTTTTTGAAAAATCATGCTGGCGTTTAAGATTTGTAAATAATGCTCAAAATCCTTTTGTCTGGGAAAGGATAAACGTTGAGTTAGGTTCTTCAGCTACATTCTCGACTATTCCTTTTGATAAAGGGGCCATGGCAATTGGAGAGCGCGGAATAGTTATAGCCGATGCCAACGATGTAATTAGACTAGATGATAAAATTCCCGACACCATTTTTGATATAAGAATTGCAAACCAAGGAATGCAACGTGTCTATGGCATAAGAACCTTTAGGACTCGCCTAAATTATTGGACTTTCCCTAGCGCTTCAAATAGCACCGGAACTTATCCTGACCTTGTTTTAATATATAATTATGAAACGAAAACATGGGCGTTTTTCGACGATTGCTTTACTTGTTTTGGGTACTTGTATGCTTTTGACGATTTAACATGGGCAGATCTGACATTAGCATGGAGCTCGTATGATAATATTACATGGGGTGGCGGCGTTGTAGCAAAAGGATATGAGAATCTTTTAGCGGGAAATCAACAAGGTTTTGTATTAAAACTTGAGGGTTTACCAGAAAAGACTAATTCTAATCCAAATTTCCAAAATGGAGCCTCATTAAGGATAGATTCTATCACAAATGGAACACCGTCAACTTTTTCAAGCAAGGATAACAATCTTCCTGATGGTTCGTGGGTGGTTTTATCTGGTATTTCAGGAACAACGGATACAGATGGTGTTACGTTAAACGGTAGAAGTTTTAAAATTGTTAACCCTGGAAATGCAGCCGATACTTTTACACTTAAAGAATTTGACCCTTATCCTGCTGGAAATGCTACAGGAGCATCATTTACTTTCACTCTTTCCAATCCATTTATACCAATATTCCCAGGTTCTGTATATATCACAGTAGGAAGTGAGACTTTTACCGATCCGGCATTAGACGGAGTTTTAACAGCATCAGGAAGTCTGAGTACGGGAACAATCGATTATCAAACTGGTGCTTTAACTTTATCTTTTGATCCTGTCATTGCATCGACTCCAGTCTACATAAGAGTTGTTTCACAAAACCCGTCTCAAGGATTTAGCAATATAGATACCACAGGTACATATGCAGGGGGTGGATTTATAAGCAAAACGTCTAATATATCTATTCAAACAAAAATATTTAACTTCCTTGAAAAAGATAAAAGATCCCGCTTAAATCGTATTGATTTTTATGTGAACCGTACAAAAGCCGGAGAATTTCAATGCGATATTCTAGCCGATTCAAGTAATCAAATTGTGAATAGTCCGTTAAGCGATAACCCTCGAAGCAATATTGTGAAGACTACGCAAGGTCAATACCAATATGGAAATGGTGTAGAAACCATCTATAGGCTTTATGCTCAAGCACAAGCTCAGACATTACAGTTTAATATGTCTTTAAACGACCAGCAAATGGGAGTTCCAACGATATGTTGTTCAGATTTAGAAATACTTGCTATGAATGTTAACCTTAGAACAGCAGGAAGACTCATATGACAACTCCAAGTAACCCTCAAAATGATTTCAGTCCATTTCTTCCATCAACCTATAATGTGCCGGAAGAGCAGGATCGTTGGAGTGATTTTGTTGGAAAAACATTTTCAGAGGTAAGTGATGTTGTTAATGACAAAATAATTGGAATGTTTGTACAAGATTCAGAGCAATTTAACGGCCACAAATTTTTTTACGATACCACTAAAAAATTGCGCAATGGCTTTAGATTTTTGCTTAGAGTAGTGAGTTATCCCAATGCTGGGCCATTAGTCATTCCTCTTCCAATTGTAGTAAATCCTCAATTTGTAGTCAGTCAAGTGTGGGGTTCAGCTAACAAACCATGCAGTGCAATAGGAGCAGGTGATGGTGAATATTTTTCTTTTTATTCTGAGGGAAACACTAGGATAACATTTACTATGACAGATTTAGCAGTAACCATAACCACTACAGCCAACATGACGGCGTATAGTGGTTTTATCATTTGCGATTATGTTAAGGACGGTCAATAATTTTTTGTTTAGATCGTTCTTCGATAGCACACAATCTTCCGTGAAAATCTTTCATTTCAAGATGAATAGCATCTAATTTCCTGATTATGATTTAATATATGCCAAGGAAAATGCTAAAAAATATGTGGGATGGGGTAATAAGATAAAAAGTTTGGTTGCAATCATGTGGTCATTAGCAAAAAAATGTTAAAATAAATCATTAAATGTTAATGTAAAGAAAAAAATGATGAGGTTTTTATGGATCCCGGAACAATGATGGCGATTATGAGTGCTCTTTCTTCCGTTGTCGGCGGACTTACAGGAGATAAAGGAAAAAGTGGTTCTACTTTTAATAAAGGGCAAAAGCAAGGTCTTGATCAGCTTTTACAAGATGTGAAAGGTATGCGAGGGGGCGCTCAGGATATTACGCACAATCCAGGTTTCCAAATGGGTAATGAATGGCTTCAAGGACTATTCAACGATCCTCAATTCTTTCAAGATTTTGAAGCCCCTCTTCAAAGAAATTTCCAAGAAAATACGATTCCAGAACTTGCAAATCGATTCGCAGGAATGGGGTCAGGTGGTGCGCTAGGATCTACAGCTTTTCGAAACGCTCTTGGACGAGAGGGGTCAAATCTTCATACTAATATTGCAGCAATGAGAGGTGGGATGCAACAACAAGGGGTAGGGCAAGCGATGCAGTACGCTCAACAACCATTCTCTAATTTAATGCAAATGTATCAACAAGCAATGCAACCTACACAAAATACATACCAGGGGCCTTCACAAGGGTTCATGGGCGGGTTGGCGGCCCCTTTTGCGCAAGGTGCAGCATCCTACTGGGGCGGTCAAGGAGGCCAAGGAGGAGGTATGAATCAAGGTTATGGTAATGGAGGAGGTTACTAATGGTTTCAATTCTTCCATCGGAGAGGTCGCCCTGGGAAGCTATATCTAATTCTATTGGGAGGGGATTAAGCCAAACGCTTCCCCAAGCTGTTCAACAGAGATTTATTAATGAAAATCTCCAAAGACAACAACAACAACAGCAACAGCTACATCAACAACAGATGCA
>Ga0315284_10017781_pt1 | contig 10084 bp, 13 predicted proteins | sample YL17G09_16_MG_FD_203696 | JGI IMG/M metagenome (GOLD analysis project Ga0315284, IMG submission 203696) | Sediment microbial communities from Yellowstone Lake, YNP, Wyoming, USA - YL17G09_16 | ecosystem: Environmental > Aquatic > Freshwater > Lake > Sediment | place: USA: Wyoming | collected...
AGTTCGGGGTAAGCGCGGCCCCCGTTGCGACCGTCGTGCAGCGCTGAAGGAGATGAATGAACGTGTTATCGGCTGGCGCCGCGCCGCAGCCCAGCGTCCAGTCGTAGATCTTGGCGCGACGCGGGGATGCCGCTGCCGCGTTGAGAGAGAGGACCGTCTGCACGTTAGCAGCGCCTTTGGTTGCAGCGACTCCCCATCTGGCCATGATCGTCTTCCTTTGTGCCCATCGGGCTTTGAATCGTCTTGGAGTTTACGTTAAAGTAGCTGAAATCTCAAACCGGATCAGTCTGATCCGATCCGAGGTGTTACGCGTGGGCGTTTCCGGATAGTTTCGTTAACAATATCAATGGTTTGTACGTATTTAGGTTAACCGGTTGTTTCAAGCCAAGTGAGAACCGCGGACAGGTCCGTAGTCCCGTTTTGCTCGTTGCTGTACATGACGGTCAAGATGTCCGCGTCCGCCGCCACGGTCGACCACCTACGTAGCGGCCGGTCGTTGTGTTGAAACATGCTGGACAGGTCGATGGTGATGGCGGCGCCGCCAACTCCTTGCGACGGGGCAAAGAAGTTTACAAGCTCCGTCCCTCCCGTTACGACCGTGGCGGCCTGGTCCACATCAACCGCGATGTCGGCTCCCGGGTCGATCGCAAATGTCGCCCCCGTGAGAACTGGATTGAGGAGGAGTCGAATCGAAGCCCTGTTCGTCTCCGATGCGAGACTGAGGAGACGCAGTTGAACCTGTCCACGATTCTGAATGGCTCCCGCTTTTGGGTAAAACCGCGACAGTCGTATCGAGAACGCGTAGGCCTCCGAGTTGGCGGCCACGGTCTGGGCGGCTCTTCGATAGCTTCCCTGCTCCTGAGGCGGCGCCTCTCCGCCGTCGCTCGACACCGTTCCGCACACGAATCGCATCCCGCCCGCCGCGCTCCCTGCGGTGTTGACGACTTCAAATGCCAGTGGGAGGGTCGGGCAGCGCATGTAGGGGACAGAGAGCGCGTTGTCGTTGAACACGTGGTGAACCAGGATGCCGTTTACAAAGAAGAAGACGTCTCCCACGCCCAGCCACTGGAACTTGATCTCGTAGATGCTGCCCTTCGTGATGTCGAGCGTCACCCCACTCGGATTGAGGCCGAACGCCGGGTTGAGTCGGTCGACGTTCCACGCCGACTGAGGAACAGGAACGTCGACGACGACCCCGGTCACCGAGCTGCGAACCACGACGTTTAGGACAGTCCCGACTAACGCGAAGAAAAGTCCGTCGTTGGCGTCGAAGTAAGGCCATCGCCTCGTCTGATTCGCCCGCCCAAGATCATCATGGATCACGGACGCGGTGACCGACTGCTGTCGTCCCGCCTGGTACCGATGCTGCGTCTTCGTGAAGAGGAAGGCCCTGTCCGCGTTGGCCACACCCACCGTGAGGCTGATGGCGCTCTGGAGCGGCACCGCCACGACCGCCCCTCCGCCGGCCGTGATCGCCGGCGCGTAGAGGCTCGCGTCGATGCCGTTGCAGTTGACGTAGTCGCCGAGGCGGTACTGATTGAACGTCTTGAGGCCGCCGAAGAGGCTCTGGTGGTAGGCCGGCACCGGGTACATCGAGGTGGAGTCGAGGTCCACCATCGTACGCATCCCGACGCTGTTGCCAGGCGTCGTAAGAAGAGCATATCCCTGTGGCGTGGTTACGGCGGTTACATGTTTAAAATCGCCGGAATTTTGGACTAGCTCTGCCTGGAGAATGGAGTCTGCCATTTGGGACCTGTCGCTTTAGCCTTGGGCCGTCAGTCCAAACTTGCGGACTCTGTCATTCGTTGGCCTTCGTGCTGCTGGCCGCGGCATCAGCGACGTGCTTTTGCCCGTCCGCGTACCCCTGGGCTCCGAGCCATACGGGAATCGTGACGGACAGGAATTGCATGATCTTGTCGAGCTTGGTCGGATCGCGGAGGTAGACGACAAGGCAGAATGCCAGCGCCGCGAGGACCATGATGCCCTTCTTACTGCGCAGGAGCGCCATGAGCGGACCCAGGAGTGGCGTGATTGCGCTGATCGGAGATGGGGCCGGAGACGGGGTCGGTGCCGGAGCAGGGACCGGAACGGGCGCTGGCGTCAGTCCTTGGGGTGCAGGAGCTGGCGTGGGCTGGATCGGATCCGAGGAGTTGGACATGATTTCCTTTGCTCTGTTCTTTCTTGTTCTGCTCGTATCGGATTGGCTAATTTAACTCACTCGTTGTCGTCTTCGCTGGTAGGCGGTTCCGAGTCTTGATCTTTTTCTTCGATGTCCATCTCGCGAAGTTTTTTAACTTCAGTCGAGATGATTTGGTATCTGCCGGTATTGGTTCCGGAGAACACACCGACCGGCCGCGTCGCTGTCGCTAGGGTGATCACCTCATCAAAGAGGCGAATGCATCGAGTCAGTTTTCTTGTGTTCTTTTTTACGCGGCTTTCGTTCTTTTTGCCGAGTTCGCCGGTAACCTTGAACGCTTCTTCCATGCCTTTTTCACGGTTGTGACGCCCGTTCTCGATCGGACCGAAGAGCAGAACCTTCATCTCCGGCACGTCCTCGTCGATGACTCGCTGTACTTTTGCGAGTTTCTTCGCGACGTAGATCATCGTCCCCCACCCGAATGTCAGGACAAACAACAGCAACGTGATCCATGCTGGTGATAGGTACACTGCTGAGGCTCTCCTTTCGATGCATCCGAATGGCTGTCCCGAGGTTCATGAAAATGGGGATGAGGAACATCGCCACGATCGGGACTACGCAGATCTGAGCGAGATGGGCAAGAGCGTATTCGAACATCTCATGGTCTCCCTCGGGATTTCGACTCCTGGATTCCTGGATTCAAGGCTCCTACAGTCTACCAGGCTCTTGGCCAGCAGGCCGTCCGTTTCGTTTGGTGCGTATCCTTGTGCTGAGCTAGCTAAAGCGTGGGCAAGGGGCTTGCCGGCGCATGCGATGGCTGCGGAATTGGCGGAACGAACGTCGGTACCCAAAGATCGCTGGTAAACGGGTCCGTAAGCCAGTCTTCCGCGGCCCACGCGTAACCGCCATCGCCCCAGGCCGTGCCCCACGAGTTGCGGAGCTTGAATTGTCGTTCGCTTACCGAATTGCGACGCACGCCCACGACGACCATCGCGTGGAGTCCGATAGGATGGGTCGGCGCATGCCAGACGAGTTCCGTTGAGCCTCTGGTGTACTGAGAAAACGGTTTTCCAACTTGCATCGACAGCACGACTGGGTGACCCATTCTCACTGCGGCTTCAATATCATCGCCACGCGATGAGCGTGTGGTCGCGATACGGTAGTATGCCTTGATGCGATAGTCGTACCCGGCCTCGTAGGCACAGACGGGTGGGCGTTCGTTGATGTGGTTCACGTCAAATGGCCAAAGATCTTCGGGTGAGCACCCAAGTTTTGCCCCAGCCGCAAACATGTTTCGGAGATAAGTGCCCCCGTCTACGCCCTCTTCTCCGTGGCTCCGCCGACTGTTGTAGTAGGCGAACTCGCGCGACAGCTGGACCACAGGATCCGGCATGAGCGTTTCGAGCGCGTCGCAATAGGCATTGGCTGCACATGTTGAGGTCGGCCCCTGATCCGAAATGGGAGTGCGCTCCACGAGGACGACTTCTGGCGAATAGTCCACACCTGATTTGGAGGCCGTCTCGCTTGTCGTTGATTGCGTTTGCTGGATCTTGGGTGGTGTGAAAAATAGATCCCTAGAATCGAATGGATCGGATCGCACCGCGCCTTGGCGTATTCGATTTTCTATTTCCTGCATTTGCCATCAATCTCCGAACATTCCTGGATTTCCGCGAGGCACAGTGGTTTGAGCGGGATGCCTGCTTCGAGCGTATTCATGCAGAAGTCAGCGAAATCCGGCCTGGCTTCCTTGCACTTTTTTTCGGCTAGCCTCGCGCCCGCTTTCTCGCATGCGGTGCGTTGCTCGGCCGGCGAGAGAGTCAGCGCCGGGTCGTCGGTCCTCGCCGGTGGCGTCGTATGACAGCAGGAGCATGCGCTCGCGCACGCGCATGCGCAGAAGAGAATCGCGTGGAGTCTGTGAAGTCTCATGGCTTGGCGCTTCCGCTGGTCGCCGGCTTCGCTGGCTGGGCTGATCCGACCGTCGTGGGCGCCGTCGTGGACGTTGTTGTAGACGTGGCCGTGGGGGCGGCAGTGGGCGCGGTCGCTGATGCGCTAAGGCATGGTAGCGGCGACGAACCGGCCGGCTTGACGTGCCTGGCTTCTGCGGCCTTCTGCGCCTTAACGAGATCGAGGACGGCGTCCGCGTTCTCCAGTCCACACTTGACCGCGATGTCCTGGATGGGGGGAGTTGGAACCTTATCGATTTCCGTCATCACGCAGGTCACGATCTTGGCCACGTCGATGACGTGCGATGGCGTATTGCTCCACCAGGAGGCGCAACCCACAAAGGAGGCTACGGCAAAAGTGGCGACGGACAGGTGTTTGAGTTCCATTGGTTTCCTCATTTTGGTTTCGTTTCTTAGAATTTGATGGCTTGATGGCTTAGGATTTCGATGGGAAGAGTTGCGAGGCGTCTGCGCCCGCCGCAAACGGCGTCGTCTGTGGGGCGAAGAAGGGTGGCATGGTGTCGAAAGATCGGATCGGAGTGTTTTTTGACCACTGGATGAGATTTGCTTGGTCTTGTTCCGTTCCATTGAATCGATCGAAGTCCGAGTCAACCGGGGCCCCGGTCACGCCGCAGTCGCTTGGGAGGTAAAGGCCCTTGTCGCCGTCGAATTGATACCATGTTTCGACGAGGCCGCGGTCGGCCCATGGGCCTGCGACATGGCCGTGTTCGCCTGGACCTGGAATCCGTCCCGGGTATTCGGCATGAGCGAGTGGGCGGCTGGCGCACCACGCGTCGAAGTCCTCGTCGACGTCACGAACTTTGGCTGGATCGTCTTGTGGGTTAACGGCTTGAAGCCAGAACCACTTGCCGCTGTAAATGGCGATCTTTTGGCCGAGGCGATCTTCAACCTGTTCTGCGCATGCACGGAGGCTATCGCGCAGCGGTTTGCCGCGCACGCGTCCGCCCGCATCGTCTTCGAAGTCGATCCAGGGGATGATGTCCTTGTCTTTGAGGCGATATGGCTTGATCGCGTCGACGAACGCATCCGCTTGCTGAAGTGGGTGCTGGGTCGGCACGAACCACATGTAGAAATCGCGGTAGTCCATGTGCTCGCCGCTGGCAGCGGCGTTCGTACGGAATTGGGGATCGAGGCCTGTGCCGTGTGTGGATTTTATGTAGGCGAATTTTATTGGGTCGTCGGATTTTTGATTTCCGTCTTTGTCGACTGGCTTTGCGCCGTTGACGGCTTTCCATTGGAGGGCGCCCTGCCACCGCGAGCAGTCTATACCGAGCATGGTTATTTCCTTTTTCGCCTGCTGTTGTTTTGCTCTTCATTGGATGTACCTGCCCAGGCCAAGCTCCTTGAGTTCGCGATGTTCCATGCGCTTGAACATCGGAAATGGGTTCCTGTAGGTTGGGTGCATGCGCTTGATGGTCTTGCGATGCGCGGCTGTTTCGAGGGCGCTCAGCGCACGTTCTGCGAGCCTCGATTCAATGTACTCGTGCTCCAAGGTGTAACGAAGGCGATGAAGGTGTTTTGGACCTGAGCGACGGATGGCATCGACGTACTTCTTCTGGAGGAAGAGCGTGCAGACCTTCTTGTGGCTTTTGAGGTCGATGCGCCAGGATCCGATCCAGAGGTTTGCGGCCCTGTAGATGACACCTGGGTCCAGAAGGATCGTGTGGCAGCTCGGCTTCGGTTTGCCAGTGGCTACGATGACGACGGGGCAGCCTTTGTAGGTTTGGGTCATAGGTCACTACCCTTCTTTAACCGAAGGCGAACAGCGATTCGCTCCGCTGCGGTGAGCCCACCGATGCGAACGTAGCCATTTTTCCATCGGCGAAGAATGGTTTGTGCTTCTGCTTTCGTGAGCCCGCCACTGCGAATGAAGTGCCTGAGCGCGTGAGGCAGACAGAACTGTTTTCCGCATTCCGCGCACAAGATACCCACCAGGCGTGGACTGCTTGAAACGAAGTCGATCTTCTTACGGCACGTGACGCATCGGCTAATGCAGGTCATGGCATCCCGTGGGTCTTAAGGAGGAGCGCGACGCCGAACTTGTCGGCGAGCTTTTGGCCGGAAGCTGCTGCTTGGTCGAGTGTCATGTACTTGCGCACGAGGTGCTCTGGCCTTGGACCATAGCGGAGTGCGTAGGCCGGTGTCGCGACTATCTCGGCATTGGGTAGTCTTGGATCGGATGCATTCGTCGGCGTGGGCTCATACGTGATCGTAACTTGCCTTGGTGGAAAGAGAATGCGGACCTTCTCGAAGTGACTTCGACTGGTCCATCGCTTTTCCTTCTTGAGGTAGTCGCCGCCTCTCATGGCTGCCTTACCTTGGTCATGGCGCACCTAGGTTGGTCCACACAGCATACGCGAGGTAGCTCACGAGCGCGAAAGCTCCTGTAAAAATTGCGACGTTTCCCCAATTCGTTGCATGACCTGCGCCTCCGTCACTCGGGACACCAGGCGGCACGCTCATCGTTCGCGTGGCGTCGACTCCGTAGACGAGGCTTGTTGGGCTCGCGGGGTCCGTGATCGCATAGGATGCGGTCGATTTTTCACTATCCAGACGCGCAAGATATTTTTCTACCATGGCCTTGAGTGCCACCTTGCTAACCGCAGGACCGACCACGACGTCCGACTCGAATGCGAAGTAACCTAGGTGCCCCTTTCCCTCCTTCGTGATCCACTCGACGGTCCACTTGTTGCCATTGCTGTCGCTGAACGGCGTTTGCGGATAGTGCGTCAGATTCGACGCCTCCAGTGAGTCACGAGAATGGTCTTCGACAAACGCGTCAATCGCTCGGATCGCTGACTCTAAGGCCGACGAGCCTGAGACCGTCTGCGCTATCGTTGTCTTCCCAGACCTGTAGGCAATAGAATTCGAGCTTGCCGTTTCCGCGCCGCCCAACTCTTCGCTCGTAAGTACGATGGCCCATGGAGCACCACGGAGATCGACGTACTCCATCGTGCGCGTGGACGTAAGAGCGCCGACGCGAGGATCTTGGGTTTTGTTTTTGAGCCAGCGGCTTTGGTCGCAGAAGCCATTATTTTGGCTCTTTGCCCCGACGCTTGGATAGGCCTCGTGGTACGCGCGCTTGGCCGTCTCCGCGTCAGGAAACATGGCAATGACGCCGTTTGGCATGGTTACGCAGGTCGGCTCGGTTATGGCCCTTGGTGTGCGCGTGGTCTCGTCTGGATGAGGCTGAAAACTGAAGATGGACATTTAACTCCTACGCTCCTCTTGTCCCGACGAAGGACAGGCCGACCTTTACTGGCCTCGTGGCCCATACCTCATGAGTTTCCTTAATGTCTGCCACACAATGACGCATGAGTGCCTTCAAATCGTTGTCACTTATCATCCTTTTGTTCATCTTCGAGAAGAATCCAATTGGATCCGAGACGAGTCCTTTCGGACACCTATTCGGAACAATTTTTCCAGGTAGCGATCTTGCTTCATAGATAAATAGTTTTTGGTTTCGCTTTATTTTATGGCTCATTCCAAAGACTGCTCCACCAATGGATGTGGAGAAACTAACTCGTGGCGTCTCTGTGTCTTCGAGAACCATTCCTCCTATCGTGTACGGGTCTCTGGGAATTTTCGGATTAAGCGTCGCCGTCTTTCCGAGAAATTTTGTAGACACGTGATAAAACACATTTCCAGTGAGAATTGGAGCCACGAGTTTTTTATCGTAGCTTTTCACTCGAATGAGGGCTTGCCTCTTGAAGTCCGCTCCAGCTGTATGCGACTTGGAGAAGGTGTGGCCGCCGCCAAATCGACGAATTGAACTGGCTTCATCCGGCGGAGGCTGCCAGGTGCGGAAGGTGTCGAGCCATTCTGTGGCTAGATTGTACGAGATCGGATCCGACAACTTGTCAGCAGGAAACGGGCTCAGCGTGTCTGGGTCAATGAAAATGGTTTCGAGCCATTGCTTCTGGTACGGATCGTAAAACGACACGAGTGGGCCGGAGAGTTTACCCCATCCCTTGTTCTTGCTACCGCCAGACCACGCGACGCCGTAGCCCTTCCATTTTGCATAGAAGACGTTTGATTTGTGGTGAGGGGCGACGGGGAAGAGTTTGAAGAACTCAGCTTCCGAGAGCTGCTTGGGCGGTGTGGCGTAGCCGTGGGCGAGGGCAGCGCGGTTGTTCGTCTTGGAGGCGCACGAACGAGAAATATCACGACCAACGAGACCCGGTTCCACAACCAATAACTTCATTCCGATCGCGCCTTCAAGCGCCGCCAGAACCTCGGATCGATCGGCATCCGCAACCACTCGGATCGTACCGCTCGTGAAAGACACCTTGCCTTCGAGAGGGAAGATGCGTCCACCTTGGAAATTGCTGTAGGAAACGCGCCTCTCAGCTTCGGTCTGCTCTCTATCCCTGACTTCGTGGAGCAGGTCGATATGCCCCATGCGCCCGATGATCAGATCTTTCGTCTCCGTGTTGACGATGAATACAAGGGCTCGAAATCTCTTTAGGCCAAGACCCTGTACGTCACGTGAGATTCTGATTTTGTAACCGTTGGCTGAGGTGGCGCAGTCCGTGTTAAGTGCTCTGTCGCTTTTGCCTTTACCCCACGACATCATGGCGTAGATCGCGTCGGCCCTTTTTGGGATCGGATCGCTATACCCATCGCCGTCCATCTCGGTCACGAGCCAACCGGACCAGTTGCCTTGATGCTTGTAGTGCCGAGTCGCCTCGAAGCGTCCGTCCGAGCGCACGAGCCGACCCGGTTCCTCTCGGTAGCCGCGGTGCTGCTTACTCTCTACCCTTCGGATCAGGATGCCAGCGCCGGCGTCCCAATAGACGTCGGGCTCCTCGGCCATCGGCTTCGTGAGCTTGAGGCTCGGCGCCCACGTAAGCGCGAGAGCCTTGGCCTGATCGAAGGTATCTCGCAGGAGCGAGCCAACGCCTGGCTTCTCGACGACCCATTGCATTCTCCAGCCGGCTTGCGATGACTGAGAACTGGCGACGTCCAAGTTGTGGCCAGCCGCCCGCATCGATTGAACAACCAATCGGTTTACGCTCTTCCAGAACTTTTTTGATTGGGCAATATCGTACGGCCCATGGTTGCGATTACCCGTCAGTCGCTGAGAAAAATACGTGAAATAAGAAATCTTCTCCCGTCGATTGGAGTATCCGCTGACCGACTGACTCAAGTTAGACATGGCCAGATGGAACGGCCACCAGTCTGGTTCTTCTGTTTTTCCAAAGTCTGTTTTCACTGACGCGATCGATCTCTGACCGCGTTTGTCTTTTGGAAACAGGCTATCGAGGAGCTGCCACTGGTTTGGTTGAATCTTGTACTTAACAGACAAATATGCAGGAATAGAGCTGTCGTGTTCGTCGTAATCTTCATTCAGGCCTGTGCCGGAGCATGACTCAACCGTACTTTTCACAAATGGCAACACGTTGATGGCCTGGATCACGTTGCGGATATCGAAATCGATGCTCCTGAGTATGTTCGCCGGCAGAAGTTGTCCACGATCTTGCGTGGTGGCGCGGATCAGATCTGATTGGTTGGCGCGCGGGAAGCGCTTGGCGCAGGACGAGCCGACCATCGCGACGTGGCTGTGACCGTCCTTGGTGATGCGGACGGCGTAGCGGCGTTTGGCGGGTGTTCCGCAGTGGTCGCAGGTTTTCATCGCTGTTCCCTAAGTTTCAGATTGTCTTCTGCGGCACCACGTACGCTCGCCTTCGCGTCTTTGGCCAAGAGAGCAAGGAGATCGCGTGGGGTATTTGGGTTATCGACCACGCCTCTGCGCACGTCCGCGTACGCGTCTTTGGCCAAGAGGGCGAGTAGATCGCGTGGGGTCTTTGGGTTTCTGGCCACGCCTTCGCGCACGTCCGCGTACGCGTCTTTGGCCAAGAGGGCGAGTAGATCGCGTGGGGTCTTTGGGTTTCTGGCCACACCTTCGCGCACGTACGCGTCCGCGTCTTTGGCCAATAGGGCGAGGAGATCGTGTGGGACCTTCGGATTTCGGGCCACACCA
>Ga0315284_10017783_pt1 | contig 10084 bp, 3 predicted proteins | sample YL17G09_16_MG_FD_203696 | JGI IMG/M metagenome (GOLD analysis project Ga0315284, IMG submission 203696) | Sediment microbial communities from Yellowstone Lake, YNP, Wyoming, USA - YL17G09_16 | ecosystem: Environmental > Aquatic > Freshwater > Lake > Sediment | place: USA: Wyoming | collected...
ATGCTTGTAACTCTCGCTGCAGGCGATTATGCATACGTCTGCAACGTCAGCGCGAGCCAGAACTATACGACTGCTAGCAACGCGAGCACCTACACGATAAACAAAACTGATTCGAGCTTGACGCTTGCAACTTTGCCAAGCTGGAACGTGACGTATGGCAGTACAACAAACATAAGCTGTTCTGCCAGCACGCCGCAGATAACTCCGCAATTGTACAGGAGTGGAACGCTTGTAAGCAATCCGAACGTGCAGCTGCTCGGAGCTTCGACGTACAACTACACATGCAACGCAACGGCGACGCAGAACTATACGGCACCGGCAACACATAGCAACACGCTCTATGTAAACCAGGCATCGACCACGACATATCTGTACCTTAATGGAGCCCGTTCAAACCTGAGTGTGACATATGGAAACCAGACAAATGCGACTGCTACGACAAGCAATGGAACGGTGCAGCTATACATGGACGGGGTCCCAGTCTCGAATCCGGACATTCAGACGTTGGCGGTCAGAACTTACAATTACACTGCCGTCAATCTTGGAGATGCCAACTTCACTCCAAGCAGTGAGACGTGGTTCTTGACGGTGGACAAGGCCAACTCGTCGCTCGTTCTCATGCTGAACGGTATCGACGACGACCAACCGGCGCCACGATACTCTGTGGTCAACATAACCGCTTCACTGGTTGCGCCAATCACGGGATACGTGGAGATATATGAAAACGGAACGCTGCTCGATTCTGGCAATTCGACAAGAACTGTGCTGAAGAACTATACAGCGCTCGGAACATACAATATAACCGCGGTGTACAATGCCACACTGAATTACACTTCTGACTACAAAACGCACATCCTAACGATCACGCCAATCGACACAACTCCGCCCACATGGTCAAGCAACATCACCTACCCGGCTTCACCCGCCACCTACGTACCGGCCCAACAGTATCAGTTTAACATCACGTGGACTGATGATACCGGCCTCGGTGCGGTGTATATCGAGCATAATTTTACCGGAGCCGCGACCAACTACTCACTTTCGAATTACGTCGGAAACATAACCAACCGCACATACTACTATAATTATGGCCCGCTTGCTGTAGACTCATATTACTGGAAATCGTATGCACGTGACGGCAGCACCAACAACGCCAGCACATCGGTGTTCGACTATGCAGTCGTCAAGGCAACTTCGCTATGTTACCTGAACTTTATACCGCCTAGCTCGTCTACATATGGAAATCCGGTCAACGCCAATTGCTCATGCACATCGGGAGAAGCTGAGGCTAAACTTTACAGAAACGGAACCGACGTTACTGTCACGGAGAATGGGCAATCCGTAATTTTGGCAGCCGGAACTTACAGCTACGCCTGCAACATCAGCCAGACGCAAAATTATACGTATGCCGAAAATACGAGCACGTACACGGTGAACCAAGCTACTCCGACGCTTTCGTTAGCCGCTCAGCCAAGCTGGAACGTGACGTATGGCAGTACAACAAACATAAGCTGTTCTGCCAGCACGCCGCAGATAACTCCGCAATTGTACAGGAATGGAACGCTTGTAAGCAATCCGAACGTTGCTACGCCGGCGGCGGGAATGTACGATTACACATGCAACGCAACGGCGACGCAGAACTATACTGCGCCTGCGGGGCAGTCGAACACCTTGTCGGTGAACAAAGCAGCAAGCTCGATAAACCTGCTGCTGAACGGGAGCGTTGCTAACCTGAGCGTTGAAACTGGATCGTTTGTCAATATACTGGGTTACATAATAACACCGCTCTCCGGATACCTAGAACTCTACAGCAACGAGACTTTGATCAACGCTGGAAATAACTTCGTGAACAACCTGATGCAGTTCATCATTCCGTTCATCTACGACATATCACTGTATTACCCAACAACCCAGAATTACACCACCAGCAGCAGTGCTCATTTCATCAACGTGACCGACACAATAGCTCCGATATGGTCCCAGCTGCCGCAAAACCAGTTTGCCGCCTACGGATTCCCATTCTACTATGATGTAAATGCAACGGATTACCAGACAATATCATATTCGGTCAATGATACGGCTAATTTTGCGATAGACTCAAGCACCGGAGTCATAACCAACAACACGTTCCTAACGTTTGGCTTTTATTATTTGCAAATAAATGCCACGGACGCAAGCAACAATGCGAATACAACCGCGATAATCATAACGGTGTGGGACGTAACTCCACCATCAATCCTAAACGTTACTACCAGCTCCATAGCGGACTCTTCGGTCGACATCCTCTGGAACACTAGTAAATTGGCAAATTCTGTCGTGAAGTATGGAACTTCGAGCGGCAACTATACCAGCATGTCCGGCAACTCTACGTTAGTATTCGACCACATCATTCGGTTGAGCACATTGCTTCCGAGCACGACATACTATTACGTCGTAAACAGTACCGACGCATTCAACAACTCCAACCAGAGTATCGAATACAGCTTCACGACACTGGTCGATACCACGCCGCCATCAGTTACGAACCTAAAACCGGTAAATGGAACCGATTACAACCAATCCAATCCTGCCACATTGTCCGCGCTTGTCAATGATCACGGCAATGTTTCCCGAGTCTATGCAAATGTGAGTTTCGGGGACAGTTTGGAAACTTGCGAGCTGCAAAGGCGGTTGTTCTATGATAATTTCGGCGACCCCAATCTGACTCAATGGACGATTGTATTAGGAAATTGGACTGTTTCGGACGGCCAAGTCTTTACGGCTGTCAGTGAAAATGTGCGGGCGCTTATAGTCGCTGGTGATGCCAATTGGACTAATTACACGTACTATACGGAAGTGAGGCAGAATGGAAATCTCGCAGCTGATTTAGACGGTGTACTCGTATTCAGGTACGTAAACTCCGCAAACTATTACAAAATAGAGATGGATGTCGATACGGCCGGACTTCATATAGATAGATTTTTCAACGGTGTAGAGACAATACTGAATGTCACGAATTTCGCGTACGAATCAAACGTCTGGTATTCTCAGAAAATACTTGTCAACGGCTCTTCGATAAAGGCCAAAGTATGGAAGTACGGAACGCTGGAGCCGGATTGGATCATATCCGCAACCGATATAACTCTGCCATACGGCAAGGTCGGTTACACGATCTATAGCAGCAATACAACATTCGACGACCCGCGTGTTAATCTTTTGATATCCGACGGCTTGTCCGGGACATACGACTGTGATTTCGCGCACACAACGTACATCGGCCGATACGATGCCAGAATTTTGGCCAATGATAGCCACGGCAACCTGGATGACAGCAAAACCACTTACTTCAACGTTAACGACGTAACGCCCCCGGTAGTAACTCTGGTTGCTCCCGCAAACAATTCGTTTACGGACACGAATGCAAACTTTACATTCAATGTCAGCGATAATTCCCAAGTCGACGTTAACTGTTCAATGTACGTAGATGGCGCGCTGATGGCTACAAACTCATCAACTCACCTTAACACTCAGACCACGTTCGCAGTTTCCGGATTAGGACAAGGTCTAAACAAGATTTGGAATGTTACGTGTATTGATGTCGGCGACAATAGTGCAAGCAACAGCCGCAGATTCAATGTCGACACGCTTCCGCCCTACGCAAACATCACATCTCCGCCAAATGGAACGACGATAACCGATCCTACGCCAAATATAACGTTCGTACTTACCGACGGCACAAGCAGCACGATCAATTACCGCGTATCTGTTGACGGAATTTTCACTGGACAGAACGGTACGGTGAGCAACAACACGCCCACAAACATCACCTTACTATCGTTGTCGCAGGCATCACATACGGTAATGGTCGAGGCAACCGATTCAAACGGAAACGCCCAAAACTCAACACCGATCACATTGAACGTGGTGCCACCAACGGTATACCTAAACTATCCGTCCATCAGCAGCTACATCGCTAGCCGCAACGTAGATTTCGTATTCACTGTAGAAGACCCATCGTTTCCTACGCTGAACTGTTCGCTTTACATAAATGGCGTGCTTAACCAGACAAATTCAACGACACAACGATCAGTTCCGACCACGTTCCGTGTAACCGGCATTCCGGAAGGTTCGGACCAGACGTGGAACGTTACATGCACGAATCCTGTGCCAAAAACCGCTTCGGACGTTTCACTTTTCACGATCGATGTAACAACTCCGACGTGGAGCAGCGTAACCGAGACACCGGCAAGCCCCGCAACGTACTCTCCGACTCGCGCATACCAATTCAATGTAACATGGAATGACAACATCGGTATAAATTCGGTAGTTTTGGAAGCAAACTTCAGCGGTGCGTTTGCAAACTATTCGGTGATCAGTAATGGTAACGTATATAGCTATGACGCCGGAACGTTAGCGGCAGGCGCGTATGCCTGGAAGATGTACGCTAATGATTCGTCCGGGAACTCGAACGCAACGAACCAGTTCAGCTACACCATTGACAAAGCGATATCCGTTCTGAACCTCACCAGCGACCCGTCGTTCAACGTAATCCGCGGCGCACTGACTTCCGTCGGATGCGCTGCAAACAACAATGAAGTGCTCGCAAAGCTTCACAGGAACGGGATAGTGGTTCTCAACCCCGATGTTCAGACGCTAGCGGCTGACACGTACAACTACATGTGCAATGCCAGTGCGACGCAGAATTACACTTCGGCCAACACCAGTAACACGCTTGCGATAAGCAAGATTACACCATCTTGTTCGCTTGCATTCGACGTAGCTTCACCGCAAACTTACGGCGCTTCAATAGTCGCAAGCTGCTCATGCACAAACGCTGAAACGCAAGCTAAACTTTATCGGAATGTAACGGATGTCACCGCTACGGAAAATAATGCTTTCGCAGCGCTGTCGGCTGGGAGCTGGGATTATGTCTGCAACTCCAGCCAGACACAGAATTACACATATGCGGAAAATATGAGCACTTACGCGATAAACAAAGCTTCTTCAGTGATTAATCTCACGCTGAATGGATTCGACAACGATGTAACAATCCAGCGCAAGAGCTCCGTGAACAAAACAGCCGCGTTTGTCACGCCGAGCAGCGATTATGCCGAGCTCTACGAGAACGGAATTCTGATGGCGAATGGCAGTTCGCCTATATCACACACTTCTACATACAACGACGTGGGGGTGTTCAACGTGACGGCCATGTATCCCGCAACTCAGAACTACACCTCTAGCTTCGAAACACACTTTATCACCGTCCAAGATACGACTCCGCCTGCAGGCGTTACAGACCTAAACGAGACTGCAACAGGCGAAAACTGGATATACTGGGGTTGGGCAAACCCGAGTGACGACGACTTCAATCACACGGAAATCTGGATCAACGGAACATTTCTGGTCAACGTTTCAGCTCCTGCAAATAGCCACAATGTGACCGGTCTTGCACCTAATACAACTTACCAGATACAGACGCGTACCGTCGATGACGCAGGCAACGTAGACACAACATTCGTCAACGACACGGCAGCAACGCGACCAAGCACTGACACAACGCCACCGATAATTTACAATGTACGCAACGGTACGGTTACCGAGATGACAACTTTTGTTATCTGGGACACGGACGACTTCAGCAACTCGACCGTATACTACGGCACAAATGCGACAAGTCTCCCACTCACTGCGACAAACACATCATACGTTCAAAACCACACCATTTTGCTAGCCTCACTCACGCCGAACACGACATACTTCTACAACACCAGCTCATGCAGCGCGGGTGGCTGTAACACTAGCTGGACATACAATTTCACAACCCGACCAGATACGACACCGCCAGTCATATATGGTGTGGATGCAATCGATGTCACCAACAGCTCGGCGCGCGTCGTCTGGACAACCGATGAACCCGCGAACTCGACTGTGAACTATGGCACTAATCTCTCGTTGGACGCTATCGCATCTAATGGCTTGTTTGTCACGGCTCATAGCATTAACCTGACAAACCTGGTTGCGAACGCGATGTATTACTACAATGTCACATCCTGCGACGCGTATGAGAACTGCAATACCACTGGGCCACACAACGCCACGGTTCTGACCGGACTTCTGCCTGATGGAAGCGCATGCATACTGGTAAGTGAGTGCACGGGCGGCTTCTGCGTGCACGGCATTTGCCGCTCGACTACGACATATTGCGGCGATACATCCTGCGACAGCGGCGAGGACTGTGCGAGCTGTTCAAACGATTGCGGTAGGTGCCCGGCGGGTGGAGGAGGAGTTCCTGCAGTGCCGATAGCCCCAGCGCCTCCACCGCTAGCACAAGGCGAATCATGGGTATCAACACCGCACGCAGAAATAGGACACTCCATATCGCGAATATATGCAACCGCCGGTTCGGTGGCACGAACAGATTTAACGGTAACCGATTCTTCCGTTTCTGGTATAACACTGGTTCCGCTTGTCGGCATCACAGACGGCTATCTGATTTTCACCGAACTCAGCTCAGGCAAGATCGATGGCGGCTTCAATCTGGTATCGCAGCGTGAAGGAGTCACAACCGTTGCTGCAGAAGGATATGTTCCGGCTCAGAAATTCACTCCGGAAAACATACTCATCCCAGAATCCACTTACGCTCCGAAACTTGGTGAAACGCTTTACCAGGCGTTCAACCTATATCATGTCGGACTTGAAGGAAAGATACGTGACGTTGTGTTCAAACTGAGAGTCGATAAGCGCTGGGTAGATGCAAACGAAATCGATCCGGATACGGTGACATTGAAGCGCGAGGTCGGCAAAGACTGGAACTCCCTGCCAACTTACAGTGTTGACAGCGATACGGACTACTACTATTACCTTAGCGTATCACCGGGTTTGTCGACATTCGCCATAGTTGCGACGTCGCCGCCGCTGCTTTGCGCGATTTGCGAAACCGGATCGTGGTCTCAATGCGTCAACGGTGAGCAGACCCGGCTGACGAATGATTGCGGTTCGCACACCGGATACACATGCCAACCGGTGGTAGAGAAACGAGCGTGCGAGGTTCCAATTCCGCCCGCCGTGCCGTCGATACCGCTCGACATAATAATCGTACCTGTCATCGGCCTTGCGATCGGTTCGTATCTAGTATTCGGTAGGAAGAGGTTTTAGGCGATGGAACACTTTTTGTCTCTACTGCCGTTCGAACGCATCGCCAAGAAAGCCGGAGCGGCCAGGCTTTCACGTGACGGAATCGATGAATTGCGTGAAGTTGTTGAAGAAATCGGCATGAGTGTCGCAGAACGTGCGACACGCGTCGCACTTCATGCTGGCAGAAAGACGGTTCGGCGTGAAGATATCGAATTTGTGGTGGGAAAAATACAGATCGGGGCTTCGAAGACTCAGCCGCAATCGCCGAAAGCCGAAAACAAAATCGAAACGCCTGCCGGCAACGAACAGAACGCTCCGGAAAAAGCGGTTCGCGTATAGCGCCCAAGAAGTATGATGTGCTTCACGAAAGGAAACCTTTGCTTTAAGCAGAGGTTATACAGGTTTCCTTTCGCTTATGTCGACACTTATTTTGTGAGTTTCTCGGAACACTATAAATACTTCGGAAACGATGAACACCTAATACCGTTTTGGTGAGATTATGGCTGACATGGAAAAGAGACCGATTGAAATCAAATCTCTTAAGGAAGGCGGATTCGTGCTCTTCGATGAGGTGCCTTGCGTAGTGACGGACGTCGCTATCTCCAAATCGGGAAAGCACGGTGCTGCCAAGGCCCGCGTAACAGCCGTCGGCATGTTCGATGGTATAAAACGTGTCGTCTTGAAACCGGGAAGTTCTACCGTATACGTGCCGATAATCGAAAAGCGCAATGCTCAAGTTCTGTCTAAGCCGGCACCCGGCCGTGTCCAAGTCATGGACCTTCAGGACTTCAGTACGTTTGAGATCGCGGAACCGAAAGATTCGCCTGTGACCGAAGGTGAGGAAGTCGTGGTATGGCGTTTCGGAACATATACAATGATCAAGGGTAGGAAGTAGCCGAGCAAAGCGTGTGAACATCATTCTACGATTCGCTAATGTGCTACCGGATCGCGGCTGGCGTTCTTGGTACCGAACCTAATACAGCATTTATATTCCCCAGACCAGATAGTAGTGTCATGCCGAAGTCAGGAATATCCGCGCATGTGGAAAAGCTGGAACGAGTCCTCAACGTCAATTTCTCTGAGATACAACGACGGCTAGAGGAATTGTTAAAATTCCAGGACCGAACGAAAGAGAACTTTCTCGAAGTCGAACGCAGGCTTATAGAATTCGACCAGAAAATCGAACACGCATCCGCCAAGACCGTCGAATCGCCATCAATATCCATGCATGTGGAAAAGCTGGAACGAGTCCTCAATGCCAATTTCTCTGAGATACAACGACGGCTAAATGAATTGCTAAAATTCCAGGACCGAACGAAAGAGAACTTTCTCGAAGTCGAACACAGACTTATAGAATTCGACCAAAAAATCGAACACGCATCCGCCAAGACCGTCGAATCGCCATCGACTGATATAGAAGCCGTGAAATCTCACTTCGAGGAGAAACTCAAAGCACTGGAAGACGTTGTGATGCTTCTCGAACTTGAGGTCGTAAAGGCGAAAAGCGCCGTAGTCCAACCGGATTTGGCGGTGACGCCGCACGTTCCGAGCGAGTTCGAAGACAGGCTGAAGACACTCGAACATAAATTTTCGACTTTAGAGAAACTGAAGTTCAACGCTCCCGTTGAAATGATGCATCACGAACCCAGGCTGAAAAGTATGGAAGCAAACATCTTCGCCGTTCAGAAAGCGATGCGTGAAGAGGTGGACAAACTTGAAAATATGATAAACGACCGTGTTCCGACTGAACAGGGAACGGAACGATTCATCACCAAGATGCGCGAAGAGATGGATGAGCTACGAAACGACATCGGAAAGGCTGAACTCCTTAAAAATGAAATCGTGGCACGAGAGCGCGCCTTCGCCACAAGACCGGAACTCGAGGACTTTGAAACCAGAATCAAGACCGACATAGTCAAGATCCATGCGCTTACCGATCGCGTTTCTGCCGCAGAAAAATCTCTAGACAGTCAACTGATCAACATAGAGGACCGGATTGAAAGTGCGATTAAGCAATTCAAGCGCGAGGCGGAGGCTCACATGAAATCGATGGACAGGAAGACCATCGATCTCGAGACGTCCATCAAAGAAGAACTCGAAAATCACAGGCGTAATTACGATTCCAAACTCATAGATATGGAAGAAAGCGTAGCGAAAGTCGCGGCCGAGACGGCAACAGTCGAAGCGAAAAGAGACGTAAATGCAGCGTTGGCCATGCATAGAAAAGACGTCGATGATGCCCTGAAATCGGTCCAAGACGAGCTTTCACGGATCAAACCGCTTCTGTCATCCGAAAAGGCCGCAAGCCTGATGCAACGCGTGAATACTATAGAATGCGATCTGGAGAGCCGTGCGACTGCCGTAGTCATCAAGGAAATCGCCGCGTTCTCGGAGGCTATCGACAAGAAGTTCCCCGATCTGGTCACAAAGGCCGACTTTACAGAGTGGTCGCATGCAGTCGCCGAACGCGTACGATCGATAGAAACACCGGACATCAGCCCGCTCGTAACGAGACTGGACGACCTTGAGATACGCGTCGGTGAATTTTCGACACTAATACGAGAAGTCGTAAGCAGGATGCCGCTAGTCATCGAGTAGCGCAACTCGGCTTTTTAACTATTTCTAACGGACTCTTGGATATGAACGCTTACCTGGAGATATTACGTCCAAGCGTCTGTATACTGACGGTAATCGGATTGATCGTCGGTGCTATTGTCGCATCAACGGCAACGCTCACGCCGCAATTTGCTTTGGCGATATTAGCCGCTTTTCTCATCTGCGGTGCAGGTGATGCCATAAACGACTATTTTGACCGCACCATAGACAAGACGAATGCTCCGAAGAGGCCGATACCGTCCGGAAGAATTTCGCCAAAGGCAGCGCTGTATTATTTCGCAATCCTTTCGGTTGTCGGGATTGCTTTGGCATATTTTGTAAGCGTCTATTATCTCGGAATAGCGGTATTCAACTG
>Ga0315284_10017784_pt1 | contig 10083 bp, 9 predicted proteins | sample YL17G09_16_MG_FD_203696 | JGI IMG/M metagenome (GOLD analysis project Ga0315284, IMG submission 203696) | Sediment microbial communities from Yellowstone Lake, YNP, Wyoming, USA - YL17G09_16 | ecosystem: Environmental > Aquatic > Freshwater > Lake > Sediment | place: USA: Wyoming | collected...
CCTCCACCAAATATACAATCTAAATCTTCTTTGGAAAAAATGATATCTTTATTATCAATCAATAATAAAGTTGCCTTATCTCTTCTATTAGTAATAGCATAATGTATCAATGATTGACCAGTATTTATTGGTAAATTGACATTAATTTTGTTAGATGATAACAACAATTTTACTATATTCATATTTATATCTGCATTAATGGCATAATATAATGGAATTTCTTTTTGATATCCTCCAGACTTATTAACATCGATATTTAAACATCTTAAAAGTTCAGATATTATGATTTCAGTGTCTGAATTATAATTCATTTGCTCACATGCATGAACCAATATATTTAAATCATTTTCCCGTAATACATATGATGTCATGGCAAGTATCATTTTAGTTGCATCGACATTTAAACATGAGACTGCTGTCTTTAGAAATGTTAATCCATTTTCATCACATGTGGAAATATCAACACTTTTAAGAAAGTTCTCAAGTCCCAGATTATTGTTTTGAATAATTTCGATGCACTTATTCAATGTTGAGTTCATAGAATATAAATGCGGTTTTCGGTATGTTGTAACATACCCGCGTGTCATAATTTCAGATGACATTAAATTATCAAGCATTTTCACGGGCGTTAATGTCCCAGAAAATTGGTTATTTATCATATTCACTTGTGGAAAACCTCTCAAATCCATATAATATTTATAACATTACTATACAGTAATTATTTGTTAGTCCAAACGCACTAAAATAATCATTTTTGATAAATAAAAGCATAATAAACAGATAATTGTGTTATGGAACGCACTTCTTGTATTACAAAACTAAATATATAAAATTGATATTTCGATATAATAAACAAAAGGTATTATAGTTGAAGTTATATGTCAGTAAATATAATAAATAGTTTTAAATTTAGCGGTGGTAATCTTTTTGAATTGAAATTTAACGATTTATCACAAGACGCTAATAAATCAGACAGATTTCAATGGTATTTATGTTTGTATGATAAGAGATATGATTTGAAGTTTGTAGAAATGACAGCAACATTAAGACATTTCACTCATGAAAATAAAATTATTACTTTAGATATAACCAATAAATTGATAACAATAATAGAAAATGATATAGGAATTAGATATAAAATAGTTAATTAGAAGCCATTATTTTGATTTATTTTAATGTGTTAAAACATTATGTTCTATTGTCTATTGTAAAAAATATATAATGAAAAATATTTTAGTAACTGGGGCCGCGGGTTTTATTTTATCTAATTTTGTCAATTACATGTCTAAAAAGTATCCAGATATGAAATTTATAGTTTTAGATATTCTAGATTATTGCGCATCTCTTGATAATATTAATAAAAGTCCAAATGTTGAAATTGTAATTGGTGATATGGCGAATAAAGAATTAGTAACCTATATATTAAATAAGTTTGAAATAGACGTTATAGTTCATGGTTGTAGTATGACACATGTAGACCATAGTTTTTATAATTCTATTGAATTTACTAAAACCAATATCCTAGGCACACATATTTTTCTTGAGACAGTTAAAATATATCATGAAAAAACAGGAAATATCAAAAAATTTGTTTATATTTCTACAGATGAAGTATATGGGGAAAATTTAGGAGAAAATGCACATGATGAAAATTCTATTATGTTTCCTACTAATGTTTATGCAGCAACAAAAGGATCATCTGAACTTATAGTATTTGCTTATTATCATTCTTTTAAAATTCCAATTTTGATCACACGTTGTAATAATGTAATTGGAATTCAACAATATCCAGACAAATTACTTCCGAAATTCATCTGTCATTTATTAAATAATGAAAAATTAACAATTCACGGTGATGGATCAAGCAAACGAAATTTTATAGAAGTATTTGATGCATGTACAGCATTTGAAACTGTTTTATTTAAAGGAGATATAGGGCAAATATATAACATTTCATCGGACGAAAAGAATGAATATAGTGTTATTGAAGTTGCTAAAATTCTCATCAAATTATTTTATCCGAATATTGATGTGGAAAATGAAAAAGAACTTAACAAATATCTTGAATATAAAAATCAAAGGCCCTTTCAAGATATGCGCTACTGGATTTCAAGTGAAAAGCTACGTGATCTTGATTGGAAGCCCATTAAAACAAACTTTTTTGAAAATGTAAAAGAGCTTATCGAATGGTATAAAATAAATAAATCTAGATATGGATTTTGAAAAACACACTTAAAGATTTCTCAATATTATAATTCATAAATGTCGTCTAAAAGAACAGTGAAATCAACAGCTAAATCAACAAAACAAACAAAAGAAACAAAGGAAATCAGTAATGAATCAGATTCTGAAAATGAAATCCTCATGGAAACTAAAACACCCATACAACCAATTTATCTAACAAGCAAATCGACCCTATCTAATGACAATGATAGAATTCAATTAGCTCAGGCTATCAACAATTTCACATTAAAATCCGATCAATTATTACAAGAAATGAAGAACTTCGATTCATTTAAAGAAAATGTGTTTAAACTTGATCTCCAAATCGACTCGAAAAAGAAAGAATATGCACAAACAAATGAAAATTTAGAGCTTGATTTTATTGCAAAGAAAAAAGCCATGGAAAATCAATATACCGAATTAAGTAAAAAATTAAAAATAGAATATGACGAACAATCCAGAAAACATACAATTGATCATGCAGATAAAGTTAAAAAATGCGAAAGCGAATTTGCAGATAAAAACAAAGCATTAACAAATGCATATGAAGATGAATCAATACAAATGAGAAGAAAACTTGAATTAGACAAAAATAAAGCTTGTGTTGAATATGCTAAAAGTTTAGGACATAGGTTTATCAAAGAAGAAGAACATAAAACTTTGACTGATAACGCTAATAAAGCAATTAATGATTATACTGAACTTAAGAAAACATTCGATAAACAATGTAATCAAATTAGAGAAGAAGAAAAAGTTAAATATCAAAACCAATTGAAAAATGATACTTTAACTATGGATTTAACTCATAAAGCTACTAATGCCGCGATTACAGCCCAAGTTGATCAACAAAAGAGAGAAATACAAGTTTTATGCAACACAATAGAAAATCTCAAATCTGAATTAAGAGAACAAAGAGAATTAACCAAACAAGTAGCTCAAGCATCAGCCAAATCGCCAATCCAACAATCATTTGGTAAACCTTAAATTTAAAATTTATTTAACTGTATTACTAATTAAATATAAAATAAGTAATAAACTATTTATTTATTTAAACTATTATCTTTATTGATTTTCATTTGCTGAATAACTTTTCTAACAGCATCCTTTATATTTAAAACATTTGGATATAAACTTTCTAATTTAGCAGTATTGAGCATATTATTTGATCTACCGGCTAATAATATCTTATCTTGTTCTTCAATCGTAAAGTTTTCCCATGTAAAGGTAGGATCATATATTTCTTTTACCATTTCTAGGATTTCGTTATGCGATATGACACCAGGATTTGTGAAGTTAATTGCACCAGTTACTTTATTTTTAGCCATGTCAATCATTAGAGGTAATAATTCTGGTAATACTGACATTGAATTTGAAGTTGATGCTATTTTTTGATAAGTCATTATTTTTGTAATAAAATTGCGTTTGTTAGTTGTATCACATATTGGCATTCGGAGCTTCAATGATAAAACATTTGTTTCGAAAAAGTGCATAAAACGATGAGTGTAACCTTTGACAGTGGAATATGCACTACCAAAGAAATCTGGTTTTGCATCATCACTATACCCATTTCCAGTGTCCCCTTTTGCCCCGTCATAAATACACCCAGTCCCAAGATACGATAGATGTATACCATATTTAGTACACAATATGGCTAAAACCATAGGACCATATAAATTATCTCTAATATTCTCAACTAGCTTACCTTTTTGTTCTAAATAATCAATTGTATTAAATCCTGGTCCTGATGTTCTCCCTATTAATGATACCACTCTATCTGGTTTGACATTAATTAATTCTTCTTCAACTGCTTTTTCATCATCTGCTCTGGACTCTGCATAAATTATTGTCTCGTTATCTTTTTCTAATAATTCACAGAAGATTCCCGATATCCAACCGCGACCATAGATTAACCACTTCATATATATTATTTAATATTATTTTGTTTATGTGTGTTTTAAACAAACTACTTAAAATATAAATAATATACAAAAGATAATGACAAATAATATTTTCATATGTTGCGAATCAGGTATGTATAAATTCATAGGGGAATATATAATGGGGATCACTCCATTATTAAAAGCCAAATTGATATTAACAGATTTATTAAATCCCGAATATAACAATCAAGATACATATATATTTATAAATAAAATACCGCAAAAAATCATGCAAATACCTTTGCCACATATGTATCTCGTAAATGTGGAACAATGTACCATACAAGAATATTATAACAGTTTAAATGATATACTTATTAAAAACATTCAAGTAATAGATTATTCCAATGAGAATATCAAAATATTAAACAATAATAGCAATATGATCCATTTGCCATATCAATATAATGATTCAGAAGTGAATATATTAAAAGAATATATTAAAAATTCTGAAAAACAATACGATGTTGCTTTTGTCGGACATTTGTCAACAAAAAGACAAAAAATATATGACGAATTAGTTAAAAAGGGAATTAAGATGTTACATGTTAATAATAAATGGGGTCATGATAGAGATAAGAGTATTAGTCAAGCTAAAATTCTATTGAATATACATTTTGATGAAACTTATAATATTTATGAACCATTAAGATGTGATAGATGGGCATTTGCTGGAATGCCAGTAATATCAGAAAATTCATTGCATAGTGATACATTAGATATTAATTCATTAATTGTTTTCGGGGAATATGATCATCTTGTTGATCAAATAGTATATAATATACATAATTATGATCAATTTCATAAAGAATATTTAGAAATATATAATTCACATATTAATCAAATTAAAGAAAACAGAAAGAATTTAGCAATTGAATTGAAAAATAGAATAGATAACTCATATATTAATGTTAAAAAACCGGTTAATACTTTAGTGGATAATACTTTAGAAATATTTTCTGCAAATTGGGTTTGTAATTATCAAAAACCCAGTTTTATTAAAATAGGTAAACAGGTAATAAATTTGTCAAGAGGATATAACTTAGTAGGATTAAAAGATAAAACATTAACTATTCTCAAATATTTTGATACATGTATAGAGGATTTCTCAGTTGATATACAAAAATATGTCAAAGAAATATATGATAAACAAGAGTATGATTATTTATTAATAATGACTCATGATGATGCAGTATGTAAAACAAATCCCAATATATTACAAAATTATTTGATCTTTTTGGGATGTCAAAAATTAAGGCAACTACAATTTAGAGCTTCATATGCATTAGTATATGATTTAAAGAATAGGAATATTGTATATGAAAATTGTGATAATCAGTGCCCAATCCATGAATGGTTTGAAATTACAAATAACAATTTAGAAAATTTAGGTATGCCAGTTTACTTAATCGTGTACAATTTGTTATATTTTGTGAAAAATTCTGTGGAACAATTAAGGAAATATACTAAGAATATTCATATAATAGATAATAAAAGTACTTATATGCCATTACTAGAATATTATGATACAGAATATGAATTCTTTTTAGATAAAATGGATGCTAATTATGGTCATTTAGTATGGTTAAGACAAATGTATTGGAAATTTCCAAGAATATTTGCTATGTCGGATCCAGATTTACAATTTAATCAAAATTTACCTCATAACTTTTTAACTATTATGGAAAATCTAACAAATGAATATAAAAAAGGAAAAGTAGGGTTCGCATTGGATTTAAGTGATTCAGAATTATTTTTTAAAGAACAAAGTTATACAGAAGGAATATCCATTGAAGAGTGGGAAAAAAGATTTTGGTTAAGAAAAATAGATCATCAAGAATATGAATTATATAATGCGGGAGTTGATACGACTTTTTGTGTAGTAAATAAAGCATTTGAGGAAACACATAATGCAATTCGAATGGGTGGAGATTTTACATGTAAACATATTCCATGGTATGAAGGATGGGAAAAAAAGCTAGATGAAAATGAATGGGAATTCTATAAAAACAACAATATATCATCATCTACAGTGCGTATGATTATGAAAATATATAATGATACTCATAAACAATCATTATCACTATTTAATGACATGAACTTGCTTATTAATCAAATTGACGAAATAAAAGCAAAAATCCCACAACAATATAATTTGTCTAATGAAGATATTATAGAATTGCAAAATAATTTGATTATCAGCCATGATTATGTTATGAAAAACAAACTTAAATTGAGCCATATAATACAAAATAATATAGAGAATGCATAATAAGAAATTTGTATACTGTTTCCAATTTATATAAAAAGTATGACTAAATACCAAATCATTTATTACCATATAACACTATAATCCGCACAATTGTACAATGTTACTAACCAAGACAACGGTATATTATATCTAATTCAATCTGCGCGATTCCGTAACATTATGCAATTGCGAGAATTATATAATACTTATTAATTTAGTGCAATTGGACATTGTTATGGAGTTACTCAATTTGATATAATATAATAATTTAATTGTTTGATTATATAACAAAATACAGTTGCATGGATATATTTGGCATAGATATATTTTATTAGAAAAAATTGATTTTGTTACTTTTTGATCACCTTATAGGAAAAGTGAGTTTGTTACTCAATATGCACAAACAAAAAGATCAGTTAATTGCTTTTACAACATCTGATGGAATAACACACTCAATAAACAAATCTTTATTTGACTCTTTTCCTAATTCTTATTTTGCGGCATTAGTTAGAGTTAACCAGTACACTGAATTTGATATTGAATGCGACAATTTGATCTTCATGATGATTTTGGATTTTTATAGATCTAAAATTTGGGAAAATGTTTTTGCTTTTCGAATGAGTTCAATCACTTTTGAACAATTATGCGATTATTTACTATTACCACAACAACCAATGCGTCAGTCTTATTTGGAAAAATATTGTGTTTGTTCTTGTTGTAAACAGCGAACCACACTTTTCGCTTTAATGCCTGAAGATATTCAAAAAATAATTGGATCATATTTAAACAATCAAGAGAGTAAATTACTATGTCAACAATGTGAATTTATCAATAAGATAAAATTAAGAAGCTATTTTCGACATAATATCGATTCTATAGAATATGATCCTTGTAATGATGATCCATATAATATTATAAAATATGCATCTTATAATATTATTGAAATTATTGAGAATCCAAATGACGGAATGGTATGTCTGAATAAACATCAATTTATTGGGAATAGAGTTTTTGTTTGGTTAAAATTATTTGAAAATAATCAATCACTTCTTAATAATTTTCAATTAGTTAATGATAATAAAGCAGTTGTGTTTGAAATTTATTATTATTACGAAGAAGAAAAAATAGATCGAATCATAGATTTTTTAGAGAAATTAAACATTGTTTTCAGTAAAGAAGTTGATGATAATAATCAAGAATATGAAATAGATCCATATATTGATGAAGGTGAACCAGATTATAATCAATCATATATTGCAAGAAAAGAAAAAGAAGATATAAACAATTTGCAAGAAATTATAACTGAAAATTATTATGAGTTAATTCATGGATATGATGATGTAGATGGATTACGACTCGATGATTTACATAGAAATCGCCTAATTCAAGGAATCAAAATGTCCCAACAAAAACTTGCACATTATTAATTATTTGGCTTGATCTTTTTTTATTTTTTAATAATTTGAATTTTCCATATGAGTATAGGTTTTTCGCGTTCAATTTACGAAAATTTCCCCCAATAAAAAAAAATTATATATATACTATATATAACTACAAGTATGCCAGGTAAACATGCTCAAAAAGACAAAGACTGTCAACCAAAATGCGACAAAAAATGTCATAAAGAAAAAAAATGCTGTGAAGAATTTCCGGAAATAACAGCTGAAAAGAATTTATTAAACTTATCTTATTTACTCGAAGGATCCGGTATTTCTGGTCCTGATGTTTCCGCAACTTATGAAATTGTCATTTTCAATAGATCTTGTCATGATATTTGCAATTTATCTATTGACGATACATTTTGCGGATTACTTCCAAATGATTTTACACCTGATGGTGCATTTGGAGGTGAATTAAGACCATATTTTACAAATGTAAATGCATCAACTCTTTATCCAACGGTTGTTCCAAACACTTTTGATCAAATGGTTGCTACTAAAGGTCAAATTTTAGCTGCTGGATCATATGTTCCAGCTTGTTCTGTTGTTAGCATTTTGATTAGAATTACTGGTCGTGGATTTCTCATGCCAGTAACACCAAACGGTGGAGAACAAATTACCGATAGTCAAACTCCAAATATCAGTATGTGTTTACAAAATACTGCCATCATTAAAGGTGATATCAAAAAGAAAAAGGCTTGTGGTTGCAAAGTATGTGTTCCTATTTTTCCATTATATGTCAAAAGCGGAGAAAAACAAACTCAAAAAATCTCAAACATTGTATTTCCACAATTCAATTAAAATTTGTTACATTATGTACTTTTTATATTTATTATATATTTTTGTAATAAATTTAGCATCAAAATCCAACAAACTAGATGATCCTCTAGATTGTTCAATTGCCATTTGAACCAAATTATTTAATTCATCAACACCAATTGTTTTAAAGAAAAATAATGTAAACACCAAAGGTTCAGATACATATTTAATTTTGGGAAAATATTGTGTGTGATATTGTGTTGTTCTAAAAGCTTGTTTATCAGAACTCCTACCGAAGTCTATCATTTTAGCAGAAAATTTCTTAATATTTAATGTTATCTTATTTCCATTTATGTTGACATCAATCGAATACGACTTGTCAACATGATCTATCATAATATTCCTTATTTGGTTAATATAACACAAATCATTATGAAATAATTTAATTTTATGATTCAAGATAAAAATACTGACCAAAGATTGCATTAATAAAGAAAATCTCCATTTGGTATTTAAAATAGGTAACATATTACTAAAATCTCCATATTTTATATGATCCATAACATAACAATCATAATTATCATATTGAACAATTGTATTTATATTAACAAAGAAATCCCCATAATTTTTATTATTATTTAAAAACTCAACTACTTGTTTTGTTGGGTCAAGTTCTTTATCTTGAAATGGATTTGTTATAAGTGTTGGTGGAGCGTTTTTATTTATAGTTTTTACGAAATATAATTTATTATTGTTTGTCACTATACCAAAATTCTTTCGTATGTCGATGACGGTTAATTTATTATCATTAATTAATTTTATTATTGTATCAATATGTAAAATATTATTATTATGGACAAAATGCATTATAATATACTACAATAAAAAAATGAAAAACAAATTAATTGTTGATATCAATATATTAGTGAGTTTACTTAACGATGCTAAGATCTATTAAATTAGCCAGAACTATCAATTTAAAAAGATCCTTTTGTCAAAAAAATACTTGGGGATTAGATTCATTGAAATCTGCAACACAAACTATTAATAACACATGCAATAATGCTCTCGATCAGAGTTTTAAAACAAGTATGAGCCAAGTATCTGATTTAATTAATCGGACAGAACAAGAACTTCGAACCGGATCATTAAGAGGAACTTTTGAAATTAGCGCTCATATCACGGTTGGTCCGATTGGAGTTGGAATTTCAAAATCTATATATATTGAACCAATTACTGCGAAAGAATAAGTTTTTTTATTTTGAAGTTTAACTATAATGAGACCAGATATCTTATATAAAAATCATGATGATACTGATTGTAATTTATTACAAGACATAGTGAGATATCTTTACGCAATGAACATGACGGACATAAGACCCAAAACCATTATAGAAAGGAACTTCCCTTCAAATATAACAATATTACCAACAATCATCATATTTGGATATAAAATTACCGGATTATCAAA
>Ga0315284_10017785_pt1 | contig 10083 bp, 10 predicted proteins | sample YL17G09_16_MG_FD_203696 | JGI IMG/M metagenome (GOLD analysis project Ga0315284, IMG submission 203696) | Sediment microbial communities from Yellowstone Lake, YNP, Wyoming, USA - YL17G09_16 | ecosystem: Environmental > Aquatic > Freshwater > Lake > Sediment | place: USA: Wyoming | collected...
AACGAGAACCAGAACTATCGCGACAAGCATCCGCGATACCATCATACTCAGTTTGGGCATTTCAACTCTCCATTTCTCCCAGACCCTCCGGTCTGGCAGCCAACGGGACTTAGTCGTAAATACGCTCATACACTCCACGTGGTTAATGTGCTTAATCGGATTATAGCCCGCGATTTGCCACCTGTCAACGGTGGTGGAAGCCGCTTATCGCTGAACAGGCCGCTCGAAGTCATAGTCTGAGAGGATTCGGTCCATTCGCCCGCGGTCATCATCGCCGAACGAGCCACGCGGAATGACTCGGCAATATCGGCTCAGATGCAGCCCGCGCCTTCGAGACACGCATCGAAACTCGCACCAGCCGGGGGATCAGGTACTGAACACATCCCGCCAGTTCTCGCTAATGTTGTCCGTCAGCACCGCCTCTCCCGCCGGGTCAAACCCGCCGCGTTCTGAACGTTCCAGGCAGATGTCGAAGACGACATCCTTGGCGGTGTCCAGAACAAGCTGGCCGGTGATGTCGGCTCCGTTGAGCTTGAGCCAGGCCAGTTCCTCGGCCCAGGTCAATAACGTGCCGGTGTCTAACGGAGCCTTGAGCTGCGCAAGCTGGAATCTGGTATCGGCTGCGACTTTGACCAGAACCTGGGTCAGCTTCGGGTCGAGTCCGGTCCTTGACTGCACCAGTTGGGCTTCCTGCTCCGGCGGCAGATACTGAAGGTCGATCTTCTTGAAGAATCTACGCTCCAGCGAAAGGTCCATCGGATTGGTTCCGAGGAACGCGCCACCGACGTTTCGCGCGGCCACTATCACCAGAAACCCATCCGGGCAAGTGATTTCCTCATTCGTGTCAGGGACGCGGAGGTAGTAGTCAGTTGTCGCCTTGCGGGTGTTCAGCATCGAGACCAGGAAGTTCTGGAATCGTAACTGCAACCTGTTGATCTCGTCTACCAAAAGCACGGCGGGAGGAATGCGCACCGGCTCCCGGCCCTCTCGCTTCGCGTCCTCGATCTCTCGAAGATGGCGCTCGTACTGCGTCCTGCCGAGCATCATCGCTTCCGGCAGCGGGCCGTAGGTGAACCGGGTCTTCGTAGCCATTTGACCTGTCTCAGACCCTTCGGTTTCAAGTACCGTCGCGCCGATCAGGTCTCTGTCCTCCAGGCCTTCACTGCCTCGAATGATGGTCAGTGGCGCGCCAAGCTGCTGGCACACCTGCTCGACACAGAGCGTCTTTCCAGTCGCTGTCGGGCCGGTGAGCAAGACGTGCTTGCCCCTCCGAACGCAGTCGGAGAGCTTGATCGGCAGATCCCCGACGAAACCTGGCCCGGTTAGCGGAGTGTCTGCCTCTACACCGTGTACAATGGGGCCGTCGCTCGACCCAATCAACTGTCTGAAGGCGTCGCGGCTGGTGAATGCTTCCTTGATCTGCTGCCCGCCGTCGAAGGCCTGGTCCAAGCCCGATAGTGTCTCCCGATCCATCAGCACAGCCTGGATGCCGCTGGGGTCTCTGCCACCAATCATCTCCTCCAAGGCGAAAGCCATCTCGTCTGCCATCAGCGCCAGCGACTGCGCTTTGAGGATTTCGTCCTGCCCGGACCACGCTTCCACGGCCTTCCCGACTGCCGACACGAAGCTGGGGTAGGTGCTCCGGTTCAGCATCAAGAACAGCCCGGCTGCCAGGGCGAGGTTGTAGTTCACCAGTTGGCTGCTGAAAGGCATTCCTCTGAAGATGAGACCCTTGCTCGATCCGTCAGGGGTGTCCTCAATGCCAACCCATGCATGGGACGTGCCGTTCGCAAGAACGACGTGGACGGCGCTAGGATCGGAATCCCCGGCCTTGCCCACTAGCTCGACGCTACTTACCTCGCCGCCAAGGAGCTTGCAGCATCCCCGCGCCAAGGGGTAAGAGAGAGTTACAGATGGAGCCGGATTGCTCGCTCTTCCGATTGCTCGAACGGGCATATCGGTTGTACCGAGCTCCATCCCGCCGATAAGCGGTTTGGGCAGCCCTGTACGAGTGCCGCCGCCGTTTGCCAAATCCGATAGCTGAACCTGGAGCACCTTGATCACCACCTTTCAAGCGTCTACGCGGTCTATGCGAATATTGCATCCCAGGGACTTCACCTTGCCATCGCTGCCGATCTCGCCGCCAGTGAAATCCTCCACGCGGGCGCGGTATCTCACACCGGCAGCCAGTGCTCGTGAGAGTCTGGTCGCAAGTCCGCCCCTGCCGAAGTCGGTTCCGCTGCAGCCGGGGCAGCTCACGATCTTGGCAAGCCCCAGTTCGACATCCTCGCCGCACTGTGGGCATAGCATCATAGCGACTCCGTCCGGGCCACGGCTGACGACCGGATCGTCATAGCCGAACTCGAAGTCGCAGTCCGGGCATCGAAGCCTGCGGCTCTTCTCGAAAAGCGCTCCGCCCACAAGCCGTCCGCAGTCGGAGCACACGCGGTCGGAGTTCGACAGGAAACCCAGACGGATGGTCATAGGGTTGCCGCTTTCGTCGGTGATCCTGGCCTCGACGCCTATGGCGTTAGGATCGTAGCGATTCATTGGATCGCGCACGAGCTCAAGCTCGCGGATGTCCTGCTTCCTGCACTCGGCAAGAAGCTCCTGCCTGCCCTCGAACGTTGTGCCGACGATCTTCGTGTTGACACGCTTGGGCCACATGCCAGTGGCAGTTGCTGTTGGGTTCATGGTTCACCTCACGTAGTGGATAGGGTACATAGAAATAGGGTGGCCGCCTGTCGTATCAAGCGACCACCCCAGTGATGCTCGGGACTAGTCGTCCCAGGGTTCGCGGTCACCGCCGGCTGCAGCGCCAGCAGGAGCGCGGCTTTCTTTCTCACCGCCGTCCTTGCCCGCCTGACCGCCGCTGCGGGACCGGCCCGTTACGGCGAAGCTGACCTGCTTGACCAGTATCTCGCACGTCCTGCGGTGCTTGACGCCGGACTGATCCGTCCAGTCGCGGACGGAAATCGAGCCGACGACGTTGATGCCGTTGCCCTTCGCGAAATACTTCTTCACGAAGTCGGCGGTCTGCCTGAAAGCTACGCAGTCGAGGTACATGACCTCCTTGTTGTCGCCGGAGCCGCGCTCCAAAGCGACTGCGAACTTGGCGTACGTGACGCCGCCGTTGGACTCGCCGCCCTCTGGATCGGACGCGAGTCGGCCATTGAGCCATACCTGGTTCATTTCGAATCACCTCCTTTCACCTGTTCTGAATAGAAAACGGCCCCCACGCCGTGACGCGGGGGCCTCGTCTTACATCTTGCCTAGATTGAGAATATGCCTGCGCCCAGATAGCACGGGCTGTACAAAAAAAGGGGGCCACGCGGTGCAGGCAATGCCTGTGCCGCGCAGCCCGTGTAGGAGGACGGGGTGTTAGTTACCCCAGGCAAGAGACTCCACATCCTGACAGATCGGATCGCTTACCGGAGCCTCATCGCGTGGAATCGGCGGGAATCGCCGTCCAATCGCCCGCCGATTACCAGCCAATCACCCCAGAATCACCGGGTATCACTAATGCAGCAGGCTGCCGAGGCTCCGTCCTCAGTCCGAGTATGTACACGGCGAAAAATCGGACAAAGTCTCACGCACGCGAGGGCTGACTCTGGGGCTGCCTTATTCGTACAGACAAAAGCCGTGGTGTTTACGCACGCCGGGCCTTGTGTGCGGGCGTGGGTGAATTCATCGTTGTTGATGGCTGTTCTTCGGGGTCGGCTCCGTGTCCGGTTACCGCAGTCATCTCTTCTCGTCTGAGTTCCGCGCGTATGGCGCGTATCGTCCGGGCGGTTTCAGAGGTTGTCTTGCAGATTCCCCGGAGCAGGATCGTAAATGGGGTCTCCCGCACCCTGACCTCCAAAACGCTACGGAGGGTGTAGTAGGCCAGACCCGCAACCACAACGGTTTCCAGCAATATCACTGTCGTCTCCTTTCCTTACTGACATTTGGCAGGGAGGGAATCATATCCGAAGCGTCTCGCTTCGTGTGCTTTCTGAGGAGCTTGTCACTCGACTCCTCGGATCGACAACAACCACTTTCTTGCCCAGCGACAAGGCGGTCTTGACAGCCCTGCCAGTCCCGGAGTTGTCGCGCTCCAAGAACGCAAGCACTGTGCCCACGTTGGCGATCATCAACCTGTCCCTGGCATCCATGCAGCCGGGCTTGTAGGTATCTTTGCTGAGATAGTGGACGCAGTCGGCAGCTTCCAGGATTCGACGATAGCGCTCCCGCGATTCGGGCGTCCAGCGTGCGTCCTGACCGGCACATGGGATCGCCATCACCAACCGGATGTCACCATTCGCATGCCGTTGGCGCAACACTTCCTCGGCAGCCCAAATGTCCAAACCCAGCGCTCCGCCACTGATGAACACCTTGTAGCCGTGGGCGATGGCTTTCCTGATCAGGACTGCCAGCTTTGCCTTGATCCACATGCCGGTCGGAGTGTTGTCATCGTAGCTGCCCCCGAACCTGCGATGCCCCGAGAAGCAGAGCCTCTGTTGAATGGGAATCTGAGTAGACATAATGACCCCCCTCTCACCGCAGCCTCTGGGCTATGGCCTGTCGCTGCCGGGGACTCAGCCGGTTAAGCATATCGCAGAGCAATTCTTCCGGCCGCTTCCGGCGTTTGGTTGTCTTCTTCTGAGACCTGATGGCCTCCTGAAGAGCGGTGTTGAGAAACAGCCTTTCTGCGGTCATTTGACCTTCCTCCTTTGATGTTAATTGATCTGATCAGACTACAGCGTTTCTGAGGGTTTCGAGCTTGATCATCGTGCTGATCGGGATGTCGTGCCGCAGTTCCCGGGCACACTCCGTGAGCCCAGCAGCGATCATGCAGGCCGTGTCTGCAATGCCCGTCACAACTCCGCCATTCTTGATGCAGTTCGGCTCTATCCAGGGCCGGTCAACAGCGTGGCCTTTGCTGCTGGAAACAATGCTGGGATCCTGCCTGTGGCGACAGACCCTTGCGACACCGGCAGGGAAGTAGCCATACCTGACCGTTCCAGTCGCATCGAAAACCTCGCAGGTCAGGTCGTGGTTCTCGTAGACGCCATTCTCCACGGCAAGGTCGGCTATCTCTTCGACACTGGGCTGGCCCACAATCCCAAGTCCGCCGACGTGTTTTGCCACTGCATAGAGCGCGATCTGCCCGTGGGAAAATCGCAGGCTGCCGTGCTTGGCTACCGACTTGCCCATCTCGCATACGACCGCGGCGCGTACGAGCCTGCCGCCAAGCCTTACTAGCGGCATCTTCTGGTCAGGCAGTATCTTTGAGACCACGCCCTTGAACAGGTCGCCATCGGACTGGATCTTCATCCCAATCTCTGGCTGCTTGTACGACCAGCCGAGGTCTTCGCGGTAGAAGACGGAGTCATCGAAGCAGACGCGCTCGACCCCAAACGCGAACCGTCGGTTCATTGGCTGCTTAGAATGTCGGCCAGTCCAGCGGGGCTGCTTTGACAGCCATTCCCTCCAGCACTTGGACTCCTCTGCCGAGTATGCGCCGAGGCGTGAGATCATGCCGGAGTACTTCGCTTCATACTGCCTGCGGAGATCACGGAGGAGATCAGCATCGGGGCTTTTCACCGGTTGACATGAGCCGTTCAACCGTTGCTCCCTGTGGTTGAACGATAAGTGACCATCCGGTGACTCCGTCCTCTGGAGCGATACGGGCCACTCAGCCTCGCGCTTTACCATGCGCCCGTTTCTGCCTGTCGTACGAAATCCGCCTCTGAAGCAGATCAGCCGATCTAACCCGTGCCAGTTCGACTTCCTGGCCTTCGCAGTGAGCTTCTCGGCAAGGCTCTGGCTGATGATCACCGAATCATCCAGAGCTAACGCCTCCAGGCAGACCACGACTGCGTTCGTCATTGGAGGAGTGCGCTTGACTCCCTTGATCGAGACGTAGCTGCGTTCCTCGCCCACTATGCCGACAGCGTTCTTCACTGCATTGATGACGCCGCGCCGTTTCTCAGGAGCCTCGTGGATCAGCGGATTGGTTCGTTCGGTAACACTGTAACCGTGTCCCCCGGTCAGGTAGAATCGTTCGCCCGGGGACCCGCAGCCGGTAGCACACGGGCTTGCGAGCAGTCCGCGGTCCATCAGAGCCTGCGCAGCGTGGAGCCGTCTTTCGGTCTCAAGCTCAGCGAGGAACTTGCCGGGAACTACCTCAAGTTCCCGGTCCAGGACAACGGCCTGCTGCGAGTTGGCGTACGCCTCGAATGTGGTCGCGTTGTCCCCATCCCAGCCCTCCTTCCACAGCAGGTTCGTCGTCTTGCGAAGTATTCTGGAAAGCTCCCGGCCTGCCGTGTGAGGATTCCTAACGCGAGAGATTCTCGTCAACTGTGGGGTGAAGTGGTCAGTTGCGAGCTTGACCAGCAAGTCCTCGATCTTGTCGTAGATAGAGGCTACCGGTACCCGTTCCGTTGTAACGACTCCGTCTGCGCCGACGACTCGCTGCTCGCTGTACCCTACGTCAACGCCGACCCGAAACATGCCGCGAACGCCCGAAGCTGATATGACCTCGGTCAGCTTCGTGCCTGTCGTCTTGTCGACCCTGGTGATGATTGGCAGCACAACCTCTGCTGCGCCGCACGTGGCGATGTACTCGTTTCCGTTTTTGGTGATGGTTAACATTGAAGTGCCTCCATAAGCACGAAAAGCCCCCCGGCCAATGCCGAGAGGCTTCTCAAATCGTATGTGTGATTGTTATCTTGTATCAGTTGGCGAGAGTGGGGAACAGGCCGTCGCGATATACCTCCGCAAGCGTCCTGGCGTTTCTCAGGGCGAATAGGACCAGATCGCGTGACAGCGGCGTTCTGAGTTGGCTGGCTACCATAAGCGCGGTGACGAACTCCAGGGGCTTGTAGGGCGGCGCGGAGGAGTTGACAAATTTCTGGACGGCGTTGAAATCCAGGTGCTCCTGGGTGATGGCAAACGGCAGGTTTTCCTGCGCTAGCTTGCGAACGGACTGTCCGCCGAGGAGCCTGGCCAGCTTGCGAATCTGGTCCATGTCGAAGCCTTGTGTCATCAGACTCTCCTCAACTTGGGGATACGTCTTCACTCCGGTCATCAGCGAATGGAGGGCCATCGGATCGGCATTATTACTGTGCTTGAGGTCAAAGCAGCTTTCGAGTGCGCTCGTCATGAGCTGCCTCAGATCCTCCATACTCAACTCCGTTTCAATGCCCTTCGACCGCAGATGTAGCAGGTGGATAAAGGCGCAGTACCAGTCAAGGGTTATCGGCCCCACTGCGGCCTTCTGCATGAACTTCTCACGAGCTATTCCCTCGGGGTCCTCGATCCGCTCCTCGTGATCTCTCCACGTGAACGTAGTCCGATCCAGAGGTTGTTCCCGTGCACCGTTCCAGAATGCCTCAAAGGCCTGGCTCAGTTCCGTCTTGGCCCTGGTGCTCCTCACTGTTCTGACCACATAAGAGTCACCATCTCTATCCCCATCGAGGAGATTGGAGACAGAGGTCATGTCGCCGTAGACCCGGACAGTGCCGACCGGCAGGCACACCACATCAGATGCCTCGCGGATTTCGCGAACCTCGACCGGAACCACGCGTGTCGTAGGATACCTGGAGATCAGCACAACGTCGTGCTCTTCCACGTCCAGCTTTTCCAGGATCCGGCTGCCGAGTCCGATCTCCCAGGGCTGGAGGAAGCCTATTCTGCCGTGGATGTAGTTATCACCAACGAAGATATCCTCGTTGTACGAGCCCACTCCGACGAGGAAGGCCGAGTTCGCCGTGCGAATCCTGGCGATCTTGTCGAACTCCTTCGCCATCTCCTCGCACCTGGAATTGAAGAACCCCAGTGCCGCACGGTGCACCTTAGTCGGTGCGCCATCGACCATTGCGGCTATAAGCCGGTCCGCAGCCCTTAACACAGGAGACAGAACAAGCTTGCCCGCGTGGTCGCGCTTGAGCCCCTGCCTCAAACGATAGTCCAGTCTGCATTTGCGAATCCTGGTGTCTTCGTCTGCCAGAACTGCTCCAAGATGCCTTTCGAGGTTAAGACATAATGTCTTACCTGCGAGCTTGGCATCCAGAATAGTGCCCGCCAGCTTGGCTGAATCCACTGTACCTTGCCCAATCGCTTTCATGATGTACCTCCTCGACGATAATCTACGTCTTACAAAAAACGGCCCGGACATGCCGGGCAACTCACAGAAAACCTTCACCCACTGAGTCAGATTCCGCAGCACCAGATCCTGAGTCTGGCACAGACCTGTTGAGGGATTCCTGGCTATTGCCTATGAAGCAGTCTTCCGAGTCTTGGATCCTGGATGAAGCGAAAAGGTGTGACGTGGCCGCACATAGTTATTGGGTAATGTCTCATCCGCCCGAAGGGCGGGTACGCCCTCAGTGAGTTAGCGTCTGTCTGTTACAGGCGGCGCTCTGCTGCACGCGCTCTTGTGTGCCGACCGCATCGTGTTCATGTCCTCCACCTCCTCCTGCACAAGACCTGGGGTCGATTTTCAACCCACCCCCACCAGCTGCCGAGCACACTAAGTAATTCACGCTGATCAACTTGCATCAGCGCCTATCAGTCGTCTGACCTGTGGGCCATCTGAGGCCAGGTGGTTCAGACGTTTCCAGAGTTCGCGCATAAGCGCGGCAATAGTCTCGAAGAACCTGTTGGCGAGAACCCTCTTTTTGAGGTGCCGCCAGAACAGTTCTATCGGGTTGAGCCACGGGCTGTAGGTTGGCAGAAACACCAACCGAAGCCTGTCGGCGTGTTCTTTGACAAAGTCGCGGACAGCCTGGGTCTTGTGGACCGAGTAGTTGTCGCAGACCAGGATGATCTTCTTGGACGTCTGGCTCATTAGCCGCTTCAGGAAGGCGACGAACGCTTTCGAGTCCTTCTTGCGAGAGAGCCTGAAGCAGCTCTCGCCGGTGTGGTAGTCCACTGCGCCGAAGCAGTAGCGCTTCTGGTTATCGCGCGGCGTTGGCACGTGGACTTGCACGCCCTTCCTGGTCCAGGAAGATGCCAGCAGTGGCAGCCAATGGATGTCGGTCTCGTCCTCAAAGAGAACGCTCCAGCCTTCCGGCGGCGAGTCTCTCAGCGCGTCCACTGCCCCTTTTTAGCCTGGTATTCGGGATCGGGGCTGATGACGCTGTGCTTGGCACGACGCCATCTGAGGCCCATCTCGGAAAGCACCTCCCTTACGGTCTGCAAGCCCACTTGGACCCCGCGACTTGCCAGCACGTATTCGGTTATCGACTCAAGTGACCAGGTAGATCGGTCAAGGCCAAACTCCGAGGGCGGACGATGGATTATCTCATCTATCGCCTCCTCTATCTGTTTCGACTTCACCCGGGCTCTGGCCGGCCTTGGCTGATCAACGAGGCCGGCAATGCCTTTAGCCTCGTAGCTTCTCAGCCACAGGCGCACCGCCTCCTTGGAGACGGAGAGCGCCTCGCAGATATACAGATAGCGTCGGCCCTCGGCGAACATAAGAACGCCGCGAGCCCTCCGGGCAAAGCCCGGTTCTTTTCGATTCTTAGAGGCCGTCCGTAGCTCCTCAAGAGCTTCCGGCGGCAAGGCACGAACGGAAGACATAGCTCACCTCGGTGAAAGACCTTCCGTATCGTACCATGTTCACAGAAAAAGTACAAGTCCGAGAGCGTGAATTACTTAGGAGCTCATTCACCCGACAGGCTTTGCTTTGCGCGGGTAGACCTGCCAGTCTGGGCTACAGCTTATACACGTGTTCAAGCTCGACGGAGTCACCTGGTCCCTCCGCGGCAGTTGTTGGCGGTACCTGCTCGTTGGACGTCAACCGGCTGTAAGGCGCGCCCGCGTGGACGAGGGCAGGATTTGCTAATCTGTTTGCTAATCATGGCGTTGGTTGGCGCTGTTGGCAGATGCTGTCTGTTGAGGTGAAGAGGTGTCCAGTCCCTCTCAGAACGTGGGAATCTGGTGCCTGATGGGGGGCTGTGCTATGGCAGAGCTCGCACTTGAAAACCGTCGTGGGTCAAACCACCGTGGGTTCGAATCCCACCCCCTCCGCCAGGGTCCGACACCGCGGAGCAAAGTGGCTGTCTGCGGGTTGCTGTTGTACCCACCCAGCAC
>Ga0315284_10017786_pt1 | contig 10082 bp, 18 predicted proteins | sample YL17G09_16_MG_FD_203696 | JGI IMG/M metagenome (GOLD analysis project Ga0315284, IMG submission 203696) | Sediment microbial communities from Yellowstone Lake, YNP, Wyoming, USA - YL17G09_16 | ecosystem: Environmental > Aquatic > Freshwater > Lake > Sediment | place: USA: Wyoming | collected...
TGGACTTGAGCTGCCAGGCCTGGTCCTTGTTGATGACCAGGTGGGTGACGTCCTTGGACCAGGAGTTCATGACCTCGGCGTAGACGAACTTGTTGGCGTCGTAGTTCTGCAGGATCTTGAGGGTGCCCGCGTCCACCTGGGGACCGAAGGGCTTCTTCTTCGACAGCTGCAGGTCGACGAACTCGAAGCGGGAGATCTTGTACTGCTGGCCCAGCGTCTTGGCCACCTCTTCCTCCTGACGGAGCTCGCCCTGCTGGGTCTCGACGTACTGACCCTCCTTACGCGGCCGGAGCTTGTCCTTGAGCTTCTTGGCCAGGAACTCATCCAGCTCGGACTCGGTGGCGAAGTCCAGGACCTGCTCCGCGGACGACCCGCCGACGCGTCCCCACGAGAGGGTCAGCTTCTTACCGTCCCTCTCGGTCCGGTAATATTTGTTGTGTTGCGCGCTTTTGCACAGGTAATACTTCACTTCCTTCGCCATGGGTTGCACTCCAGAGGAGGCTGAAGAAGTAGACGGTCATAGCTGCGGTCAGGGCCAGCGCGAACTCGGGAGCCATCAGTGGATGGCGACCTCGACTGCGCGATTGCCGATGAGCTGCTTGTCGACTAGCATGGCGAAGACCTTCCCGGCTGCCTTCCCTTCCGTCTTGCCGTAGTGACGCTGCATCCCCTCGACCCCGACCGTGGGATGGATGTGCAACCAGGCTACCCATTTGCCCGGCTTGTCCATGGACTCCTGCACCCGGATGAGGATTCTGTCTTTCTCTTTCTTCATCCCTCGTTCTCCTTGTTGAACTTCTCGATCGCCTTGGCCAGCTGCTCGGCGGCGGGGCCGAAGACGTACTCGTGGGACGCGTTCTCCTCGTCGACGAAATAGCCAGCGATGTAGGGTGCGATGGACAGGAGACCGAAGCTCATCGGAGCGATCCAGATTTCCCCATGGGCGTCGTAGCCCTTGGGCTTGCGGAACTTCTCGCCCTCGCCGGAGTAGAGCGTGCTGCCGTCCAGCTGCTTCCAGCCGTGCTTGATCAGCCATTCGCTGAGCGTCTCGCCCATATCAAGCCTCCTAGGTAAGGAACTTCTTGAGATCCGGCCGGAGCGTCTTAGCCTCCCTGATCTGGTTCCAGATGAACAGCCTCCGGAGCGGGACCGTGAATCCTCCCTTGCGGATCCTGTAGCGCTTGTCCAGCCAGGCCTTGAGCGTGGGATACTTCCCCTTTTCCCCGCGCCATGAGACGCCGCAGATCCCGTCGTCCGTGATGATCCCGTTGAACTTGAACGCCAGGTCGTTGATGAAGCAACCCTCGACCCAGGAGTCCAGATCTCCCATAGAGCCGTGCCGGATCTCGATCTTGTGCGAGCTCCCGAGCCAGATGGGGTGGGCGTGATCCTTCCACATGATGATCCCGCACCCGCCAGGACCCCAGCCGTCCCATCCCTTCTCGACCTTGACCTGGCCGCCGAATCGAGCCTTGCTGATCTCCGTCAGGGCGTCAAACAACTTGTCGCCTGTCAGCTTGTGGTGGGTCGTGATGTAGCCGTGGTTGGCCATCAAGCCTCCTAGTTGCAGACCGTGAAGTCCTTGACCTTCTTGTTCTTGCGCAGGGCCTCGCGGACGGCATCGATCACAAGGGGTCGAAGCTCGTCCTTCGGGAGGCCCTCGACGTCGATGATGAAGTCGTCCTTCGGGCCTTCGCCCAGCGAAATAGAGACGGAATTCATGAAGCCGCGATGGGGTTTCTTGCTCATTTCAGCCACTCCTTGAACTGGTCGTAGGTGACCACGTCCAGCCCGAGTTCCATGGCAGCCATTGCCTTGTTACTGCCGGTGCCGAGCGCCTTGACGATCAGGTGCGTGCAGTTCTTGGACACGCTGCTCCTGACGACGCCGCCGAGGGACTCGAACTTCTCCTGTTCGGCTCCCGTGGGCCGAACTCCCGTGAAGCAGACAGCCCTTCCTGCCAGCTTGCCGCCCGTTGCCACGGGCTTCGCCTTCTCGGCCTTCGCGATCTTGACGACCTTGAGCAGCTTCTTGATGAGCGGCAGGTTGGCCTCCACGCCGGCGGCCACGCCCTCCCGGATCGCAGGCCCGAGCACCTTCGCGTCGGGCTTGCCCTTGCCGGTCCGGATCAGCTCCGGGTCCATGAACTTCTCGATCGTGTCGAAGCCGTTGTCCTCGACGAGATGCTTGGCAGCCCGCACGCCGAGGAATTGGATGCCCAGCGCCCCCATGAACTCATGGAGCGGGAGCTCCCGGGTCTTGTCGATCTCGGCCAGGATCTGCTGGACGCGCGTTTCACCCAGCCTTCCTGCGCCGACCTTGACGTCGGCCAGAGCGTCGACGCCATAGTCGGACCCGAACCCATACAGGTCAGCTGGAGTCTTCAACATTCCGGAGTCGAAGAGAGCCTGCTCGATTTCCGGCCCGATGAACTTGATGTCGAGAGCCGTGAGCCAGCGCCGGATGAGCCGGACCTTCTGGCCCTCACATTTCTCGTTCTCGCAGACGAGGTGGATGTCCTTGCGGACCAGCTTGCTCTTGCAGGAAGGGCACGCAGTCGGCGGCCCCCAGATCCTGTTCTTGGGCCGCTCGATGACGGACTCGATGTGGGGGATCACGTCGCCGCGGCGGGTGACGCGGACCTTGTCGCCGACGGCCACGTCCATCGCCTCGCAGTAGCCGATGTTGTTCATGAGTACCGACCCGACCTGCACGCCGCCGATCTCCCGGGTCTGGACCTTGAACGTGGGAATGACCGCGCCCGTGTGGCCGACGGTCCATTCGATTCCCGTGACGTAGGTCTCCGCCCCGAGCGCCTCCCACTTGTACGCCCGCTGTCCCTTCGGCCGGTCGTCCGAGACTCCCATCGCCTCGGAAGCCGCGCAGTCGTTGAGCTTGACGACGATCCCGTCGACCTCAAAGGGCAGCTTCTCCCGTGCCTGCCCCATCGCCTCGTGCGCCTTCTCGACGTTCTCCAGCTTGGTCAGCTTCTGCATCAGGTGGACCTGGAACCCGCAGCTCTCCAGGAACTGGAGCTTCTGGAGCTCGGTGCCCACGATCAGCAGGTCAGACTCCGTGCCGACGACGTCGTACGGCAGGACGCGCAGATGCTCGCATCCGGCCCCGTCCTTGGACCGCATGGCCCCGTTGCCCTGGTTGCGCGGGTTGGAGCCATCCGGCCAGTACTTCTTGAAGTCCTCCTTGTACAGCAGACACTCCCCGCGGATGAACCCGGTGAACGGGGATGGGAGCTGCTTGACGATATGCGTGGACCTGAGGATGTTGACCGTCACGTCCTCCCCGACCTTCCCGTCGCCTCGGGAGACCGCCCGGACCAGCTTCCCCTTCTTGTACTCCAGGGAGAGCGAGCAGCCATCATACTTCCACTGGACCACGACTTCCTTGACGGGGAGCTTGTCCCACCACTTCCCCAGCTCCTCGAGCGTCTTGACCTTCTCCTGGGAGCCCATCGCTATGGCGTGCTTGACCGGCTTGAAGAGGGAGCCAGCCGGCGGGGCGCCCACCGTCTTGAGGAAGTCGTTCTTGGGGTCCAGCTCCCGAAGCGTATCGACCAGCGAATCGAATTCGGCATCCGTCAAGAGAGAGACACCGGTGTTGTAATAGGCCTCGGAGGCGGCCTTTAACTGGGCGACGATCGCGGTGATGCTCATGCCAGTGTCTCCAATTCCAGGATCTTTTTCATCGGTAGGCGCACCCCACACAGTGGGCGCACGGTTTCTGCCCCACCCAGGGGCAAACCGGGCATCCCACACAGCCAACTGGATCTGCCGTACAGGTTGGTGCGGGCCTGGGCCGTTTTGGAGCCTTTCTTGCTTTGTTCACTTCGGCTCCTTCGGTTCGCGCAGGTCGGACCAGACCGTATCTATGGCGATCAACGTCCCAAACGCCGCGGAGGCGAATATCGTTAGGTTCGCGCCATAGCCCGATAAGGCAAGCAACGTAAGGACCAATCCCGATGCGGTGATGGTCAGGAACAGCTTTATGAAGAACACGAACTGCAGCATTAGTCCTCCTTCGTCGGATGATGTGTCTTGTGTAGGGATTTATCTGCCCCGAAGGCGCTTGTGTCAACCCAAATCTTGTCGCCGGTCAAGAGCCGGTCTGTCCGAATGCAGGCTTCCCTTCCGTTTCGGACTGTAACGAAGGCGTGGAGTCGGGTAACAGCAAGGCTCTTTCCCTCTTTAAAGCGGATGTCGTACCAACCAGTATGCCCCGGGCCTGAATGAAGTCTCAGACTCTTGACTTCAAACAGGGTAAGTGGGAACATGTCAGTCCTCCTACTTGCAAATGCAAAAAGCAGTGATCGGTAGTGTTCTTCGTTTACTACTAGAGTGCCTTTGTCTGTCCCATTTATACTGATAACATGGAGTATGACACGGTCCAATGTACACGAGGAAAGCGTTGGCTGCCTTTGCCCTAAGAGCCAGAGCCCACTGGCCCACAATACAAGAATACATTCGAATTTCTCGTACTGACAAGCCCAATGTCCTTGCGAGCCTGGATCGCAATGAACGAGTTTCGGTTTTAGTAAATCCGTTTGTAAAGAGCCTGATCTGGGTCTTACCAGCACTCCCGTCACTGATGTGCCACCAATAGCATGTCGTCGGGGTAAGCCTAATGTCGCGCGGAATTATCTTCTTACCGCGCTGCGGCCTCCCACGACAGAATCTCTTCCTCCCAATCCTGTATCCCTTTTGGCGTTGCCCAATCGGCTTATACCATCTTCCCCAAACTCTTGAGAGGTCGAGATACGCCAAAGTCCTTAAGCATATCTCCTGCGGTTTATCCGCGCGCCTTTTGATGCTCGACTGTAGCCCTAGCAGGGAAGATACTTCTTGGAGAACAGATTCATGTTTACAGGATTGGTGATACGACGTCATTAACGACCGCCTGGTTAGATGCCCGTCTCCAAGCAAAAGGCCGTCCAGAATCTCCAACTGGATTCGCGTTAGATTGGCGTTCCTCACAATTCGGATGAGGTTCCCATCCGCATAACTTCTGGCCTTGATCTTGAGCCTTTTAAAGGCCTTAAAAACTGCTGACAAATGGACGCCCAACCTTTTGGCGATCGCAGGCTGTCCCATCTTCTTGTATAGAGAGATCAAGAGCTGCCGCAGCTGAGAGTCGCTGCGACAGCCTACCTTGACGTAAAGGGGCATACCACGATGCCAATTCGCCATCTTAGTCTATCTTTGTTTGGAGATCGCAGTCTGGAATTACCTTCCTGGTCATTGTCGAACAACCTGATCGCCACTTTGCCTTCAGGAAGCCAGGATTGTCGACCGACTTGCGAAGGTCGCCGACCAGCATGGTGCTGCGCCGCTTCAGCACGACCCCCTCGAAGCGGTAGTCGTCGATCGTTGACTTGTAGATCTGGGCGTACCCCGTGTTTGCCGACTCGACGATGCTGATGGAGCCCTGGGGCTTGAGGGACAGGAGCCGCTCGTGCCGCTCCTCCTCTGTCTTCCCTCCCAGCCACTCATACTTGGAAAACGCGAAGGAGAAGAGGTACAGCCCCTCGTTCTTGTTCGCCTCTCGCCTGCTGGTCCATTCGCCGTGCAGGACGTCGCCGTCGTTCAGGTTCAGAGCCTTGATGGACTCCATCATCTGCGGCGTCACGCCGTCAAGCTTGCGATTGTGGCGCGAGAGGACCTTTATGTCCCCGTCCTTGATGATGACGGCGAAGAAGCCGTCGACCTTCTTCTGGCACATGAACTCGCCCTCTTTGACCATCTTGAGCGAGAACACTTCCATCGGGCGATCAGGAAACCGCCACACCAGGCTTGACATCCGGTGTCTCCTTGAGCTTGTGCTGGAACGCCTTGTCGAAGGCCTTCTCGACCTTCGCGTAGGCCTCCACTTCCTGCATCGCCATCCGGTTCAGGAGGGCGTCATCCTTGCTGACCAGCGCCTTGTTGAGGATCTCGATGACGGCAGCCGCCTTGCCCAGCCTGCGCCACAGGGAACCGATGACCTGATGGTTGCAGGCGAAGCAATGGCCGTACTCCTCGATCCACTTCCTGATGCTGCCGCACTTCGGGCACTTGGGGCTCATGATGCCTCCTATTCCTGGATTACAACTATGCTGCAGATGGTGTCGGGATCTTCCCATGCCGCGTTTTGGACAAGCCCGCGAAGAATTTGCACTCCTGCAAGCATTAGGGCAGCGTGAGGTTGAAGCCCAAGTATCCCGGCGCCAATGCCAGTCGCCATCCCGTCAGTGAGGGCCTTATCACCAGGGCGAGGGCCAGGTTTCTTCAGCGCCATCCGTTCCGCCCAGGCTACGTATCGTCCGGGCTTTAGTTCTTTCACTTTCTGGGCTTGGCCAGTTACGTTCGTTTCAACGAACGCTGTTATCATCGCTAACTGCGGACGCGCAGCTTCCCACTTCTTCTGGTCGAAGTTACATGGCTCCCAAAGCACACCGGGAGGTCTAAAATAGCTTGGGTGGGATTTCCACCTGCTCAAGTATTCCCAGCGAGCCCGATTCTCGTCTGTGGTCGGCTCACACCGGAGCGACATGAAGTCGGCTTTCTCCTGTTCCCAGTTGGCCAGGGCTTGCCGGAACGCTGCGTAATCCTGCTCTTGTGAAATACCGATATTGAACGTACCGCCGTTACTCGCGAACAAGAGCGCCACCCGGCCTTCCTTCACAACCTCAAACTGCCATGATTCCCGTTCGACGGCCGTCATGTTCTTCGTCGCATTGGCCAGGAGTTTGAAGTCGGCCTTCTCCTGCTTCGGCAGAGCCTCCTGCGCGAAAGCGGCAACAGAGAGGAGAAGAACCAGCAGCGTTGAGAGAATCTTCATTTTCACCTCTTGGGTTTTGGCAACGCAGGCGGAGGAAGGAATCCAGGCGGTGGCATATTGACAGAGTATGGGAATGGCAGAGGAACTGCAACCCACGTGAAGACTATTCGATCGTGAAAGGTGAGGCGTAGGACATTACCGGAATCGGCAATGTTGGCCCCGATTGGTTCAGATACCTCGTAGACGGGGAACGACCTCTGCTCAGCACTCTGTTTAGCGGGATCGGCGTGCTGATGATACTCGTACCAGATCAGCGCGTCGTCGATGCGTAGAATTGGCCTGCCTTCCACCTTGCGCTTCTGAAGCACTGCCTTCTTCACCTCGACAGTTCTCTGCTCGATCGAGATGCTCATTTCAGAACGTGGCAGCGACCGCCCAGAATAAACCAGAATCGGCGGTGCTTGTTTGTCGTCGGGCGTTCGGGCACCCATGACGTAGACCCAAGCTGCCTTATCAGGCGCGGCTCCTCCAGGCTTGAACTGTTCCTTCTCGACGTCGGTGGGGGCATAAACCTGACACAGGTCGGCTGACTTGCCAGCCACGGCAAACAATCGCACAAGATTGTGCCGCATTTGATCGCTGATCTCGGCCGGCGACGTGAGACAGATAGCTTGCCCGCGTCCGCCCGCTGACATCAGTGTGTCTTTCGTGATCAGGAAGCCCGCCGTCATGCCAGAATATCCGTATGCCTCACACCGCTTTAGCACGGCCGGGATTGCGCCTCTAATAGATTCCTCTGTGGCGTCCTTGGGCGGGACCAGAATGATGGACTCGCCGTAAAGAGAGGCGCACGACAGAAGAAACAGGATTCCCAGGAATCTCATACTTACCTTCCTACAGGGTTAGCTTCCGCTGTCCCAGCTGAGCCATGACGTTCTCTTTCACCTTGGCGAAGGCCTCTTGGATCGTCTGGAGCAGATCGGCCCTCTTGAGGAAGAGAATGGCGAGCACTGCTATGGCGGCCACCGTGACCGCCACATACTTTGTCTTCATGGTGTTCTCCTAGAGTCCCACGGTGACTGCGCTGACCACGAGCTTGGCCACGGCGTGGCATTTCTCGCTCTGGATGGCGAAGATAGCGGCGACGATAGCCGCAACGATGAGGAGCTTCCTCCCCACGTGGCTTTCATAGACCGGATAGGTTGACCGGTAGTAAGCCTGTCTGGCGTAGACAGGGGCTTGCTGCTGGACCGGCTGGACCGGCTGGACCGGCTGGACCAGCACAGGAATCGGTTCCGGCCTCTTGAAGATGGCACCGATCCAGGAACGGAGAGAGCGGATTCCCAGGATCAGACCGAGAGTTCCCACTATGGTACAGATCCAGATGGGCGCAGTGACCCACACCCAGCTCCAGCCCGCCACCGGCTTGACGCCACCGAGCTTCAGGCCGATAGGCAGCAAGAGCATTGTGAAGAACATGGTCAGTAGGATCGAGGTGTACGTTGGGAAGAACATGTCGGTTCCTTTCTATTTCAGATGTCCAGTTTCCTGACAGACAACTCCCCGATTGGCACACTTGGAAGAGACGGGTCATCGTTGAAGAAGCCAACCTCGGTCAGGCGCGTCAGGACCCAGCGTTGCCCGTCATACTCCCAGACTCGCCCAGAGCGGTCTGGCAGCTCTTCCAGACGGCGGTTCTTCCTGCAGATGAACCGCTTGATGTCGTTCACAGTTCCAGCTTCCTGACGTTCAAGATCCGCTGGGCCAGCTCCTCGGCCGACTCGTTGAGCTCCTTGACCTTCACGTCGGGGACGATCTCCCCGTACATCTCGATCCGGTCCTTGAGCTTCTTGACCTTCCTGAGCCGGGCTTCCATCCAGGTGATCTTGCCCTTGTCGGTGAGGTCCGGGGACAGCTGGTCGACCTCTTCGGCCAGCCCCTTCACGACGGATTCCAGCTCCTCCAGCACGGACCGGCCGAGGGTCACCTTGGAGACTTCGGCATCCGGCACGGGGAGGTACTCGAAGCGCGCGTCGTTGGTGTTCGGGGAGAGTTTCGACACCAGAGTCGAAACCTTCTCCACGACGCCGTTGAACTGCGCCGGGACGAAGTAGACGTTGCCCTGGTCCCGCAGGGTGATCAGGTCCGCCTCCTCCTCGATGATGCGCTGGAGGTAGCGGGTTATGTCGCTCGAGTTGTACCGGACCTTCTCCTTCTCGAACAGCTCGAGGACCAGCTTGTTGATCGCGGCGTTGGCGGTGTAGCCGGGCATCTCGGAGATGAGGGCCTCGGCGAAGTTCTTCGTCTCGTAGTACTTGCTCTTGGACACGATGACCCGAGTCTCGGTCGTGTACTTGAGCTCGCCGGACCCGACGGAGGTGCCGGTCAGCTGTTCAGCCGTGAACTGGAAGACGATGAAGTCGTCATCCTCGCTGACCCGCCGGATGATCCGGCCTTCCTCCAGGTTGCGCAGGGCGCGGATGAAGGCTGACCTATAATTGTGAACTTTGGCATACTTGGTCGGGAGTCCGCTTTCCTCCAGGAGCTTGGTGAACTCGTCCTTGGTGATGCTGATGCACCGGATGTTCCACCACGCTATGACGCCCAGTATTGGGCAATCCAGGTCTTTCATCTTGAGCAGGAACTGCGCGCGCTTCTCTTGCGCGGTCATGCTAGCCTCCTATCGCGTGGCCGAGGAACATCGACTGCCGGAACAGCCGATCCTGGACCTTCTGGAGCAGGTCGAGGATCTTCTCTTCTGTCGAGCTGATCGTGTACTGGGATCTGAGGCCAGCCTGTTCTAAGCTGAGGCCGGCTACCTGAGGAAGGTTTCCTGTTGCGATCTCCACTAGGTCGTCGCAGGCCGGGCGGTGGCCGCCCACCAGTTCAACGATGGCCAGGAGATCTTCGTCCCTGATCTTGTACTTCTTGTCCTTGTCCATCATCCGTTCTCCTGTTTGGCCTCATCGCGAGGGCAACCCGCCTTCTCCCATACCGCCACGTCTGCGAGGAGTTTCTTCCATCTCTTGCGGCTCTTTGCTTCCCCGGAAGGCTTGGAGCGGTCTCGCCCGAAAAGCCAAACGGCTAGCGCGATCCCAGCAGAATGCCTATCGGAGCCGCGTTTCACGGGCTTGTCCATCATCCGTTCTCCTGTTTGGCCTGGCGGCTGGCCTGGGTCATCTCGCTGATCCAGTCGACTGTCAGGTCTCCATGCTGCGCCCGCTGGGTCGGCTCGTCGCAGCCCTGCTCGACGGCAAGGCCGAGGGCGCGAATGACCTCGAATGGGACGAAGGCGCAGACGCCGCCGACCT
>Ga0315284_10017787_pt1 | contig 10082 bp, 3 predicted proteins | sample YL17G09_16_MG_FD_203696 | JGI IMG/M metagenome (GOLD analysis project Ga0315284, IMG submission 203696) | Sediment microbial communities from Yellowstone Lake, YNP, Wyoming, USA - YL17G09_16 | ecosystem: Environmental > Aquatic > Freshwater > Lake > Sediment | place: USA: Wyoming | collected...
CGTCGCCTCTGGGGGAGCGCCCCATCTGGATGAGAAGCGCACCGTCCACGGCCCCGTCACCTGTAGCTCGTCAGCGCTGGAGCCTACCGGTATTGTTCGCGTCTTGCCCGAGGCGGTGCGCACCTCGAAGATCCCGGCGCGCCACGGGGTCAGGATCGCCGCGCCGGATGGCTCAACGCGTAAGGACCATTCGGGTGGTGCAGCCGCACGTGGGTGCGAACCCAGGAGCACCGAGCTGCCCTCGTCCGCCATCGCCTGCATCGGCTTCCCGTTGAGCAGATACTCGACCCGCAGCCGCTTTACCACCAGCGGCACCGGGTCGCCGAACTCCTCGTTGGTCGCCGGTATCTCAGTCTGCCCTGCTGCCACCAACTCGGCGACGCGCGCAATGACATCCGCCCCGCGGCTGCCGTCCCCGGCCTCGTACCGCGCGAGCGTCACCTCGATGCGCTCCGCCGGCGGCTTCGGAGCGTCGGGGGCGAAGCGCACGACGGACGTCAGGTGGTCGCCCTGCGCGGGGCGGCGGAAGACGACGAAGACGGACCCCGCGGGCGCCATGCGCAGCGAAACGACCGTGCGACTGCCTTCTGCCCGCCACAGCGGCGCCAGCTCGATCGCACCGGTGTCGGCGTGCCACAGCTCCGGCAGCTTGCCCTGCACCCGAAACCGGCAATCCGCCGCCACGTCCCGGTATTGCTGATTGGAGACGAAGTAGACCTCGGCATCGCCGACGCGCCGGTGAATATAGACGAGCTTCGCTCCGCCTGCCGGCCGATAGTCAAAGTCGGGCGGCGTCTTGAGCAACGCGAGCACCTGGGGCATCGTCATGCCCCAGAACACGCGGCCCTTGCCGTATAAGCGCTGCTTCACGGTCCGACCGTCGCAGTTGCCCCAGACCTCTTCACCGATGGCGCCCACCTTGGCATCGCACTGCGGGTAGCCCTGGAGGCTCGGCGACTGCTCCGGCCGCGGCCCGATGACCGTCGCACCCGCGCGCACGAGGTCGCGTATCTTGCGCGCGAGCGCGGGCGTCATGAACCGGCTGTCGGGGAGGACGAGCGCCCGGTAGCTCATGCCGTCGGGCAGCACGATGCGCCCGTTCCTGACTGCCATGCGGCTCATGACCACCGTGGCGTCGCAGCCGTCGTAGTCGTAGCCGGCAGGCAACTGCGGATTCAGCCACGGCCGGCCGGCCAGATCGTTGGGACCGGCCTCGCCGGTGAAGTAGCAGACATCGGCCACGAACTTGCCCGACTGGAGCAGGTACTGGCAGCGCGCGAGGTAGCGGAACCACGCGGGCGCCTGGTTCCACCAGGTGATCGTCCGCTCGAGCTGCGTGCCCCAGGGGCCCATGGTCATGCCGGGATAGAGGCCCAGCCACGGCTGGTGAGCGTAACGGTGGAAGATGTAGCGGTTGATGCCTTGGGTGAAGACGGAGTCGCCCAGCGCCTTGATGCTGTAAGGCTCGACGAGCCAGCGCCCACGGCTCTCCGTGGCGGTGAACGACTCCGCGCCCACGTACTTGCGGCCATTCGTGTGCGCCGCCGAGGCCGCGATCTTCAGCGTCTCCCCGGCTCCGGCGTTGGGCACCCAGAACTCGCCCATGGGCACGTCGGCCAGTCCGCCACACTGCAGGTTGTCGAAGCCGCCGTTGCCGTAGGGCTCCGTCGAGAAGAGCATGCCCTGCCTCCGGCACAGCTGCGCGAAGTAGGCGTAGTAGTTGGCCGCCCACAGATCGGCCACCGTGCGGCGGAAGTCCCACAGGAAGCGTTCGCTTTTCTCCAGACTCTCGACGACTCGGCCTGTGATCGCCGGCAGGTAGGGTATGGGGTCGTAGCCGCGGAGGCGCACGAAGTCCGCGCGGAACCGAGGCGTCCAGTTCTGGTAGCCGGTTTCGTAGCTGTCTATCAGCGCGTTGTTGAGCGTCTTGCCCGTCAGCGGTCCGGCCTCGGCGATGACCGCGCCCATGAAGCCCGGCCAAAAGGCGTCCATGGCCTCGCGGCTGAGCTTGTCCACCTCCAGCCCGCGTCCCGAGGCCGGCGCCGGCGCATTCTGGGCTCCGGTGCACGTATGGCCCATGCGGAGGACCGCCCACTGGCCTTCGGGCACGTCCCAGGTCAGCCTGCCCGAGGCGTCCATACGGCTCGCTAAGGCAACAATGGACAGCGCCGGAATGCCGAGGGGAGCGCCGGGCTTCAGATCGGGATCCCGCATGGGCGGCCTGTCGAACGATGCCTTTGGGCCGATGCCGGAGATGCGATAGGCGGCCGCGGCTGGGTCCTTCGGCGTTGGGATGGCGAAGACGGCGAGGTCGCGGTAGTAGTCCCGGCGGGTGGGGGGCTGCTCGAGCACGGCATCGAAGCGAGCAGGGCCGGTCACCGTCTGCTCCGACCACGTGAGCATCTGCATGGCGTGCTCGGGTGTTACCCACGGCCCGCCGCTGCTCGACCAGCCGGGGCAGTTGTGGACACAGACCTCGAGACCTAGTCGCGCGGCCTCGGCGATGGCGTGGCGCGTATGCTCGCGCCATGTTTGGCTCATAACAGGCACGGGGCCGTCGGGGATGCCGCAATCCACGTTGAAGATCTGCACGCCGCCGAGGCCCGCCCGCTTCATGGCCTCGAGGTCGGCTGTGATGCCCGCCTTGCTCGAGTTGCCGTTCAGCCAGTGCCACCAGGTATGAGGTTTGGCCGAATCGGGTGGGTTCTTGAAGGCGGCGGCCAGCGAATCCGGCGCAGCACCGGCGGCAAGAGGCGTGCACGCGAGCAGCGCGGCCAGGAGCATCAGTGCCGCGCATGCGCCCTTCACGGCCACGGCGGCGCGCAGATGGCGCAGGCGAGAAACGGGTCGTGCCACGATGTTGTGCCCTCCGTTACGAGATGGCGAGGGGATTCGGCGCTCAGGTGTTCGGGATTCAGAATGGCCCTTCTCGGTCCAGGGGTGCAGATGGGGGACGCTGGATCACCATCGGGGGCTCCCGACTGGCCGTCGTAGCTGGCTGGACGTCACTGACCTGCTGCCTACGACGCAAGAGGGCTCCCCTCCTGCTTGGCCGAGTCCAACGGGGCAGTTGCCAGGCTGGCGGACCTTCGGGGTTCAGAGTTCGCCGAGCCCATGCGGGTGAGAAGCGCCCGCCGCGCCACCGCGGCGTGGGCTGGTGTGCCTCACGGTGCTACCCAGGAAGAAGGCGGGCGAGGGAGAAGAGCAGTCCTGTCCCGGGTACCGGGCAGCGAGGTGAGCGAGCATGCCAGGGCTTGGTATCACGACGGCGGTGCTGCTGGCGCTGGCCGCAGGCACGGCAGCCGCGCTGGAGATCTCGGAGCGGACGCCCGCCACGGTGGTAGTGGCGACCGAGGCCACGGAGGCCGAGCAGACGGCGGCGCAGGAGGTGGCCGACTACCTGCACCGGGCGACCGGCGCGCAGGTGGCCATGGCCAGCGAGAAGACTGCACCCCAGGGGGGCAACCGGGTCTTTGTGGGGCCAACGGCAGCGGCGGCCAAGCTGGGACTCGACCCCGCCAGGCTGGGACCGGAGGAATGGATCGCCCGCACCGCGGGCAGGGACCTGTACCTGGTGGGGGGCCGGCCCCGGGGCACGCTATATGCGGCCTACCACTTCCTGGAGGAGGTGGCGGGGGTGCACTGGTGGACGCCGTGGGAGGAGAGCGTGCCCTCCCGGCGGGTGCTGCGGGTGGGCTCGCTCCACCTGCGGGGCAGGCCGGCATTTCGCTACCGCGACATCTACATGCTCTACGGCGGTGACGGCGGGCGGTTTGCAGCCCGCAACCGCCTCAACCGGGAGGGCGACGCGCCCATGGAGAGCCGGTATGGCGGCTCCCTGGCCTACGGCCCCCCCTATCACGTGCACACCGCCTACACGTACTTCCCGCCCAAGGAGTACTTCGCCCAGCACCCGGAGTGGTACTCGCTGCTCAACGGCCAGCGCACCGGGGAGGGCGGGCAGCTCTGCTGGACCAACCCGGAGCTGCGGCAGGCCTTCCTGGCGAAGCTGGTGGCCTACATCGAGACCTCCCATGCCGCGGCGAGGGCGGCCGGGCTGCCGCCGCCGCTGGTCTTCAGCGTCTCGCAGAACGACTGGGCCAACCCCTGCCAGTGCGAGCGCTGCCAGGCCATGGCCAAGGCCGAGGGCTCGGAGGCCGGGCCGCTGCTGGACTTCGTCAACCACATGGCCGAGGGGGTGAGGGACAAGTATCCTGACGTCTTCATCGACACTCTGGCTTACCAGTACACGCAGCAGGCCCCCAGGACGATCAAGGCCCAGGACAATGTGATCATCCGGCTCTGCGACACCGATGCCGACATGCTGCGCCCGATCACCGCGCCCGAGAACCGGGCCTTTCGCGAGCACATCCGGTCGTGGGCCCGCATCGCCAGCAACCTGCGCATCTGGGACTACGCGGTGACCTACGGCAACCCGCCGGGGATGCCGCTGCCCACCAGCCACACCTATGGCCCGGACTATCGCTTCTACCGCGCGCACAGGGTGGAGGGGGTGTTCACAGAGCTCGAGTACGGGATCCTGGCCGACCTGCGGGACTTCAAGGTGTGGTGCATGATGAAGACCCTGGAGGACCCGGAGGCGGACTACCGGCGGCTCACCGACACCTTCATGACCGGGTACTACGGCCCGGCAGGCGAGCCGATCAAGCAGTACCTGCAGGAGCTGGAGGCGGAGGCCGCGCGGCGCGGCAGCAGGAGCACCTGCTGGCAGGGGTCGCCGATGCAGCTCACCTACCTGAATCCGGACTTCGTGACCCGGGCGCAGCGGTTGTTCGACCAGGCGGAGCGGGCGGTGAGGGGCGAGGCGACGCTGATGCGGCGGGTGCGGCACGCCCGGCTGCCCCTGGACCGGGCCACACTGGCGGCGTATCCCAAGCTGGCGTGGGAGTGGCGGCAGGGGGGCGGTGCCGGCTCGTTCCCGCTCGACCGGGAACTGGTGGCGCGGCGGGCGCTCGACACCTGGAAGGCGCAGGCTGACCTGCGCCTTCCCCAGGCGCAGCGGGAGACCGAGCGGCTGGCCGCGGAGGGGGAGATCGGGCGCTTCCTGATGGCACCCGGGAAGACGGACCTGCCGGAAAAGTTCAGGCCTTGCCCGCCGGGGACGGTGTACGACTACCCGGCCACCATGACCCGCAACTGGGGCAATGTGGTGAAGGTAGTCAAGGACCCGGAGGCCGAGAGCGGGATTACCAATCGCCTGGACCTGACGGACGAGGGGGTGGAACAGCCGGAGCGCTATGCGCTGCCGATGCCGTGGGGGCTGTACGGCACCGCGGACAAGAAGTCGCTGGTGGGCGAGCCGATCAAGGGCGAGGACATCCCGGGGCCGGGCTACCACTGGTACAAGATGGGCACCTTCCCGCTGGCGCCCGGTTACTACCTGTACTTCTTCTGGAGCTGGATCATCCAACTCGACATTGACAACGCCTGGGACCCCGCCCGGCCCGAGCAGGAGTTCGAAATCTGGGCGAGGGTGAGGTTCCAGGGGCCGCGTTTCCCCCACGCGCAGGCGGGAGAGAAGGACGCCATCTCTGTCGAGCGGGTGGTGCTGGTGAAGAGGCAGTAGGCGGGACGTAAGCACAGCAGGCGGCCGCAGGAACCCATCGCCCCAGGGTGCAGCCGACGGGCGGACCCCTTCCCCACCCCTGCGCTGCTCCAACCCCACAAGGACTCCGGGCCTGCCGAACGGAACCTGGGCAAGGCACAGCACGGCGGAGGTGGCGGCAGATGGGTTACCTGTCAACGCAGGAGAGAGACGTTCGCCTGGCCAGGGTGAGGGAGATCATGGCGGCCAAGCGGCTGGACCTGGCCCTGGTCTACTACGACGAGTTCAACATTGGCAACGGCTGGTATCTCACCGGCTGGTGCCCGCAGTTCGAGAGCGGGGCAGTGCTCGTCCCGGCGGCGGGGGAGCCCATGATCCTGGGCGGGCCGGAGAGCGAGCCCTTCGCCAAACTGGACAGTGCGATCACCGAGACCCGCAACTTCCCCGTGTTCATGGTGCCCGACGAGGAGTACCCGAACGCGCAGATCACCGATTTCGGGGCGCTCTTCGCCGAGCTGGGGGGCAAGCTGGGCAGCATCGCCCGGGTGGGGCTGGTGGGCGCGGGGCGGATGCCGGCGGACTGCTACCGCCAGATCGTCGCGGGGTTTGCGGGCGGGGAGCTGTTGGACATCACGGACGAGTTCGTGGCGCTCAGGCGCCTGAAATCGCCCTGGGAGCTCGCCTGCATCCGGAGGGCGTTCCAACTTGCCGACCACTGCTACGAGGCCATGAGGGCGAAGATCGCGGCCGGGGTCTCGGAGATCGAGGTGGCGGCGGCAGGGGAATATGCGGCGCGCAGCCGGGGGGCGAGCGGCTTCGGCTTCACGGCCATCGTGGGCAGCGGCTCCCGCTCCCGCGCGGTGGTCCCCACCGCCAGCGCCCGGCGGCTGGAAGCGGGCGAGATGGTGCTGATCGGGATCGCGCCCAAGGTGAGCGGATACGCCGGAGTGGTGGGAGACACGCTGCCCGCATCCGGCGAGCACACCCCCCAGCAGCGGGAATGCCTGCGGCACCTGCGGGAGGCCTTCCGCCTGACGAGAGATCAGCTCGTGGTGGGGAAGCGGGGGCGGGAGATTGACGCTCCGGCGCGGGCCTACTTTGCCAGGCAGGGCTTCTCGCCTTACCTCGTGTGCCCGTTCGCCCACACCATCGGCCTGCACGAGGCGGAGGCCCCCTTCTTCGGCCCGAACAGCGACGACGTGCTGCAACCGGGAATGGCGGTGTGTGTGGACGTGAGCTTCTTCGGGCATCCGGAGCTCCACGGCGTGCGCATCGAGACCGGCTACGAGATCACCTCCGCCGGCGCCGTGCCCCTGAGCCCGAAGATGGACCAGGTGTTCGGGTCGGAGATCTGAGGCGTTGGGTGGCAGCCCCCAAGGAGCCAGGCATGGACTGGGTGAACACCCGCTCGCGCCTTTACTGGTATGACCAGTACGCGCTGAACGAGCAGGAAAGCGCGTTTGCCCGCTACGACCCCGACCGCATCGCCGCCGAGCTGGTGGGGGTGGGCGCGGACATCGTGGCGGTGTATGCCGCCAACCAGTACGGCATCGCCTACTACCCCAGCGCGATCCTGCCGCAGCACCCCCACTTGCAGGGCAGGGACTATGTCGGCGACCTGCTCACCCGCCTGCGGGCGCACGGGAAGAGGGTCATCCTGTACACCAACTGGCTGGATTCCAAGCACCCGGAGTGGAACATGGTACCGCTGGGCTGCAACCCGGCGGTGGTGCGCGCGCCAGAGCGGCTGGCGAGCTGGGCCGACCCCACCGACCCCGACCGGCGAGTGCAGGCCCTGCCCGGCGGCGCGTGGCAGGTGCCCTGCCTCAACTCCCCGCGCGCGGCGCAGGTGGTGGCCATCGCCCGCGAGATCGTCGAGCGCTACCGGCCGGATGCCTTCCACCTGGACATGTTCAGCAATGGCGAGGTCTGCGTCTGCGACTACTGCCGCCCGGCGCTGGAGCGCATCTGTCGCACCAGCGAGATCACCCGCGAGGCGATCCGAGAGCACTGGGGGGAGTTCATTGACTGGCGGTGCTCCCGCAGCGCGGCGGTGGTGGCGAACGTCACCGCCGTGCTGCGGGAGCAGGGCGTGGTGGCGGCCCACAACGCCTTCGCCCCCCTCTACGTGGGCGCTATCTGGGGGCAGGACATCGCCTGGCTGGACTCGCTCGGGGTTTTCCTCTCCGAGTGTTTCGACCGCTTCCTTGCTCCCACCAGTGATCTCAACTCCACCAGCATCAACGTGCGCTGGCAGCACAGCGTAGGCAAGCCGTCGTGGACGCTGCTGACCCAGCATCCCATCCATTATGCCCACTGGCCGGTCTCCAAGGCCCTGTGGGAGGTGTGCGCCGCCGCCTGCAAGGCGAACGGGGGCAAGGCCTTCGGCCCCTGCGGAGTGGGCGCCCGGCCGGACACCACCACCTCCCCCGGGATGCTCGAGGCGGTCCGGCATGCCTTTGACTTCTACATGCAGGACGCCGATCTCGACCGCGACGCCCGGTCGGCGGCCAGGATCGCCCTGGTCTTCTCCTGGGCCACCCGCAAGTACTTCGGCGCCGGCGACGGGCAGTGGCTGGAGGAGCTCAGCGGCTGGGCGCGGCTGCTGATAGAGGAACACCTGCCCTACGACATCGTCACCGCCGAGCACGCCTCCGACCCCGCCGGCCTGGGGCAGTACGACCTGGTGATCCTCCCCAACTGCGCCTGCCTGAGCGACGAGTTTTGCCGGGTGCTTGGCGACTACGTCCGGGGCGGCGGGCGGGTGCTGGCCACCGCCAAGACCTCGCTCTGGGATGAGCGGGGCAAGCGGCGTGCCGACCTGGGCCTGGCTGAGACCCTGGGGGTGTCGTGGCGCGGGTCGCGCGAGGGCCACTTCGCCCTGTCCCGACCGGGCGAGGCAGAGCCGGCCTCGGGCATACTCGAGCAGGTGGCCAGCTCCGGGAAGGTGACAGCCCACCTGGTGGAGGTGGATCCCGCCGGCTCGGTGTGCGGCACCAAGGACCCCCTCCCGATGCAGGCTGGCGCCTGGCCCGTAGCCGCCCGCAGCTCCTGCGGGAAGGGAGTGGCCTGCTACCTCGCTTTCGATGTGGGCCGTTACTTTTCCATGCACGGCGACGCTCACATCGGCGCTTGGATGACGGAGCAGGTGGAGGCGCTCCTACCCGGGCGGCAGGTGGTGGTGACCGCGCCGCGCACGGTGGAGGTGACGGTCTGGCGGCAGACCGATGCCGAGCGAACCATCATTCACCTTGCCAACCGGACCGCCCCCTGGACCCTGCCCACCGACGCCCGCCAGATTACCGAGATCATCCCGGTACACGACGTCGAGGTAGCCTTGGACGCCCCCTACCCCGACGCGGTGGTGACCGGCCGCCAGGCCCAGGTGAGCGCCCGCCGGGAGGGGGATCGCCTGCTGGTTCACGTACCCGTAGTGCGGGCATACGCGGCGATCGTGATCGAGCCGGGCAAGGCAGCGGGGAGCGACCGTGGACGTTAGCCAGCTCCCGATGGGCCCGGCCCCGGAGCCGCTCGCCTACCCCCACTTTCCCGACCGGCTGCACGCCTTCGTGTGGCGCAACTGGCCGCTGGTCCCGGCAGGGCGCATGGCCCGGGTGATCGGCGCAGAGCCCGCCCAGGTGGCGGAGCTGGCGCGGGGCCTGGGCCTGGGGGAGCAGCTGCCGATCACGGAAGAGCAGGAGCGCCGGAGCTACGTCACCATCATCCGCCGCAACTGGCACCTGCTGCCCTACGGGCAGCTCCTCGAGCTGCTGGGATGGACGGCCGAGCGGATGGACTTCGTGCTGCGCGAGGGAGACGGGCTCTTCTGGTGGATGGGCAACTACAAGCCACGGGTCGAGCCGCTACGCTACGCACCTCCCACCGCCCAGAGCAGGGAGCGGGCCCGCGCCCTGGGCGCTGCGGCGCGCCGCCAGCTCGGGGCCGGCTTCGACCGCGGGGCCGATCCCCTGTTCGGCTTCGTGGAACGCCTTTCCCAAGTGCCGGACGGCCCGACCGAGCGCCGCCGCAGCGCGTTCGCGCCGTGCTATTGCTACTCCTACTTCGGCTCTTTCCGCGATGCGCTGGCCGACGGCTCGGACCCGTACCCGGAGGGATACCTGGCGCGCCTGGCGGCGCTGGGGGTCTCGGGGGTGTGGCTACACGAGCCGCTGTATCACCTGGCGCCGTTCCCGTGGGACGAACAGCTCAGCGCGCGCCGGGAGGAGTACACCCGCAACCTGCGCGCCCTGGTGGCCAGGGCGCGCCGGCAGGGGCTGGGGGTCTATGTCTACCTCAACGAGCCCCGGCCCATGCCGCTCTCGTTCTTCGACCGCCATCCGGAGCTCAAGGGGGTGGAGGATACCGGCGTGGTGCGGGAGCAGCAGGCGACGCTGTGCACCAGCGTCCCCGAGGTGCAGAGCTACCTGCGGGACAGCATGGCCGCCCTGTGCTCCGCCGTTCCCGAGCTGGCGGGGGTATTCACCATCACCGCCTCGGAGAACTACACCAATTGCTG
>Ga0315284_10017790_pt1 | contig 10080 bp, 9 predicted proteins | sample YL17G09_16_MG_FD_203696 | JGI IMG/M metagenome (GOLD analysis project Ga0315284, IMG submission 203696) | Sediment microbial communities from Yellowstone Lake, YNP, Wyoming, USA - YL17G09_16 | ecosystem: Environmental > Aquatic > Freshwater > Lake > Sediment | place: USA: Wyoming | collected...
TAAGCCGGTATATGGGGACACACAGGCGGGGGAAAATGCGGGTTCGGGTGGACTTCGTCGACTGGGGCGGCGGCGTGAGGCCGGTGGGGGAGTTCCCCTCGCTCGGGCGGGCGAGGAGGCGCCTCGGCCTGCCCTACCTCGAGCGGGACCGCGACCCCGACCTGCTGGCGGGCTTCGGCCTGGGGCGGGCCTACTCCCAGGCGACGCTGGACGGCGTGTGGCTGGCCTACCCGAAGAGGCCCGAGCCGCAACCGGAGTCGAGGGAGGCGCCGGGGCCGCCCGGTCGACCGAGGACGGCGAGGCGGGGGGAGATGATGGTTCTGGCCGGCGGCAACCTCGTGGAGTGCCACGTCTGCGGCGAGCCGGTGACGAGCGCCGGGCACCACGCCCGCTGGCGGCACGGCCTCTCGCCGGACGGGTACAGGGAGCGGTTCGGCCTCAACCGGCAGACGCCCCTCTGCGCCCCCGCCTACAGCGCGAAGTGCCGGCGCCGGAACTACCGCCTCGGGCTGGCCCGCCACGTCAAGCCCTACGAGTTCACCGTGCGCCCCGACTCGCCCTCCTCGCCTAGGCGGCTTGAGGCGCGGCGGCACATCGGCGAGGGAAGGCGGGAAGTAATCCCCAGGCCGAGGCGCGCCCCGATCGGCAGTGGCCACGCAACCGACTGGGGGGCGCTGTTCCGGGGGCGCTAGCCGGGCGCGCCACGCGGCCATCGGCGACACTGTGCGGCACGGCGCCGCGTTGAGATCTAGCCCACAACCCCCGCCCGCTCGCCAGGAAACATCGGGCACGCCAGCCTGTCGGCCCCCCGGTTCCTCTTCGTCTTTGAACCCCGAACCACCCCAGCATGCCCACGACCGGGACCTGCCTCCCCATCGGCCGCAGACGGGCCCGCCGTTCGTGGTTCGCAAGATATCTCCCCTGGTCTCCCCAGACGACATTCTGGCGATCCGGCTAGTAGAAGCTAGTAGAACCACTGCCCGCCGCCAAAGAGGGCCGCCACGGTCGCCGTGGGGCTTTTCCCGAATCTGGCGTTTTCGAGCCCGCACCCCTGCGCGCCAAATCGCCGACATGAGGTCTCTTCACCTCCGCGGGGCTGATGACCTATCCGGCGGACGGATAACGTCAACACGGGCCACTGGATGGAAGAGTCGCCCGTCTCGAAGGGACTCCCGCCGCCCCGGCCGGCGGTCACAGTCTTGGAACCGGACGGCGCACTGCTCGTAACCTTCTCGTACGCCGATAATCCAGTTGGGACTGGCGCCTCGGCTAGCTCCGAACTAGTAGCTCAAGGCCAGGCATGGCAGCCAGTAATCGAGAGATGCTTGATTCCGTAGCCAAGCGATCATGTCGAGCCTGCGGGCATGTCCTCTCCAGGCACAATCCCCATGACCTTTGCTTCTCCTGCCAAGAGAGCGGCGCATCTCGATCGTGCGAACAGGAGGACACCAGCCCCATATCAAGTGATCCGCTCGATACTACTTCAGAGAAGGTGCTGGAGCTCGCAGGCCACTTGCTAGAGGAGCCTCCCAGCGAGGGGGCGCTGGGAGCCGATTTCATGTTCTTCCACCAGTTCTTCAATCGGGACCTTCAGGGCCTCCTCAGAGAGATGCGCCGCCAACTGTACGGGGTGGAGGAGCCGCCCGTCCCGATGAGCCTGCGGAATGCACAGAAAGTCTTCACATTGATTGCGTCGACCAGTGAGGCATCCCATCCGGATGTGGACATGCTTCCCTCACAGGTGGCCGCGGCGGTTGACGGCCTGCCCTTCGCGTGGGCTCACCTCGTGTCCCAGGAGATAGGTCGGCGCTGTCTGACGGAGGATCTCAAAGCCAAGGGGCTTCTGGAAGCCATGCCATCACGGCCGCTGTCGCCATTCGTGGCGATTGTGCAGGGCCCCATGGCGAAGATCGAGTGCGCGGAAACGGCAACGGTCTTCTGGCGGATAGTGGAGCAGCTTGACCGGTTAGAGAGGGAGCTGCCTGCCAGTCTCGGAACACTGCATGCCGCTCTAGCCTACGGCACGCCCCCATGCCCGCCAGATGCTGACTTCAGGGGCACACTACATGTCAATCTGCCCTCCAAGAGTTGGCGAACTGAGGGGCGAATTCGGGTCTACTCGGCCAAGGTGCGTGACATCAAGCCTTTCTATCTGAGCTTCCTGCGCCACCATGGCCTGCGCTCACTGCGACGCGGGGCGCAGGCGGAATTCCTTTGGCAGTTGGCCTTCCCCCCTACCTAGAGCTGCCCATAAACAGCGGCTCCGGCGTGCCCAGCCCCTCCCGTGTTCAGCAGGCGTTCAAGCGGGCACGCGTAGGAAAGCAATTCCACGACAGTAGGACGAAGATCAGGGATTACGTTCTGCATGTCGAGGCCTGGGCCAAGGTGACGCTCCGCCTGGTATGTGGCATGGGAAACCGGCAAATCCTGAGCCTATGGGCCGAGAGTCATGGGGGTACGGAACTCGATCTCGACTCTATCTACGGTAGGCGCACCGCCTCCCCCGAAGTCGTGTTCGCACAGCAGATTCGCCGGATCACACGGCGGATTCGAGAAATCGAGGCACTCACGCACCCTCGGTCCTAGCAGTCGCCCCCTCTCGGCAACCCGCCCCTGCTACAACTCCTCCAACCGTTGCATTCAGCGATGGCATCCCTTTCGGGCCAAGTTGACAGTCCCGCTGCAGATCTCCCCATCGGGCAGCCGAATCCATAAGACCTGCGCGTGACCCACGGGGCGACCCGACCGCATACGGGACTCTGAACGAGCCCTTGGGCGGGTGTCCCCGAAGTCGGACAGAGTTTCCTGGTCGCTTAGGCTTAATAGTCTCGCTACCTGAGTGTGCGAAACTGAGGTTGCACAGGTTCGCATGCTGCGAAACGAGAAAAGGAATGTACGAAAGAGTTCAGAGCAAGCGACAGAGGCCCGACGAGCACGGCCAGGCGGCGCCCAACCTTCTACGTCTGTTCAAACTGGCGGTGAGGGTGGCCGCAGGCAGGGGCATTGCCCTGGAGGACCTTGTTGCAGGAGCAGAACGCCGACCGGCCGCGTTATCCGGGCAGAGTGGCCGGCGTCTGCCATCAAGCCGGGTACACGAGAGAACGGAGGAACAAGATGTCTGAGAAAAACACACCTACCAGCGCCGCAGAGATGGCAGCCGCCCTAGGGTGCGAGCGCCCCGGCTGCCCCTGCGGTCGAAGCGACGGCAAGGGATGGCTGACGCACTGCCCCGCGCACGATGACGAGAGGCCCAGCCTATCCGTCGCCGACGGAGACGGAAGGGTGCTCGTCCACTGCTTCGCCGGCTGCCCCCAGGATGCCGTCATCGACGCCTTGAGAAGGCGGGGGCTGTGGCCGGGCGGCGGCGCTTCAGACGAGAGGCCCGCGAACTATAAGCAGGAGCCGATCCTTCGCTGGTACGACTACCGAAACGCGGACGGCAGCGTCGCCTTCGCCGTGGGCCGCACGGAGTCGAAGCAGTTCCCGGCCATCAGGCCGGACGAGGCCGGCGAATGGGCGTGGGGGCTGGCCGACCGGCGCCGAATCCTCTACCGGCTCCCGGAGCTCCTTGGCGCCGACCCGAAGAGGGCGATCTTCGTGGTGGAGGGCGAGAAGGACGCGGACCGCCTGGCCGGGCTCGGCGTACTGGCCACGACCAGCTCCGGCGGGGCCGGCAAGTGGCACCTCGTTGACCAGGAGCCGCTCCGCGGACGCCATGTCGTGGTGATCCCCGACAACGACGAAGCAGGGCGCCGCCACGCCGCCGAGGTTGCAGGCTCGCTGCGTGAGGTCGCACGCCGGGTGACTCTGCTTGAGCCACTCCAGGGCACCGGTCCCGGGGGCGACGTAAGCGAGTTCCTGGACCGCGGGGGCACGCTCGATCTGTTGAAGGTCATCACCAATGAGGCTGTGGGACAAAGTACGCCCGGGGTGGGCGAACAGTCGACCGTCTCGGCCAAACGTAGCGGCGATGACGGCCCCGTCCTGATCACCATTGCCGACGTCAAACCCGAGTCCGTCTCCTGGCTGTGGCCGGGGTACCTGCCGCTCGGGAAGGTGACCGTTCTCGCCGGGGACCCGGGCGTGGGGAAGAGTTGGCTCACGCTCGCGATCGGCGCCGCGGTTACGAAGGGAGTCGACCTGGGTGAGGTGATCGGCCGTGGTAAGGGCGGAGGAGGGCCGGAGCCGGTGGAGGGAGAGCCGGCCGGCGTGCTGCTCCTGACCGCCGAGGACGGGCTGGCAGACACCGTTCGTCCGCGCCTTGACGGAATGAAGGCCGACCTGGCGCGCGTCGAGGTGCTGCAGGCCATTCGGAAGGGCGGGAGAGAGCATCACCCGTCGCTGGCGGAGGATATGGACGCGATAGAGAAGGCGTTGGACGGGAAAAACGTCAAGCTGATAGTCATAGACCCCCTCAGTGCCTACCTTGGGGACGTCGACACGTACAGGGACGCTGAGATGAGGGCCGTCCTGACGCCGCTGGCAAAGATGGCTGAACGGCGCAGAGTGGCCGTGGTCGGCATAATCCACCTGAGCAAGGGGAGTCGCGACAGGCCCATCTACCGGGTCCTGGGCAGCATCGCAATAGCGGCTGCCGCGAGAGTGGTCCTCGTGGTGGGGAGGAACCCGAATGACGAGGAGGAGCGGGTCCTTGCTCCGATGAAGAACAACATCGCCCGCGAGATGCCGTCCATCGGCTTCGAGATTACAGACGGGCAGTTCTTGTGGCGGGGCGAAACCGACGTTCGGGCGGACAAACTGTTCGTAGCGAGCGCGGGGTTTGGAGTCCCCTCCGCTTTGGACGAGGCGAAGGATTTCCTTTCGCAGGAGCTGGCGGGAGGACCGGTCAGACAGCAGGAAATACATCGAAAGGCCACTGAAGCGGGGATCGCACCTCCGACCCTCAAGAGGGCCAAGGCCGCGCTCGGTGTCGAGAGCCACCACCGGCAAGAGGGGAAGGGTGGCGAGAACGGCTACTGGGAGTGGTCCCTGCCCGGTGCACAAGAGGATCACTCACCTATAGACGATCCTTTGATCCCCTTGAGCCAGGATGAATTGGGGGTCTCCCCGGTCCATGATGAGACGGATCCCTCGACTGGGAGCCAAGAGGATCAAGATCAGCATAGTGGACCCGCGATCCCCTTGGACGGGGTCAGAAACGGTCCTCAGGAGGCGGGCGCCGGGAAGCCCCGCAAGGGCGGGGTATGCCGGAGGTGCGGCGGGCCCAACGTTGAATGGGGCTTTCCCTACTGCCGTCCCTGCTGGCGCAAGGCCGTCGACAACATGCACAGGGACGGCGGGTAGGAGAGAACGGCAGTATGAAGGGCCGGCGAGGGGCTCCCGAGATGAGAACTGGGCGTTATAATATCGTAAGCGGACGAGCCGTATGACAAAAGACATTGCAGCAGCCTACGTGAGGGTCAGCACCGAGGAGCAGGGGGACAGGAACCTGTCGATCCCCGCTCAGTTGGCCGCTTGCCGCCGTTTCGCCGGGGAGCGAGGGTGGGAAGCGGGCGAGGTCTACTCTGACGTGGCGTCGGGAAAGAGCGACCGGCGGGCCGACTTCCGACGGCTGATGGACGACGCGCGGCGGGGGCTGTTTCAGGCTATCGTGGTCTACAAGTACAGCCGGTTTGGCCGCGACCTGGCGGACTCGATGTTCAACGAGCGTGAGCTTCGTCAGGCCGGTGTCACGCTGGTGTCTGCCACTGAGCCCTACGACCCGGAGACAGTGTGGGGCTGGGCCGCGAAGCACATGATGCAGTTCTTTGCCGAGCTGGAGAACCGGCAGAAGGCAGAGTTCGTGAGGGCGGGCATGCGACAGAAGCTTGAACAGGGCGGCTGGAACTGGGTGGCGCCGCTGGGCTACCTCAACCGCCGCGAGGAGCTGGACGGCAGGCACCGGAGGACCTCGGTGGAGCCCGACCCCGAGCGCGCACCGCTGGTCAGGCAGGCCTTCGAGCTCTACGCCGGCGGGGAGTACGGGCTGCAGGCTCTGGCCGACGAGGTCGAGAGGCGCGGCCTGCGCACGCGCAAGGGGAAGCGGCTCAACCCGAAGAAGGTGCTGGAGCTCCTGACGAACGAGTTCTACGTGGGCGTCGTGTCATCCCCCACGTTCGACGTCCGCGCCCGCGGGAAGCACCCGCCGCTCGTCTCGCAGGACCTCTTCGACCGCGTTCAGGCCGTCGTCGCGATCCGCAACAAGGGGGTGAAGCGAGCCCACCGCCACAAGCAGGTCCTCCGCGGCCTCGTCTGGTGCGCCTGCGGGCAGCGTATGACCATCGACGTCCCCCAGGAGGGGCGGTACGCGTACCTCCGCTGCATGTCCCACGTCGACAAGCGGCGCGAGGGGTGCCACAAGCTGGGGCCGCCCGTGAAGAAGGTGGTTGAGCAGATCGAAGAGGAGATCCTGCCGTCGCTGCACGTCGCCCCCGACGACGTCGAGGCCGTGCGCGAAGACCTCCTGGCGCTCTCGCTGGCCGCCGAAGGGGACGCCGAGGAGGAACTAAAGAGCACACATCTGCGCCTGGCCCATGAGCGCGCCCGGGTGGAAGCCCTGCTGGACATGCGCCTCGGCGGCGAGTTGGACAGGGATGAGTACGCGGACAAAAAGTCGGAGATCGAGCGAAGCATCGGCATCATGGTGGCCCGCCAGACCGAGCTCGAGGAGCGCCGGCGGCAGCGGGTCGACAGCGTGGAGATGGTTCTGCGGGTCGCGAACTCCCTCCCCGTCCTCTGGAGGGAGGGCGACGAGGCGGACCGGCGCGAGCTCCTGGAGCTCGTCTTCGAGAAGCTCGTCGTGGGGAAGGGCCGGATCGTCAGGCCGGTGCTGAGGGAGCCGTTCCGGATGCTGGAGGGCCGGAGGGGGCCCGTGCCGGAGGTGTTCCGCAGCATGGCTCCCGGTGACGGCGTTGAGGCGAAGCGATGAAGACGGTGTTCCTTAGGAGGGAGCTCCGGCTGATGCGGTGGCGCCTGCGGTTCGCCTTCGGCGCCGCGTTCGATGACGTGGGCCGGACCGAGGCCGTCGAGGGCGTGGTCGTGCCGGAGGGTCTGCCCAGGCTCGGGAGCCACCGCCTATGGGAGGACTGGCAGCGCGCGAGGCGGCGCAGGGCCGCCCGTCAGGCCGCGGCAGACTGGCTGAGTAACAGCGATTATTGAGCGAGTTGGGGGAGCTTTCATCCACGTCCCGAAATCGGAGGGAAGGCGATTATGGGCCCGAAAACTGGACGAATAACGCAACCGGCGGCGCCGATGAGCGCCTCGCCGGCGACGCCCGCAGAAGAGGCGAGGATCAGGCGCTTCCTCGAGGGGCTGCAGGCCAGGGGACGGAGCCCGGCGACTATCACGTCATACGAGTACGAGTGGCGAAAGGTGGCGCACTGGAGCCGGGACCTGAACGGGGAGCCGTTCGACCTGACCCGCATGGTCGGGCGTGAGGCGGTGGAGCTCCGAAACCACGGCGTCCGCGACCACGCGCCCGCCTCGGTCAACCACTGCCTCGCGTTCCTGGCCGAGTACGCCCGCTGGGCCGCGTCTGCCGGCGAGATGCCTCCGTCTCAGGCAGAGGAACTGGCCAGGGCGCCACGGGTGCGGAAGCAGGCGCTCGCGCCGCGCGGGCTGAGCAGGCAGGAGCTGAGGCGCTTCCTCAGGGAGGTCGACCTGCGGGCGGGCATGCGCGACAAGGCAATCGTCTATTTGCTTCTCCACTCGGGGCTGCGCCTCGGCGAGGTGGCCCGGCTGGAGGTCGACGACCTCACCCTGTCCGAGCGGAAGGGGTCCGTTCGGGTCCGCAGCGAGTGGGCGAAGGGCGGCAAGGAGCGGACCGTGCCGGTCTCGTCGGTCGCCCGCGGCGCCCTGGGGGGCTACCTGTCGATGCGGGGCCCTGCGCCGGGCCGCCTTTTCCTGGGGCAGCGCGGCCCGCTCGGGTCGAACGGCATCGCCAGGGTCGTAGGGAAGTACGCCAGGGCGGCGGGAGTCCCGCTCTCGCCCCATCGGCTCAGGCACTGCTTCTCCTACCGCTATCTGGAGCACACGGTAAATGACTTGGTGGGGCTCGCCGCCATCCTCGGCCACTCCAACCTGAACACGACGATGATCTACGCGCGGAAGCGGCCGGAGGACCTGGAGGCGGCCGTGGAGGGCCTGGAGTTCTGATGGGAAGGGACGACCTCCGCGACATCATGAGGACGGCCCACGACAACCTCGTGCGCTCGGGAGAGCTCGTGCCCGTGCTCCTCGTCCGCGGCAAGGAGCCGGCGTTAGTGGCCTTCGAGGACATGCCGAGGACGTCCGACGAGCGGCGGGCCGCCTTCTTTGCCGTGGGTCGCCGCCTGGCCCACCTCAGGCCGCAGCGCGTAATCGCAGTCATGGACGCCTACTACAAGTCGTCGGACGTCGAGCTGCCGCTGGAGCGGAGTCTGGCGGACGACCCTGCAACAGAGGAGTGCATTATGGTGGCGTCACTGGACAGGCGTGGCCGGGCGCGGATGATGGTGTGGCCCTACGAGCGGCACCCGACCCTGGAGGGGCTGGAGTTCGAGTTCAAGCCGGTCGTCCAGCTGCGGGGCAAGGCGGAAGTCTACCTTCTTGAGGCCTTCTTTGATGGGGTGGCAGCGGCACGGCGCACAGGGGTAGTGAAGGAGTCTCCACGATCATAGTCCCGAGAGAACGATGACCCGCCCATGCCGGTCGGTCGCCTGCCTCCTGCATCGTGAACAGGGGCGGGACATATGCTAGTATAGGTGCTGCGCAGGGGTGGGGACGGGTCCGGCCTAAATAGTCGACAAGGGGATTCTGCCGATGGATCTGTGGGAGTTGAAGCCCGGGGACAAGATTCGCACGACGGATGGCAATGTTGCCGAAGTGGTGAGCGAGACCGAGGATGGCCGGTGGATCAAGGTCCGCTACCTCCGGGCTGCGGAAGACCAATCGCTCGTCGGGACGGAGGACCTGTGCCATGAGGATGAGATTCAAGGCAGGTTGACGACGCGCCCCGAAACCGAGTAACTGCGCAGCTCGCGAGGAGGGCGAGGATACCCGCGCAATCGACGGCACGTGAATCGCGTACCTTGGCAGAAACCGCCTCTCCGAGGGCGCAGCCCTCAGCGGTTAGGCAGCCATACGAGGACGGTGCCCGGACTGCTTCACGAGAGCCGCCAAACCCTCCGCGAACTGCTTCGGAGTGATAGCCTGGTAGGGCCTGAACTGAGGATTCAGGCGAAGGCCGAGGGCAGACGGGTGAATTCCCTTGCGCTTCGGGACACAGGCAAGCCACTGAAGGCGAACGCGATGCGGGAACCTGTCGCCGGGGAGCAGTTCATAAGGGTGCGCGCCGACGACCTCCGCGATGCCGAGGACCTTGCGCGTGTGGACGGCATAGACCAGCATCTTGTCGCCAGCCTTTAACGCCCGTGCATCCTTTCCACGCTTCTTGCCGAATCCAATGAGCCGCGTCGGTCGGATGTTGCCGTTCTTCTCCGGCCACGTGCACTTGATACCGTACCTGGGTGAGCCCATGGCTGCTCCTCCTATTGGGTGTCTCATGTGAATGTTCGGATCAAGTGCATGGGCCCAACAGGTCAAATGCTGGGGTATGCTCCGCTCGCCCGTATCCCTTGAGATCCCAGGACGATAGATTGCTTGGCCTGGCGAGATTGAATATGCTCGGCCTCGACTATTGAGAAGGGGGCCGACGCCTGCCCGAACCGAAGGACCTGCTCTCGATGTGGGAGGCGACGGTCTACGGCGGATTGAGCCCGTCCCAACTCCGGCTACTGGCCCGGCTTCTCAGTCTGCAGGTCGCTCCCGCCGCCTGATCGGCGACGCGGCCGAGTCCGTACGAGGGACGGCGCGGTCGCAGGAGCGGAGAACGGGACTGGTCATGCGGCGCTTTCTGTGATATGATATTTCCCGGAGAGGCGTTCGTCCTCCCCCGGACAACTGAATAGTTATCGAGAGAGGCGCGAGGGTTCTGGCCCGCTGACCGCCCGGCAACCTGGCGATGCCGCCAAGGTGCCAAAGCCAGCCCGGAGACGGGAACGATAAGGCTCATGCCGAGCAACCAACGGCGTGTGTCCCCTC
>Ga0315284_10017791_pt1 | contig 10080 bp, 1 predicted proteins | sample YL17G09_16_MG_FD_203696 | JGI IMG/M metagenome (GOLD analysis project Ga0315284, IMG submission 203696) | Sediment microbial communities from Yellowstone Lake, YNP, Wyoming, USA - YL17G09_16 | ecosystem: Environmental > Aquatic > Freshwater > Lake > Sediment | place: USA: Wyoming | collected...
CATCTCGCTCCTTGTGCCAACCGTATCGTAAACGCGAACCATAAACCGGATCTTTCCCGAATTCGAGTAAATAGGAGTCGGTTGATGGAACGAGGAGCTCACAGTTCGACCCCGTTTTGAAAATCAAGCTGGTCAGACAAGCCCGATTGGGGTCGATGACTGCATGCACGCAGGTGTTATCGATGACGATAGGCGGATCGAACGCCTGCGTTCGTATCGAATAATTACGGACTTGTGAATCCTGCAGCAGACCATGATCGGTCACTCGCAGATAATATCGACCGGGAAGTAAAGAGTCGATGGTTAAGCGAATTGGCGGATTGAATGATTGATTAGCCGACCAATGATCCTGACTGTCGATATTGCCACGCCAGATGTCAAGGTTAGAGACGTTGCCAACCGTTTCCACTGTAAATTGTAATGAATCGATTTCTTCCGGAATATCGAACTGTACCCAATCACTGCCATCATTATGATAAATTGTGCCAATGAACAGCTCACCCAGGTGCATCACGGGAAGCTCTTCGCCGACCCGCACGATTACTTCACCATCCGCTGCGCTTTCAAAATCGAGCGTGTATGCGTCACCGGTCAACCCCTCGGCGATGACGAGATAGTCATCCGAGCTGTTGCCGGATGCCTTGACTTGGCCTCCTTCGAGCAAGGATGCCGTCACCCCGAACACCGATTCCACTTTCTGCACGGTGATGAAGAGCCGATCGATGCCCGGAGCCGACAGGCTGCAGACGCGATGGGAGCCGGCGGTCAGCGAGACGCGCTTCGGCGTGTTCAGCTGGAGCTCTAACGGCGTAGTCTCGGCGCTGAAATGCCGCACAGCATCGGTGGGATCGACGTTGCCGGCCTGGTCCCGCGCGCGCACAGCGAAGGTATGCTCACCGTTTGCCGGCGACAACTGGACGCTGGTTGCCGGCGCGTAGGCGGTCCACTCCTCCGCATCAAGCCGGTAGGAATACAGCAATTGCCCCGCCGGGGTGGTGTCGTCCGTTCCAGTCCACCGGAATTCGATGGGCAGCGTATAAACTGTTGTACCTTCGCCCGGACCGCCGGTGATGCTGGTGTTGGGGGTCGTGACGTCCGGCGCTTCGTCCGCGCCGATGTCTACCCGGGAATTCGTCACCCGCGGCTCGCCGTCGATATCCGTCTCGCCGTCGGCGGGGGTATACGAGGGATCGCCCGCATTGATGCAGGGGGAAGTCGGGCTTAACCGGTAGTTTGCCGCCAATAACGGGTCGGCGGCGATATTCCCCATTCCGGGGTCGGCGGCTAGGTCGCTGACGCAGGAATAGCTCGCTACGGCATTCCACAGATCGTCGCCATTCTGCCGAAGAATGCAATTGGTGACAAGGGCAGTACCGGAGAGTATATAAATGCCGCCGCCGCCACCGGCGGCGTTCCCGGTAATCGTATTCCCGGTGATGGTCAGTTGCGCGCTGCCGCCGGCCGTATGGATGGCGCCGCCCGACCCGCCGGTGGCCGTATTGCCGGTGAATAGGTTGTTCCTGAGCATCGCCCATGTGTTGATGCCGGCCAGCCCGCCGCCATTTACCGCCATGTTATTGGTAATGACGTTGTTTTCAATGACCGGCCGCGAAACGATGCTCGCCGCGCTAATTGCGGCACGCTGGCTGCTGCGGGCTGCGGACGGCGGACGCGAAGGCGTGCCCTTTCCAAGCGAGAAGGAGCGAGGTTGGACATCGAGTATGGGCAGGCTGGAGCCCGGATGCTTCGATAGGACGGAAGTCGCGTCGGCGAGGAGGATCGGACCATCAATCGCGCCTTCCTTAGCGGGCAGGCTGCGAGCCAGCCATTCGTCCCGCAGCCTTGAGGCTCGTCGTTGGTTGGCGGCAACGCGCGCGGCCACCTGTGCCATGCCAGCCACCACGGTGATGACGCTGGAGGTGTTGCTGTCCCAGCCCGCGGCGCTGGCGGTGAGGGTGCTGGTGCCAATGCCTGCCGCCTGCAGCGTGAAGGATGTAGAAATACTTCCAGCCGGGATCGTTGCCGTCGCCGGCGCCTGGATCACCGCAGGGTTTTCGCTGGACACTATCATTGTGAGCGCCTGGTCGACTGGCTGTCTCTCGTTTGAAGATTTGGACCAGGTTGTCGATAGTTCCTCGTAGTAAAAGGTGCCTCCCGGCACGAAAGTATACAGGGAGATGGGCGCATTGGCCCCCATCGCTATCGATGCCGGCACTGTCCAGCTGAAGGTCGGGGTAACTACTGTCACCGTCTGCGTCACCGCGTACCCGGCGATCGAAGCGGTGATGTCGGCTGTCCCCGGCGCGTGCCCCGCGATCGGTACCAGGTAAGAACTGTTCTCCTGCGGGATGGTCACCATCGCCGGCACGCTCGCTACCGCCGGGTTGCTGCTGGTCAGCGTAATGGTGTAGCCACCCGCCGGCGCGGTCGCTTCCGTCAACCCGACAGCGCCGTTCGTCTGGCATCCTGCCCCCACCGTCACGTCGGCCTTCAACCAGGGTTCCACGACGGTGATGGCGCGGGAGGTGTTGCCCCACCCGGTGGCGCTGGCGGTGAGTGTGCTGGTGCCGGTGCCCACCGCCTGCAGCGTGAAGGATGTAGCATCACTCCCGGCCAGGATCGTTGCTGTCGCCGGCGCCTGGATTACTGCCGGGTTCTCGCTGGAGAGGGCAACCGTCAGTGCCTGGTCGACTGGCTGTCTTTCGTATGAAGATTTGAACCAGGTTGCCGAAGGTTCCTCCTCGTAGGAAGTGCCGTTCGGTACGGAAGTATGCAGGGAGAGGCTCACATCCACCCCCACCGCAATCGACGCTGGCACCGTCCAGTTGATAGTCGGCGTGACTACCGTCACCGCTTGCGTCACCGAAAAACCGGCGCTGATGGCGGTGATGCTAGCCGTCCCCGGCGCGTGCCCCACGACCGTCACCGAACAGGATTTGCTCCCCTCCGGGATAGTCACCATCGCCGGCACGCTCGCTATCGCCGGAATGCTGCTGGTCAGCGCGATGGTGTAGCCGCCCGCCGGCGCGGTCGTTTCCGTCAACCCGACAGCGCCGTTCGTCCGGCAACCCGCGCCCACCGTCACGTCGGCCTTCAGCCAGGGTCCAATGCCCGTGATGACGCTAGAAGTGTTGCTGTTCCACCCGGTGGCGCTCGCGGTGAGGGTGCTGGTGCCAATGCCCACCACCTGCGGTGTGAAAGATGTACCAGCACTTCCGGCCGGGATCGTTGCCGTCGCCGGCGCCTGGATCACTGCCGGGTTCTCACTGGACAAAGTCACCGTGAGCGCCTGGGCCACCTCCTGTTCCGTCCTGGTGTAAATCCTATCCTCGGGGTACGCGGTACCACCCGGCACGGAGGTGTATAGGTAGACGGGCGCATTCGTCCCCGCCGTCATCTGCGCCGGCACCCACCAGGTGAAAGTCGGCGTGACTACCGTCACCGTCTGCGTCACCGAAAAGCCAGTGATAGAGGCGGTGATGTCGGCCGTCCCCGGCGCGTGTCCCACAATGGAGAAAGTGGTGTGATCGTTTCCCGCGATAGTCACCGTCGCCGGCACGCTGGCCACCATCGGATTGCTGCTGGTCAATGCGATGGTATACGGCGCCTCCGTCCATGTCGATCCGACACCGCCTACTGTCTGGCACCCCGCGCCAACCGTCACCTCGGCCGCGAGCCAGGGCCACACGACGGTGATGGCATGGGAGGTGTTGCTGCTCCACCCGGTGGTGCTGGCTGTGAGGGTGCTGGTGCCAATGCCTGCCGCCTGCAGCGTGAAGGATGTAGCATTACTTCCGGCCGGGATCGTTGCCGTCGCCGGCGCCTGGATCACTGCCGGGTTCTCGCTGGACACCGTCACTGTGAGCGCCTGGTTCAGCGCCTGATTTATGCAGGAGTCTTTATCCCCATAATATTTATACTCGGTGCCGTCCGGTACATAGGTCCTCAAGCCGACGATACAGTCCGTCCTCACCGTCATCTGCCCCGGTACCGACCAGCTGAAGGTCGGCGTGACAACCGTCACCCTTTGCGTCACCGCGAAGCCGGCGATCGAGGCGGTAATGTCGGCCGTCCCCGGCGCGTGCCCCACAATGGAGAAGGTGGTGTCGTAGTTTCCCGCGGGGATGGTCACTGTCGCGGGCACGCTCGCTACCGCCGGGTTGCTGCTGGTGAGGGTGAGCGTATAGCCGCCCGCCGGCGCGGTAGTTCCCGTCAACCCGACAGCGCCAGTCGTCCGGCACCCCGCCCCGACCGTTACGTCCGCACTCATCCTGATATCGTTTACAACGGTGATGGCACTGGAGGTGTTGCTGTCCCACCCGGTGGTGCTGGCCGTGAGGGTGCTGGTGCCGGTGCCCACCGCCTGCACGCCCGAAGACAGTTCCGCGTCGGAGTGCCCTGCGGCGATGGTCATCGTCGCCGGCGCCCGGATCACCGCCGGGTTCTCACTGGACAAAGTCACCGTGAGCGCCTGGGCCACCTCCTGGTCCGTCCTGGTGTATTTCGTACGCCCGGAGTAATACCCGGTGCCGCCCGGCACGGAGGTGTCAAGGTGGACGGGCGCATTCGTCCCCGCCGTCATCTGCGCCGGTACCCTCCAGGTGAAGGTCGGCGTGACTACCGTCACCGTCTGCGTTACCGAGAAGCCGGCAATCGAGGCGGTGATGTCGGCCGTCCCTGGCGCGTGCCCCACGATGGTCATCGTACAGGAACTGCTCCACTGCGGGATGGTCACCGTCGCCGGCACGCTGGCCACCGCCGGGTTGCTGCTGGTCAATGCGATGGTGTAGCCACCCGTCGGGGCGGTAGCGTAAGGCCCCGTCAACCAGACAACGCCGGTCGTCTGGCACCCCGCTCCCACCGTCACCTCGGCCGCGAAACAGGGGCTGACGACGGTGATAACGCCGGAGGTGTTGCTGCCCCACCCGGTGGCGCTCGCGGTGAGAGTGCTGGTGCCTATGCCCCCCGCCTGCGCATGCAGATGCACTTCATTTTCAATGTATCCTGCGGGGATGGTCACCGTCGCCGGTGCCTGGATCACCGCCGGGTTCTCACTGGATACCGTCACGATAAGCGCCTGCTGGTCCACCGCTTGGTTTGTTCTGCCGATTTTATACCCCTGGTAGTTATATCCGGTACCGTCCGGCACGAAGGTTGTCAGGGTGATATACGCAGCCACCCCCATCGTCATCTCCGCCGGCACCGACCAGCTGAAGGTCGGCGTGACCACCGTCACCGTTTGCGTCATCGCGAAGCCGGCGATTGAGGCGGTGATATCAGTTGTTCCTGGCGCGTGTCCCACGATGGCCACCGAGGAGAAGCTGCTCCCCTGCGAAATGATTACCGTCGCCGGCACGCTGGCGATGGTGGGATCGCTGCTGGTCAACACGACGGTAGAGCCGCCCGTCGGCGCGGTGGCCCCCGTTAACCCGACAGCGCCGGTCGTCAGGCAACCCGCGCCTACCGTTACATCGGCTTTGAACCAGAGGCTGGTGACGATGACGATGACGGTGATGGTGCTGGAGGTGTTGCTGCCCCACCCCGCGGCGCTGGCCGTGAGGGTGCTGGTGCCGGTGCCTGCCGCCTGCAGCATGAAGGATGTAGCATTATTTCCGGCCGGGATCGTTGCCGTCGCCGGCGCCTGGATCACTGCCGGGTTCTCGCTGGACAGGCTGACCGTGAGCGCCTGGACTATCTCCTGGTTTGGTTTGGAATATCTCGATGGCCCGGAATAACAGGTGCCGCCTGGCACGGAAGTTTTCAAAGAGACGGTCGCATTCACCCCCGCTGTCATCTGCGCCGGCACCGTCCAGCTGAAGGTCGGCGTGACCACCGTCACCGTCTGCGTCACCGCGAAGCCGGCAATCGAGGCGGTGATGTCGGCCGTGCCCGGCGCGTGTCCCACGATGGCCACCGGGGAGAAGCTGCTCCCCTGCGGAATGATTACCGTCGCCGGCACGCTGGCGATGGTGGGATCGCTGCTGGTCAACACGACGGTAGAGCCGCCCGTCGGCGCGGTGGCCCCCGTTAACCCGACAGCGCCGGTCGTCTGGCAGCCGGTCCCCACCGTCACCTCGGCCTTCAACCAGGGTCCCACGACGGTGATGGCGCGGGAGGTGTTGCTGCCCCACCCGGTGGCGCTGGCAGTGAGGGTGCTGGTGCCGGTGCCCACCGCCTGCACGTCCGGAGACAGTTCCACGTAGGAATTACCCGCGGCGATGGTCACTGTCGCCGGCGCCTGGATCACCGCCGGGTTCTCACTGGATACCGTCACGATAAGCGCCTGCTGGTCCACTACCTGGTTTGTGCTGGCTATTTTAACCCCCCGGTAGTCATACTCGGTGCCGTCCGGCACGGAGGTATATAGGCGGATGGTCGCATTCGCCCCTGCCGTCATCTGCGCCGGCACCGTCCAGTTGAAGGTCGGCGTGACCACCGTCACCGTCTGCGTCACCGCGAAGCCGAAGATCAAGGCGGTGATGTCAGCCGTTCCCGGCGCGTGCCCCACAATGGAGAAGGTGGTGTAGCTGTATCCTGCGGGGATGGTCACCGTCGCCGGCACGCTCGCTATCGCCGGATTGCTGCTGATCAATGCGATGGAGAAGCCTCCCACCGGCGCATAGGCCTGTGGCAAACTGATCTGGCCGGACGTGCGACAGCCGCCTGCCCCCACCGTCACATCGGCCTTCAAGCAGAAGCCGACGACGGTGATGGCGCTGGAGGTGTTGCTGCCCCACCCGGTGGCGCTGGCCGTGAGGGTGCTGGTGCCAATGCCTGCCGCCTGCACACCTTGAGACAGTTCCACGTAGAAATTCCCAGCGGCGATTGTCATCGTCGCCGGCGCCTGGATCACCGCCGGGTTCTCACTGGATACCGTCACTGTGAGTGCCTGCTGGTCCACCGCCTGGTTTGTGCTGGCGTTTTTAACCCCCCGGTAGTCATACACGGTGCCGTCCGGCACGGAGGTACATAGGCGGATGGTCGCATTCGCCCCTACCGCAATCGACGCCGGCACTATCCAGACTAAGGTCGGCGTGACCACCGTCACCGTCTGCGTCACCGCGAAGCCGGCAATCGAGGCGGTGATGTTGGCCGTCCCCGGCGTGTGCCCCACAATGGAGAAATTGGCGGATTTGTATCCCGCTGGGATGGTCGCCGTCGCCGGCACGCTGACCACCGCCGGGTTGCTGCTGGTCAGCGAAATGGTGTAGCCGCCCGCCGGCGCGGTCGCTTCCGTCAACCCGACAGCGCCGTTAGTTCGGCAAGCCGCGCCCACCGTCACATCGGCCTTGCACCAGAACTGTAGTGTCGGGTGCATGATCACTGATAGATGGCCATCGGTTAACCCGGGACATGAAGCGATGACAGTAACCGGATTGGGAGAAGTATCAACACCATGCACGGTGATCGTTGCGCTGCATTGCCCTTCTGCAATGAAGACAGTTGCTAGGACGGTCACTTTTGTCGGGTTTGCGGATATTAGCGAGATAATGAGTCCACCTTCGGGCGCGAGCGAGGAAATGACGACATCAGTCGACAGACTGGTGCCCGGGGTAATATACAGCGTGGGTGGTCTGAAGGAGATATTGAATGCATCCAGCACATTCACGGTCGATGTGGCGCTTTGGAATCCGGTCAGGCTGGCAGTGACCGTCGCGCTTCCCACCGCGACGGCGTTGACCGGCACGGAGACCGTTTTTTGCCCGGCAGGAATGGTGACGGCGTCGGGCACGGTAGCCGTTGACGGATTGCTGCAGGCGATAATCACCGCGAGTCCGCCGGGCGGAGCATAGTTCGGCACCGAGAGTATCAAGGAAGATGAACGTCCGACAGGCACCGGCAGGTACCCAGGGAAGAGGCCGAAGTGTGCCGTCGCCACTGTGACGGTTAGGCTCGCGACCGGGTACCCCGCCGCGGCGGCGGTGACCGGTGCGGTTCCCTGCGCCAGGCCTGCGATGTCGAAGGCGGCCGATGACTGGCCGGCGGGTATCGTCACCGTCGCGGGATATGCGATCGTCCCCTGACCGCCGGTCAAGCTCACCGTCAAACCACCGATAGGCGCCGGGGATGGAACGATCACCGTGCAGCGCTCGACCAGGCTGACGCCTACGCTGAACGGCAAAGGCGAGAAGGTGATGAGCGGGGGATTGACCACCGTCACCGCCACCCGGGTTCTGGTGCAGTCGGCGCTGTTGGCGGTGATCGTCGTTGTTCCGGCGCCGACGGCGACCGCCGCCACCTCCACGGACTGCTGCCCTTCCGGCACCGTCGCTGCGGCCGGCACGGTGGCGACGATCGGGGAGGTGCTGGAGAGGACGATCCCCTTGCCGCCTGCCGGGGCAGGCTCGGGGATGACGAACGTGATGACGCCGGTTTCGCCCACGACCAGCTGTAGACTGGCCGGCGTTGCGGTAATGGCCGGCAGGGATTTAACCTCAAATTGACTATTTGTGGCGAACTGCGCTTCCGGCGTGGCCAGGATCACGGTGCGGTTCCCTGGCGCTGCGGAGACATTGATACTCAACTGTACCGCCACAACATTTTCCGTCTGATTTTGCGGCAGGACGCTGGCGGTCAGTCCGCTGCCGGTGAAGCTGACTCCGTTTACCTGACCCAGGTTGTGCCCGGATAATTGCACCGTCAGCGAAGAGTCCTGGATTGCAAAGGCGGGATCGATGGCATCCAAAATTGGAATTAGCGACAGCGCGCAAATCACCGATGTCGAGGCGGTGCCCACCTGACATGTGACTTGCAGTTGGCCGGGACCGCTGGCGCTTGGGGTGAAGGCAATTTCGGTGGCGGTTGAGCTGCCGTTGACGGCGGGATCGAAGGTACCTGCAGCGGGTCCGCTGGTGACCGTCCAGGTTATATGCACCGGATAATCAGGGGAATCGGCAATTGCCGGCGTTACCGTTGACGACAGCGTTGACGCCTGTCCGACAATCAACCCGGGAAGCGGAGTCTGTATGGCTATTCCAATGGCGGTGACGGTGACCGTGCCGGTGACCGTGCCCCCATGCTGATCATCGACCGTCACGTCGATATGATTCACGCCGGCTGCTGCAGGGGAGAAGGCTACCTCGGTGCCCGATCCGGTAATCGTTCCTCCTTCACGAGGCGCCCACTGGTAGCTTAACGTGTCGCCATCCGCATCGGAGGCCGCGACCGAGAGGCTAACGGAGTGGCCGATGCCGACATACGGATAACCGGCACGCGGCCCATCGGTAATGGATGGCAGGATGTTTCCTTCGAGCCAGATGCCTCCCCCCAAGGTTGCCGTGTTATTGGTGATGGTATTATGCCGGATGACCGGGGCGCTGCCGGTTCCGCAATAGATGCCTCCGCCTTTCTCTGCCTGTCCATGCTGAATGACGAATCCATCAATCACGGTATTGCTGCTCGCTTTAGCGGGAACGGTGATGACGCTGCCGAGATTGGCTCCATCGATGATCGTGCTGTTCGTCCGCCAATCCCGCGCATCACGCTGCAGTTCATTGCCAATGAAACCGCCATACAATGCCACACCGCTTTTCAGCGTAATGCGCTCACTGTATATTCCCGTGGCCACCCACACCTCATCAGCGGACTCCCCAGCCATCTGGTCGATTGCCGCCTGGATCGTGCGTTTGGCGGTAGCCCACGAGGTACCCTGGTTGCCATCATTGCCATGTGCGGCGACAAAGAAGATCGTGGCATTGGCATGAGAAGCGAACAGATAAAGCCCAAGCAGGACAAGGGGAAGAATCCGGCACAAACCATTCCTAAGCATAGAACTGCCTCCGTTCATTATGGAGAGCAACGCACAGAAAGCTCGTGATCCCCTGGGCGGTTGCTGGAGCACAGGCAAAGCCCCAGACCAAGGGCGCGAAGACGAGTATCAAGTAGGAGAACAGTAGGCTGGACATGGCTTACTCCCGAAAATAACGTGGGAACGAGCGGTGCTGTGATGTTCTGCGGAAGGCTTTTCACAGATAGCCTGCAATCCATTGCTGAAATGCCACTCCCGCGTGAGTCAAGCAAGATAGCTGTGATTAGTATTACATTACCACAAATATTACAAATAATCGATATCCTGTCATG
>Ga0315284_10017792_pt1 | contig 10079 bp, 8 predicted proteins | sample YL17G09_16_MG_FD_203696 | JGI IMG/M metagenome (GOLD analysis project Ga0315284, IMG submission 203696) | Sediment microbial communities from Yellowstone Lake, YNP, Wyoming, USA - YL17G09_16 | ecosystem: Environmental > Aquatic > Freshwater > Lake > Sediment | place: USA: Wyoming | collected...
TCGGGGAAGGAGTAATGGGAGATGTGGAAAAGAGTCGGGTTCGTCCCTCCGACGGAGGCATAATAAACCCACGCCAGTTGCCCATCCTCCAGGGACAGAAAAAAGGGTGAGGCAGGTAATAGCTCTTTCAGTGCCCTGCTTTTAAAAAATTCCATTGTCCTCTTCATGGCAAATAATCGGCTCCCTCTATTGCCTGCGGGGATAAAAGGATCTATCAATGAAACCAGCGGGGCTATATAGCGGGAAATCCCCGCGATGGAACTCCCTTTATGAGGGGTGGCTATGGTAAGAAGGCCCCTGACCGATGTATCCTTCGTTGCCGAAAGATATTTTCTGGCGATCAGCCCTCCCCTGCTGTGTCCCACGAGGATAATACCGGCCTGTGACAGCTCATTGGCGGCTTTCACAATCTCGTGCAGTTCTTTGACCACAGAAGAGATCGGTCCTGCCGGCCTTTGCTGACTCCACGTGATGAGGCTGTAGTCCCTTTGTTTAAGATCGTCATACAATGTTGCAATGACTTCTGACTTATCCTGCGATGCCCTTTTGTTCAAAAGTATCTTCAGCGGAAAGGTCCCCGCGAGGATGCGGGAATCTGAAGGATTTATCCAGATATTTTTATCCATACCGAGTCCGTGGATAAATACAATTACAGGCTTATTGATACTGCCTTGATGGAATGCGATATCCAGTTTCATAGATCGATGGGAAGCTTGCCCTTGAAATCCATCAACCCATCTAAACAGTTAACGACTGCTGTCTGTGCCTGTTCTGTAGCCTCATAGGCAGCAATAAGGATGTCGGCTTCGGGAAAATGTCGCAGCACATATGGGCTCCCGAAGGAGATCACGATGGAATGACGCGCCTTTCTGATGAGTTCCTGTATCCGTTTCTTTTCGTCATCATTGATTCCTGAACTCCCCTTCCACGCGGCAATGTTCGTAAAAACAGCGAAAATGCATATGTCTTGTTCTGCCTCCATCCCCTCAATCGCTATCGACCAGGATCTGTAATAATTTTTTAAAGGAGACGCCTGAAACAGTTCAGGGTCTCCTGCAAAAATCAGATGCACTGCATCGCGATCTGCAATCGGTAACAGTCCGGCTTTCTTTCGAACAAGGCTTATGGACATCTCCGTAATGAGTGATGCAATGGCCTTATGATGCTCATAGTCGATGTCCCGCCGCACGGATTTTTGAAAGGTCTTTTTTGCCTTCATAATCCTTTGCAGCGCCATATCGATCTGTTCTTCAGTAACCTTATTTGACGCAAGACCTTCCATCAGTTCCCTCACTGTGCTTTCGGGATCAGCCGGGTGCAGCAATATGTCGGCGCCTGCCTGCAGGCATTGCGCGGACACATCTTTGATATCCTGCAACGCATTCATGTTCAGGGCGTCTGTCAGAACAAGGCCGTCAAAGCCGAGTTCGCTTCTCAAGATGTCCGTGATAATCTTTCCCGACAGGCTTGCGGGTCTCAGATCAACCGAAGGGATGCGTAAATGCCCTACCATGATACTGCGTGCTCCTGCCTCGACAGCTTCTTTAAAAGGAAGGATATCAACAGCCATCAACTGATCATATGACTTGCTGATAACAGGGAGCAGGATATGAGAATCCGAGGACGTGTCACCGTGTCCTGGAAAATGTTTTGCGCAGCTTATGAGCCCCGCGCTTTCCAGAATCTCTGTATATTTTTTCCCGAACCACGCGACATCCCGGGGTTTGTCCGAGAATGCCCGTGTGCAGATGATCGGATTATCCGGGTTCTGATTGACGTCAAGGACAGGCATGAGCGGCATGTTAATCCCGATATCCTTTGCTTCTCCCGCAATCGTCATCACGCCGCGCTCAAGAAGGCTGACATCCCCGGGATTGGATCTGTCGATGCCTGCTGAAACCGCCATCTGACAGGGGAAAATCGTACATCCCTGAAGCTGCTGGCCTACTCCCCGTTCGACATCCGAAGCGATAAACAGAGGGGTTTCCGCGGCAGACTGCATCTCATCCAGCACAGTCCGTATTTCATCTCGTCCCCCTCCGAAAAGGATAAATCCGCCGATTCCCAGATCGATATCGTCGAATATTTTTTTCTTATAGGACGCAGAACCGATGCGGTCTCCATCAAGTCTCCGGATAATAAGCTGATAGAGCTTCTTTTCCAGGTGATTTTGTATCCTCATGTTCTTTGAAAATATCGTTCAGTTTGCGTAGAATTATTCAAATCTACCGGCACATGCATTGTAAAAAGTGTGTGATTTTTTAATGTATTATATGAGGTATAATACCTTGAGACTCTTGCAAAAGTCTTGAAATCATGATGTAGCCGCAAACTTTAGTTTGCGTGTTTTCAATTTTTTCAAAGCCTTACAAACGCAGGCTAAAGCCTGCGGCTACAAGAATATAACTTTTTCAAGAACCTCACCTTATCTTGCAATTTATGATGAATGGAATAGAATCATAGTAAGGGTATAGAAATGTCAAAGGCAATAATTCTTCTGGTAGAAGATGATAAAGTCCAGGCAAAAGTGACAAAAGATTTTTTAGAATCGTTCGGGTATGAAGTCATCCTGGCTGTGGACGGGAAAAGCGCCATTAAATCAGCAAAGACGCAGAAAGTGGACATCATTGTGCTTGACCTGGTATTGCCGGATATCAACGGCAATGAGGTAAGCAGATGGTTAAAATTAAACCCGGATACGAAAGGGATTCCGATCATCATGCTTACGGTCAGAAGTTCCATGACCGAGAAAGTCGCGGGGCTTGTAGCGGGGGCCGATGATTACCTTCCCAAACCGTACGATGAAATCGAATTAAATGCCCGCATCTATGCCTGTCTGCGGACAAAAGCGTTGCAGGACGAACTGAGAGAGAAAAACAGACAACTGGAGGAGGCATTGCTCAAACTCGAAGTTCAGGCGATTACCGACCCATTAACGGAACTCTTTAACCGGAGGTATTTTCTCAGTGCAATCGAAAAAGAATTCAACAGAACGGTCAGATACAATTCTCCGACATCCTGCCTTATGATCGATATCGATCATTTTAAAAAAATCAACGATGCATACGGTCACCGCGCCGGCGACATAAGTCTGAAGGAAACCGCGGCAATCATCAAAAACTGCACCCGGGATGTCGACACTGTAGCACGGTGGGGAGGAGAGGAATTCATCGTACTGCTTCCTGAAACCGGCGGAGAAGATGCCTTGCTGGTCGCAGCAAAAATCCTCGGTGCGGTCTCCCATCATGCATTCACAGCCTTTCCTGAACGGATTACGGTCAGTATCGGTCTTGCCACAGTCCCTGAGCCGCATATCAATACCGCTGAAAAACTGATTCATGAGGCCGACCTCGCGCTCTATGAAGCAAAAACAAAAGGACGCAACCGGATCGAGGTTTCAGATTAGGAGGCATATTGTGTAAAAAACGCCCAAAATACTATTTTTTATTTATTTTATTTACAAAATGGATCGTTCTATGCTATTTTTAAAGTATGTGGTCTGTACTGAACGATAATCCTACGAGAGAAAAGATACTCCTTCTCCTGAAAAAAAATGGCCCCCAATCTATCGAAAACCTCAGCCAGGAACTCCGCATCACCTCGATGGGCGTACGGCAGCACCTCCTGTCATTGGAGAGAAAGGGGCTCATTGACTACGTTACGAAACGACAGGGAATCGGAAGGCCGGCTTTCCTCTACAAACTAACCGACAAGGCCGAAGACCTCTTCCCCAAGACATACGATGCGTTTATCATCAACATGTTCAGGGATATCGAAAAGCACGAAGGCCGCGAGAAAATAGAAGAACTATTCAAATGGCGAAAGAACAGACTCCTGAAAGATGCCAGGGAAACGATTGCAGATAAAAATACCCTTCATGATAAGGTATACGGGCTAAAGGATTTTTTGGAGTCGAAAGGGTATTTCGCCGACGTTTCTGATGCTGATGACCGCTATCTTTTGAAGCTCTCAAACTGTCCCATTAATAAATTGGCTGCGGAATTTGACGAGGCATGCAAAAACGACCTGCAATTCTATAGAGAACTCCTCGGCAAAGAGGTAACGCGCGAGGAATGTATCATCGAAGGAAACCATTCCTGCATCTACAGCATAGCGAAGCCCGTCATACGCAGTTAACTCCCAAGTTATTCTTTATATTCTTTTTTTAATACATTGAAAGCATTATATTTTTTTTGACACGCTCTATTTTTCCCTTGCCATAACCGACCATTTTATTATATTTTAAACAGAGAGAATAACAGCTAAAGGAGGGTACTGTTACAATTCTGAATTCAGCTGCCTGCCCTGTTGGTGATAAGGCGAACTTGTTGATCCGGCAAGTTAGATCTTTTGGGAGCTTTTGTAAAGAGCCGGTGTGCATGCCCCTCATTCACTATGTGGGGAAGCCTGAAAGCTCTTTCAGGGCACCCACCTATACCTTAGGCGGATCTAATTTCACCTTACACGGCAGGGTGGGTTTATTGTAATGGATCGGCTGCTATGACTCAGGTACCTTTTTGGAGGAAATTACATTAAATGTATATGATAGAGAGCAAAAGGCACTTTGTCTTCACCTTTACTTTTTTTCCCCCTCCAAGAATCTCCCGAACGTCATAAGCCGTACGCACAACGCAGTTTTTAAGAACGAAAAGAGCGTGGTCTATCACGCTCCATTCCATCCCTCACTGTACAGGGAAAAACGGGAAGGGGGTTTACCATACATGAATCAGATAGCGTATGTGTTGATAGCAGTCATCGCAGGGATTATCGCCGGTCTTGCATTTGTACTCATCTCTTATTCAAAACTCAAAAGCAAGAAAACCGAAATCGAGCAGGAAAAAACAAGGGTCATCGAGGAGGCGCGGAAAGAAGCTGACGGTGTTCGTAAAGAAGCGCACGTAGAGGCCAAGGATGTCTTGTTTCAGGCCAAGGCCGAGTCCGAAAAGGATCTCAAAGAGAGACGTTCCGAATTGAACCACCTCGACAAGAGGCTCAGGCAGAAGGAAGAGAGCATCGACAAAAAATTCGAACAGATCGACAAGAAAGAACAGGAATTAAGCAAAAGGGAAAAAGAGCACACCTCGAAGGAAAAGGGCCTTCAGGAGAAAGACAACACCTTCAACAAGCTGATTAAGGACCAGACCCAGCTGCTCGAAAGGATATCGGGCGTGAGTTCTGAAGAAGCGAAGCAGGAACTCCTGCAGAAGATCGAAGAAGAATCGCGGTTCGATGCCGCAAAGCTTGCGAAGAAAATCGAAGACGAGGCGAGAGAAAGCGCGGAAAAAAAGGCGAAGGAAATCATCGGCTTATCGATCCAGCGGTTCGCAAGCGATTATGTCGCGGATGCGACCATAACCTCGGTAAACCTTCCGAACGATGAGATGAAAGGCAGAATCATCGGGAGGGAGGGGAGAAATATCAGGGCGCTCGAGGCTGCAACCGGCGTCGACCTCATCGTCGACGACACACCGGAAACAGTGACGCTCTCGGCGTTCGACCCTGTCAGGCGTGAAATCGCCCGGCTCTCGCTCGAACGCCTGATAACAGACGGTAGAATTCATCCGACACGGATCGAAGAGATCGTGGAAAAGGTCAAAAAAGAGATTGAAACGCATATCAGGGAGGAAGGAGAAAAGGCTGTCTTTGATTTCGGGCTTTCCGGTATTCATCCCGACCTGGTGCGGCTCATCGGAAGACTGAAATACAGGACCTCCTACGGACAGAACATGCTTCAGCATTCGCGGGAGGTTGCATACCTTGCGGGGATGATGGCGGGAGAGCTCAAGGTGGATGTCAAGCTCGCCAAGAGGTCTGGTATCCTGCATGATATCGGGAAAGCGATAGACCATGAAATAGAGGGCTCCCACCAGGAGATCGGCGCAAATATAGCGCGCAAGAATGGAGAAAACAATAAGGTGGTAAATGCCATCATGGTCCATCACGGAGAGGGAGATCCCATAACAGTTGAAGCTGCACTCATCGCAGCTGCCGATGCCTTGTCAGCCGCCCGTCCCGGGGTCAGAAAAGAGAGCATCGAAAACTACCTTAAGCGCCTCGAAAAGCTTGAGCAGATGGCCCTTTCATACAAGGGCGTGGAGAAATGCTACGCAATTCAGGCCGGGAGAGAGATCAGAATTATCGTAAAACCTGAGGATGTGACCGACGAGCTTTCGGCCATGATATCAAGGGAACTGGCGAAGAAAATAGAATCGGAGATGACCTATCCGGGCCAGATAAAGGTTACCGTTATACGGGAATCAAGGCATGTGGAGTATGCGAGATAACCCTGTATGCGGACCGGTCGTATATGAAGATTCTCTTTATCGGTGATATTGTCGGAAAAGTCGGCAGGAATGCCGTAAAGGCATTGCTGCCTGCGGTTGTCGATAAATATAAGATAGACTTTGTCATAGCAAACGGAGAGAACGCAGCCGGTGGGTTCGGGATAACCGATAAGATAGCAGCCGAGATTTTCGGATATGGGGTGCATGCTATTACCACCGGAAATCACGTATGGGACAAGAAGGAGTTCATCCCGCAGATATCGAAAGAAGACAGGGTGCTCAGACCGGCAAATTATCCCCCCGGTGTCCCCGGGTTCGGCAGTCTGCTGCATACCCTGCAGAACGGTAGGAAAATCGGGGTGATCAATCTGTCCGGCAGGGTTTTCATGTCGAACATCGATTGCCCGTTCCGGGTGGGGAAGGAAGAAGTCGAAAAACTGAGCCGCGAGACGAATCTGATCTTCATTGATTTTCATGCGGAAGCCACTTCAGAGAAAATCGCCTTCGGCTATTATATGGACGGCAAGGTAAGCGCTGTGATGGGAACCCATACCCACGTCCAGACCGCAGACGAGAAGATACTGCCCGGCGGCACTGCCTATATCACCGATGTAGGAATGACAGGCCCGTCAAACTCTGTAATAGGGATAGAAATCGATCAGATCATCGAGCGTTTCTTAACGAACATGCCTATGCGCTTCGAGACGGGAAAGGGTGAAGGGATCTTTTCTGCAGTTGTCATCGAAGCTGATGAAAAAACAGGCAACTCCTCCGCAATACAAAGACTCCAGCTCAAACACCCGTAAGGGTCACCACTCATCTCGGCAATGTCGGGTACAGGTCCGGAAAAAACCATCCTGCCGCATGGATGGGAAACCCTAACCTGACCTCTCCCTTCGGAGTATCTGAAACAAGCAATCCCTCTTCGAGAAGCAGCCCCAGCAGAGTTCGCCCTGTCCGTTCCTTTAGACCAGATGCCTGAATGACGTCACCCCGTGTTGAGACGCCGTTTATCAGGACCTCCTGAAGCATACGGGACGCCTCGGACCGGAGCGGTTCTTTTTTCCCCGACGGGCCGGGGACCATACCTCTCTCGCGAAGGTCGACATAGTGTCTGATCCGCTGGACGAGTTCTTCCAGGCGCAACATGCCGTCCATGTATTCCACCTGATCAAGGCAGACCTCAAGAAAAAAACGGCAGAACCGTATCAGCCCTTCATTCGACAGATTCCCTCTGCCGTCAAGGTCATTTCGCCGGGGTGCATCTGCCCAGCCAAGCGCTGCTTTATAATCGACGTTCCGGCGTGCAAGCCCGCGGCTCACCGACCAGAGACCGTACCCGAGTACGGGAATCCGGTGAAAATACGCCTCTGTGAAAAGACGCGCCACCCGGCCGTTGCCGTCGAGGAAGGGGTGAATCCACATGAGCCGGTGATGTGCGGCTGCCGCTGCAACGAGCTTTTCGGCGCCGTGATGCCGGTCCGGCACATAGAATTCCCCGAAGCGTGCAAGGAGAGCATCCAAAGAGCCGCTTTCCGGCGGCAGATGACGGCCGACTTTTACCGCTTCTCTGCGCAACTCACCCGGAACAACCCGGCTTTCGTGGCCTGTATCAGGGTCCTTCACGACCAGAAATTCCTCCGGCAGCTGCTTATAAAATTCCCTGTGCAGGTGACAGAGAAATTCCCCGCCTGCAATATTAAGCTCAGGCTCTTCCTGTAATCTTTTTTCCATATGCCTTTGAACGGTGATATGGGCAACGCTCTCCAACTGGAGGTTGCGCTTTGCCGGTTCGGTATCATACTGCTTCTGCATTGCGCGGACAATGTCATAAGGATGTGTGTTATGGCCCTCGATCAGATTGGAATAATAACTGTTAATGATCCGGAGCAATTCATGCAGAGAATTGAGCGTAACAGGATGCTGCCGGCTGCCAAGGGCTGCTGATTTCTGGATTACAGCCAGGGCAATGTCATGAAGCTCCTCAGCCTTTTCGGGATACAGGGGTGTCATTTTGTGTATTTTTGAAGTCATTTCTATAGTATATTGCCGATATTAGTGCCTATTCTTAATAATTATAACTATATATTAAATAATGTTAATTAACAATATAAAAGAATCCATGCAATACTTTTTTGCCGATATATTTGCCGATATTTTCACGCCTCTACATCCGATAAATTAGTTGGCCCTACAGCATCGCCATGCCGTTTTCGGTAAAGACCTATGGAAAATATTTAATATTCTGTCCTCGCTTCAATATCACAAATGGTGATCTTGAAATTTGAACGACCTCTTCGGGTGGTGTAAGTTGAACCATAAAGGCTTCCGGGAGGTGCTGCAGATAGGCAGGCAAAAAAGACGCGGCATTATATTCTCTAATCTCGCAGTGTTTGAACTATCGGGAAAAATGGATTGCCGCGCTACGCTCGCAATGACATCAAAACACTTTTGCTGCGACCTGTTAGATGCCCCAAAGAACTACTGCTTACAAAGGGCCTATTGCGCCGGGGGCAACTGAGGTTGCTGTGGCGCTGGCGCTGTCTGCGGTGCCGCCGGAGCCGCCTGTGGGGCGGCGGAAGTCTGCGGTTGTGTTTGCGTTGCCGCCTTCTGTTTTTGCTGTTTCATCGGTTGAGGAACCTGCATAGCTTTCCGCTGGACAGGTTGTGATGGCTGAGGAAGCTGCTGGGTCTGTGGCTGCGGTTGTACTCCCTGTAGCGGTCCGGGCGCCGCAGGGATAGATGTTCCCTGCCCTGCCGGGATCTTTTTCAAAACCGAACTCCCCTTGGACGTCACAACAGCAAGGGTAAGTGAAGTCATCATAAAAACCACAGCGACGACCGTTGTCATTTTGCTCAGGAAAGATGCAGCGCCACGGCTTCCAAAAAGCGTCTGGCTCGATCCTCCAAAGGCAGCGCCGATCTCCGCTCCCTTGCCACTCTGGAGCAGTACGACGGCGATAAGAAAAAGACAGGCCAAAATATGAATGATCATTAACAGTATTGTCATGGTTCCTTCCTGAAATTCACTATTTTGCTAAAGCTTTCCGCTTTGAGGCTTGCGCCGCCGACGAGTGCGCCGTCGATATCCCTGCACGCCATAAGGGAATCGACTGTATCGGGCGTCACACTACCGCCATATAGTATACATAATTCATTTGACTGATTTCCATACAAAATATTCAGCCGCTCTCTTATGTATGCATGGACTTCCTGCGCCTGTGGGGGCGTTGCGGTCTTGCCTGTCCCAATCGCCCATATGGGTTCGTATGCGAGCACCATCTTTTCGGGGGGAACTCCGTCAAGCCCTTTTTCAATCTCCCTGTTCAGGACATCGAATGTCTTTCCGGCTTCCCTTTCTTCCAGTGACTCCCCGATACAGAAGATGATTCCCAGCCCCGCTTTTTGAGCAGCCTTGATTTTCCTGTTGACGATAGCATCCGTTTCCAGAAAACACTGTCTTCTTTCCGAGTGACCGATAATAACAAATGCACAGCCGAGATCAACAAGCATCAAAGGAGATATCTCTCCGGTATACGCCCCTTTTTCCTCATAGAAGACATCCTGGGCAGCAAGGAGTATATTCGTCCCCCTCAGTGCCGTGGCTGCAATGCCGATGGCCGTAAAAGGCGGCGCGATCACAATATCGACGCCGGATGTGTCCTTCACATCGGGGATGAATTCCGCAATGAACTCGCTCGTTTCCGGGAGCGTCTTGTTCATCTTCCAGTTTGCTGCGATAAAAGGCTTGCGCATCAAAATACTTTACTGGTTGGATCCCCTGTTGTCAAGCAAT
>Ga0315284_10017795_pt1 | contig 10078 bp, 8 predicted proteins | sample YL17G09_16_MG_FD_203696 | JGI IMG/M metagenome (GOLD analysis project Ga0315284, IMG submission 203696) | Sediment microbial communities from Yellowstone Lake, YNP, Wyoming, USA - YL17G09_16 | ecosystem: Environmental > Aquatic > Freshwater > Lake > Sediment | place: USA: Wyoming | collected...
CCCATGAACCTTGCGGCCCGCATTGTTGCTCGATTCGCGTCAGATTCGAGCGAAGATAACGTCCAAGGGGCTATGAAGAAAGTCTCCTATTCCGCTATTTTCCTTGACGATGCCAGTCACCGCGAGCTTCTTGCCTGGTGGGTGAAAGCCACCGAGTTGCCGCTTCTCAGCCAGGTTCACGGACATCACATGACCATCAAGTTCAAGCCCACCCCGGAGGAAGTCGCGAAGCTCGATCTCGGCCAAAAGGTCAAGGTTCGGGTCGTCGGCTGGGCTGCGGACGAGAATGGTCAGGCGGTTCTGGTTGACCCCGAGGTCGAGAGCACCAAGGCGCACCCGCACATCACGGTCTCGACAGACGGACGGTCCCCGGCCTACTCGAACGATCTCCTGGCAGCGGGTTTCACCAGAATTGCCGGTCCGACCCTCGATGGGGTCGTTGACACCTTCCCACGAGGATAACCGATGCCCGTTAGCCCTCTTTGCCTGGTTCAGGATGGTGCCGGTCCTTTCACAGGGACGACGAACGGCGTCAACGTCACGGCTGGGAATACGATCAGCATCAAGCTGAACAACCCGGCCACCGTCACCGCTTGGTATCTTTCGGTCACCGGTACAGACGAGACCTCGACCCCTCCCGTGCTCACGGGGGTCGGTCCAGGGGATCTCGTCACCTCTCCTGGGACCACGGTCACCTTCCCGATGGTTGCTGGGGCGGGACGAGCTTTCCTGCTCCAGAGCACGACCACTGGCCCTGGCGGCCCGCTCACGACCACGTTCGTCATCTACGTCCTGACGGTCCACGGATTCAGGGTCGGAGCCACCGGAGAGCAGCGAGAGGGCAGCACGAACTTCGGGTGGGCGACCATCACGAACCCGCTGATCCGAACGGGTGCTGGAGTCATCCGCTACAACGACTCCCTGGTTCTCCCCGCTACCGGAGCCCAGACCGCTCAGCAGATCCTCGACTACCTCAAGGCAGCTTCGGCTTCGACTTCGGGCGGGGATCTTCTCATCTTCACCCCGTCAGCACCTCACGTCGGGAACGTCTGGGGCGACTGGGCTGCGATGATGGCCCATGTCGCGGCCATGCCCGTCGGCTCGAACCCGAGGATCAGGTTCACTGCCAGCTTCACGATCCCGCTCTTGGGTATGCCTCCTACGGGGTGGTTCCAGAACCTCGCCCATTGGGAGTCCGTCATCCAGGCGACGGACGCGATCAATATCGACATCCCGGACGGGGTGAAGATCGATATGATCAACAGCATCCAGAACGGTCTGGGGGTCACCGTCAACCCCACGACTGAGTACGGTGTCTGGAACTGGTCCCTGTTCCCACCCGGCTCTGGTATCCCTTGGATCTTCAACGTCATCCAAGGCGCGCATTACACGAACCTCGGTACCAAGGCGGCGATCATCACCCCTGGCCTGGGCCTTGGGTTCGAGGTTCTCGCCATCATGGTCGTCAACACGGCGACCATTTCGATCCCCCCGAACGACACGGCTCCCTGGCTGAAGTCTCAAAACCAGGATGGGGTCATCCTGGCGCAGTTCCTGAACGGTCCGTTCGGCATGGTGCCGGATGGGTGGGTTGTCGGTACGGGGGCGGTTTTCCAGTACATCAATGGCATTGATGCGTCGGACCCGTTCATCACGCCGGGGCCGTTCGTCGCCAACTACCCTGCTGGCTGGACGGGTCCGCTCCCGACCATCTTCCAGGCATCTGCGGCCAGGAACGTCAACTACGACGACACGTTGGCCCTCCCGGCCACCGGGGCCACGAACACTCAGCAGATCATCGACATCCTCAAGGCTGGTGGAAGCGGGGGCACCCCTCCGATTGTTGTGCAGCTCTTCGGGGAGTTCAGCGGGGCCGAGTTCCCAGGGTTCATCGAAGCACCCTTCCGAATGGGCGGCCCGGATACCCTCCGAGGGGTTCGCATCTTTCGTCGGTACGCAGGGACGGCAGGCACCACTCGTGTGAATGTGCAGATCAACGGGGTAAGCGTCTTCGCCTTCTTGGCCCCGACAGTGACTCCCGGCGACGGGGACTATGCAACCAGTGCCGTGCCGTGTACGAAGCCGGTCGTCCTCAATGACCGAATCGAAGTTCTTCTCGAAGATGTCGAGACGTTCTCGACTGGGCCAACACCACAAGAGGACGGACCCGAAGGACTGACTGTGTATCTGTACTTCGGTGCATCTCTCCCCCCGTAAGGACTAGCCATGGGCACCATCATCCCCACAACCCCCAAAGCTCAGATCGGCACCCGGCACCAGTTCGTCTGGAACGACACGGCTCCCGAAATCGGAGCGTTCTGCTTCAACACGGGATTTCCGTTTCCAGGGCCGCCCGAGCTTCAGGGGCCAGGAATCGTCGTTCATGGACGGGGGTACGACGATTCCTCTGTTGTCAACGTCACGATCCCACCCGGCCCGGGAGTCACGTTCGACCTCTTCCGTGGCTCGGATAGCACGACCGGAACGGTCACGTTCGCTCCCGGCGTGTACTCCGTGGACATGATCGTGGCCGGGGTCAACGGGACGATCCCCGCCTGGTCGGCTCCGAACTTCGCGTACGCCTCCGACATCGGTGGTGGCGGGTTGGTTCTGGTGGACAAGAAGCCATTGATCGGAGACGCAAGCATTGAGGTCAGGCTCTCCCTGGTCTCCAACGCTGTTCGAGAAGCTGCGGCACTGTTCACGGGGTTCTCGTATGGGGACAGGTCAACAGCCAATACAGCGAAGACCATCCAGTTCGTGATGGATGCACAGTTCACAGGATCCCTCTACAAGGGGGATGTCTCGGATGAGTTCCTGATCCCGGCGAATTCTGATGCGGTGAGCATCCTGATTCGGCTGAGCACTCGGTCTGGGGTCAGACCTCAGATGCTGTTGTTCTGGTCGGATGGCTCGGCACCCTTCGATGGGGCCACACCGTCTCTCATCCTGCCCGTGACCACGACGGTGCCTCCCGTACTGACGATCTTCGACTTTGGCCTCCAGGAGTTTGAGCTGGTGCCCACCAAAGACCCCAACACGGGTGCTTATCCGCTGGAAGGGTCCAGCCTGTTCAAAGTGGACCCCTTCGGGGGTATGCCAGGATACCGTATCGACCCCGCCCCACCGCACGAGATCTCTGAGTTCTGGGTCAACACGACCGTCACCGTCGTGCCACCCCCCGGCATGACCCGGCTTCGGATTGGATTCACGGGTTCGTACATTGATCCCCTGATCTATCCTATGGCCCCTCCTGGCGTCTTGTCTCGGGTGCAGGCGTACGCTTGGGCATCTCGCAAGGGAACCATCTGAGTCATGGCCGTCCGTAACCCATACCGTCTCACGATCCGTCTGGGAGGGGATCTTTCCAGGAATCTTCCGACGGTCACCGTTACGGGGTTCCAAGGGCGGACCTTTGCAGCCACGCCCCCGGTCGGTGGGGACTTCATCGGATGGAACGGAACCCAGTGGGCACCCACGGTCGGCCCCTCGGGCTCCTTCGCTGCCGGTGGTGACCTTACCGGCACCTCCTCGAACCAGACGGTCGTCGGTCTTCAGACCGTTCCGGTGTCCGCCACGGTCCCTTCCCTTGGGCAGGTTCTGACCTACAGCGGGGCGGACTGGGCTCCCGCAACCCCCGCCGGAAGCACGGCAACATCCGTAGATGAACTCTTCGGATGCATCGTGACCGTAGCCGTGGGGGATGCCGTCTACGTCTCGGCCCCGAGTACCGTAGACCGAGCTAACGCAAACTCTGCGCTGACGGCTCCGGCCATCGGCATCGTGGTCTCGAAGCCTACGGGGGTCACGGCCGTCGTCAGGGTGAGCGGTACGATCTCGGGGCTGGCCGGTCTGGTCGCTGGTCGAAGATATTTCTTGGCTACCTCTGCGGGCGGTCTGGTGACCCCTCCGGTGGATGCCGGTGGAAATGTAGCCCAGGTCATCGGAATCGCGACGAGTACGACAACCCTGATGGTCAATCCGGAACCCACATTTGTTCTTATGTAAAGGAGAAAGTAACATGGCGCGATTCAAATGGATGGGTGAACTGGCTCGCACAGGTCTGACCTACGGGAACACGACCAAGTTCGACGTGCCGACCAAGACGGGGACGCAGACCCTGCTCCCGGTCTCTCCGGCCACTTACTTCGTGATCGGGCAGGACATCGGGCACGACATCCTCTGCCCGCTCTGCATCAAGGCACTCCAAACGGATCCACGGTTCCAGGCGATCCCGTAACGCTGGTCGTTGACCCCCCCAGATCAGATTATCCATCCCCGCCCTCTCGATCCCAAGGTGAACTAACATGGCCGCTCTCTCCGCAATTACTCTCCAGCTTGGCGTTTCCACTCGTATCGGAGACGCACAGGTTCTCCAGGTAGGTGCGGGGGTAGACACCAACATCGCAGGAACCCTGACCGTCGGTTCGGCAGTCGCCACCACGGTCACGGTCGGCGGAGCCGCCACCACCCAGGTCAACGTCGGATCGGTCGCCGGGACGAACGTTCAGATCGGCAACACGACCGGTACGGTCACGTTCCCCGGTGTCGTCTCGTTCACGAGCACGATTGCTGCCCCTGACGTGGAGTTCCAGGGCAACGTCACGATCGGTGACGCGGCGGCAGACAACCTGACGGTCACAGCGTCCATCGTCGGAGATCTGAACTTCAAGAAGGAAGCTGCTCATACGCTTCGGGTGGCGACCAGCACCACGGACGGCGTCGTAGGTGGAAACCTCTTCGTTCGGTCTGCTACTGGTGCCGTGGGCACGGCCAGCAGTGCCGGGGGTGGCGGCGATCTCTCCGTTCTTGCAGGAGGCGGAGGGGCACAGACTTCGCCTGTGTCAGCCACGGGTACGCTGACCAGCACGGCAAACCTCGCCAACGGCGAGACCGTGACCATCGGTACGCACACGTACACGATGACGAATCCGTTCGTGGATTCGCCGAACAACATCGACGCGAGCGTCTCTCAAGCTCGGACGATGGAGAACCTCCGTCGTGCGATCAATGGTGCTGGTGTTGCAGGCACCGACTACGGCACCGGAACGGTGACCAACACCCAGGTGACGGCTACCGATACCGCCACCACGGTGGTCGTGACGGCCATCTACGCCGGAACTCCTGGGAACAGCATCGTCACCACTGAGGTGTCTGGCTTCGCTTCTTGGGGTGGCGGCACTCTCTCGGGCGGTGTCGGTGGTTTGGCAGGAGCGGGCGGCTCCATTGTCATCCAGCCTGGTGCTTCCGGGGCGAACAGCGGTGGCGGTGTAGGTACGGCAGGCATCCTCCAGCTCGTTGGCGGTGCGTCAGCGGCAGGCTTCGGTGGTACTCAAGGATCACTTTCGGGTGACATCACTCTCCTGACCTCGATTGGCGGAGCGGGCGGCACGACCAGCATCGGGCTCCGGTCGGGTGACATCACGGCGATTGTTGGTCAGGGTGGTGCTGGAGGCAGCACATCTGGAGCCGGTGGAGCTTCTGGGCAGATTGTTCTGTCCATCCTGTCGGGTGGTTCGAGCAAGACTCAAGGTGGTGCTGGTGGGGCTATCTCGCTTCTGGCTGGAACCGGTGGTGCGGGTACGACCGGTACGGGCCTCGGTGGTGCCGGTGGAGCCCAAGCCTTCACGACCGGTACGGGTGGTGGCGGTACGGCGGCTGGGGATGCTGGACACGCAGGAACGGGAACCTGGCAGGGCGGTACGGGTGGTGCCGGTACGGCCACCTCCAAGGGTGGTCACGGTGGTGACCTCAACGTCCTCGCAGGCACGGGCGGAGTCGGCTTCAACGACGCCAGTGCAGGTGAACGTGGCGGTCGCATCACCATCACGGGTGGTCTCGGAGCTGCGGCGGTCGTCGGTGTCAGCCACGCTGCTGTGGGTGGGTACGCCAAGATGTACTCGGGTGACGGTGGTGACGGTGCTACCAACAAGTTTGCTGGTGCAAGCGGCATCGTCGAACTCGGAAGCGGTGACTCTGGTACCAACAACGGCGGCGGGGGTGCGGACAGCGGTTACGTTCTGATCTCGTCCGGTGCGCCTTCTCAGGGTTCGGGGGCAACCACGGGCCATGACTCTGGGAACGTTACCCTTGGCACCAGCAGCGGTGGAACCGGTGACACCGGAGCCGGTGGGTCTTCGGGAAACCTCTCCTTCGGAACCGGTACGGGTGGTTCTGCCGGGGCAACGGGCTTCGGCGGAGGCTCGGGCGGGTTCCTCGTTACGCTCGGTACGGGCGGAACCAGCTCGGTCCGTGGCGGTACGGGCGGCAACATCAACATGACGGCTGGAACGGGTGGGGACGCCCTCTCGACCGGTCTCGGCGGAAGCGGTGGAATCGCTCAGATCCTCGCCGGTAACGGCGGATCCAGTGCCTCTGGAATCAACGGCGACGCAGGAGCCATGACTCTCCGAGCCGGTAACGGCGGCAACGGCAACGCCAGCTTCGATGCCAAGGCAGGCGGCAATGTCCAGATCTTCAGCGGTCAGGCAGGTACGAACGCCGGTTCGACTGCCGCAGCACGGTCTGGTGCCATCTCTCTTACGACGCCAGCAGGTTCGGCTGGATCTGCCCCGACCCCTGCTGGAGGATCCGGAGACATTCGAGCAGAAACGGGTGCTGCGGGTGCAGGCACCCAGGGTGGTACAGCCGGAGTGATCACCTTCCAGGGTGGAGATGGTGGTACCAGCACTGCCACCGCAAACGGCGGCGGTGGTGGTGGTGCCATCGAGATTTTCGCAGGTCCCTCAGGCCCTGCGGGCGCCACAGCCGCTGGAACGATTGGTGGACCGATCACCATCCGGACGGGTATCGGCGGCAACGCCACCGGAGACGTGGCTGGCATCGGTGGCACGCTCTCCATCATGACTGGACGTGGCGGAGACACGGCGACCGACTCGGCTGGACGTGGTGGTCTGCTCCACATCGAGGGCGGGACGGGCGGCACCAACTCTGGTGCCGATGGCTGCGGTGGTGGTGGTAACGTCGAGGTTTGGGGCGGCTTCGCGGCTGACGCCTCCGTGACCTCATTGGCTGCAGGCTTTGGTGGTACTCTCTCGCTCAAGTCCGGAGCCGGTGGTCTCGGGTCGGCCACCAAGATCGGTGGTGGATCCGGGACCGTCGAGCTGCTTTCCGGGTCAGGACGGAACGGCAACATCGCTGGGGTGTCTGGAACGGTCACCATCGGCTCTGGAATCGGTGGCGACCGTCTGGGAGCCACGGGTGCTGGTGCCGCAGCCGGTGCCATCACCATCCAGGTCGGAGCCGGTGGTGTTTCGGCCGGTACGACCACAGGTGTCGGTGGAGGGGCTCTCAACCTGTTCTCCGGTGTCGGTGGTGCGAACACCACAGCCACTGCAAACGGCGGTGCTGGCGGCCTCCTCACCATCAAGGGTGGTACCGGTGGTGCTGGTGGTGCTGGTGGTCTCGGTGGTCTCGGTGGAAACCTCGTCCTCTCCGGTGGAAACGGGGGCGCTACAGACGGGGCTGCTGGGGGTATCACCCTCCGTGGTGGAACGCCGAACGGTATTGGAGCCTTCGGGGACATCGCCATCGGTACCACCACAACGGGGAACGTGCTCATCGGGTCTTCGACCTGTACGACCTCGTTGGCCAGCGCAACCACGACGGTTTTGAACGGCTGTACGCTCACCACGACCGGAACGGGCATGATCGACCTGCCCCTCCTGTTCGAGATCAACAACGTGGCGGTGGGAGCGACGGTCATTGCCGCCAACCTCACCACCCTGACCAACACCTCGAACGCCGACGCCCTGCACACGCACGCCGGTCTCGGAACACCTCCGACCTCGGTTCAGCCGACGTACACGGTTGGAGCAGCGGCTCTTACGCTGGGTCATGTCGTATCCCTCTCGGACTCGTCGGGCACCGTTGCTGTCAAAGCCAACGCTGCGTCGGGTTCGGGTGGGCTTCAGAACCCCATCGGTCTGGCCTTCGCGAACTTCTCGGCGGCAGCCACAGCCAGCATCATCACGTCGGGTGAGACCCCTAACATCATCGACAACACGGTCTGGGAGTCTTCGGCGTTCCCCGCCCAGGCCACCGACATCGGGAAGCGGGTCTACCTCTCGGCCACGACCGCAGGGTGCCTCACTCTGACGGCACCCTCGGGCTCTGGCGATCGAGTCGTTCGAGTTGGCATCGTCAGCAAAGGCGGCTCTGCGGTGAGCCGGGTCTTCGTCCAGATCGGCGAAGGCGCAACGATCTGAGCCGGTAGGGTTTTAGTACCCAGTGGTGCCCTGGTTGGTGTACGACCAGGGCACCATGAAGACCAAGAAACCCTTCTCCCCGTCTGCCCCCATCATCACCAACACCCCCGTCGTTGCGGTACCCGAGATGCAGGTAGGGGACGGAGCGGCGATTCCGGAAGCTGTCCGAGCCAGCCTCAAAGAGGCTCAAGCGGCCGTCGAGCTGGCTCAGCGGGAGCTTGGCGGCAGGGCATTCCAGGCTCTTCAGGCGGACACCCAGATGCGGCAAGCGGCCCAGGCTCTCGAACAGCGGCAGGCAGCCCTCATCGAGCTGTCGAAGAAGACCCTGACCGAGATGGGCCTAAACACGGAGGACCAGAACTGGAACCTGGACTTCACGTCGTTCGAGGCGAAACGTATCGCCTGAATGATTTCTTTTTGATCGTAGCCGTGCCCTATCTACTAGGGGCATGAGGATACGATAGCCCTGGTGAGGAGGCCGGACCCCCGGCCAAGACCACCTGAACCCCACACCTCTTCTCCGAGGGATTAGCTGGGGCTGGGCACCAAGTCGGAGGCACGCTGGACCCCCGGGTTATGCCGGAGAGTGGGTCAGGAAAGAGGGCCGAAAAATGCACTCGGTCCAGCGTGATGACCATGAGCCCCAAGCCGGTGTGAGGCCGGAAGAAGTTCTCCCTGGGAGTCAGGGAGAGCAACGAAACCTGACGATTCTTTTTGATCGTTGGGTCGCTCGGTCTAGTAAGACCAAGAAGACCTCGGAGGTTGAAAACGGGCCATGGTTTGGCTCTCCGAGGCAACCCTGCCCACAAGTAGCTGTTTGCCCAGCGAACGAGGGGAGGTGCGGAGATGGGTGAGTTCGAGTCTCGCCTCCCGTTTTCAGCCTCCGAGGATCACTTCAGAAATTGCTTGAAAGCCTGCGAACCTACGGGTCCGTAGGCTTTTTCGCCTTGGTAGTGCCCGGTCTGGGTGTAGGGCCGTTCGACCGCGCCTTCGAGCGTGTGGAACCGGATCTGCCCGATCCGCATCCCGGGGTAGATCCGAATCGGGTGTGTGACCACCACCTCAAGGGTGTACTGCCCGTCGAAGCCAGGGTCGCCATAGCCCGCCGTGACGTGGATCTGGAGAAAGAGCCGCCCGATGCTCGACTTGCCGTCGAGGATGGGCACGTACTCCGAGGTCGAGATCCGCTCGGCCGTGTGCATCAGGTAACCGATGCCGGGCTTCAGGAGCCAGCCCCTCCCCTTGTTCATCGTGAACTTCTTGACCGTGGGTTCTCGCTGCACATCGAGGACGGCTTCCCGGATGCAGAAGTTGCGTCCGTCTTCGTGCGTCGTCTGCTCACGCTCGTAGCAGTGAACCCACTCCTCGTAGACCCCCACCTCGTCCCCCAAGGTCACGTCGTAGCTCGTGGGGTTTATCTGCTCTGGGTTCCACGGGCTGATCTGGATGTCCCCTGCCTTGACGGCAGCGATGATGGAAGAGTCGGTGAGGATGCCTGGCATGGCTCTCCAGTACACCACGGTGAAGCTCTTGTGGTGAACCTTCAGCATGAGCTACTCGTACGACCGAAGGGCCAGCATGGGCCGTACAGCGGCTCCGGAAGGCTTGGATCGGAGCTTCTCGGACATGATGCGGCAGATGAAGGTTCTCGACCACGCAGCGGGCGAGCTACGCCAGCGGGCTGCGGGCTTCTTCAGCGTGGCCGAGCGTGTCCACCCCGAAGAGGATGTCGAGATCGTCGAAGAGAACTTCCTGCGTGCCGTACACAAGGTGTTCGAAGCGACCAACATCCTCAGCCGTGCCATCAACGTCGTGGATCGTTGGGATCCTCAGTAGTCATCCTCGGAGCA